>OCTA010004619.1_pt1 | contig 12045 bp, 10 predicted proteins | sample 1538991 | NCBI WGS metagenome assembly OCTA01 (sample SAMEA3539302, study PRJEB22396) | soil metagenome | biome: tundra; feature: field; material: soil | place: USA | collected 2010-05 | depth 0.15 m | reverse complement strand
ATTATGGAAGAAATCGACGGCGGCGGTGAAGGCGGGAGCTTGGCTCGGATTGCTGCCATAGTTGCCGGCGTAGAGTCCGATCTGGGAGACAGTTAGTGTATGGGAGAAACTTCCCACCTGCGTAAAAGTGGTTCCGTTTGTGGAGTAGCTGATCAGCCAATTGTTGCCGGTGCGCTGCACTTGCAGCCAGAGCGACGCCGCCCCCGTGCTGAAGGAGGAGGAGGCCAGTGTCGTCTGAGCGCCTCCGCTGATGCTGCCTACGAAGACTCCCGTCACGCCGCTGCCGCCGTATCCCAGCTCAATACGCATATAAGTGCCGCTGTCCTGCTGCACCAGGATGCCTTCGCCTTCGTACTGCGCATTGGGCGCGGAATCGAACTTGGCGACAACCGCGAAATCGCCGTTGGCGATGGTTTGCACGATGCGCACGGAATTGTCCCCGCCGACAAAGGGATCGTGATTGCTGCCGCCCGGAGCCGTTAAATTAGCGTGTCCGTTACTCACGCTCACCGTGCCGCCGGCCGGGGCAACCACCGCCCACAAACTGGTGTTCAACGCGCTCCCGTTGAAATCGTCCGAAACCGGCGGCCCCGCGGCAACGGATTGGGTATAAGAAGCCGACGCCACTGCGCTGGGATTTTCGCCGGGAGCGGTGGCCAGGGCTTTGACCGTCGTTGACTGGCTGATGGTTATCGGGCCGCCGTAGATGGTCGAGTTCGTCGTCGGGGTGCTTCCATCGGTGGTGTAGTAAATGGTTGCGTTGGACGTGCTGTCGGCGATGGAAACGGACAAAGTCGAGGAGAAAGTGGCTCCACTCGGCGGATTGAAGGTCGGCGTTGCCACGGTATTAACGGATTGGGTATAAGAAGCCGACGCCACCGCGCTGAGATTGTCGCCGGGAGCGGTGGCCAAGGCTTTGACCGTCGTCGACTGGCTGATGGTTATCGGGCCGCCGTAGATGGCGGAGTTCGTCGTCGGAGTGCTTCCATCGGTGGTGTAGTAGATCGTGGCGCCGGAAGTGCCGTCTGAGATGGAAACCGCCAGCGTCGAGGAGAACGTGGCGCCGCTCGGTGGATTGAAAGTCGGCGTTGCCACGGTGCCAATCGTCGAGCCGAGATTATGGAAGAAATCGGCGGCGACGGTGAAGGCTGGCGCCTGGTTGGCCGGGCTGCCATAGTTGTCGGCGTAGAGCCCGATTGCCGAGACGTTCAACGTCTGGGAGAAGCTTCCTGCTTGCGTATAAGTTGTTCCGTTTGTTGAGTAGCTGATTACCCAGTTGTTGCCGGTGCGCTGCACCTGCAGCCAAAGCGACGCCGCACCCGCGCTGAATGACGAAAAGCAGAGACTTGTCTGAGCGCCTCCGCTGATGATATTTGCGAAGGCGCCTATTCGGCCGCTGCCGTTGTATCCGAACTCAACGCGCATATAGGTGCCGTTGTCCTGCTGTACTAAGATGCCTTCGCCTTCGTACTGCGCGGTGGGCGCGGAATCGAACTTGGCAACTACCTGAAAATCGGTATTCGCAATGGCTTGTACGATACGCACCGAATTGTTCCCGCCGACAAAAGCATCGTGGTTGCTGCCGCCCGGAGCCGCTAAATTAGCGTGTCCGTTACTCACGCTCACCGTGCCGCCGGCCGGGGCCACCACCGCCCACAAACTGGTGTTCAACGCGCTCCCGTTAAAATCGTCCGAAACGGGCGGTCCCGACTGTGCTCTTAGGGCTCCCGTCCAAAGTTGCGTAAACGCAGCGAAGGCGAAAAAGACTCTTACAAAAAAAAATGAACGGCTCGCTTTGGAGCGAGGGATCGAACAAGCTGGCAACATGAGATTCCTTCCTAACGCAGTGAGCCTGATTGGCTCACGTGACAAAAGAACGGCCAGCTACTTTCCGGAGCAGGACTCGGTTAATAGCGCCTATGGTGTGGCGAAAGACAACGCAACCGCGCAACAGTGAAGAGATTAAGTGTCGTTTGCCGGTATGGCTTCAAGAAGCAAATTTTGCCAGATGGCTAAGCTCACCAAGCCCGCGGCAATGCCCACGCAATCCACGCCAACGTCACGCCACTCAAACCGGTTGTGATAAAAGATAACCTCAAAAGCCTCAAGACTTATCGCAACCAGTGGCGGCACCAGAGCCCAGAGCACCCGCGAGGATACGCCGCTCCACTGACACAATACGGGATTCCCTTTGCCATTGAGAGTCTGCCGGTCGAATGGGCCGGGCTTCGAAAAAATGAGGGCCGTGACGAAGAACGCCGCAAAGTGCCATAGGTTGTGTCGCGGGCCATTGATTCCCAGCCGAGACTTAACGATCCAGGGGGCCAATGAAAAACTAGTGAGCACGATAAGCCAGAGGACGCGAACCAAGCGCAGGCGCAGGTTCTTATTTGTTTGAGAGTTCATTGTGTCTCTGGCAGATTCTGAAGGACTAAGCGGTGGCGGCGTTATGCCTTATTGGATGCCTTACAAAAGGCAACCGTTCCGCTAACCTTGGTTTTTTACTCGCATCCACCGAGCAAAGCGTGGCGAAGGCGGCACAATTTTTGACGACGATTTCACGAGAAGTGCTTCCTTGTCTTAGACACGGGTGAATGAACTACTGGCTGACCCGAATCTGCAGAGTTCGCTCTCGTCGGAGAGCGCTACGTGGGTTTTGTGGCCCTGGGGATCGCGGCGTGACACCTCTTCGGCAACGTCGAAAAAGTCACATCCAATCTATTCCGCCAACTCCAGGCGCTCACTTAACAATTGGCGCGCGGTAAACAGTTTCGACCACATGCATGGCCGATCGAGCTTCCTTCAGCCCAACCACGGGCTGACGATGGAGCCGGATGTCCTCTATGAATTCGCGGGTTTCAATCGCCCAGGAATCGTCTCCGCGGGGATATTCATAGATGGTGGTATCTGGCGGCCCCATCTGGGGAAGCATCTGATAGTGATAGAGGCGCTCCAACCCATAGCTGCCTCCTAATCCCTCGATGTGCAGTTTTCCGAGCTTGCCATAGATCTCGAAAGAGAACATATTCTTCCATTCGGTGCAGCTGGCATGCAGCCAGGCCGTCTGACCGGCGCTGTTGCTTAAGTGCAGGAAGGCATTGTCGTCTACCGGCATATCCCAAAAGAAGGTGCCGACAGATCCATGGATATGCGTCCAGTCTCCCAGGAACCAGGCGGCCAGATCGATCAAATGAACTCCCTGATCGATCAGTTCGCCGCCGCCGGAGAGCTTGGGGTCCGCTCTCCATTCGCGATCATAGTTCAATCTCCCGCCATGTCCATAGCGGGCGCGGATGAACATGAGCGGGCCCAGCACGCCGGAGTCGAAGATCCGACGCGCCTGCATAAAGGAAGGATGATAGCGGTGATTGTAGCCGGCGCGAACAAGGCAATCGTTGCGTGACGCGCAATCGATCATCTGGTCGATTTCCGCCACCGAAATCGCGACCGGTTTTTCGACTAGCACGTGCTTTCCCGCGCGCAGGCAGGACAAGGCGACTTGCCCAAGGTCGCGGTTGAGTGTCGATACAATGACCGCGTCGGGATTGGCGTCGAGCGCCTCTTGCAAAGAAGAGGTGGCAAGACACCGCGGACCCGCTTTCGTTGCCATGCCGGCAGCCTTTTCGGGAATGAGATCGCAAGCGGCGATCAGCGATCCAGGCGGCAGGGCGGCAAGGCGTTTCCCTCCAATCAAACCGCAGCCGATAATGGCAAATCGGATGGGAGATTCGGAAGCACCGGTGAAATTTAGTTCCAATGTTTTAGTCGATCTTCGGGCACGATTCTGCGCAGCGTATAGATGTCGCTTGCGTTCAACTCAGCGGCGCGTTCATGAAGCGTTGGCCAAGGGTCCCAGGGGGCGCTGATCAGCCGGCCGGTGATGCCGTCCGAAGCGGCGGACGCCAGATAAACGCAGAGCGCGGCGGCTTTGTCGAGGGAAGATCCGCCGCCTTCTTTTTGCCGCGCGGCTTGCCTAAACTGGACCTCTCCCATGCGGTCGGGACCGGCGGCGAGAGTTTGCTCCAGCATCTGTGTGTTCAGCGCTCCGGGAGCGACGGCGTTCACATCGATATGCGATGTCCGAAGCTCCTCGGCTAAGTTCTCGGTAAGACGCACCACCGCCGCCTTCGAAGCCGCATATGCGCTGAAAAACGGCCGCGGCGAGGTGGCGCCACCGCCCGAAAGATTCACGATCTTCCCGTAACCCTGGCTGCGCAGATGCGGGATCAGCGCCCGGCAGGCGAATAACACGCCGTAGAAATTGATCTCAAAGGCGCGCCTCCAATCCTCCAGGGAAACGTCCTCGGTTGGGCCGATGGGACCGAGCACGCCGGCGTTATTCACCAGAATCTGAACGCCACCGCTCAGTTCGATAGCGCGGCCAATCAGATCGTCCACCTGCGTTTCCGAAGAAACATCGCAGCGATGCATATGCACCCGCTGGCCTGGCGCGGCCAAAGCCGCGAGAGAAGCGTGCGCTTGCTCCAAGCTGCCGGAGTTTCTGCCGCAAACGACAACCGTGGCTCCCTCGGCGACGAAGGCGCGCGCGATCGCGTATCCTAAGCCGGCGCTTGCGCCTGTCACGATTGCAGTACGATCCGCTAATTCCAAACCTGAACCTCGGCTCTGAGTTCAGTGCCGTCACAAAGCGCTCGATAACGGTTTTGCATGTCCGCCACGACGCGAGTCCAGGAGAAGCGTTGGACGGCCCGCTGCCGTCCCGCCCGCCCCATCTGTTCTCGCAGGGCATCGTCTTTGAGGAGGAGCAGCATGGCTTGCGCCAATGCTTTAGGGTCGTTCGGATCGACTACGAATCCGGTTCGCCGGTCCTGCACCGTCTCGACGATGCCGCCGCAGCGGCTCACGACGACCGGAACACCGGCGGCCATCGCTTCGAGCGGCGTGAGTCCGAACGCTTCGTTCCAAATTGGGGGGAAAATAAAAACATCGGCGTTGTAATACAACTCCACCAAAGCGGATCGGGATACGAATCCGTGGAAAGTCACTTTGCCGGCAAGGTCCGGCCCTAATTTCGCTTTGAGAAATTCCAGATAACGGTCCGGCTGGCGGGACCGCCCCAACAGCTTGGCCGTTAGGAACGCCAAGCGGTTCTTCTTGAAATACCGCGCTAACCTTTGCAGCGCTGCCCTGTCTTTGAGATCGCACGCCTCTTCGATGGGGTAGTCGCCCTGCGGACCCACCAGATCCAAACGCACGTCGGAGTACTCTTGCGCGACGATCTTGAACGCTTCAATCGCGATGTGGGCGCCTTTATGCGGCCAGATGCCGCCGGCGTACAGAATTCGCTTCACCGGCCGGGCGCGCGCGGCCGCATAATCCTTATCGCTGGGGAATTCGTTCATATCGATGCCGTTGTAGAGGGTCTCGCAGCGATCGGCCATCAGAGGAAAGTTTAGGCGGGTTTTGTCCGTTACATAATCACTTACAGTCAACAGCAGATCCAGACCGCGAATTCTCTTCGCGATCACTTTGAAGTTGCTCTGCGAAAACCATTCGGTGTGGATGTGAAGAACGATCTTGGCCGCCGGATTCAGTCTCCTGATCTCTGGAATGTACTGGGAGCAGTGCTGGACGTGGATGACGTCCCAGAACTGCTTGGCAAGGTCGGCCGCCACCTGCCGGCCGAAGGACGGAAAAAGCGCGCTTGAGGTGGATATAGGCGTCGAAAACCGCACGAGTTTCGAGGCCATCCTGCGAACGTTGGCAGTCAGGCGGTCGGCAGCGGTGGAGGGCAGGAAGCGGTATTCCACGCCTTCGTACACGCCGCTCTTCTCACCCTTCTGCTGGTCCGCCAAGCCGTACACGACAACCTTGCAAGACTTCGCCAGTTCGCGGGCAATCACGTAGATGGAGGCGCCCATCGATCCGTGATAGGGCGGCAGCAGCGCCGCCGTGGGATACGACACAAACGCAATATTCATGAGGCAAATATGAGCGGGAGATACAACCGGGAAAGAAGAAAAAACAGCTCCGCCATCTCAACTACCGGAGATTCCTATGGAAGCGGGGCAAATCGACAATAGAAGGCCGTCCAGCACCGGAAGATGGCGTCTTAGCATTTTTGCAAAGCCTTCGAAAGCTTGCTGGTGGGAGTAAGCTGCGCGTTTCGGGGATCGTGAGACAACGAGATGAAGGGCTTAAGGAACGTCACTTACAAAGAGAAGCCCGCGGCTTGGGCGTCGTTGGCGAACATCCGGACGGTATCGAGCGAAAGACCCGTCAGATCCATGCCGGCCATCTTCAACGCTTTGGCTAAGATATCGTGCGGGACGGTGACGATGTGACAGCCGCAGCGGTCGGCTTGAAAGATGTTAAGAACTTCGCGCACGCTGGCCCACAGGAGTTCGGCGAGCGGCTTTTCTTCGAGCAAGGCGCGGCTGGCGCGCATGATCGGTTCGGGATCGCGCCCGCTATCGGCGATCCGGCCGGCAAACACCGAGACCACGGCGGGAACGGATTCGACGAGCGCGGCTGAAATATCCCGCACTTGGCTGAGCGTCAGCAGAGCCGTCACGTTCAATTTCACGCCTTCGGCGGCAAGGCTATGGACAAGCGGAGCCATCGACTCTCCGCAGGTGTTGGTGACCGGTATCTTCACGTACACGTTGGAGCCCCAGGAGGCGATCTTGAGCGCCTGGCGCCGCATCTCGGCCGGCTCGTCCGAGAAGACCTCGAAGGAAATCGGCTTCGAAGCGACCACCGTCAGGATGTCCCGCGCAAAGTGCTCGTAATCCGAGATGCCCGCCTTCCTCATCAAAGTGGGATTGGTGGTCAGGCCGCAGATGAGCGGGTTGTCATGCAACTCGACCATGCCGGTTTTATCGGCGCCGTCGGCGAAAATTTTGACGCCCAATTGCCGCAGAGGATGCCGTTCCTTCGATGCGTGAACGTCTAGTTCTAAAGCGAATGCACTCATAATTGGTTCTGTCCTTCCGAAAGAAGAATTAGCCTGGCCGCGCCGGGCAGATCCGGAGCGCGAAAATCGGGCTGCTCGCTAAGCGACTCCGCGTAGCCTTTGTCGATAAAGATGGTGGTGCAGCCGGCCGCATGTCCGCAATCGATATCGCGCCAGCGGTCGCCGACCATGTAACTGCGGGTAAGGTCGATGTCGAGTTCCCTGGCGGCGCGGAGCAGCATGCCGGGTTTGGGTTTTCGAAATTCCGACGAATCGGCGCCGCCCGCGTCGTAGCAAACTTCCACGCGGTCGATAGGCAGCCGTTGGCACATGATGCGATGCATCTCTTCCACCGCTTCGCGCGCTAGGTCGCCGCGCCCCACGTCGGGCTGATTGGTGGCGACGATGAGACGGAAACCGGACTGGCGCAGCTGGCTGCACGCTTCGTGGACGCCGGGCAGTAGCTGGAACGCGCCGACGTCGTGCGGCGGATAAGGCTTCCCGTCGCGCACGATGGCCGCATTAATCACGCCGTCGCGATCGAGAAAGACCGCGCGGTTGGGCGCGGCCGCGGGGCTACTTGCGCGCACCCTGCACGGCCTCCATCTCCCATTTCGTTTGATTGAGCTTGAGCCTGGGGTGCGAAACGATGAGATGCCATACGATCGCCTGAAAAGCTTCCGAATGCGGCGTTACGTGCGTGGGGTTCACAGTCGGGATAATCACGACCGCATCGGCGGCTTGCGCCGTATAACCGCCATCGCGCCCGACAATACCGACGACCGTGGCGTGCCGCTCTTTGGCATACTGAACGGCGCGCACCAGATTCGGGCTGACATTGCGCACGAGATTGCCGCCGCCGACGGAGAAGATTAGCAAGCCATCGTTTGGGGCGAGACGGCTGCCGCGAAGCCATTCGGAGAAAATCGTGGCCCAGCCTTCGTCATTAGCGCGGGCGGTCAGTTCGGAAACGTTGTCCGTCGGCGCATAGCACTCGAACCCGCATATCTTTCGAAAGTCGTTCACAGCGTGGGAGGCATTGGCGGCGCTCCCTCCCACGCCGAGAATAAAGAGGCGGCCTCCTCCTTCGCGAATGGCCAGCAGACGTTCGACAACGTTGTCGATGGACTGCGCGTCAAGCTGTTCGGTGACGGCACGGACTTCCTGCAAGAAACTTTCGGTAAATGTCATGGCTAAACGACTTTCGCTTCCCGACCGGCCCTCGACGAGAGCAGCTCATTCAACTCCCGCAGCCCCGCGTGCGAGCCTATTTCATAGAAGCGCCGCTCCGCTTCATAGCCGGCCAACTCGCCGCGGTCCGCCAGGCCCTTCATGACCTCCGCCAGGTCGAGAGAAACATCCCGCGGATAGCCCTTAAAGACGGCGGAATCGAAGACGCTCAGGCCGTAGTCGATGTGGCGCATGTCCGGCCCGCGCGCCTGCTTGTCATAGCGCTTGATTTCGCCACTGTCGAAACACACGTTGCTCGAATCCCACTGATCCCGATTGTGAAAGACGGTCATTAAAGCCGGTTTGTGAGATTGCTGGAAGGCGCTCTGAACGCGGGCCAGGTCGATCTGCAAATAAGAGTCTCCATACATCACGAAGAACGCACCGCCCAGCAAAGGCAGGGCCTGCCGGATCGCGCCTCCGGTGCCCAGCAGTGTCGGTCCATCGAAGGAGTAGCGGAGCCGGAGACCATACGACCGGCCGTCCCCAAAGCGCTCCTCGATTGTTTCCCCGAGAAAGCCGACGCAGAGAACTACTTCCTTGACGCCTTGCTCCCGCAGCATTTCCAACTGATGTTCTAGGAACGGCCTGCCCCCGACTTCCAAAAGTACCTTTGGAACGGTTTCAGTCAAGGGCCGTAAGCGGGTTGCCAGACCGCCGGCGAGAATGGCGACGGGCATCTCGACGCTGGTTGACATGGCAATCAATAAGCGACCACTTTCGTGCCGTCCATATCGAACCGGAACCTGACTTCAGCCAATCCTTGTTCGCGCATGGCATTGCGCAGCTTGGATTTTTCCTCGGTGTAAAACATCAGGAACCCGCCGCCGCCGGCGCCAATCAGTTTGCCGCCCAAGGCGCCGTTCGCCATCGCGCAGTCGTACCATTCGTTGATTTTCTGGCTCGACATGTTCGACGACCGCTTTTTCTTGTTCTGCCAGTGGACGTCCATTAGCCGGGCAAACTCCTTCAGTTCTCCCGCCTCGAGCGCCTGCTGGCTCTGAAAAGCCAGTTCTTTCACGAAATGGAGATTGTGGAGCATCTCGCTATTCATGATTTTGCTTTTTTCGTCCTGCTCCTTGAGGACCGACGAGGCGGACCGCGAATAGCCGGTAAAGAAGAGCAGTAGATTGTCTTCCAGATCGTGCCGCGTATCGGCGGAGATGCGCAGCGGCTGGGCCATGACGCGGCCGCTCGGACAAAATTGGAAGCAGGTGATGCCGCCGAACGCCGCGATGTACTGATCTTGTTTACCCACCGGCTCGCGCAAGCGGTTGATCTCGATGTCGCAGGCTTGTTCGGCCAGTTCTTGCGGATGCACCAGGTTCCGCTGATGGGCATGCAGGGCTTTCAACAAGGCCGTGGTAAAGCTGCCGGAAGAGCCTAAGCCGCTGCCGGAGGGGATGTCGGCCATGGAGGCGATTTCGAGCGATCCATGCTCGTCGATTCCCACCAGGCGAAGGGCTTCGCGCACGATGGGGTGCTCGATCTCGCCGATGGATTTGACTCTCTCCAGCCGCGAGTACTTGATGATGAACTCCTGCTGAAAAGGCTCGTGCAGCGTGATGTAGACATACCTGTCGATGGCCGCAGCAATCAGGAACCCGCTGTGATGTTCGTAGTAGGAAGGCAGGTCGGTGCCGCCGCCGCCCAGGGTAATTCGTAAAGGCGATCTGACAATGATCATAGGTTGGACTCGGCGGCGCTCACGCCGGAATAAACAAGCTTTCAAAAACCCACGCGTTGGCGTCGAGCCAATCGACGGTCGCTTCGACGCTTTGTCGAATGTTCAATTGGGGAACCCAGCCGGTTTCGCGAATCTTGCGCGTATCCAGAAAGATGAATGGATTGTCGCCAACCCAGCCCCGCTCGCCGCCGGTGAAGCGCAGTTCGGGCGAGACGCCCAGCTTTTCGCAGATCCAGCCGATGGAATCGCGCACGGTGGTGTATTCGTCGGTTCCCAAATTGAAAATCGCGACCCGGTGCTTGGCGCGCGCGGCGGCTTCTTGCCGAATGACGCGCAACATGGCTTGCACGCAATCTCCCACATGCAAATAAGACTTGCGCTGGGAGCCGTCGCCGAGAACCTTCAAGAATTTGGGATGCTCGCGCAGCTGCTTGCAGAAATCGATCACATGACCATGCGTATAGCGCGGCCCGAGAATGGAAACGAAGCGAAAAATGTAGCCGGCCATTCCATACCCTTCGCAGTAAGCCTGAAGCATGCCTTCACCCGCCAATTTGGAAGCGCCGTAGAGCGAAGTCTGCACCGGGAAGGGATAGTTTTCGGGCGTCGGAACGACTTCCGCCTCGCCGTAAATAGAGCCGGTGGAGGCGAAAGCGATTCCCCGAATATCGTTCCCGCGCATTGCTTCGAGAACGTGGAACGTAGCGCGAGTGTTCTGCTCGAAATCCTTGGAAGGATGCTCTAATCCAAAACGCACGTCGGCATTCGCGGCTAAGTGAAAGACAAAATCGCAGCCCTGCATGGCGCGTTTCAAAGCGGGCAAATCCAGATTGTCGCCTTCGATGAGACGGAAGCTTGGATGCCGCGTCGCATTGCCGAGAAAGCGGGTTTGCCCGGTGGAAAAGTTGTCCCATCCGACCACGCTATGGCCGGCATCGAGCAAAGACTCGGTGAGGTTGCTGCCAATAAAACCAGCCGCGCCGGTTATAAAAATAGTTTGCATAGTTTCTGTCGACGGGAAAGGCGCTGGCGCGGTGAAGCGCTTACGCTTTTGCCGCTGGCCAAGCTGGCTAGGCCACCGCATTCCGCAGATCTCCCGCTTTGGTTTCGGCGTCGGCGAGACTCAGGATGCGGCCGACGTAGTAGCCTTGCAGCGGCAAGAAGGTAATCAGTTTCGCGACCGCCATTCCCGCCGCGATGCCAGCCAACCCCCACGGGTGGGCGAAGAGGATACACAGCAGGATGGTGGCCCCGGCGGAGAGGCTAAGCGAAATAGCGAGCACGCCCACGCGCTCGAGTCCGCAGAGGGCCTGCCCCGCCATCATGAGACCCATTCCGAGCAGCGTATAGATGGCGAGCGCGGCAATGACGCCCCAATCCGGAACGGCTTGCGGACCGGCCAGCAAGCGCACCAGGAATTTGCCAGCGAGCGCGATCCCCAGCGTCACCGGCGCCCCGATGGCCAGACAGGCCAGGGTTGAGTTTTTGAATGCCTTGCGGATCCACCGCCAGTCGCCTCTCGCCCTCGCTTCCGAGATGGCCGAGACAAAGGGCGTGGTCGCGATATAGGCGAGGTCTACAGGCACGGTGATAATCTTGAACGCGATCACGAAGATAGTTACCTTGGCCGGTCCGAGCAGTTGGGTAATCATCAGCGGCTGGCTCTGATACATGCAGAGGCTCGCCAACTGTGTGACCATGTATTTGCCGCCCAGCTTGAAAAGACGATTGAGCCGCGTCCAGTGGACGGCGGAAAGCGCCGGACGCAGCCAGGGATAGCGAAAAGCGAAGAGATAGACCGCATTGATCAGGCTGACCAGCGCCCGCATGGCGAAGGTGGCGGCAATCAAGGCGGGGAGACCTCCCCGGAACTGCGACACCACGACGAGCCCGGCCAGCGCTAACACGTTGCTCGCCATGCTCCACATATTCGAGACAAAGCCGTCCTGGTAGGCGCTGTAAATCGAATTCAGCATATTGAGCGGCATACTCAAGGCAAAGACCAGCAAAGTCAGAGCACAGGCGAGATGTAATTCCCGTGTCGGCACATCGAGCGAGACCCGGAAAATGGTTCGCCAGGGAATCCATCGAAAGCTGAAGGCGAGCAGCATACCGATCGCGGCGCTCACGGTGACGAGCGCCCAAAATGCCGAAGCGGCGTATTCACGGGCCGCCTGGCGGTCATCCCGGCCATCGGCCTCGGCGATCACAT
>OCTA010004617.1_pt1 | contig 12048 bp, 12 predicted proteins | sample 1538991 | NCBI WGS metagenome assembly OCTA01 (sample SAMEA3539302, study PRJEB22396) | soil metagenome | biome: tundra; feature: field; material: soil | place: USA | collected 2010-05 | depth 0.15 m | reverse complement strand
GCCACTCACAGGCGTGGCACTCCTCCGACCACTCGCCCATGCGGGTCACGTCGGAAATGGCGGCGTACGCCAGTTCGGGCGAAGCGGCGATGTCTCGGGAGATCTCGAGCCTCTTGGTCATGGTCCGAAGTTCACTACACGTCACCGAGCGCTGTCGAGCCGGGCAAGCGATTCATTCCCGGCGGCAACGGGGCACCTCCATCACCCGGTCCTGAGGATGGTTGCAATGCCCACGCCGGTGCGAATCGCTCGCAACGTGCAGCGGGAGGGGCGCAAGACAAGACTGACTTCATGTGCGAAGGTGATCACGATTCCGAAGGTCACAATGATCATCATGGGCACGACCGTCATCACGACCACTCTCACGGAAACGGCGGCCTGGGAGCAGTCGTCCGTGGATTCTTTGCGCCCCATTCGCACGATGCTAAGGATTCGCTCGATCAGGCACTAGAGGCGAGCAGCGACGGCATCCGTGCGGTAGCGCTTTCGTTGGCACTGCTGCTGGTGACTGCCGGGGTCCAGGCCCTGGTCGCAGTGGCCAGTGGGTCCGTTGCGCTGTTGGGTGACACGCTGCACAACGCCGCCGACGCCCTGACCGCCGTGCCGCTCTGGCTGGCGTTTCGGCTCAGCCGTAGAGCGCCGACCACCCGATTCACCTATGGCTATGGCAAGGCCGAGGACCTTGCGGGTCTTGCTGTGATCGCTCTCATTGCAGCTTCGGCGGCCTTCGCTGGTTATGAGGCCATCAATCGACTGCTCCACCCAGAGAAGGTGTCCCACCTGGGCTTTGTGATGCTGGCGGCGGTCGTTGGGGCTGTCGGGAATGAGGTGGTGGCCCAGTATCGGATCAGGGTTGGTCGTCGCATTGGATCTGCGGCACTGGAGGCTGACGGCATCCACGCCCGCACCGATGGGGTGACCTCGCTCTTGGTACTTGTGGGCGCTGTCGCCGTCGCCCTCGGAGCGCAGTGGGCCGATGCCGTTGTGGGATTGGCGATTACCGCCGCCATCGTCATCGTCGGCTACCAAGCTGTCCGCAGTGTCGGGCAACGCCTACTCGATGCCGTTGACCCGGCCATCGTCCTACGAATCTCAACGGTCGTCGGGGCAGTGGATGGCGTGGTGTCAGTCACAGAGGTTCGGGCACGTTGGGCCGGGCATCGGCTCCTTGCTCAGGTGCGGCTTAGCGTCGATGGGGACCTGTCGGTCACCGAGGCACACGAAATCGCCGAGGTGGCCCACCACGAACTCCTGCACAGTGTGTCGAATCTCTCCGAAGCGATCATCCACGTCGATCCGTCAGGGCCTGGGATCGACCCCCACGCTGCGACTCGGCATCATCAGAGTGACAACTAGACCCTCTACAGGATCGTTGGCTGGTATCCCACAGGTGCCGCAGTGGGGCGCATGCAACTCAAGCAAGCACGGAGGCCGCCTGCCCCGACTGCAAAGCATGGAGAACCGCTCTCGGCAGCCGGTGCTGTGGGTGCTGCCGGCCGTACTCGAGTCGGCGATCAAGCGCACCCGCTCGGGCGCCGAACAACGCGCGAGAACGACGGCGGCCGGACGCCGAAGGGCAGCGCCGAACGGCACGTCGGGAGCGCTCGGCGAGCCGAGTCACCGGGTGCGTCGAACCTGATGTTCGAGCGCCCGCAGCGACACGCCCGTCCTGTCGATATGGCGCTTTGTCCACGAGACCGGAGGACTGACGTGGCCACGTTCCGGATAGTCGGGCGCGTCCGCGAGTGGAAGTGGGTTCGGATCAGGTAGCGGGACGCCAATCACGTGGTCCGGCGGGAAGCGTGTCGAGGAATGAGTGTTCGCTGGCGTACCGGGCCACGATTCGTGCATTGAGCCAATCAGGCATGTGCGCCACGCTCGTGTTCCTGATTGCTGTAGCGACTTGAGACTCAGCCGTTGCGACCCTACCAACGCGACGTGACCCCCGCACCATTGATCTGACTCTTCGAAGACGGGCGGCCTGATAGTTCGCAAGAGCCGTCGTGGGGCTCGGATTCCGAGACAGACAGGCGGCGATAACAACTCCGTCCTCTATTCCCTGACATGCCCCTTGACCAAGGTCAGGGGTCATGGGATGGGCCGCATCCCCTAGCAGCGCCACACGGCCGGCCGTCAGTACTCGCGGAACCGCGTCATACAGGTCCGCAATGACGAGCCGTCCTTCAGGAGTGCGTTCGATGAGGTCGGTGATGGGGTGGTGCCAGCCAGCAAAGGATTTGAGCAGGAACCCCTTCCTGTCGGCGAGAGCCTCATTCGCCCCTTCGGGCATGGCGGCATCAGCGGCCCAGTAGATCCGGCCTCCCTTCATCGGGCTTGTGATGAACTGCATACCCCGACCGACGCTCAAGATTGCTTCGGTCACCGAGTGAGAAGGGTCGTCAAGGATGGCGCGCCAACTCGTCCGGCCCGTGAACCGGGGGGTGGATTGGCGATGACTTGCCGGGCGACCGAACGCAGCCCGTCACAGCCCAGGACAACGGATGCTCGAAGCTTCTGGCCATCAGAAAGCTCCACAGCACCTTCGTCTCCTTCTGTGCTGACTCGCGTGACGGAGGTGCGCAATCTCATCGGCAGATGAGATGCGGCGTCGAGCAGGACCTGCTGGAGGTCACCGCGGTGAACTACCCGGGTCGGAGTTCCGAGACGTTGCTGCAAACGACTCTGGTTGAGTCTCATAATCTCTCGTCCCGACCACTCGCAGATGGTTCCGTTCGGCTCGACGATCCCAATGGCGGCTATCGCTTTGGACAGCCCGATGAGCTCGAGTGCGGCGAGAGCGTTGGGCCAGAGCGACAGAGCTGTCCCTGCCTGCGTAAGAGCGGTCGCCTTTTCGATTACTTGAACGCGGATCCCAGCCCGATCAAGAGCAATCGCGGCAGCCAATCCTGCGATCCCGGCTCCGACTACCAGAACATCCAAATCTTGTGATGCCGCCATTTCGTCGTCGTTCCTTTGCCCAGATCGTTCACTACCGAAGTTGCTCGTTCAACCAAGGGTACGGATAACGATGATAGAAGTCGAAGACATGCTTCCTCTAGTCTATATAGTCTGTAACTATGCGCCCGGCAGTTCAACAGCTCGAATACTTCGTAGCGGTTGCAGAGGAGGGTCAGTTCACCCGAGCCGCACAACGTCTGCATGTGGCCCAGCCGTCGATCAGTGCACAAATTCGCCAGCTGGAGCGGACACTCGGCACATCGCTCCTTCATAGGGGATCTGGTCCGGTGACCATGACCGATGCCGGTGAGACACTCCTACCACTTGCCCGACGAGTGCTGGCTGATCTGACTGACATAACGACAGAAATCGACGAGGTCGAAAACCTCCAGCGCGGACACATTGCCGTCGGTGCGACACCGAGCCTGAGCGCCACCCTGTTGCCCAGTGTTCTTGGGCGGTTTCACAAACTGCATCCGGGGGTTTCGCTGACGGTCTTCGAACAGGGGTCTCGCCACCTCGTTGAAGGGCTGAACGCAGGGCTACTGGATCTGGCGATGGCCGTACTGCCAACAGACGAGGCCCGCTTTGAGAGAACGGTACTGGCGATCGAAGAGTTGGTGGTCGTGACCTCGAAAAGCCATTGGCTCTCTTCTCGGCGTCGCATTGGAATCACCGACCTGGACCAGGTGCCGATGATCATGTTCCGGGATGGCTACGACCTTCGGACAATGACCCTGAGCGCCTTCAGCCAGGCTAGGCTTGCACCCCTGGTTGCGGTTGAGGGTGGCGAGATGGGAAGTGTTGTTTCGCTCGTGGCGCAAGGGCTTGGTGTCGCGATCATCCCGAGCATCGTTGCGATTGCCAATCCTCGACTCCATGTCCTCCGCTTGCGCCGCCCCGGTCTTCGACGAGAAATCGCGCTGGTGACCCGAAGAGATCGACAGCCTTCTCATGCGGCAGCCGTATTCTCGGCTGAGATCACGGGTTCTCTCAAGGAGCGAGGCTGGCCTGGCACGGCCCCTCCGGGCCTCAAGCTCTTCCTTCAAAACTGAGATCTGACGGGGCGACCGCCACGTCCCCGGTCCCGGGGCGCACCCAACAACAGGGTCCTTGGGGGTTGGGACTCACGAGTCGGTTCTCGGCGGTCACGAGACCACACCGAAAGTGCGCACCGAACCACGGTGTCTGGACACCCGCGGCCAGCACAGGCACGTCGGGCGTACTTGAGGTCGGATGGCTCCGCAGGTCTGATGGTGACCGTTCTACTTCGATCGGCAGCCGCCAGCGTGACCGGATGGCAGGACACAGTATGTCCGTGCCCTGGGCATCCACCGATGGCACAGGCCTTCTGGTCGGGGGCGCGGAGAGGCGGCATTCTCGGCAACCGGCGCAGACGCCGAGAGGCGTCCGCTCCTGGCAATGGAGCGGCGTAGCTGTCCGAGGTCGTCGTCGAGGATCTGCTCGATGAGCGCCCAGGCGGTGTCCCAGTAATGGTGGGTGAGGACGTTGCGCAGATCGACGATGCTTCGCCAGGGAATCTCTGGGCGCGTGCTCGTGAACTCGTCGCTCAACGCGTTGACGGCTTCGCCAATGACGCCGAGCTCGCGCATAACTGCGGACCGGAACATGTCGTCAGCCTGGTTGCTATCGGCACGCCACCGCTCGACCTTGGCGATGGCGTCGAGGATGTCAGCGGACCGCTCGGCGTCACGTCGGCCCTGGCGGCTCACAGGGGACGGGCTTCAGCCAACACCTCTTCGCGGATGCTGGGCTTCAGCATGTCAGGCGTGGCAATGTCGACCTCGACACCGAGCGCGTCACTGACCTCGTGCCCGAGCTCGATGAGGTCGAGCAAGCGCAAACGCTCTGCGGGAATCTCGACGAGAAGGTCGAGGTCCGACTCGGCATCGTCCTCCCCTCGTGCCACCGACCCGAACACGAGCACACGCAGGGCACCGTGGGCACCGGCCAGACGTCGCACCCGCTCCCGGTTGTTGGCCAAGAGCTCGCTCGGGCGCATGCGCGCCTGACAGGCACTGATGAGACGTTCCGTCGTTCCCACAGTCGGAACGGTCCGCCCTTGCTCGTAGCGGTTCACTGCCGGCTGGGATGTGCCGGCCCGACGGGCCAACTCGGCTTGAGACAGACCAGCAGCCAGCCGCGCCGAGCGAATGTGCTCGCCCCGATCACTCATACCTTGATTATACCTTCCTGCACCCAGTGGTGTCACCCAGATCAGGGCGACCGGGCAGTGCCACCCCAGCCTCAACAGCAGGATCTCTCTCCTCTCCGCGGGATTCCCCGTCCTCTCCTCGTTCCCTCGCACACAGAACGCAGCGCCAGAACGACGATCGTCGTCCACTTGGCCACAGTGCAGAACGGCACCTCGGGGGGCGCCCATCTGGAGCGATGACCAGGACGGGCGAGCACAAAAGCGACTCTTGATAAACGTAGGTGCATCGTTCTGTGTTCCACGACGGGTAGCCCATGACGCTGCGCGGCTGGAAGAGTTCCAGTCGTCGCAACGAAGTGCTGGCAGAGGACGGATCACCCGTGTAACCGCGAATCGGGGATATTGGACGCCTGGCGACTCCTCTGGTCCCATTCGGCGACGAGGGCCGACGCCCTTTTGGATCGACCTTCGACAGGTCCCGCCGTGACTACAACGTGACTACAACTCCCGGCCAAAGCACGCGAAGCGTGATGAACGGTGGGAACATCGATACAGGTCAGCGCCACATTCGGCAAACGTCCGCCAACGGTGGGAAGCATCAGTATGCACTTTTAATCCCAAGGTGGCGAGATCGAGACTCGCACGGCACACCAAGGATCCGAGTCTGCTCAACTCGTCGAGCAGATCGTCGACGACTTGTTCCTCGAACACCGCGATAGCGAGTTGTTCCAAGGGCGGCGCCAAGTCTGGTGTTGGCGGCGAAGCACGTTGGGCACGGAGGCGGCAGACACTGTCACGCCGATCTTGGCCAGCTTGCCCACGATCGCAGCTCACCCCGCCGGGGATCCTCCCGTGCCAGTCGACAGAACAGGTCGACCTGCTCATCGAGAATCGGGAAACGGCCGGGACCCTGATGCGGATAGCTCCAACGCTTTCCGACGATCTGCCGCTGCCAGGCCGGCACCGTCGCCGTCGTCACGATCAGGGGAGACCACCGGCGGCGGGGAAGGAGACCACCATCAAGGGTGAGGAATGCCCGATCAGCCCAGGTGAACCGGGGACGTGGCATACCTCGCTGCAGCTCCTGGACCTGGTGGCGGAGCACGATGATCTCGACGTCTCTCTCGGTGGTGTTGAGATGATGAACCCGAAGAACCTCGAAGATTCGACGGACCAGGCGGAAGAGAAACGAGAGGGCCAGGACAGGAGAGGCTGCCGCAGGCACCGGGCCCGGTCAGGCGCGTTCGGGTATGTGCACCCCACAGGCCCTTACGGCACTGGTGACCAACAGCATCCCCAGACCTCCTGGCCCGTCAGCCGGTCTGGGGATGGGTCGGAGTGGTGCCGTTGGCCAGGAGCAGATCGAAACCGTCGGGAATGGAGAGCAGCCCCGGTGCCGTTCCCGGCTTGTCGGTCAGGCCGTACTGCCACACGATCGAGTTGATGGCCGGGTCGATGACGACGACACGGTCGCGGTAGTCGTCATTGACGAGGATGAGCCCGTTGGGGAGCCGCTCGGCCAGTGACGGCTTCTTCAGCATGCCGTCGCCTGCCGTGACATCGTACGACTCGGAGATCTTCCCCTCGCGGTCGAACTCAAGGACCCGTCCCTCTGCCGGCGGGTTGTAGTCGGTCATCAGGTACAGGTCGGGTCCGAGCTGTTGGGGGTCCGACGGGTAGTTCACGGTCGGGAATTGAACGCTCCACACCGGATGTCCGCTCGGGGTGTACTCGTCGATCCACGAGCCGTGGATCTCGGACACCAGGACGTTGCCATCGGCGAGCGGGGTATCGCCGTTGGGATAGGCGACGGACGTGCCGGGTACGTGTGCGTCAGCACCATTGCCGATCTGACCGGTCACCTGCTTCTGTTGAGAGAGGAACAGGATCCTGTTGTTGGAGGCGTCGGCCACCGTGATCGTGCCGTTCTTCAGCAAGTAGGCGTCGTCGGGCTGGTTCAGATATCCCGGCGCCGAGCCGGGCTGGCCCGGGTGCCCGTACTGCCACAGGATCGCACCCGAGGGGTAGCCGATCTCCACGATGGTGTGGTTGTCCTCCTGGTTGGAGATGATCCCCCTGCCGTGGTCGAAGAAGAATGCGTCGTCGGGAAAGTAGAAGCCGCCCGGAGGGGCCGGCATGGTGGCCGAGGGGTACTGCCACTGAAGGTTGCGGGCCGGGTCCATGACGAGTAGCCGGTCATTGCCCCGATCGGCCACCAGCAGCTTGCCCGAGAACGGGGCGCCCGCGGCCGAACCGCCGGCTGGTCCCCCGTAGGGGCTGGGCCGCAGGGAGAGGACGGTCTGGAGTGAGCCGGACGCCACCCCCGCCTGGTCATTTCCGGATTGGGCGGCTACCTCGCCGCCCACGATGTAGCCAATGGCCGACGTCCCCGATCCGACCGTGGCATAGCCCCCGAAGGCCACCGCCTGGGGGAGGAGCCCGGCATCGAGCACCTTGCCCGTCGAGGGGACATACGCGTATATCTGGGTGAGCGTCGGCCCTGCGGGACTCTGGCCGCCGGCGACGTAGATGGTGCCGAGGATGACGAACGCGGCCGCACCGTAGAGGGTCTGGGGCAGGTGGCCGACCACGGTGGCCCGATGCGTGACAGGGTCGATGCGTTGAATGGCGTCGGTGGCCGTGGTGACAATCCCGGGCGCCGCCGTCTGGCCTCCGAAGGCATAGACGTTGCCATTCAGGGCGGCAACCGCCGCGTACCGGACCGGCACGGGCAAGTCGGCGACCGACGAATAGTGTGACCCGTCTGTGGTGGACAGCACCCCGGGCAGGTAGGTCGTCCCGTCGTATCCCCCGACGAGATAGGCCGTCGTCGTCTTCCCGACGGTGACGGTGGTCGCCGCCAGGTCGGAACGAGGCTGCGGCAGCGGGCCGGCGCCCGCCCCCGTCGGGGATCCGCTCGGCGGGATGGCAGGAGTAGCGATCGACTGCACGTTGGCGACCGTGGTCGGAGACCCGCCACCGAAGACGAAGGTGGAGGATCCGAGCGCGGCACCGGCGCCGTCGTGCACGGCGTCGGGCAACGTCCCGGCGGCGGAATGGGCGCCCGTGGCCGGATCGAGCGTGTAAACGCCGGCGACCGACGAGCCGGCCGGGGTGATACCGCCGAGCACGGTGAGGCCCGCCCCATTGGCCACCACGGCCTCGCGCGACAACGGCGCCTGCAGTTGCCATGGCTCGACACCGGCTTCGATGGAGGGCGGTTCAGTGCTGTGGCCTGGCTTGTTGGTGCCGGAGCTGGGCTTCGTCGTGGTGGTTGACGTCGTCGAACTGCCGCCCAAGCACGACACGAAGACGACGCCGACCAGCACCAGCACGGCGAGCACGCCAATGGCGGCGGTCCGGCGTCGGCGCCGCCGCAGTCGGCGTTGGCTTCGCGTCTGGCGTTCCATGACCCTTGTCTACACGTCCCTGTCGGCCGGGCCCGTCGCGAGCCCTGCTTTGGAGGCTATCCGGGCTATGTGGCTGGACTGGAGATTGATGCCACATTTCGCGCCCACCAGGAGGCCTCGCCAGTCGACGACAACGGCGACGCGCCCGTCACCGGTGTCGTCGTCGAACGGGTGCCGGCGGATACATCCCGTCCCGGGGTGGAGCTCATCAGGGTCAGGATCGAGGCGAGGAATGCTTCCGTCTTCCGTCGCTCCTTGCCGCCCCCCCTTCTTGGTTGCACCTGCAGGCGTAAGCCAGCCGGGGGGTGCTGAGCAAGGGAGCGGTGGGGCCGAGGTCCGTCGTAATTGGCGACCGGGTCGGTCCAGAACGCCTCGAGATGGACTCCGCCCGGCGAATGGGGATCAAACACGTCTGACCTCTACGCACTGCTCACCTTGCTCGACATTCAGTAGAGCCATGTCTCCCGAGAGCCATCTGCGCCTCGCCCCCAACCAAGGAACTAGCAGGTCAGCGAGTAGTTCGCCGGTTTCCGTTTCCACCTACCCGAGATGGTGGCCATCCTTGTGTCCGTCTCACCTCGGAGGGGCCGAGCACCAGAGCCGTCTGGCGTGGAGATGGCCCTAGCCCATTGTGAGTTTGGCAACGCAGATGGGATGATCTGCCATGGACAGGGGGACGCCCATTTGACACGGTGGGTAGATGAAGGTTCCGTCCACATCGCAGCATCAAGCATTCCCGACCGATTGGCACGAGCGAGCTCAAGAGGCTGTTGGGTGCTTGACTGCAGTTGTGGGTGTCACGTTGCGAACCGCCCGTGGCCGTCTCCTTGGGCTCTTCACATTCGCTGCCTTGGTGGCTCTGCTGGCCGCGTGTGCAAATCCGCCAGTGCCACCGTCCGGTAACCCCAGTACGAGCAGTTCCACCAACAGCGCTGCCACGACGACCGAGCCAGCGGCTCCACCTTGTGGAGTCGTGACGAACCCGGACGTCGTCATCACGTCCCGAATCGGACCTTGTGCGGCAACGGCACATGTCGGGTCCACCGTCCACATTGTGCTCGACCCCGGCTTTCATTGGGATGACCCCAAAAGCGATTCCGACGTCGTACAGGTGGCCGGGGTCCAGCGTCGATCAAGCGGCGGGCTTACTGCCGACTTGTACGCCACCGCGATCGGCCAAGCGACCGTGACCGCGGTCGGAACGCTGGCCTGTGCGCCAGGCCAACCGTGCCCTGCCCTGGCGCGCCTGTGGAGCCTCCGCCTCACCATCACCCATCGCCCGGCTCCGTCCCAGACCATTGCCGTGACAGACGCAGATAGTGGTCGCAGCTACACCATGCACAGAGACGACCAGCTCGATGTGGAACTGTCGGGGCCGTCCAGCTACACCTGGACCAAGCCGGCATCCTCCGACCAAGGGGCACTCCAGCCAATGCCCACATCATCGGGCAGCACGGCGAGTGCCAGCTTTGTTGCCGCCGGGCCCGGCGCGGCAACAGTGACAGCAACGGACAACCCGAACTGTTATCCCGCATGCCTCGCACCGAGCCGCCTCTTCGAAGTGAGCGTATCTGTCACCGGCTGACAATCCGCGTCGGCGTTGTCAAAGGCGGTATCGAGCAACGTTGGCGGTCTACAGCCTGGCCTGGGTTGCAGCAGGGCACGTCCAACCGTGAGAACGGATCAAGGCCATCCCCGGCCCGGGGCCGAAGTCCCCCTTGGTGCCTCTGCCCGGATCACCGGTCGCCACCTACGACCGGCTGGTGGGCCGCCCCGGTTGATCGCCGGTCGGCGTGGCGGCCTCGGTCCAGTAGCTCCGCACGACCGCAGCCACCTCGTCGGCCTGGCGCATCCCTGCCTCCAGGGCGGCCCCTCGGCTGGCGGGGTCAAGCAGGTTGGGCCCGAATGCCGCAAGGGACTCGGCGTCGGCCACGATGGTCAGGGACCCGTCGCCTGGTACCGCGACCGCGGCTTTTCCCCGCGCTGCGACCGGGGCTCCCGGCCCCATGGCCACTGGGCACAGCACGATGACCCGGTGATGGCCCTCGGCCAGATCGGTGTTGGTCACCGAGTAGATGCCGCCGTCGATGTACTGCCGGCCCCCGATAATCACCGGGGGCCAGATGCCCGGTACGGCACAGCTGGCCGCCACGGCGTCGACCAACGACAGTGGCGATGACCTGTCGAAGATGACTCGCTCCCCGGTTCGGGCATCGACCGTCGTGACGACGAGTGGCCGTGCCGGCCATTCTTTGCTCGGCAGTCGCGAGGCGATGATCTCGCGCCGCTCGGCCTCGGTCACCGTGGCCGCAGCCGTGGCCAGCGCCCCGATCTGCCGACGCGCCGCAGCGGGGTCCTCTTGCACCGTCGTCACGAGGCCGAAGATCTCCATCATCAGATTGAGATCGAACTCGGGCACACGCTCCCTGGTCTGACCGGCCGGGAGCCGCTGGGCTGCGATCAGCGCGTCGTACCCCGACTCACCGGCGACCAATGCACCGACACAGGCCCCGGCAGACGTGCCCACCACCAGGTCGGCGTCGGCAGCCAATTCGGTCCCCAGCGCCGCCAAGCGCGCCAGCAGGCCGATCTCCCAGGCGATGCCAGCCACGCCGCCGCCGCCCAACACCAGTGCCCGGGTACCGGTGCCTGCTGCGTCACGCATCGCTGCAGTGTCCCACATGCCTAGTTGCCCACCCGTCCGGCGTGCCCCGGCAGGCAACGTTTGTCCCATCAAGGTCGACGGACGCATGGGCCGATCCGGAAGCCGCCGAGACGAGGCCGGTGAACGGCGCTCGCGACAACAAGCCCCAGGGGTGTGAAGCAGAAGACACGAGTTACGGAGCCGTCATGATGCGCTACACCCGCACCGGCCCGGCCCTCAACGGCGACCAGCTATCCGAGGATGGGAAACCGGCGTTCAGCCGCGAGTCGGTCGAGTGTTGCCTGCATCGTGTTCGTAAGTTCCTTGTAGCAATCACGTACGACGACTTCGTCCTCAGCCGCCTCAGGTCCGTACCGAGACGACCAATCGATTGGCTCGCACAGTTCCACCGTGATCTTCGCAGGAAGAGGCCACGTCGGGATCCCCCCAGGAACGACACCAAAGGGCGGTCCGAGCACGAGAGGCATCACCTTGATGCGGAACATCCGGTCGAGGCCAAGACGCTTTGCGAGGCGCTCCCCTCGCGCAAGAACGATGACCGTCTCGTGGGCGCCAATTGAGACTGCGGGAACTACCGGAACCCGTGTTCGCAGTGCAAGACGGACGACGCCTGTGCGATCGCCGAACTCGATGCGGTTCCGCTCCCACCAGGGTCGGAAGACCTCATAGTCACCACCCGGGTAGTCGATAAGGATTCCTCCACCGCGAAGGATCGCCTCCGCCTCGACCGGCCCAGCCTCGACCGCGCCAGCTCGCGCCATCATCGGACCCAGACCTGGAAGCCCTAAGAAAAAGGAGTGGAACAGTGCATAGACGGGCTCGTCTTCGCCTCGTTCACG
>OCTA010004615.1_pt1 | contig 12050 bp, 10 predicted proteins | sample 1538991 | NCBI WGS metagenome assembly OCTA01 (sample SAMEA3539302, study PRJEB22396) | soil metagenome | biome: tundra; feature: field; material: soil | place: USA | collected 2010-05 | depth 0.15 m | reverse complement strand
ACTTCGGAGCAGCGGCGCGTCACCATGATGGACATTCGGAGAGTAGGAAATTGATTGTTGACGAAAACAGGCCATAGCGCTCAGAACCTCCTTCAAGGGTCGAAGATAGAAACAGGGCGGTGAAGGGATTACACTGGTCAGTAATGAGTCAGCGCCAGGCGCGCAGGCGGTTAGGAGGGTGAGAATATGTCGCCCTTGGTTCGGCGGTCGATCCTCAAGGAATTCCTCATCGTGGTTTCCTGCACTCTTCCCGTTTGTGTTCTGACTACGCTGGCTTCGGGACAGCACACCGCCGCGCGCACTGCGGGGGGAGGAGCAACTCATATATCGAGCCCACCGATTTCCCACGTTCCGATTTCTTCAGCACGGATGATTCACGCGCCAATGATTCACGCACCGATTTCGACTCCTCGAGTCTGGGGAGTGCATGGTGGGGGCGCGTCGGGCACAGCTGGCCTTCGCCTTCGCCGTCCATGGCGTCCGATCCGGCCATTTCCGCCGGTGGTGGTGTTTTACGAATCTCCCTTGCTTTTTGGTGGACCATTCTGGGGATGGAACGCCTGCTGGTGGGCGAGTTGTGACCTGTTCTGGCCGTGGACGCTCGGTACCACGACGGTCTACTCCTCTGGTCCAACCAACTATGTTTCGCAGGTGAGCGAGACTCCGGTGTATGTCTACGGCGAAGAGAGACCGGATCTACCGCAGCTCTTCCTGAAGGATGGCACGATTCTGAACGTGACCGACTACTGGCTCGTCGATGACCAGCTTCACTTCACGATGAATGAGGAGAATGGCACGAAACCTGCGGAACATGTGATTCCTTTCGACGCACTGGATTTGCAAACGACGGTGGATGCTAACACGCAGAGAGGATTCCGATTTATGCTGCGCAACGAACCATTCGAGCAGTATGTGCGCGATCACCCGGAAGGCCCGCCGCCCGTGGTCACGCCTCCTCGGGAGTAGAGGTTGAGAGTGGCGGTCGAAGCGGTTCACGCGTCAACCCGAAAGCACGGAGCGTTTGCATTTCTTGAAGTCAGCCCAGAAGGCCGACTACTTCTTCATGCGGAATCTGAGGGTTGTTCTCGCGCCGACTACACTTCTCAATCAGCACTAGGGTGAACACGAATTGAGTGCCTCGAGCTTCACGCCTCGTTCTTGAGCGACGATCGTCGCGAGACTGCGGGTACAGCGCAGTACTGCCTGGCCATAGTGCTGCTGCCTCAAATCGGGATTCATTTCAGCAACGATCTTCGCCACTCGCTCGTTGGGAAACAGAGCTTCAAATCCACGCCCGATTTCAATCCGGGACTTGCGGTCCGACAACGAGAGAAGAATCAGAATGCCTCGATTGTCATCTTTATGGCCAATCCCCCATTTGTTGAAGAGCGAAGTAGCGTAGTGATCGAGAGGAGCGCGGCGAAGGGTTTCAATGGTGACGATGGCGACTTGCGCATGTGTCTTTTGGTCGAGTTCTGCGCAGAGCGCACTCAGACGGTCTCTGGTATCGATAGCGATGACATTGGCGAAGTCGTTGACGTAGCCTTTCGGCTCGGGATAATCGCGGCTCCCCTGTCCCGGCGAGATCGTGGTTGTTATGGCGATCAGAAGTGAAATGGAAATTAGTGAGCGCGAGGACACAGGCGTCAGCATATCATCGCCAGACTAGGGAGTGAGAATGTTGACGGGGCGGCAAGCCTCCGACGCTAGCGCGGGCGGGACGCCCCCGCGACAGCCGGCGGGACGCCGGCGCTACTGGGTGTGCTGGCGATACTTCCGGTGAGTTCGCGGCGGTTGGTTAGGGTGCCGTCTGGAATTACCACGGCTACCCAGGGCGTGTTGGGCTGGAGGACGTGGGCGTGCCAGACTAGCTCGCGGGGACCTGCTGGAGTCAGATTTACTTCTTGCTGGGGTGGTTCGGTGAGGGTGAGATTGTCGCTGCGGATCGCGAAGGTGTGGCGTCCGGCGCCTTCGGCGGAGATTCGCAGGGCGACTTGATTGTGGCCGAGATCCTGCGATGTGACCTTGAAGTCGAGCACGTGGCCGGGACGCAGATCGACGTCGTAGATTCCGCCGGGCAGAATGGTGACCGTGGTGTGCACGGGGCCCTGGCGGACGTCGTAGTGACCTTCCGGCAAGTCGAGTTTGAACAGTCCGTCATGGGAAGAGGGAGGCACGGGCGTGATCTCACCGCTTTTCTGTTTGCGGAACTCGACGGAATCGGGGCTCGCAGGATCGACGGTTCCCTGCACCGTGGCAGGCACGCTGATGTCGTCCATCAACCAGATCCACTGGCCTACGGGCTGTGTCCATACCTCTTTATAGGTCCAGCAAATCTGGTTGGGCCAGTAGGGAGCGTCGGCGAAGCCTTTGGTTTCGATGCCGACGGGAAGGGCTCCGACCATTTGGCCGGAACGAACGCTATAGAGCGGCGTCCAGTCGTAGCCCTCGCCATACATGACGCTGGCGGCGAAAGGATTGCGGCCAACGAACCATTGCGCCTGTTTCTGAGCGAGGTCTTCGGCGTCGAGGTCGCGACGGAACGCGGCTGCCGCCGAGAGCGCTTTGGCTTGCGAAAGCAAGACGCTGGAGTTGCCGCGAAAATCGAACCAGACGGGGAATCTGCGGAGATAGTTCTCGCCTCCGAGGGGAATTCCTCGGCGGACTTCCTGCACGTAGGCGTCGCGGTCGGCGGCGCGAAGCGGGGTCCAATTTTTGGCTTCAGGAATGAGGCGGGCTTCGCTCTCGCGATAGACGGCGGCGGGCAAAACGGAGTAAGGCGCGTCGACGGCGGCGGCCGCCTGCAGATAGTACTGCGAGTGGAGGACGACTGCCGAGTACCACTTCATCCATTTCTCGTGGTCGGGGAAAGCCTCGCAAAGACGGATGAGAGCGACGATCGGTTCCTGCTCCTGGCCGAGGTGAAAACGGTGGAAGAGATTCTCGCGCTTGGGGCCGGTGTAGAAAAAGCCGGTCAGGGGAATCGTCCAGGGCTGGAGGGTGCGCTCCTGCGAGTTGAGCACCTGATCGCCGAGGATGATGGCTTGCTGGGCGTAACGATCGTCTCGCGTGGCCAGATAAAGCTCGACCGATGCGACCACGCCGAAAGAAATGCGCTCTAACTCGTCTTGCGCGCCATAGACTTCGGCGAGTGGAGGCGCGGTCTTGAGGCCCTCGACGGCGAACTTCCAATCTTCTTCGGCGATCTTCAGGCTGCGGTTGGCGAGTTCCGGATCGGTGTCCTTTAATACGCGGGCCGCGAGGGCTTCGACTCCGCTGACGCGGAAATTCCATTCGGGATTGTTGACGGCTTGTCCGAAGCGATCGTCGGAGTCGCCCATGATGCCATCGGTCCAGTAACTCACGAGCTGGCCGGTGCTGCGAAAGCCGTCTCCAAAGCGCGTTTTGAGCACCCAGTTCAAGCCCCAGCGCGCTTCTTCCAGCAGACGATTGGAGAGGACGGGGTCGGCGTCGTGGCGCTTGAGATTGTCTGCGAGCGACAACAGGGCGTAGACCATGCCGGGCGTGTTGCCGGTGGCACTGAGATCGCCGGCGTCGTGGTATCCGCCATTGACGACGATGCGCTTGTCATCGTGGATGGTGTAGATGTCCTGATGACAGCGGCCGTGGATGCCGGGAATCTCGGTGCCGCAGCGCTCGCTGTACATGAAGTTGATGGATTTCCAAATGCTGTCGCGCCAGGCGTCGTCGCCGATGCGGAAGGGGCGAGTCTGGGTGTCTCCGGCTTTGATGACGTAGTTGCCCGGATCGCGGACGGCAGAAAAGTCGAGCACTTGATAGTGGCCGAGCGGAGTGCTGGTTTGCTCAACTGGCTTGGTGAGAAGGATGCGGCCGGTCTGCGAGTCGACCACGGAGAACTCGCGGGCTTTCAGATCACTGGCGATCGCGGACTTGGAGGATCCTGGGGTGTAGCTGTGGCTGAAGGCAATTTTTCCGGGAGCGACGTCCCAGCCTTCGACGTGATCGGCGATGACGCTCTGCAGTTCGAGTTGGTCGATATCGAGGATTGTCTGGTCTCCGGGGTCGGGAATTTTCTTGGGAAGCATGTAGGCGAAATCGAGCGCGGTGACGCGATCGCGATCGAGGGGAGCGATTTCCCAGACGACGTGGTTCCATTCGTGGTTCTTGAGAATGATCGATTCGTGCCGACCCTCGTTGTACTGGTCCGGCAGTTTATGGGAGCCATCATTGTGGAGCGTGAGGGAGCAAGAGATGGCGGGCGCACCGATGATGTCGGGATAGACCCAAAGCGAGATGCGGTTGTAGCGGCTCCAGTCTTCAGCGGGAAACTTTCTGGTGGCGACAAGGTCTTCCCACTCGCCAGCACCGTCAACCTGGGCGACGTTGTTCGTGGAACGGAGTCGCAGAGAATGGCTGCCATCTTTGATGTGGGCGTCGGTCAAGGTCATCTCGCCTAAGCCGGTGAAGGACCAGGTGGAGAGGTCTTCCATGCTGTCGAGCAGGCGCGAGTTGAGGACGGGCTTGTTAAGCCAGCGGAATTCGGCGCCGTCTGCGTCGTTGGCATGCATGGGCATGGTGGGCGCGGATTGCTGTGCGGGGAGAGAGAGGGCGAAACAGAAGATGGTCAGGAGTGCGGGAATACTGGAGCGGCGGGCCTTTCCCGCACATCGGCTCCATCGTGATTCGAGATCCATGATCGGGTGTGCCTCCGTGCGGTGATGACGCTGTAACTCTCTGAGAGGACAGGTCCCATGATACAAGGGTCCGTCGCGGGAGACCCTTGCGCCGCTTCGCGGCGGGACAGCCGGGGGCGGCTGTCCCCACATGAGGCGATCGAGGCGATTTGCAATCTGGTCGCTGCACAATCGTAACCAGCGCGGGAGGGGGACTTGGCATCAAAATGGAGTCATGCGGAATTGGGGAAAACCCGCGCTCATGGTTTTGCTCTGTGGGCTCGCGCTTTGTGTGGCGCGGGCGCAGGAGGGAGCTCGGGCGGCGGGCGATGCTTCGGCAAGTTCGGGACACTTTTCCGGGAAAACGGCTTCGGACGGGGCATCCCGGCCGGAGCGTGGGCGAAAGAGCGCACGGGCGATGAGTTCGGACGACCGGCTGGCAGTGATTGCTTCCGCGCTCGATTCGAAAACACCGCGCTACGCGGAGCGCGATTGCTCGCATCTGGTGCATACAATTTACGAGCGGGCTGGGTTTCCGTATGCCTATGCGAGTTCTGACGATCTTTATGACGGAGTGGAAGGATTTCAGCGAGTGTCGCAGCCACAGACTGGGGATCTGGTGGTGTGGCGGGGACATGCGGGGATTGTGATTCGTCCGTCGCGGCACGTGTTTTTCAGTTTTCTGCGTGCGGGGCCGGGCACGGATGATTACCGGAGCCAGTATTGGAGCGGGCGGGGACAACCGCGGTTTTATCGGTATGTGAAGGATGCTACGCTGGCTCGCCGAGCGAGCCGGTAACGCAGGGGGCGGCAGGTCAGAGGGAACCCAATCTTCTCTTCTGTTGAGCACACACACCTTCGACGGCGCGAAACGGGCTGGTCACTCTCACCAACAAAAAGTTGCGAGATTCACTTTGCGGCCACGTGCGCGGGCGGGACGCCCCCGCGACAGCCGGCGGGACGCCGGCGCTACGCTTACGTCGCGCTTCGTTTCTACCTTTATAATCAACTCTGGCCTTTATGATTCAGACTTTGTTTGGCAGTCTTACGGAAGAACAGAAACCCAGCTTCATCGACCGGATGAAGCAGGCGGTGACGCGCACGCGGGAGAATCTCGCGGAGCGCATTGAGGAAGTGGTTTCGTTCGGCAAGGAGATCGATCGGGGCACGCTGGATGATCTTGAGGCCACGTTGATCGGCGCGGATTTGGGGAGCACGACAACGCAGGAAGTGCTGGGCAAGTTGCGCGAGAAGGCCGACCGGAAGCAGATCAAAGACGTGCAGGAACTCAAGCGGCTGCTGAAGGAAGAACTGCTGGCGATTTTGAGTGCGGCGAACACGCGGCTAGTTCAGAAGGTCGAGGGCGTGCCGGAAGTGATTCTGGTCGTGGGCGTCAATGGCACGGGCAAGACCACGACGATCGGCAAGCTGTCGCAGGTGTTTCGCTCGCAGGGAAAGAATGTGCTGCTGTGCGCGGCGGACACGTTTCGCGCGGCGGCGATCGATCAACTGGAAATCTGGGGATCGCGCACGGGCACGGAAGTGATCAAGACCAAGCCGGGAGGGGATCCTTCGGCCGTGTTGTTTGACGCGTTGCAGGCTGCGGTGGCGCGCAAGATGGATTATGTTGTCGTCGATACTGCGGGGAGGCTGCACACCAAGACCAGCTTGATGTTGGAACTCGACAAGATGCGACGGACAGCGCAGCGGATTATTCCAGGGGCTCCGCACGAGACGTTGCTGGTGATGGACGCGACTACCGGGCAGAATGGGTTGCAGCAGGCGCGCATGTTTACGGAGTCGGCGGGGGTGACGGGGATCGTCCTGACCAAGCTGGATGGGACAGCGAAGGGCGGCGTGGTGGTAGCGATTTCGCGTGAGCTCGGGCTGCCAGTGCGGTATGTGGGAGTGGGCGAGAAGGTTGGCGATTTGCTGCCGTTTGATCCGAAGGAATTTGTGGATTCGCTGTTTGAGTAGGAGGACGCATGGCGGAGGAGCAGAAACGTTCGCGATTCAGAATGGTTGTTGATTTCGTGAAGCGGCTGCTGGGCAAGAAACCCACTCAACCGGGAGACCCGTATGCGTATGTGATGGCTCCGGTGCGGCGGGGGCCGAAGGGACGGAGTGGGGCGGCGGTGGCGGAGATTGAGGATGATTCGTATCGGAGTTTCGCTCCGCGACGGTGAGGTGCTGCACGGCGCGCGGGCGGGACGCCCCCGCGACAGCCGGCGAGACGCCGGCGCTACTTTTTGATCTCTTCCTGAATGTCTGCTCATTCTTCTGACGAACAGCTTTTGCATCGTGCGCTCGAACTTGCGCGCGCGGGAATCGGGCTGGCTTCGCCGAATCCTTATGTGGGGGCGGTGATTGCTGACGCTGCCGGCGACGTGGTGGGCAGCGGGACTTACACCTACGCGGGCGTGAAGCATGCTGAGGTGCTGGCGCTGGAGGCCGCCGGAAAGAAAGCGCGCGGCGGAATTCTTTACATCAATCTGGAGCCGCATGCGCATCAGGGGCGGACGTCGCCTTGTACGGATGCATTGATTGCCGCGGGAATTCATCGCGTGGTCGCGTCGATGGCGGACCCCAATCCGAAGGTGAGCGGGGTTGGATTTGAGAAGCTGCGCGCGGCGGGCGTGCATGTGGAAGTGGGGCGACTGGAAGAGCAGGCCCGGCGGCTGAATGAGGGATTCGCGCGCTACATCCGGCACGGGACGCCGCTGGTGACGCTGAAAGCCGCAATGACGCTGGATGGGAAGATCGCTCCTCCGCCGGCGGATCCGCTGGAACGACGTGACGGCACGCCTGCGGGCGGATGGGTGACGAGCGAAGTCGCGCGGGCACATGTGCAGGAGCTGCGGCATGCGAACGACGCGTTGCTGGTGGGAGCGGGAACGATTCTTTCGGATAATCCGCTGCTGACGGATCGGAGCGGGCGGGCGCGACGGCGTCCGTTGCTGCGGGTGATTCTGGATTCGCGGCTCCGGGTGCCGATCGAGTCACGGCTGGTACAGAGCGTGGCGGCGGAGCGAAAGAATGACGTGTTGATCTTTTGCGCTTCGGCGGACAGGCAGAAGAGGGCGCAACTCGAGGAGCTGGGGATCCGCATTGAAGCACTTCCCGCGGTGATGCCCGACGGACGGCCTGACCTGCCCGCAATTCTGCGGCGACTCGGAGAGTTGGAGATCACATCGGTGATGATCGAGGGCGGAGCGACGGTGAACTGGACCGCGCTGGCGGCCAACGTCGTGGATAAAGTGTTCCTTTATTACGCTCCTAAGATTCTTGCGGGGACGGGATCGATTCCGTTTGCGGCTGGCGCGGGATTTGGTCACATGAGTCAGGCGGCGCAGGTTAAGCATTTGCACCTGCATCGTTTCGGAGAAGACTTTGCGGTAGAGGGGTATTTGCGGGATCCGTATGGGGAGTGAGAGTCGTTCACCACAGAGACACAGAGGCACAGAGAAAACCAAACAACCAAGAGTAGGGAACAAAGATTCTGGTTTCTCTGTGACTCTGTGTCTCTGTGGTGAATTAAGATGTTCGGTTCATTCTGGAGGCAACTATGTTTACGGGAATCGTAGAAGAGGTTGGACGCATTACGCGCATTGAGCAGCGCGGGGAAAACCGGCGGATTACAGTCACGGCGGAGCATGCTCCAAAGGAATTGCAGACTGGCAATAGCGTGGCGGTGAGCGGAGTCTGCTTGACTGCTCTCGATATCAAGCCGGGATCGTTTTGCGCTGATCTCGCGCCAGAGACGTGGGTGCGGACTTCGTTCTCGCGGATTCACGAAGGCGCGCTCGTGAATCTGGAACTGCCCATGAAATCCGACGGGCGCTTTGGCGGGCATATCGTACAGGGGCATGTGGACGGGGTCGGCAAGCTGATTGCTTTTGAGCGCATCGCCGAGTCGGAGAACTGGTGGCTGCATATTGAACTGCCGGATGACGTCGAGAAGTACACGGTCTATAAGGGATCGATTTCGATTGAGGGCATCAGCCTGACGGTGGCGAAGTTGGAGAAGAACAGGTGCAGCGTTGCGATTATTCCGCATACGGTAGAGATGACGAATCTGCATTCGTTGAAGGCGGGGGATCCAGTGAACCTGGAGGCGGACCTGATCGCGAAATATGTGGAGAAGATGATGAGGGGTGAGGCTTCGGAGAATTCTCTCACCGTCGAGGATTTGGTGCAGCAGGGATTCTAGAGTTTCGAGTGCCTGATTTTGGGTTTGGGTATCGAGTTCCAGGTTTCGAGTTTCGGGTATACGTTCAGAGACCGGTGCCGTCCCTAACGGGACTCGCTTCTTCTTTCTTCAAGCCACCCGGCACTTCCGTGCCGGGCTTTCACATGCCGCCGCTTCGCGGCTGGAGTTTTGGAGATTCGCGAGCCACTGCCTCCCAGAAATGCTGGTTCTCGCCGACACTGATAACCTCCGACAGATGTCCTCAATGCGCGGAGGGGGGGCGTCCTTGATTACTATGCCGCCTTTCATTACCCATTGGACATGCTGGAGTTGGGTGATGTCGGTGAGGGGGTCGGCTTCTACTGCGATTACGTCGGCGTAGTGGCCGGGTTCCAGCGCGCCCACTTTGTCTTCCCATCCCATTAATTCTGCGGCGTTCATGGTGGCGGCGCGGATCGCTTCCAGCGGGGGCATGCCGCGCTTGGTGAGCGCGGCCAGTTCGTTGGCGTTTTTGGCCTGGCCTTCGGCCTCGGCGGCATCGAAGCCGGAGGCGATTTTCACGCCGAGGCTCATCGCCATTTGAATTTCCTGCTGGATGCCTTGCAGGAAGGCGTCGAAATGTTTCTGCTGCTCGGGCGTGAGCGGCTCGTTTTTGCGGCGCTCAGCGATGCCCTCGATCACGCCGACGGTGGGGACCAGGAACGTGCCTTTGGATTTCATCAGTTCAAGATCGGCGCGGTCGATGCGGTGGCCGTGCTCGATGGAATCGACTCCGGCGGTAACGGCGTTTTTGATGCCTTCGGGGGTGGTGGCGTGGGCTGCGACTTTGAGTCCCTGTTTGTGCGCCTCTTCAACGATCACGTGGATTTCGTCGACGGTGAGCGTGGGATGCACCCAGTCCGCGTAGACCTTGATGAGGTCGGCACCGTGGCCGATCTGTTCGCGGACGGCGCGGCGGGCTTCTTCGACCCCACTCACCATTTGCGCGCCGGTGGGAAAATTCGTGAGGTCGGGAGAAACGCCGAACGGGTTGTACTGGCCGACGGCCGCGATGGCGCGGGTGGCGACCTGCATGCGCGGGCCTTCGGCGAGGCCTTGTTTGATGGCGTCGCGCAGGGCGACGTCGGCGTAGCCCGAGCCTTCGTTCTCGACGTCGCGGATGGTGGTGTATCCGGCTTGCAGGGTGATGCGGGCGTTGTAGGCGCCTTCGAGGGCGCGGAACGCTTGCGACTTGGTGGCAAGGTTGAGGGTATAGCCGTCGTCGCCTTCGGGAATGCGCGCCATGATGTGGGTATGGCAGTCGATGAGTCCGGGGAGAAGCGTCGCGCGGCCGAGGTCGATCAGTTTGGCGTTCTTGGGCGCGTGGGCCTGGACATCGGAGGCGTTGCCGACTTCCTTGATGCGGTCGCCTTCGATCCAGAGGGCGGCGTTTTCGAGGTAGGCACCTTTGCGGACGTCGAGGAGTCTCGCGGCTTTCACGACGGTGGAGGCGGGTGGCTTCGCGTCGGATTGCGCGAGCGTATTCGCGGTCAGCACGAGGATCAGGAAGGCTTGTTTCATGGGGAGGAAGAGTACTCCAGAGTATGGAGCGCGAGCAAGCAGAGTCGTTCTTGGGTTGCAGATCAGGTGTCTCTCCGGGACAGATCTATAAGCCGAGGAATTCCCGCCAGTAAACTGGCGGGCTATTTTCGTTGGTCCCTCCGGGACCACAGGGCGCTGGCGGGACATTGGGCTTTGCGAACATGTGGCATTTCTATGCTGGACGGTGCGCGGGCGGGACGCCCCCGCGCCAGCCGGCGAGACGCCGGCGCTACGGTTTAGGCTTCCAGTTTTAGCTCGTCGAGTTCGAGGAATTCCTGGATGATCGGTTCTTTCGATTTTTCCATTTCCGCGTAGGTGCCGAAGAAGATGGCGCGTGCTTCGTGCAAGAAGACGACTCGCTCGGCCAGCTTCTTGGCGAGGCGCATGTCGTGGGTGACGACGATGCTGGTCAGGTTGAGTTGAATCTTGAGGCGCTTGATGAGGTCGCCTAGCAGTTGCGCCATCAAGGGATCGACCATCGTCGTGGGTTCGTCGTAGAGGACACATTCGGGGCGGGCGGCCAGAGCACGGGCGATCGCGACCGAGCGCTTCATGCCGGTGGAAAGATCGGAGGGGAGCAGGTCGCGCATCTCCTGCACGCCGACCATTTGCAGCAGGCCGTCGACGATCTGGTAGGTCTGCTCTTCGTTGAGCTCGCGGGATTCGCGCAGCGGAAAGGCTACATTCTCGCCGACGGTGAGCGAGTCGAAGAGGGCTCCGTTCTGGAAGACCATGGTTACTTTCTTGCGGATGAGTTCGAGTTGCTCTTCGGTATAGTCGGTGATGTCCTGGCCGGCGACGATGACGCGTCCGGAGTCGGGCTTGAGGAATCCCATGATGTGATGAAGCGAGACTGATTTGCCGACGCCGCTGCGTCCGAGGATGCAGACGGTTTCGGCGGGAAGGACGTCGAAGTTGACGTGGTCGAGGACGACGTTGTCGCCGAAAGCTTTGGAGACGTCGCGGAATTCGATGTAGGGAGCGGGTTGTGGGGCGTCGTCGGGCATGGTCAGCTGCTAGCTGTAGCTTATAGCTTAACCCGCTTGTCACCTTGAGCGACGGTCTTTTCTGTGACGAGGCTGTACAACGACGAACTGCAAACGGTTGAGACGTATCTCAAAACTCAGGCCTGATTCCAGAGCAGGCATGATTTTCGTCCTTTTGTGTTAACGCGGTGGCCGCGACCGGTCATCGAGTCGATGATGAAATGCCGATTCCGGCAGTTGGAGAAATCTGCATTTCTTCGATGCCGCCTTCGATCGGAATGTCGCGGTGGTAGAGTTGGTTTCATGGGTGAAGCCCCACCTGCAGAAACCTTTGAGGAGATTGTGGAGTGGGCGTACAGCACACTGCCGCAGGAGATCAGAGATCTGCCAGACTTCCCCGGCATTCAAGTGGCCGACGAGCCACCCGAGGAAATGCTGAAGAAAGCGAACCGGCCTCGGGGCACCGAGCTATTGGGATGCTACAGCGGCGTACGCAGGACGGAAGGGCAACATAACCTGATACGAATCGCCCCCGATTTGATATTTGTTTTCCGTTGCCCGATTCTGCGCTGTTCAAAAGGAGATTTGCGGGCCGAAGTGAAACGAGTGGTTTGGCATGAGGTTGCACACTGGCTCGGC
>OCTA010004613.1_pt1 | contig 12051 bp, 14 predicted proteins | sample 1538991 | NCBI WGS metagenome assembly OCTA01 (sample SAMEA3539302, study PRJEB22396) | soil metagenome | biome: tundra; feature: field; material: soil | place: USA | collected 2010-05 | depth 0.15 m | reverse complement strand
ATCGCTAATCCAACGCCACCACCTGCATGTGGGTTTTGCCGATGAGAAATACAGGCTAATCCCATTTTCGGACACTGGGGGGCTGATAGCTTCTTTTTTGCCAAACGAACCCAATCCCAAAAACGGACACCTTGGGGGCTGATAGCTGAAAGCTATTTCCAGAACTGCCACCATCGCTTCGGCGCTTCCAAACACGGCTGTTTTCCTCCCACCACGGGAAGGCCTTCGATGATGTTGCGCGGGTTTTCGGTAAACAGCATTTCCGCGGCGTCGTCGCCATATCGGGACCGGATGGTCTTGCGCGCCTTGTCCAGGCTCGGACTGCGATGCTTCGGATCGTGCGCATCGCTGGCCACCACATGCACCAGGCCGCGGTCTAACAACTTGTTGCACGCGGAGCCGGCGACGCCGCCGAAACCGCCCGTCACGGAAAGAGCCGTCACCTGCACGAGGCATCCAAGTTCGACCCACTCCTCCACCCGGCCGAGCTTCCGCTGCAGGACCTGATTGCGCTCCGGGTGCGTCACGATGGGTACGATCCCCGCATCCACCAGCCGTTGCAAAACGATCTCCGTATGCTTGCCGACGTGGAAGTCGGGACATTCGACGAGCAGGTATTGCTTGCCGTTGATGGTGTACGTGCCGGGCTGGTCCAGCAAGTGGTCGATGTTATCGAAGCTGAGATGAAAATCGCAACCTCTGAGAACCCTCGGTTGGCCGCCGGTCCTGGCGGTGAGTTCCCGGATCCTCTGGTCCACTAACTCGGGCCGGTAGGCGTACTCCGAATTCGAGTGGGGCGACGCCACGATGTCCGTTGTGCCGCTCTCCCTGGCGACTTGCATCATGGCGACGCTTTCTTCCATGCTGCCCGAGCCGTCGTCGAGTTCCCAGAGTATGTGGCTATGGATATCGACCATGCGCGAAACCATCCTAGCACGTGGAATGGAGTGCGCTGCCGGCGGATCTAAACGCTAAATGCTGCGGCCCCTGCTCGGCCGCCCGCATCGCCGCCGGTCTTGACTGCGGCGGCGCTCCGGTTCACCAGAGGTCGAGTCAGATATACGCTGCTGACCGGCAGCAGTCCTTGAAGGACCAGGAGGACGGCTCAACTCGGCGGCGTCGAAATTTCCGGCGCTCGAAGAGTACTGGTACAAAAAGGGGGCTTCGAATCCTATACACTATTAGGGTTGAGAATATTCTGGGCGTTGCGTGCGCCGTTGTTATTGCGAGTGGTTTGGGCGGCGTTGATCGCCTTGGTCGTGATCGGTTCGCTGCTCCCCGCCGCATCGACCCCGATGCGGACGATAGCGGCGCTTCACGTCAACGACAAGGCGCTGCATTTGATCGCGTACGTGTCGCTGGCGTTTCTCCCGGCATTGCATGAGCGGCGCCGGAGGCTCGCTTACATTGCGGCCGGGCTTGTTGCGCTCGGAGTGCTGCTCGAGTTCGGACAACTCTGGTCGCCCGGCCGTTCCTTTGAAATCGGCGACATGGCCGCCGACGCCGCCGGAGTCATCGCCGGGGCGTCGATTGGCTTGTGGTCGAGGCCGCTGGCGGCCAACCGCCTCGCGCGCGATGAGGGATAATCCGGTTGATTCGGCTATTTCGCGTTTTCGTTCCCAGTAGCGTGTTGGCGCTGCTGGTGTTCGATATCCTGCTGATCACATCGGCATTTATCCTGACCACCTATCTTGTCATGGAGGTGGAGCCCGCCCCCTACCTGCTTTACGATCGCGGGCTCGTGCGCATTTTCGTGATGGTCCTCACTATTCTGATCGGACTGCACCTCCAGGATCTCTATTCACGCCTTCACGTGAAGTCGCGCATCGTGCTGCTCCAGGATCTCTGCGTGGCGGTGGGCTGGGCCCTTCTTCTCCAAGGGCTGATCAGTTATTTGGATCCGGACCTGAAGGCGCCGATGCAGGTGATATTGTGGGGCAGCTTGCTGACGCTGGTCGCAATGTTCCTTTGGCGCGTGTTTTTTAGCGCCCATGCGCTTGAGATACTCGGCCGGGATCGGCTGCTGCTGGTTGGCGGCAGCCCTCTGCTGGACGACATCGGCAGGTACGTCGGCGAACATCCGGAACTGGGTCTCCTGGTAGCGGGGTACGTGCGGGATTCCCAGGACGCGGGCTCGGCGCTTCCCGGCGGAGAGATTCTCGGCCCGATCGCCTCGTTGCGGGAGATGGTCGAGGCGGCGCGGCCGGACCGGATCGTTGTGGGCTTGTTCGAGCGCGGGCGCCGCGCGCCGATCGTCGAACTCCTGGAGCTTCGTTTTGCCGGGTACGCCGTAGAAGAGGCGGCCAGCGCCTATGAAAGAATTCGGGGACGGGTGTGCCTCAAGGAACTGCGGCCGTCTCAGCTCATGGAATCCGGCGAATTCGGGCCCCGTCCTCAGAACGTTCTGTATCAGAATCTCTGGAACGTGTCCCTGGCGGCCATTGGGATCGCCGTGGCCGCCCCCATCATGGCGATCACGGCGCTGGCGGTGAAGCTCTCCTCTCCCGGACCGATCCTGTACCGCCAGCCGCGGGCTGGGCTGCACGATGCCGTCTTCACGCTATACAAATTCCGTTCGACGCGAGTCGATGCCGAAGATGGGCCCCAGGTGACCAGGGTTGGCTGGGTCATCCGCCAGTTGCGGCTCGACGACCTGCCGCAACTGTTCAATGTGCTGAAGGGCGATATGTCTCTCGTGGGACCGCGCCCCGAACGGCCGGAGTTCGTGGCCGCGATTTCCGAGCATATTCCGTACTACCGGCAGCGGCATTGCGTCCGGCCGGGGATCACCGGCTGGGCCCAGATCAACTTCACCTTACACGGCGAGCTGTTGGATACGGCCGCGAAGCTCGAACGCGACCTGTACTACATCAAGAACATGTCCCTGGGCATGGACACTTTTATCATGTTCCACGCCGTCAAGTCCCTGGCGTTGTCGCGCGGCTCGCTATAGGTTGAACCGGCGGGCAGCGGATCTCGTTGTTGCTACACTGAGGCCTGAAGCTCTATCTGTGCGTATCGCGCTTCTCCAAATCAACCCCACCGCGGGCGATCTGAACGGGAACTCCGCGCTGATTGCCCGCGGCGTGCGCGCCGCACAGTCCCAGGGAGCGGATCTGGTAGTAACGCCCGAGCTGGCCCTGATGGGATACCTGCCGCGCGACCTCCTGATGAACCGCGGGTTCGTGCGCCGCGCCGGCCAGATGCTCGACGGTCTGGCGATGGAATTGAAAGACGCCCCGCCGTTGCTGGTGGGCGTCGCTACTCCGAATCCCGGCCCCGGCGGCCGCCCCTTATTCAACAGCGCCGCATTGTTGAAAGACGGCGCCGCCGGCCCGGTTTTTCATAAAACCCTCCTGCCCACCTACGACGTCTTCGATGAAGACCGCTATTTCGAGCCCGCGAGCGGGCCGCAAATCCTGGAATTGAACGGCTGGCGCCTGGGCATCAGCATCTGCGAAGACGTCTGGAACGACCGGGATTTCTGGAGCCGGCGGCGCTATCACCAGGATCCGATCGAGGGCCTCGCGCAGGCCGGCGCCCAGGCGATCGTCAACCTCTCCGCCTCTCCCTTCACCGCCGGGAAACAGATTCTGCGCGAACATATGCTCGGCCATCTGGCCCAGAAATATTCCCTGCCCGTGGTTTACGTGAACCAGGTGGGTGGCGACGACGACCTCATTTTCGATGGGCGCAGCGCCGCGTTCGACGCGCAAGGCCGGATGTTCGCCCGGGCGAGAGGCTTCGAGGAAGACACGCTGACGGTGGACCTGACCGCCGGGACGGGCGCCATCGCCGCGGACGATTTCGAACCCGAGGCCGAGATCTGGCATGCGCTGGCGCTGGGGGTCCGCGATTACGCACGCAAAACCGGTTTTCGGAAGGCGCTGCTGGGCCTCTCGGGCGGCATCGATTCGGCGCTGACGGCGGCCCTCGCGGCCGACGCGCTCGGACGTGAAAACGTGCTCGGGGCGATGATGCCCTCGCGCTATTCCAGCCCGGGCAGCGTGGACGACTCCATCGCACTGGCGCGCAACCTCGGAATCGAAACTCTGACCCTGCCGATCGCGCCCATGGTGAGCGCCTACGATGCCGCCTTGGCCGGCGCCTTCCGGGGTTTCCCCCAGGACGTGACCGAGGAGAACATCCAGTCGCGCATCCGTGGCAATCTCCTGATGGCGCTTTCCAACAAATTCGGCTCGCTGCTGCTCACCACGGGGAATAAGTCGGAGATGTCGGTAGGGTATTGCACGTTGTACGGCGATATGAACGGCGGTCTCGCGGTGATCGCCGATTTGCCGAAAATGATGGTGTACCGGGTCTCGCGGTGGCGCAACCGGCGTCAGGCGGACATTCCCGAAGCCATTCTCGTTAAGGCTCCTTCGGCCGAGCTGCGGCCGAACCAGACCGACCAGGACAGCCTCCCGCCTTACGAGCTGCTCGACCAGATTCTGGAGCTGCATATCGAGCAGTGCCAGTCGGCGGAGGAGATCATAGCCCAAGGCTTCGAGGAGCGGACCGTACGCCGGGTTCTTAAGCTGGTCCGCGCCGCCGAGTTTAAGCGGAAGCAGGCCGCTCCGGCTCTCAAAGTGACCTCGCGCGCATTCGGCACGGGGTGGCGTATGCCTATTGTCCGGCAGGAATAAAACAACCAATGTCGAAAAAGTTCCCCCCTCACAGCCCAATTGCCAGTACCCGTGGAACTTGTTGAGCGCCGGATCTACCTCATCCGCGGGCAGAAGGTTATGCGCGATGCCGATTTGGCCGAGCTTTACCAAGCGCTCACGAAAAACCTCAACCTTGCCGTGCGCCGCAATGCCGACCGTTTTCCGCCGGATTTTATGTTCCAGCTTACGAAAGAAGAAACTGAAGCTTTGAGGTTGCAATATGCAACCTTCAAACGCAGGCCGCGGCGGCAGGCGCTACTTGCCCTACGCCTTCACTGAAGCAGCCGCCTGTCTCTCCAAAGCGCTGCATCGGCTTCACGGCCGAAGACTAAGGGTCTTTTGCGCGGCGGCGATTCTTCGCCCATGATTAAGCAGGCCCGCTATTTCTTCTGCGATTCGAGTCTGCGCTTCGCTTCGAGAAGTTGTTGGATCTGAATACGGTCTTTTGGCCGGTTCGCCGCCCGCTTGGAGGCAAGCGTGTCTTCGAGCGACAGTACCGGCGCTCGCACGCCGCCAAAATCGGCGTCGACATGGCCTTCCCATGCTTTGGCGAACGTCAACCCTGGAACCGCCGGCATGATATCTACGCGCACGGGCTCCACGCCAACTTGGTATACCAGATCGGGACTTGTCAACTCCTCTATGGTCACGTCCGCGGCAGGCGCCCCGAAGCGGCGCAGCGCGCGAAGCGCCCGGGCCGCGTTTTCCGGAGTGCCCTCAATCCAGATGTCCAGGTCCTTCGTGTAGTACGGCTCCGTGTGCTTGATCACCGCGTAGCCGCCCACCACGATGAAACGAACCGCTTCGCCGGCGAAGAGTTGCAACAGATCTTTGAAGTCGGAGTTGATCTTCACGAATACCTCGCACTCCAGCGGCCGTGACTACTAGATCCCAGGCTGCCGCAAAGATCTTGGCATCGCCGAGAGTCTGCCAGAATTCGATGTCGAAATCGCGTCCAGCGTCTTCTCGACGCACCAGGCGGGTCATCACCAGACGATTGTCCATCTCCCTTATTATCCATCCTTTGCCAGTGGTGCAGGAGCCCCACGGGGCTCATCCCTAAGCCGGGCCGGTGGATGTTTTGGGCTTTCTTGTCGACGGTTGACTGGAATTGTCATAATGGGTACCGATGGGGTCCATCCGCGCCGGGTACGACACCGACTTCTTTCGCTGGACGCAGGAAACCGCGGAACTCCTGCGTCAAGGACGTTTCGAGGAGACCGACAAAGAGAACCTGGCGGAAGAGGTTGCGGACATGGGGAAGCGAGACCGGCGGGAACTGCAATCCCGCATGATCGTGCTGCTCATGCACCTGATGAAGTGGGCCGCTCAGCCGCAATTCCGCGGCGCGTCAATGGATGGACACGATCAGCGAACAACGGGTTCAGATCGATGGCATACTCGATCAGTCTCCGAGTCTGCGTCCCTACGCGATCGGAGAGCTCCCCGCTATCTTCAGGAAGGCGGCCGTACGGGCCTCGAAGGAGACCAAACTTCCGGTGGAGACATTCCAAGCGGCAGAGAAGGTTGCGGACCTCGACAGCTTGTTGGCTGCCGACTTTCTTCCCGGAAATCCCGGCGATCTGGTTCGCTGAAACATTCTCCACGCGTAATCAAAGGCCTACCGGCGGCGCTTCTTCGTCCATGAAGTAATAGCAGATCATGTGCGTGACGATCATGTGGGCGTCTTCGATACGCCCCATGTGAGGATGCGAGACCTGGAGATTGAGTTGGGCCATGCGGCCGAGCTCGCCTCCGTTACGGCCGGTGAGCGCGATGGTCCGGCATCCGATGGCGTTGCCGTATTCCACGGCGCGGAGCACGTTGGGCGAGTTCCCAGAACCGCTGATCGCCATGACCACATCCCCAGGCTCGGCGAAGTTTTTCAGTTGCTCGACGAACACGCATTCGTAACCGACATCGTTGGAATACGCCGTCAGAGTGGGCAGGGAATCGGTCAGCGCCATGATGCGAAAGCGCGACGGACGGCCATGGCTGGCCCCTTTTACCATGTCGCAAACGAAATGCGATGCGGTGGAAGCGCTGCCGCCGTTTCCGCAGACAAAAATGCGCCGCCCTTCCTCGCGAGCCCGGCGGAGGATCTCGATCGACTGCCCGACCTTCTCCAGGTCGATGGTCTCGATGGCGTTCAGCACCGCGGCTTTATACGATGTAGGGAAAGCATTCGCCACGAATAGGACGGTCTCCATGCGCATGTTATCATAGCCGTCTTGACACCTGAAAGTGCAACGCTACGAACACCATCTGGCGATATAGGCTAAAACCGTTGTAGGAGGCGAAAAACTCTGCGCATGCGACCGCTTCGCCGGCTTGCCTTGGGCGAGCCAAGAACATACCCCTTTACGAAACGATGAGTTTAACCCACAGCCGCGAGATAATCGGTGGAGGAGCATACTCCAAAATAGTTGAAACGCATTCTGATTATTTTTGGCACCCGGCCGGAAGCGATTAAGCTCTGCCCATTGGTGCGCCAACTGCGCTTGCGGCCGGATGATTTCGCGGTAACAGTCTGCGTGACGGCGCAACACCGCGAGATGCTCGACCACGCGCTGGAGGCATTCTCCGTCACGCCGGATTACGATCTCGACCTGATGCAGCCGCACCAGACGCTCTCCGGGCTCACGGCGCGTATTCTGGCCGCGATCGAACCGGTGCTGGAGACCGAGCGTCCGGACCTGGTCGTGGTCCAAGGCGATACCACGACAACACTGGCCGGAGCGCTAGCGGCCTTCTACCGTGAAATTCCGGTGGCGCACGTCGAAGCCGGCCTGCGAACCGGCGACATGACGCAACCCTTCCCGGAAGAAATGAACCGCGTGCTGACCTCCCGGCTCGCGGCATGGCATTTCGCCCCGACGGCGCGGGCGGCCGAGGCGCTGTTACGCGAAGGTACGGCGCGCGAAAGGGTTTTCGTGACGGGCAACACGGGCATCGACGCCGTGCTGTATGTTCGGGATGCCCTGGATTCCGGCGCCTTGCGGGCCCCCGAGTGGCCATGGCTGGAACCGGGCAAGCATATCGTTCTGGCCACCAGCCACCGGCGCGAGAGTTTCGGGCCAGGGTTCGAGAGCGCCATGCGAGCTCTGGCCCGGCTGGCCTCGCGCGGGGATGTGCGGATCGTTTATCCCGTTCACCGCAATCCCAACGTGGCCGGCCCGGCGCACGCCATTCTCGCCGGGCTCCCCCATGTGACGCTGCTCGACCCTTTGCCCTACGTGCCGTTCGTGGACCTGATGCGGCGTTGCCGGCTGATTATCACCGACTCCGGCGGCATCCAGGAAGAAGCGCCCTCGCTGGGCAAGCCCGTGCTGGTGCTGCGCGTGAAGACCGAACGCCCCGAGGCCGTGGAAGCCGGCACGGTGAAACTGGTTGGCTCCGACGAAGACCTCATCGTAGCGGAAGCCGGCCGGCTCCTGGACGACCCCGCCGAATACGCGCGCATGACGCGCATCCACAACCCTTATGGCGACGGTCACGCCTGCGAGCGCATCGCCCGAGTGCTTGCGGAGGAGGAACGGGAGGGCCGCTTCACCTTTGGTGGGCAGACTCGACGTCCGGCCACGCAGAAGAGGCCGCTCTAAACCATGGGAATGTATTTTATCGTGTTTAAAAGCAAGGCCCCAAAAACTGGCGCCGCGCGAGGATCTATCCGCCTGGCCGGCGCGGTCGGAGCCGAGCCCGGTTAGCCCGGTTTACAATGCGTGACAAGAGGCCTTATATCCTTTACGCTAGAAAGAGAAGCAAAGGAAACCCGGCTATGATCGTGATCGAAATCCCTGATGACCAGGCGGCGGCGCTCAAAGCGCGAGCGGCGGCCCACGGTCTCACTCTCGAAGCCTGGTTTGCGAAGCTGGCCGAAGAGGAGGCGCCGGCCAGCGCGCCGCAAAAACCTTTCAAGACCGGTCGCGGCATGCTCGCGAAGTACGGGCCAGCGCCTTCCGCCGAAGAAATCGACGAGAACCGCAGGGATATGTTCCGCGGCTTCGCGCAAGACTTCCGATGATCGCCGGCGTCGCGGACACGCATACGGCCCTCTGGTATCTCTTCGACTAGCCGAAATCGTTTATCTCATCGAAAAAAGCCGCCTGCCGGCGAACGCCTATGCCGATCTGAAGAACGCCCTGGCCGATCCGGACCACGTTCTCAAGGAGGCCCCCTTCACGGTGGAGATCGTTGACGCTATGCGGAACGTCTCCCGCGCGGCGGTACCGGACATGCCGGATCGCATCGTGGCCGCCACGGCCGTTTACTTCGGTGTGCCCGTTCTCAGTCGCGACGGCCGCATTTGCGCCTCCAATGTTCAGACGGTCTGGTAAATTGACCTTCCACGGGCTTCAGCGCTGCCTGTGGCCGGTAACAGGTTTTATCGGACATAAGCAACGGAACGCGCCGACACGCCGAACGAAAAAATCCCCCGTCGCCGGCGACCGCGGCGGCCTCCAGAAACTGCCTCTGGACCCTGGGGTAGTGGGCTGGATGAGCGTAGAGTACCGCGTGTCGGATCTCGCGGCCTTCGGCGCGGAGCAAGGGGAAGAGGTGCGCAAGGCCAGTTGAAGTGCTTAGGTACTTGCCGCGCTTCAGCAGCGACTCATCAGGGCAAACCGCTTCGACAATAAGGCGGTTCACGCGGCGCGCTTGGTATTCGCCCAGGGCTTCGGTACCCGTGGGCATGGTGCGCCGTTCGACACCAACGATAGCGCCGAGACCGGGGCGCTGGAGATCCCGGAGTTGGAACCAGGGTATCCGGCCGAACGGGACGTACAAGGTCGCATCGCCCGATTGCTTGCGGAGGAGTCGGCGATCCAAATTGGCAAGCTTTGCTAATTCTGATATACTCAACTTCAGGATCAACGGCTAAGACGCTACATGCCCACTCGCAATGTGAATTTGACCGATGAGCTTGACAGCTTCGTACTGGCGAGGGTCGAGAGTGGCCGTTACGAAAACGCCAGCGAGGTTGTCCGCGCGGCGCTACGCACTTTGGAGCGCGAGGAACTCCAGTATGAGGCAAAGCTTGCCGCGCTGCGAACGGCGATTGATGAAGGCGACGGCAGCGGGGTTGCCGAGGGAAACCCTTTTGATCGCGTCCGGCAAGCACTTAAGCTTCGCGAGAAGAAGCGCTAGCCGTTGGCTGCATTCCGTTTATCCCGCCTTGCCGATGCCGACCTGATGGATATCGGCGCCTACACCCTGCGTACGTGGGGCAAAGACCAGACCCTGCGTTATATCGACGACCTTGAAGCGTGTTGCAGAGGCTGGCCGACAACCCGTCCTCTGGGGTCGCCCCTGCGATCGCGTTCGCCCTGGCCTGCGCCGCATGGAACAAGGCAGGCACGTCGTGTTTTTCCGGCGTGAGCCGGGAGGCGTTCTCGTTTCCCGCATCCTGCATGAGCGGATGCTGCCGGAAAGACACGCCATCGATGACGACCGAATCTTGACATCCCTCGATGTGAATCGCAGGGTTGAGCGGATATCCCGAGGTCAAAGTCTTCGTGGCCATTGCCGGCGTCCATCGAACACGGCGAGCAACTCCAGCCGCTCGCGCCTGACCCGGTATGGAACGATGTATGGCGTGCCGGACACCACGAGTTCCCGGGTTCCAGCCAGGCGGCCGGGCCGTCCCATTTGAGGCTGCGTTCGGAGAATCTCGATGGCGTTCAGAATTTGCCCAGCGATGAGCGCCGCGTTCCCATCCGAGTCCTTTTCAATATATTCTCCGATCACGACCAGGTGACGGATCGCCCTCAGTGACCAAACGACATTCATCGCGGAGCGTTCTTCTCGCCGGCCGTCCCCCAGGACCTTAGCCAGCTATGGCACTCGGGAGAAATGACCCTACTTTGCTCGCCAAAAGTTACCCACCACCACGGCCAGTTGGGTGGTGTTTTGCCGCCGGGCAAGCGGGCTTTTTGCCGCACGGCAAGAGCTGTGCGGGCTGGCCCTGCCGCCCCCCCGGCGATTGATCGTTTCGCCGTCACACGCAGTTTCCTCCTGCGACCTGAGCGTGTTACGCGTCGTGGGCGCGGATGACGGAGAATCACACCGCACGCCTTCGGCGTGGATGAAGTCGACGGATTTATTCCTTGCCCGCTGGCAAGTCTTGTTCTTTGCGTGGGTCACTCTAACCGAGCACAAGTGGGTCACTCTTGGTGAGCGCCGAAGGATTTGTGTCCTACATCACGGTTCGCTCTCTTTCTGCCGTGGTTAGGACTAGGGTGATGTGATAAAATTGCCGGTGTTGCCTGGAATCCAACGGAGATCCAGGTCAGGATGACGCTTTCAAACAGAGAGGGAGGGAGGGGCAGCATGTGGAAAAGAGTCTTCACTTTGGTCGCATCCGTCGCAATTACCGGAGTCGCCGCCCAAGCGCTCATGATCGATCAGATTTTACTGGAAACTAACATTCAAGATCCGGAAAACATCCAATTTGTGGACCTCACGTCAAAGATTACCAACGGCCAGAAAGTTAGCTTTGACATGAATACGTATTTCCCGACTTACTTTACTCAGAAAAACCAAGGAACGGGATTTATCTTCATCGATGAGAACGTAAGCTTTGGATTGCTCACGAAGGGCCTGAAAGTGACCGCGACGGCCCCGGGTCAACTGGTAAACGCGGAACTTGACATTTTTGCGCACTGGGACCACGCTGCCGGAAATATCGAGCAGCAGATCGAAGTTTCGGGCGTGCTGAACACGTCGCTCGCTAGTCCAAACGCGATAGCGCAGGTGCACTATTTCGACACGTTGCATCCTTTCCTTACTGATGCCCCAGGTCAACCCGTGCAGGGGAATGTCGTATCGGTAGCGGCCTCAGCCCCGAATGGTGTACCCATCAGCGACGGCCTCGGCCCAGCCACCCAGTTCTTGCCTGCTGGGCGAATTGATTACCAGGACATTCTTGCCGTGGGTGCTTCACTGGATGCTGGCGTGGCTGCGGGAAACTTTGCAACATCCGATTTCATCAATACGGATACAGAGTCGTCCACGCTTACCCCCGAACCCTCCACCATTCTATTGCTTACCGTCGGCGGTATAGGTCTGCTCTGCTACGGCGTCCGGAGCATGTTGTGCCGGTGCCGTATACCCGGCTGATCGGGGTGATGTGACGATTGTGCCCGACCCGGTCACGGGTGGCTTCACAACCCCGGCGGGATTGCCGCAACGCCGGGTCGCCGCTACGGGTAACGATGTGTCGCTCTCGGGCGATACGCGGGCCGGAACGGTTACCACCGGGAAGAGGCGCGCATGGCCATTCGTAGGCTGCCGGAGTCGATCGGGATGAAAACGGTGAAAAAATACAGAAAAGCCTCCTCAGCAGAATCTGTGGGTAGATTCTGGTTCCGGGAGCCGTCCCAAGTTA
>OCTA010004610.1_pt1 | contig 12056 bp, 10 predicted proteins | sample 1538991 | NCBI WGS metagenome assembly OCTA01 (sample SAMEA3539302, study PRJEB22396) | soil metagenome | biome: tundra; feature: field; material: soil | place: USA | collected 2010-05 | depth 0.15 m | reverse complement strand
TGCTCTTCCGATCTATTATTATTTAAGAAACCTAATGAAAAAATTCTTTTGTAATTTGTCATGCCCAAAGCTACACTCACAATCTCAAATTGAAAAAATAAGCATATGAACATTCCAATTGTTGATTTAGAAGATTTCTTAAGTGGGGAATCAGAACAAAAGTCAGCCTTTGTTAGTTCACTGGGAAAGGCTTTTGAAGATGTAGGATTTGTTGCCGTAAAAAACCATGGAATAACCAACGAGATTATAGAAGGATTATACAAGAATGTTCAACAATTTTTTTCTCTTCCCGTTGAAAAGAAAAGGAAATACGAAATTCCTGAACTGGCCGGCCAGAGAGGATATACATCCTTTGGAAAAGAACATGCAAAGGGTAGTGAGGCGCCTGACTTAAAGGAATTTTTTCAATTTGGACAGGTTGTAACAAAAGACAATAAGCTCAAATCTGAATATCCTGATAATGTAATTGTAAGCGACATTCCTGCTTTTAATCAGATATTTTTTGATGCATACCGTGCTTTTGAAAAATCAGGAACCAGTTTATTAGAGTCTATTTCTCTTTATCTGAATTTGAATGAACACTTTTTTGATGAATTTGTAAAAGAGGGGAATTCTATATTGCGCGCTATTCATTATCCGCCAATTACGATAGAACCAAAAAGTTCTATCCGGGCAGAGCAACACGAGGATATCAATCTAATTACGCTGCTGGTTGGAGCCTCAGCAGGTGGGTTACAAATTCTGACAAAAAAGAATGAATGGGTGGATGTTACATCTTTACCAGGCCAAATTGTAGTGAATGTGGGAGATATGCTCCAGCGGCTAACTAATAATAAGCTGAAGAGCACAACCCATAGAGTCATTAATCCCCCAAGGGAATTGTGGCACACTTCCAGGTTTTCTATTCCTTTTTTCCTGCATCCTAGATCATCGATGAGCCTTGCCGCTCTTGAAAGCTGTATTGATAAAGATCATCCAAAAATGTTTGAAGATATTACAGCAGGTGACTACCTTGATGAGCGACTGAGAGAAATTGGATTAAAGAAATAGTTCTTGAGGTATTGACTAGAAATATTATCCATAAAAGAGCAATTCAACCGGGTCCAGAATAATTGTTTTTCTGATTCATATTATTGATTTCAAATGGTATTGTTTAGACACATTCCTTTTTTAAAGGCTGTTTTTTTTTATACAATTTCTGCATTTGGCGGACCGCAGGGCCATTTTGGAATGATGATGAAAACTTTTGTAGATGGAAGACATGACGTAACTAAAGAGGAATTAATGGAATATCTTGCCTTTTGCCAGCTTCTGCCTGGAGCTACTTCTACCCAAACGCTCACTTTAATAGGTTATAAACGAGGTGGTGTTCCTTTGGCCATTCTAACACTGATCATCTGGATATTGCCCGCAAGTATATTGATGAGCGTCTTTTCCTTTTTGGTCTATTATGTAAATACCTACCATGTAAATCTGAATATTTTTGCCTTTGTACAACCAATGGCAGTTGGTTTTATTGCATTTGCTGCTTTCAGAATGTATAAAATTTCTATTAAAAGCACTATAACCTATGTAATAATGATGGTAGGTCTGTTTGCTACTTACTTTCTTTTTAAAACGCCCTGGGTATTTCCCATTCTGATTATTTTAGGAGGTGTTGTTACAAATTTCAGTGATAAGAGGATTCCGGAAAAAGAAAATATCAGACCCAAACAAATAAAATGGACTAATATCTGGTTATTTGTCCTGTTGTTTCTAATTGTAGGTTTCCTGAGTGAACTGGCAAGAAGAAATGAATGGAAAAATAAAAGAGCTTTTAATTTCACAGAGAACGTTTACCGTTTTGGAAGCCTTGTTTTTGGCGGTGGAGATGTGCTCATGCCACTGATGTATGAACAATATGTTGTAAGAAAAAAAACCCAATACATGACGAAAGAGGAATACCTGACCGGATGGGGATTGGTTCGGGCTATTCCGGGGCCGGTATTTTCAGTAGCTTCCTATACAGGAGGAATGATTTTGAGAGATGAAGGAAAAGAGATGCAGGTGGTTGGCTGTATTATCGGCTGTATTGGAATTTTTCTTCCCAGCGCGTTATTGGTATTATTCTTTTACCCGGTTTGGCACAATTTAAAAAAGTATGTTATAGTATTCAGGTCACTGGAGGGCATAAATGCTGTGGTAGTGGGGATAATGTGGGCTGCATTTTTGTACCTTTTGAAAGACATATCAATTACCTCATTTAATACAATAAGTTTAATCAATTTTTTTGTAATTATTGGCACTTTCTTAATATTAACTTTCACCAAAATCAGGTCACCTTATATAGTCTTTGGATGTTTGATTCTTGGTTTGCTAATCTGATTGATCCTTATAATAACCCTGGCCTTCAATTTCGTCTTTTACAATATCAGGTACCAGGAATCTGATAGATTTTTTTTGTTTTATTAAATCACGTATAAGGGTACTCGAAATTTCGAGTAAAGGAGCGTTCAGAAGAATTGCTTTAGAAGCAGGCAAATCCTTTAAAAGGAATCCCGACCTTTGGTAAATGTAAATTTCATAGTCCCTCAGTAATACCTCGTAATTTTTCCATCTGCGTATGTTGCTAAAGCTATCAATTCCCAAAATAATTGAAAAATTATGTTTTGGATATTTTCCAGACAAATAGGTGAGTGTATCTACAGTATAGGAAGGCTTAGGGAGCTTAAATTCCACGTTTGAAGTCCGAAGCTTTTTTTCTCCCTCAATTGCAAGGTCTATCAAATGCTTTCGATGTTGCTCATTTAATAGAGTTCTTTCTTTTTTTAATGGATTTTGCGGAGAGATAACAAACCAAACCTGGTCAAGCAAGGTATTGTTGGCGACATAATTGGCAATAATCAGGTGGCCTATATGAATAGGATTAAATGACCCAAAATATAATCCAACTTTCACCTAAAATATTGATTATAAGTTATTTATATAATTTCAACATTGATCTTTTCTGCTTCATCAAGGCGAAGACTGAGGGAATATCCTGCTACCATGATATAAATTGGGTCTCCAAACGGAGCTTTTTTCCAAACAGTAATTTCTTCTTCTGGAAGGCATCCCATCTCCATTAATTTCAGAATAATTTCGTCATTTTCAAATGACTTAATTTTTACTTTTGTTCCAGGCTTTATTTGCGATAAATTCATAGTTGTAAGCTGGCAGCAAATATATCATTCATCTTTTGTACTTCATTTCTATTATAGAAATACCACATTTTGGGAACAATCATATTCAGTAATCATGGCATTTCTCCCCACATAAAGGATAAAACTAAATTAAAAGAATTCCTTTGCTCCATTTTTCAAGATGAAATGGTTGAATTCGAGAGAGTTAACTTCATTTTTTGCAAGGATGATTATTTGCTGAGACTTAATCAACAATATCTTGGTCATGATACCTACACCGATATTTTGACCTTTAATTTATCTTCTAAAGAAAAATCTATAATTTCTGAAATATATATAAGTGTTGATAGAGTTAATGATAATGCTGGCACTCTAAAAATATCTTTTGCACTTGAATTATTTAGAGTAATGATTCATGGTATTCTTCATTTATGCGGATATTCGGATCATTCAATACAGGAAAAAAAAATAATGCGGGAAAAAGAAAATTACTATCTAAATAAATTAAGTTTCACGTGAAACGTTTCACGTGAAACAATTTTCCTTCTCTTTTCAATTTAGGTAGATTTGCAGAATGTTTCCGAAATATGATGTAATTGTTGTTGGTGCTGGCCATGCCGGATGCGAAGCAGCGGCTGCTGCCGCAAATCTAGGTAGCAAAGTCCTTCTCATAACTATGAATATGCAAAACATGGCTCAAATGAGTTGCAACCCTGCAATGGGGGGTATTGCAAAAGGACAGATTATCAGGGAAATTGATGCATTGGGTGGTTATTCTGGTATTGTTTCCGATGAATCCATGATTCAATTCAGAATGCTGAACCAAAGCAAAGGGCCGGCAATGTGGAGCCCCCGTTCGCAGAATGATCGCCAGTTATTTTCTATAAAATGGCGGTATATACTTGAGAAGCTGGCCAATTTGGATTTCTACCAGGACACTGTAGTTGGACTCCTTAAGACAAATTCAATAATTTCCGGAGTTAAAACATCCCTTGGACATGAAATATATTCTAAATCGATAATTCTTACCAATGGAACTTTTCTAAATGGTATAATTCATATTGGAGAGAAAAATTCGAAAGGTGGAAGAATGGCTGAGAAATCTTCTTCAGGTATAACTGAACAATTAGTTTCCTGGGGATTTGAAAGTAGTCGACTTAAAACGGGAACACCTCCGAGACTTGATGGCAGAACACTTGACTATTCAAAAATGGTTGAACAAAAAGGGGATGAAGAAATTTCTGGTTTTTCATTCACCAAAACCCTAAAACCAAAAAGTCAATTAAGCTGCTGGATTACCTATACAAACCCTGAAGTTCATGAAATTTTACGCTCAGGTTTTCATCAAAGCCCTATGTTTCAGGGAAGAATTCAGGGACAAGGCCCAAGGTATTGCCCAAGTATTGAAGATAAGATTAACCGATTTGCAGAAAGGGAGAGGCATCAGTTGTTTGTTGAACCAGAAGGCTGGAATACTATTGAGGTCTATGTCAATGGATTTTCTTCATCCTTGTCAGAAGAAATACAATATAAAGCCCTTAGGAAAGTCCCCGGCTTCGAGCTCGTAAAAATGTTTCGACCGGGATATGCCATAGAGTATGATTATTTCCCGCCTACTCAATTGAAGCAAAGTCTAGAAACAAAATTGATAAGAAATCTATTTTTCGCGGGGCAAATAAATGGAACTACCGGCTACGAAGAAGCAGCCTGCCAAGGCTTAATGGCCGGAATTAATGCTCATCAGGCCGTTATAAATGAAGAATCCTTTGTTCTCAGGAGAAATGAAGCATACATTGGTGTATTAATTGACGACCTGATAAATAAAGGAACTGAAGAGCCCTATAGAATGTTTACTAGCAGGGCAGAATACAGAACACTTCTCCGCCAGGATAATGCGGACCTTCGTTTGACAGAAAAAAGCTTTCGAATTGGACTGGCAGATCAGCCTAGAATGGATACGGTGATAAAGAAACAACAGGAAATTAGCGATATCCTGAATCTGATATCAAATATGAATTTAGAACCAGAAGAAATAAACGATTACCTAAATGCTTCTACATCAAGTCCTTTAATTCAAAGAAATCCGCTTTTCAAATTGATATTACGTCCGAACGTAAGCATAAAGGGCATGATATCCTTTTCAGAAAAAATGAGAAATGCCTTTTCAAGGTTTAGTTACTCAGCCATTGAACAAGCAGAAATTCAATCAAAATATTCTATATACCTGGAGAAAGAACAGGATATGGTAAACAAAATGAGTTCCCTTGAAAGTAAAATAATTCCGGAAAATTTTGACTATGATAAAATTGAATCCCTATCCAATGAATCAAGGCAAAAATTTAATAAGATAAAGCCTCAAACTTTAGGCCAGGCAAGTAGAATTAGTGGAGTTAATCCTACTGACGTTCAAATACTTATGGTATATATGGGTAGATAATTGGAATTTTTCTCACTTGCATTAATCCTTTCGATTTTTCAGAAAATAACGCATCCAGAAACCAGCTAAACTCTCTCCGCATTTTCCCAAATCTTATTAAAAAAAGTTCTATTTATTTTTCTTATACTCCTATTCGTTAGTATTTTTTGAATCAGTCCTTAAACGAACTCGGGTTATTAATAAAGACGAATTATTTTGAGAATGGTTTGGCCTGTCCCCACAGATGGAGTAAAAGTGTTCACGAGATTTCCGGTTTGGATACTTGCAGTTTGACCGCTTGTCATCTGCACAATATCATGCATACTTATTGTGGCTCCAATAGTGTTAGTATTATAAGGAGTCAGAGCGGCCGCGGTTTCCATGTCAGTAGCACCATTTACAATGATTCTACCATAAAGTCCATTGTTAAGGGCATTTAATACAGTGTATTCGTTATTGACAATTATCTCATATACACCAGTTGCAGGCGCAGTAAACACACCAGTAGCAGTATTATATGCTGCTCCCACATCTATTGATGATGAATTATAAACCAGGGTGGCATAAGCTACAGTTCCGGTATAGGCTGTTGTCCTTGAAGCTGCAACCAAAATAGTTGGGGGGAAAGGAGTTGCGGACCAGGAAGGAACGCCTGTGGCACTGGTTACTAAAGTGGCGCTATTTACTGTTGGTAAAGAATATAAATCTCCCGTGCTATTGTTTGTATAAAGTAAGGCTGAGCTAGCGGTTGTAGAAGAAGAGTTAAAACTGTTTCCTGATTTTATCCCATCAATTCTTATGGTGCCAGTTGAAGGGGCAACTTCAAGGGATTGTCCGGGCGTAGTCGTACTGATCCCAACATTTACAGCATTTGCGCCGGTACCGCCTAAGACAAGGCTATTGCTGGCGCCTACTATGGCATTATAACCAATAGCGGTTGCATTGGTGAGCGCTCCGCTTGAAGGATTGGCATTGGTACCAACGAAGGTATTATTGCTTCCCGTAGTATTGGACCCTCCTACATTATTTCCAATAGCTGTATTATAATTTCCTGTTGTACTTGTTAGTGCCGAGGTTCCAATGGCTGTATTACTTCTACCTGATGTACTGATGTACATAGCGTTGTAGCCTACTGCTGTGTTATCACCGGTCGCATCGTTGTTGTTATAAAGTGCGGCATAACCCACGGCTGTATTGTTGCCACCAGAAGTTGTAGTCTCAAGTGTGTAATTACCGACAGCTATGTTATGAATTCCTGTTATATTGCCATATAATGCTGCCTGACCAACAGCCATATTATCACTTCCTGTTGTATTACTGTAAAGGGTTTTGTGCCCAAAAGCATTATTAAACCAGCCCGTTGTATTATTAAATAGTGACTGATAACCTATGCTTGTATTTCTGTAACCAGTGGTGGTTGAATAGCCTGAACTGTCGCCAACAAAAGTATTCCAGTAGCCACTTAAATTATTATACCCAGCCATTTGCCCTATAAATGTGTTTTGGATTCCTGAGGTGTTGCTGTTTCCTGACTGGTAACCAAAAAATGTATTAGCATTGGTGTTATCAATTCTTCCTGCTCTCTGACTGTTTACCTCAAAGTTCAGAGGAACATTATCTGTGGTACCCAGAAAATTTGTTCCATCTACAGTTCCGCTATTGCCTAATATAGACCATTCTTTATTGTTAAAAGCCAAAGGTGTCCAGACCGGCGAACCCGGGGTACCAGTATTCACCATAAAATAGCCTGTTGTTGTATTGTAAATCAATAATCCTGTAGCTGGTGATCCAATAGCATTCTGTTGAGCTGTAGTCATCCTAGGGAGGAGAAACCCACTTGTGGTGCTGCTAATATCCAGCATGGCACTCGCATCAGGCAAACTTCCCGTTGAATTAATTGAAACATTTTGTGAATAAATTTTTGATACAAAGGCAAGCTGACAAATCAGGACCACGGTTACTGCATACTTTTTCATGAAATTATCGGTATTTTATCAATAGTTTTTTGGATAATGAATACATAATTCCCGGTTATTACATCCATCGCAAGGATAAACGTTATTTATGCAATTACTATTGTGTATCGGGTGTAATGGATTTCTGATTTTAAACTAGGTCTAAACAAATTTTATTGTACTCAAATTATTGAGTACATAGTAATATATGTTCGAAAGGACTTATTTACTGGATATTACGCACCATAGCTTACAACCGCTTATCAAAAGGATTGAGGAACCAAGCCGTTACATCCAGGTATTAATGGGGTCTCGGCAGGTAGGCAAGACCACCTAGGTAATGCAATTGATACGGAAAATAAAAACAAGCCATCATTTTGCTTCTGCAGATGCGGTTCCGGCTGGGATCCCAACATGGTTATCGCAACAATAGGAAACGGCAAGGTTAATGATGGGACAAGGAACTTCTACCGAATTTTTATTGGTCATTGATGAGATTCAGAAGATAAACAATTGGACTGAAACGGTTAAACAGCTTTGGGATTCGGATAGCAGGGAAAGAAGGGATTTGAAAGTAATATTATTGGGCTCATCAAGATTATTGCTGTAACAACGGCTTACCGAATCATTGGCGGGGAGGTCTGAGAACACCATATATGCAGCATTGGTTCTCCGGAGAAATGCATGGAGCCTTTGGATGGGGAGCAAAATAATATGTATGGTTTGGTGGGTACCAGGGCTCGGCTGGGCTGATAGCAGATGAAGGGCGCTGGAAGGCCTATATGATGCAATCATTGATCGAGTCAAGCATTTCAAAAGACATCCTTATGCTGACCCGCGTGGATAAACCAGCATTGATGAAACGGCTCTTCGAATTGGGCTGGTTGTACTCAGGCCAAATATTATCCTTCACAAAGATGTTGGGCCAACTGCAGGATGCTGGGAATACAACAACTTTATCCCATTACCTTGAGCTATTGGATGTAGCAGGACTGCTTGCGGGACTAGAAAAATATTCAGAGAATGTCCTTAGTATAAGATCATCTAGCCCCAAATTCCAAGTACACAATACAGCATTAGTGAGTGCCCAAAGAAGTGAGACTTTCAAAGATATATCTACCCAGCCAAAAGAGTGGGGCAGGATGGTGGAGTCTGCCATCGGTGCCCATTTAATCAATCATTCTCTCACTGAAGGCTTCAAGGTTCATTACTGGAGGGAAAGAAATGAAGAAATTGATTTTGTCATCGAGAAAAATAAAAGGGTGATCGGCGTGGAGGTAAAGAGCAGTGCTACAAAAACATCAACAGGCATCGCTGCATTCAAAAAGAAATTCGGCCCCAATAAAGTACTCCTCATCGGGGATGCAGGCTTCTCATGGCAACATTTTTTACTAATGAACCCAATGGAGCTTTTCTGAATTTTGGTTTGTGGTATTTCAACACATCTGAGACAAAATAAAGCTAATTTCTCCGGTTAGTTTCATTTGGCCGAGGGGGGGCAATTTGCGTGGATTTTCCAACTTATACTTAAAAATGGAATAATTCTTACTTCGTAACTCGTTCTTTTTTAAAGAGAGACCCTTATAATCCTTTGTCAGGGCTTCATTATTATTTATCCCGTCAATCTCTTCGATTAGAGATTTCAATTTTTTGGAATAAGCTTATGGTTTTTTGGGTGTCATATTGTTTGCTGCTAACACATAGAAATATCCGAAGAGCCTCCAAAAAAATCCCAGTAATTAAAATCAGCTTCCGGGGCTTTGCAGTATACTTTTGCCTTGATTGATGTCGCCGTAAAGTTCGCTATTGGGTTTGAAGTATCACCCTCACTATAAAGTTATTCCTTTTTGCCCAATTCCCATCGATATCGCGTGGCCAACTTGCCTGCCATATCCTACAACCTTGACCACAGACGGCAATAGGCGTCGACTTAAAACACTCCCAAATAAATGTGGGATTGAAGTGTCAGTAGAAACTTTTTTTACTTTTTCGGGGTTTCTTATTATGCTGAATTCTTTGCGGATGATTTGTAAGGCTTCTTGTTGTGTAAGGAAATTTTCTTTGCAATAATCTTGTAAACTTATTTGGTCGAAGATCAGTTGATTTATTAGCGGTGTGTTTTCAAATTGCTTTAGCCTGAAACCGTTTTTAAATTTTGCAGGGTAAAGTCCTTGTGCTGTCTTGATAATTAACTGCATCAGGGTTATACAATAAGCTGGATATTTTTTCTGGCTAATGTCCTCCTGGGGTATTTTTCTAAAAGTACTCTTTAGTAGTTCTGCTGTTTTCTTTTTTGAATGGCAGATTTCCAATGCGATACCATATAGCATTGGGCAATACTTGGCATAAATATTTTCAAAATTTGAATAGCGCATCATTACTTATTTATTTGCTGTATGGATGTTTTATTTTTTTTGAAATAGCACCCTGCAAAAGTCAAATTCTTTTTAATGGAAAACATTACACAATTTTGGAAAAGAATTACATAATTCACACATTGCTTCATGCAAGAAAGTAAAAAACGATGCTAAGTATTTTTAGTCAATAAAATGGCGTTGATTAATAAAATAATTAAGGAATGAGAAATGATTTGCCCTTCAAAGGGTTTCTATGAGCCAAGTCGAATAAAAAAAGAGAAAAAGAGAAATCAGTTAGCACAATTTGCTCACTGATTTATATGTTTGAAATACGAAGTGTAGATTAATGTCTGAATTAAATTGAAAATTTCGGTTTCTTTTTCTGTCCCTTGAATTAGTGAAGCGTAGCAATAGGTTCTGACTAACGTTTTATAAGCCGCTGAGTTGTAGCCCTAATTCATCGGTCTTTATATCAAACTTATGAATTAGTTTTTTCATTTCCTGTACTTTTCTTTTTCGTTTTTGATCAAGAAATTCATAATCCGTAACTGGTTTATATGGAATATTTTTTACAATCATGTTCCATATTATTACGGCCAGTTTTCTTGCGGTGGCGGAGATGGCTGCTGGTCTTCCTTTTCTAAAAGCAATTCGTTTAAAAAAATTGGAAAGGGCAGTGTCTTTTAAATTTCCAATGGCATTGGCGCCATTTCTTAAAGCAATTTTCAAACGATTGCTGCCTTTTGGGATTCTGCTGCTGAGCATTTTACCACCGCTTATTCTATTATTGGGTGCAAGCCTCAGCCAGCTTGCAAATTGTTTGGCTGTTTCAAATTTATGAATGCCATTGCCTACTTCACTCATCAGGGCAAGTACTGTAGCATGGCTTACACCTTCAATAGCCAGCAGATCCACTCCACCAAAATATTGGTATGACAGCAAGTTGATGTCTAAATTTTTGGGTGTGTTTTTATTTACCTTTTTGTAAACCTTTTTGTCAATAACGTGTTGCCTTTTTTCGTCATCACTATTTATTTGTTCATTCAACAATTTTTCTATTTCTATATCGCATTCTTTTATCTTTTCCTGGAAGTTTACATACAACTGGTATTCCTGTTCTAATCCAAAAAGATAGTCTTTTCTTCCATTGCTTTGAAGCGCTTTTGCAATCTCTTCTTCTGACTTTTTGCAATTGCCGTGTTTTAGGCCTGCTAATTTTTCCGGGCTTTTTTCGCCCTTGCAAATCGCATTAATAATGGTAAGACCCCTAAGTCCTGCTATATCTTTTACTACCACGTCTAAACGCAAATTAAGGAGCCGTAAGTACTTTCGCATTTTGCGGATAGTATCAGCAGCTTGCTGCAACAGATTGGTTCTATGCCTGCAATAAGTGCGCAATTGTTCTGTGGCTTCATCGGGTAAAAAGCTTCCGGTTAATAGCCCGATGGTATGAAGTTTTTGTATCCATTGCGCATCTTTTACATCCGTTTTTTTGCCCTTAATGTTTTTGGTAAATTTTCCATTGCATAAAATAACCTGGAAGCCCGCAGCCTGTAAAGTAATATACAGGTGTTGCCAATAAGTGCTGGTACTTTCCATGGCTACTGTTTTAATTTCATTGTCTGCAAACCACTTGGTGAGTTGCTGTAGGTCTTCATTATAAACACCAAATTCTTTGATGTCACCAGAGCCTTGGCCAACTGCGGCGAAGTGAGAACGGCTGCCCACATCGATGCCGGCCGCATTGGGATTGACAACCTCCATTTTTACATTTCTTTTTTGCATGATATTCTTTTTTAAAAGTGAATAAAAATGCTCTTAGAGAATGTATCTTTGACATGAAAATATTCTGAACGGGATTCCCAATGCCGATAATTATCGGGACGGGATCACCACTGAAGTGATCACAAAGCTTTTTTGTTCTTCGCAAAAAAGCTTTTTACATTCCAACCAGAATTGCACCCCTGCTATTACGCAACAATGCTAACATCGGCCTTGCAAAGAGCCTCATAAATATAATGTGTTTCGTCAAAGAGAAGCGATATCTGGAACGTTAGCTTAAGAAGTGATTTTTGGTTCCAAAAAAAGGGGAATTGCACCTAACGGCAGTTTGTCTAAGAACCTCCGCTGCAGATCAAATATAATTCAATTTAAGAGGGATTCTCAG
>OCTA010004604.1_pt1 | contig 12063 bp, 9 predicted proteins | sample 1538991 | NCBI WGS metagenome assembly OCTA01 (sample SAMEA3539302, study PRJEB22396) | soil metagenome | biome: tundra; feature: field; material: soil | place: USA | collected 2010-05 | depth 0.15 m | reverse complement strand
TGGGAGTTTGCCTTTGATTCGCGCCTTGGGCATCCGGCCGGTCCTCGGAGGAGCCAATGGCGAAGAGATCCAAGAAACGGTGCGAGCAATTGCCCATCTTGCACCCGCATGCAGCCGGCATCGATGTAGGTGCGAGCGAGTTGTTTGTCGCAGTCAGCGCTGATCGTGATCCCCAACCTGTCCGCAGTTTCCCAACCTTCACTCGCGATCTGAATGCACTTGCGGACTGGCTACAGCAGTGCGGGATTCGCTCAGTGGCAATGGAGTCAACGAGTGTGTACTGGATTCCCGTGTATCAGATCCTCGAGTCCCGCGGGCTAGAGGTGTGTCTCGTCAATGCGCAGCACGTAAAGAATGTTCCCGGCAGGAAAACCGACGTATCCGACTGCCAGTGGCTTCAGTACCTCCATTCGGTGGGTCTGTTGCGTGCCAGTTTCCGTCCTCCTGGCTTCATCTGCGCTATTCGCTCTCTCTGGAGACACCGCAGCAGTCTGATCCAGATGGCGGCAGAGCATGTGCTGCACATGCAGAAAGCGCTTGATCAGATGAATCTCCAGATTCACCGCGTCCTGAACGACATCACCGGAATGAGCGGCCTCCGAATACTGGACGCAATCCTCGCTGGCGAACGAGATCCCGTGACCTTAGCTCGGCTCTGTCATGGTGGCGTAAAGAACAGTGAGGACACGATCGCGAAATCGCTTGAGGGTGACTATCGCCCAGAGCACTTGTTCGCGCTCCGACAGTCGCTGGCTGCGTTCCACTACTACCAACAGCTGGTCGTCGAGGGGGATCAGGAGATTCAACGTCAACTCGGCAGTCTGGAGACAGCGATAACCGCGCAGCCAGCGGTACCCAAACGAACCAAGGCTTCTCCATATCAACGGGGCCGATATGAGCCGAAGGCGTTCGACCTTCGCCATGAGCTGTATCGAATCTTCGGAGTCGATCTCACCAACGTGCCTGGCATCAGCGCGATTACAGCCCAGACCATCCTGTCCGAGATCGGCACAGATGTGTCCCGATTTCGCAATGCTTCCGCCTTTGCATCCTGGTTGGGACTCTGTCCTGAGAACAAGATCAGTGGTGGCAAGGTGCTCTATACGAAGAGTCGCCGCGTCAGGAGCCGCCTTGCCACTGCGCTACGCATGGCCGCGAACTCGCTGCATCACGCCAAAGACTATCTCGGCGAGTTCTTTCGGCGTATCACTCGGAAACTCGGCAAACCCCAAGCCATCACCGCCACCGCTCACAAACTCGCACGCATTGTGTATCACCTGCTCAGCACTAAAGAAGCCTACAACGAAACCGTCTTTCACCGCTGCGATGAAGAAGTTCTAAGACGGGCGCAATTTCGGCTCCGCAGACAGGCCGCTCAACTCGGGTTTCAAGTCATCCCCCTACAGAACGGGTAATGTTCCTTGGGAGTCGGCATGTGGAACGTGATTCTGCGATTAGCGATCTCAATTGCCGGATTGCTCCTGGATCAAGGACAACCCAGAACTTCTCTTGTCTTCTCGCAGAATGTTCGACGTAGATCCTTTGGCCCGGCTGCGATAAGAAGATCACCACCTGAGACCGTCGCCGGATGATGGAAAGTCTGCCAACTGTCCTATCCTGCGTATTGCGCCTGATGGCAGCAGTGATTCACAGCCTGTGGGCGAAGGGCGATCGCAACCCATTGATACTGCCTGCCAACATCTCTATCGATGACCCTCGGGTGCAGTTTGAGCTGACGCGCTACCTGTCGGACAACTGGGTTCCGGTGATCGAAAAAGATGTGGATGGTCCGAGTGCACTGCCGCTGAGAATCGACGGAGAAGTGCCGAACCTGGGGAAGTACGCTGCGTGCCGTCGAGTGGCCCGCACCATCTATCTTGGCTCGGCTCCTACGGCTACGGCGGCGAATAAAGGCATCGAGGATCGGAGAGTAAGGCTCGGTTGCGTCATGCCGGGAGAGTCTCCAGCCGTGTTTGGAGACGCGCTGCGCCGCCTCGCGAGTGCTGCGACGTACCTTTATCAGGATGGCGGGCGCTACTGGTATTCCACTCAGCCTACCGTCACCAAGCTGGCTGAAGATCGCGCAGAGCAGCTGACACGCAACCTGGACAAGGTGACTCAGGAGGTCGATAAGAGGGTTCGCGCAGACCTGAACAAGAAAGGCGACTTTCATCGCGTGCATCCGCTGCCGCAATCTGGTCAGGATGTCCCCGATGACTTTGACGCGAGACTTGTCGTGCTCGGCATTGACTATCCCTACGGCAAGGATGCGGCCAACCCTGCTATTACGGCGGCCAAGGCAATTTTGGAGAACCGCGGCAATACCCCAAGACTCTTCCGCAACACCCTTGTGTTCCTAGCGGTAGATCACACCCGGTTGCAAGATCTGGACGAGGCCGTGCGCCGCTACTTGGCGTGGGAGTCGATCCTCGCCGAGCAGAAGGAACTCGACTTGACCGCGCATCAGGTAAAACAGGCGGAGGGGCAGAGGGACTCTGCGGATGGAGCCGTGACAGCACGCTTGCCGGAAGCGTATCAGTGGTTGTTGGTGCCGACGCAAAACACTCCTCAAGCCAAGATCGAGTGGCAAGCCTTCAGACTGTCAGGGCAAGACGCCTTGGCTGTTCGTGTCAGCAAAAAACTCAAGAATGACGAACTATTGGTGACGTCGCTTGCGGGGACTCGACTTCGCATGGACCTTGATCGAGTGCCGTTGTGGCGCGGGGATCACGTTCCAATCAAGCAATTGACTGAAGACTTCGCGCGGTATCTGTACCTGCCGCGGCTGGCGGAAACCAAAGTGCTGCTGGACGCGATCAACGATGGCCTAACGCTGCTCACTTGGGAGGACGAAGCCTTCGCCTACGCGGACGGATTCGACGAAGCGACCGGCAAGTATCGCGGACTGCGGTGTGCGCAGCGAGTTCATGTGACCGACACAGACATGGGCCTCGTGGTCAAACCCGAAGCGGCTCGCCGTCAGATATCGGCGATGTCCGCCGGGACTGTAGGCTTTTCTAGCGGCAACGCGGCGACAGGGGCGGCGCCAGCCCCAACCACCGACCACGGTCAATCCGAACCGTTCAACTTAACAGCGCTACCGCAGCCACAGCCAAGGCGATTCCACGGTAGCGTCGCGCTTGACGCCACTCGTGTGGGTCGAGATGCCGGCCGCATTGCAGATGAGGTTATCGCCCATCTCGTTGGGCTAGTCGGCTCTGATGTCAAGGTTACTTTGGAAATCCAGGCCGATGTCCCGAGTGGTGTCCCAGAAAAGGTGGTCCGCACTGTGACGGAGAACAGCCGCACACTAAAGTTCAAAGACCACGGGTTCGAGGACTTGTAGATTGAAAGGACAAAATGAGCAGAGAGATTCGTGAGTTACGACTAGTTCTTCCCATAGGAAATGAAGGAGAGGTAACTCCGTTTGTGGAACCGATCTGGAGCTTGATCTTGGGACGATTCAGGAGGGCAAACGGGGTCGATCGCATTCGGGAATTGCTCACACCGCCCCCTGTTCAGCCTGCCCGAAACGTTCTGTTTGTGGGCAGCCGAGTGAGGCTCCGGCTGGCATTGCAGAATCAGGAACTTGCGGCAAGTGATTTGGCCGGGTAATTGGGCAAGCCGTCGAATGCCCGTTGAGCAGTACCCTTGCTTGCATTGACCAGTACACCTGGGTGTCCAGTTCTGGTGGGGTGCACTACGGCATGGCATTCCACGGCGACTTCACGCCTGCGACAATGTTTCCAAATTGACGGCGTCCCCCGAGTCAAATTCTTCATTGACATTCTGGGCACCGATGCGTATGTTTAGCCCGGTTCGGCGAAGCAAGCGCTAAAGGTCTTTCCTGGCCTCTCATCCGAACGGGCATGTACTTGCCCAAGGAACAATCCATGATGTTCCGTACGCTGCTTGTGTTGGCTTTCGCGCCGTTTCTTCTCGCGACGGATACGCTCGTTAAGCCTGAAACTGCAACTCCCATTGAGATCTGTCCGTCCTGCAAGGAAGTGCGCCTGCTGCTTGTTCCCGACGACAAGTCGAAAATCAAAATTGACGAAGCACCCGAAGTTGAGATGGTGTTTCTCGGAGCTGCTCCCAAAGACGCTAACAAATTCTCGTCAAAATGGATTGGCGACTCTTTCCCCAGAGCAATCGAGATCACTCTGGATCCAAACGAAACGAAGCAGGCCGGAATGTACGATTTTTATGTGAACCTGCAGCCGCACTCCGATCCCGGCGCTGCACGCCTGAAGATCCAACTGGCGCGCCCGGCGGCTACTCTCGACGCTATACCTAAATTGATTATCGATCGCACGTATTGGTTCCTGGGTTGCAAGGCCGATAGCCATCCCGATTTACGCGTAACTGAAACCTCGAAAAAATCGGGGATTACGATTACGGGCGTGCGCCCGCTCTCTAACTCGTCAATCGGCACCAAGCCGATCGGGGGGACGCTCGGAGTTGCGACAGTGCAGCCCGAGATCAAGCCGGGAGATCAAGGCAAGCTTGACTACAAACTGGACGGCGATTTCGAGCTGGGAACCGCAACCGGCACCATGAAGATCGACGCGCCCCAGCTTGCGACTCCCGTTTCTTTTGATTTCGAGGTTCGCAGTCGCGTCCATTGGATTTATATCGGGATCACAATCGGCGTCGGCCTTATCTTTAGTTATCTAGTCAAGGTCAAGTTGCAGCAAACCATCGAATTCGATCAGGCACATCTTGACGCACAGAAGCTGGTGGAAAGGATTAACCAGGAGGCGGGACGGCACGCCGAAGCAGATTTCGCCGCAGCGTATCAGAATGAGTTCACTGCCCTGGCAGCGGCGATGAACGGAGATAGTGCGGCGGACATCAATACCGCCAAGCTGGCACTGGATACGGCCTGGCATGGGGCGTTGCAGACCTTCGCAAAAAGGCATCAGGATCAACTGGATGCCCTAGACAAGCTGCGTGACGTCACTAATTATGATTGGCTGGTTCCCCCCGGGGTCAGCCAGGCGGTCGTCAACGCGCGAGCCGCGCAGGCCGACGTTGTGCAAATGATCGACCGTGACGATCTAACTGCGGCTGGCGTGCGCCGGCAACAAATCATTTTCGACCTGGGAAATGGCATTCGAACCGCTGCATTGACTTGGCAGACTAACGAACAACAAATCTTGACGGCGCTTCAGGCGGGTCGCCCGGGTATTTCGGCAGCGAATACGGCGGCACTTGCCAAGCCAGCGACAGACCTTCTTGCGTCTCTGCGCAAGGTTGATGCAACAACCCCGCTCGGCACGCCTGAGCAGATCCAACAAAGCCTCAGCGATCTCAAGTTCGAACGAAGCTCGGTGCAGCAATTTTTCGAATGGCTTTCGAACGCGATCCAAATGGAACGTGCGGAGGCTGAAACCGAGATATCGAATCCACCTCCAGCCGCCTGGAACGCTGCTACCTTCGCCGTGGCTCCGGCCGCTGTAGACGCGTTCACAACATTTCTGCGTACTTTAGTAGACCACCCAGATGTGGCGGGGCTCCCTGTTCAGCTCGCCATGGTTCATCAGGCCTGGACCAAGGCTTTGCAGGATCAGTTCGTCCAAGCGAATGCGTCGGTACAGGCGCAGTTGGACGCCCGCAATTATGTCGGGGCCACGAGGGTGGCTTTCCAGCAAAAAACTCCTGCCCCAGCCAGTGTCTTGGCTGCTCTGGGTGGACCCGCGGATCTAGTGTTCGTGCCGCCGGAATTCCAACGCGACACAGTCGGCGCGGCCGCGCTGCCCGTGTATGCGATCCACACTTTGTTTCAGAGGATAGCGACACCCGCTTCAGCGGTCCCGACATCCGTCACCGATGCGGCGAGGCTAAAGAGAGAAAAGATAACTCAGTCTCTGATTATTGGCTTACTGCTGGTCGTTGCTGGCTATGGACTGCAACTGAGTACGTTCGTCGGCACCTTCACGGATTTCTCCACCCTCTTCTTTTGGGCGTTTGCGCTGGATCTGACGGTCGACCAAATTGGAAAAGTGACGAAGAAAGCCGGATGAGGGTTCGCGCGCGCCTTTTGGGTTCGCTGAGGTTTTGTGTTTCCAGACGCGGATTCCAAGACGATCACGGGAGGTAGTAACGGGTGAAGACATCTTTCAAGTGCCGAGGCGGGGGTGGCGCCAGACCCGTAACCTCTTCGTATGTCGCAGGTTCAAGGAAGTGTACGGACAGAACGGTGCCCGAAGCGTGGTCCCATGTGTCCAAGCCATAGGGGTCGCGGATGGCCGCATTACCTGCTGGCTGCGGTGGACTCTGGGACAGGGCATGCAGCGGTTGCATGCCTGCTGTTGGAACATTTGATGTATGGAAATTTCGGCCTGGAAGGGGCTCATAGGCAATGATTCGCAGCGTTTTGAATACGCCTGTGTTCAGCAAGAGCACTTCGGCAGTGAACGGCTGAATGGAACCAGCCCGGAACACGCCATCCCAGTGCACCTGCGGCGGACAAACGAGATAATCCTGGGGCTGCTCGTGGAGGGCAGGAGCGGAGGGCATCCCGGACACGACGTTCACGTCGCCCAGCTCAACCTGCACGGCGTTGGGCTGCCCTGAACTTGTGGCAAATCCCAGCCAGATCGCTTCCTCGGGGAGCACAGGCACGAATACGCCACCTGCCGTTCGCCACGCTTCCGGCAGATGCTCGGAATAGTCGGTGACTCGATGGAGAGGCAGCGCTCCAAGATTGTATGGCGGTCCAGCGTCGGGTGTGCGCGTCCACTGAGCGCGCTGGAAGGACACTGAGAAACTCGGCGAAAGGTAAACTCGCTCTTGTAGAACCTCGACTGGCATTATCGGAGACAACTCACTCTACTTCTCCGGGAGGGTAAACCCGGAGTCTTTGAGAAGATCTTCCAGATAGAATCTCGGTACCCCAAGAACATGGATGAGTTGTTTGACTTGGGTCTCGGTGACGGACTTGCTCTTGGGCAGAAGCAAGGAAGGCCAATCGGACTTTTCCGCCTTAACCGGGCCTCTTGTCACTTCCGCCTTAACCGGGCCTCTTGTCACTTCCCAAGAATCACTAGCACTCCTCTGAGCATGTGCGAGGTGGTCGCCTAAAACCTGCTTGAACATAGAATCCTGGGTCTCGCGTTCCTCGCTGTCCGCCTGAGTTGTCGCCGGTTGCACCCATATTAGCCACGGATCAACTGAGCACAGACGCCCAATAATATCCGCCGCCATCGACCCTCGCATCACCATCGCTCTCCCGTCGACAGAAGCGTCGAGAATGATCGACCAACTCCTTCTTAGCATCGGCGGAACGCGGACCTCGAGAACTGGACCAGTGCGCAGCTTTAGGGCCAATGCGTCTAAGTCCGGGTGAGGGTACTGCAGGACAGATCGTAGGTTCCCGACCACGGTCGACAATAGCTCCAAATCAGGGTCGGGATCTGTGAGCATCAGATGCCCCGCGAAAATGCCCAGCATTGGATCGCTGAACTTCAGCGTTAGCATCTGACGCAAGTCGGCGGAGAGTACCTTTCGCTGTTCCTTCAGCCCCAGGCGGGCCAATTCCACCAGCCGAGCCTCATCGCCATTCGGAGTGAATTGTTGCACTTGGCTCAGCATGATGGCGGCGCCGGCGAGGTCGGGCCTCTTCTCTTTCTGGTCGGGGCCGTAGGAATGTTGCAAGAGAAAGACATGAGCGTGCCAATTGGGAGGGGCGATGATGGTCTGCTCGAATTCCCCCTCCGGCGTTTGCAGGCTGAGCCGGTACTCTCCCGGATTTACCGCAATCGTGCACGCCGCCCACGGATCGTGACTTCGGTCTGGATCTAACTGCAATGAGGTGACGGAGTATTGCTCAATATCCGCGATCACAGTTCCGTCCATCGATTTCAGTTTCAGTCCAGCTGCCGGATTAACCAAGGAGGTTGGCGAAATCGGGGTTGCTTGTGATCCGGGATTCCAATCCCGCGCGAAGACAAAAATGGAACTCCCCTGACCTGCCCTCACATGAAGCTGCTGGCTCTGATCGACCGCAGCCTGCTGGTGATACTCGTGGCTTTTCGCCGTGTTCACGAGAGGCACTGGACTTGAAAATGAAAGTGGCGCGACATGCTTTTGAATGGGAGCGTCTCGCAGCACGACGTATTCTTCCTCGATTGAAAGCCCCGTTCTAACCTTTATCTTGTAAATTCCAGGAGGTTGCCAAGTCTCAAGTCTGCCGATCCCCCGGTCGCATAGCTGCAGGTCGCCGTCCACGACGAAGATCTCCGCCGCGGTGTCGCCCGTTGTTACGACTAACTGCACTTTCTTCGGGGCTTCAGAGGACGACGCTGATGCCGGGGGGATCTGGTTCGCTTCCGCGCACATCGAACACCTTCTCTTGGCCATTGCCAACAATTTTGACCATATACGTACCGCGCTTCAGTGGCACTGCCCACACGGGTCCATTCGCAGTGGTCGAGGCAATGACCTGAAAATTACTGGTGAGCACATTGATTGTCTTGCCTGCCGAACTTGGAGGAAGTTGGATTTGGACGTTATAGCTAGGGGGAGTCACCTTGGCAAAAACCATAGTGTCGCCGGCGTTGTCGGGGTCATTGACGTCGGGTTCTTCCTCGATATCGGGATTCTGGCGATCCTCCGAAGAAAGAAAATCTTTCATGTAGTTCAATAAATAGTTGCGAAGTGAACTCGCCGTCACCAGGCCTGTCTGTATGTCCGCAGCGGCTCCCCTTAAGCCCGACAGCAGAGCAGTCGTGAAAACCCCATGAATCTTGCCGTCCGGCATCTGGCGTTCCCACGATACCTTTTTCCACTTAGTCCCGAAGCCGAAGAAGCGCTTTCCCTGATTCGCTCCCGTAATGTCGCCATACCCCACCGGATTTACCGGAGAACTAGGATAGTTCTCCCGGCAACAGTCCATCAGCAGCACTATTTCGTCGAAGTAGCCTGCTTTGTAAAACCAATTCGCCCAAGACTTGCCGGCAACGTGATAGCGCACACGCGTTCGGGTTGCGTTCGCCATCAACAGTGCCGATTCGTCCAGCATAGGGGCAAAACCATGCCCAGCGAAATACAAGTACAACCTCCTCCCCACCCGCAGCCCTTTGCCTTGGCTTTTGTTCGCTTGGGCCAATGCATCCAGCTGGTCAAAGGCGGCCTCAATTCTGTCGCGAGTCGGGTTGGCCTGGGCGATGCTCGGGAAGGGAGGAGCAAAGTCCGACGACAATATCAGCTGTATCTGTGCAGGCGGTACATCGCCGGGTCCAGGTCGTCGCAGCCAGTCTGCAAATGCGACGGCGTCGCTCTCCGGGCCGCTGAGGTCGGCCAGACCGGGGTACAGCCAAACCCCAACCACAATTGCCCAATCGGTGTCGCTCATTAAGATCCACTACTGATGATACTGATCGTGAATAAAACTCTTGTCACCCGCGGATAGGTCGCTGTTCAATCCGACGCTAAAGCCGTTCACGGTCCAAGAAGCCGGGATGGGATACATCATAATCGACGCCGGATCCAATGCCGTGCCGTTCACTTCACCTTTGTCATAGGGATCGAACATATTGTGTTGGATGACGTCGAGTGTCCAGTTGTTCGGCGGCCCGGATAAATCCCGGATCACAGCATCACGGTTCCATTGAATAGGAGCACCATAAGGGTTTTGATGTTCGTGAATAAGCCCCAGCGCATGACCGCACTCATGTAACACGACGCGCCGCACCTCGTCATCGGTAGAGTCGGTGGTCAGCCACCCGAAGTTCATAGTAGGTTGGGAAAGATCCGTAATCTGCCGGCAGGTTGTCCCAATTACCGACCATGATCCAGCATATTTAAACGAGACGCGGATTGGCGTATTAGTTGTATCGCTTCGAAAGACCAATTGCAGATTTGCCAGGTCAGCGGCAATCCAACCCTCAGCCGCATTCCTGACGCGCGCTTGCACTGCCGGATCGCCATCGAGAAAAGATACCTCAATGACATCGCCCGGAGTCCACTTCGATCCAGTTACAAGCGCCGCACGCTTCGACCCGAGCACGACCTTGGGCTCGGCGAACCACGCAAAACACCACTTCGAATCCTGCTTACCCATGGCGGTAGCCTCCACACATTGGAAATATACACCATTTTTACCCTGTGGATTTAGAGCGTTCGGAGGTTTGTACCTAATTCCGGAAGACGCTCGCCGCGAGATGCGGACAGCCTTAAAACGATATCAACGCAGACGCTATCGGCGCTCGACTGCGGACGGTGGGGCGGCCCGGATCGGCAAGTACCGCAGCGCTCGATCGAGCCATGGCTTGACAGCCTCTAGCTCAGCGACTTGGCCCCATCCCCCGGTTTGTAGATTCCTCGCGCCGCCAGATCTTGCATAGTTCGTTGGAATGCTTGAATGAGGGGATTTCCTGGCGCTTCGGCGCCGAGCAACTGTAGATAATAGGCGCCCAGGAACCAGGCCCAGATGCCGAAATTGAGCGGCAGATTGTTGCTCGATTCGACATAGGCGATTTCGAAGTTCTTGGCCAGCGGGGCATAAACGGAAAGACCGTTGGTTGTCTCGGATGTGCCACCGCCGGTGAACGCCACGACTAGCTTGGACCAACAGTCGAGAACCGCCCCGGCGGCCTCTCTTGCCGTCGGCGGCAGCGGGTTCTCCAGCAACTTCAGGACGAAACCCTTTAGGTCAATCGTTCCCGTGGCGCCGAAAGCCCACGACTTCTCCAAAGCATTCTGCACGGTCGCGAACGATGCCGGCTCTCCGGCTATTGGCCCCAGCGCCTGAACGAGCCGCACGAAGGCTTGACTGAAAGGCGTAAGCTGCTCGGCGGCTAGCGCCGCCAGCGTGATCTGCCGCTCCGACGCGCCCACGGTCTGATAGAACCGGCTCGTCGCACCAACGATGCAAGTGGCAAGCTCCAACGGCGACTGCGCCGGGTTGCGGAGTAGATTTGTTAGGATGCTTCGATAGGCGAAGCCTTCCCCTGGCACTAGGTCTTCCGACACCACCAGCAAGTCGGCGAGGTGGGAGAGATGGGCGATGGCCTCGATGTTCCCCATATAGCAGGCGTCGAAGCCGAGAACGTCGTAGTGACTCTGCGCCGCGTCAACCTTCTCGATCTCGCGGTTGAGGCGCTCCTGCGTGCGCACCAGGCAGGCATGGAGCCTCGCATCGCAGTCGCTCCCCGGACCGGGCAGAACAAGTCGTCCAGGCTCGCTTCGGTAGCGCATGCCAATATTCTGGTCGAGGAGCAGGCCTCGCCAGCCCGAGCCGTGGCCGCCAAGCAGCAGTAACCGATGCTTGGCGGGATAGACGCTCGCCACCTGCAACGCCATGGTCAGCGTCGCCGCCTCGCTGGTGCGCAGCTCATTGAATCGCAAGACGATGTCCTCGCTGAGCTTTGTGTCGACGTTGAGCCGCGCGAAGAAGGAGTCGGTGAGCAAGGGTCCATCGAACAGCGCCAGGACATGCACGCTTTCGCTCGAGCCGACCGCCTTCATCTCCAGAAGGTCGTCGAACATGAAGGCGGCGAGATTGCAGTCGGCAGCCATGTAAGCGAAGACGGCCCATTCCGCAACCCGGCCCAACGCCACGTCGTTGCCTGCGGACAATCCGCATGCGAAATCGTCCCAGTCAAGCTGCAGTGTCTTCGGCAAGCCGTTGCGGTAGGGGTTTCCGTTGTCGAGCAACATGTGCGTTGTCCTTCAAGCGAAGCTTATGTGTGCCAACCAGTCGAGCATGCTGAACTGCAACACTGAAGTGTACATCCTTTTTCTTATGACAAAGTGGGTAGTGTTGCAACTTTCAAACGCAGACAGGTTACTGCATGCAGCACCCACATATGCTCAGGCTGCCAACTCGAAAAGGTTGTCGATGAACTGAATCTGTCGAAGAAGATCATCTCCTGCCACCCGGTTGGGTGCCTCCTCGTTAGGTGCCCTGGTTAGCGTCGTGCCGGTGCGACCAACATCGGTACGGCGCGGTTTATGTTTGAGCCGCCTTCTTGCGACCCCGTCCCTTGCGGTAGTTCTGCTCTTGATACTTCTACAGTTTTCGCTCCACCCGACTGTGCCCAAAATTGTGCCCACTGG
>OCTA010004602.1_pt1 | contig 12065 bp, 11 predicted proteins | sample 1538991 | NCBI WGS metagenome assembly OCTA01 (sample SAMEA3539302, study PRJEB22396) | soil metagenome | biome: tundra; feature: field; material: soil | place: USA | collected 2010-05 | depth 0.15 m | reverse complement strand
ACCGCCTTTGCCGGACGCTCCGCGGTCATTTTCCTTGCTCTGAGATTCTTACCAGAACAACCCCATGCGGCGCCACGCGCGCCTGGAATTCGCGCTCGAAACCTCCGGCGTCTTTCTGTCTCCAAAGGTCGCGGACAAGACGTTTGCCGGAGATCCCCAGGTCATCCCAGCGGGCCACAACTTTCGTTTCGCGATCCCCCAGATTGAAGAGTCCCACGGCCTTCGACCCATCCTCGAGATCCTTGGCCCAGACGGAAAGCTCCCCACTATTGAAGACTCTCGCGGCTTGCTTCCCCAGCGGATCCTGGTCCACGGCAATGACCTCGTCATTGGTCAAAAGACTCAGCGTGAATTGATCGAGCTTTGTGAGATCGCTGCCAAGGATGAGCGGCGCCGCCTGCAGGCTCCACAGGCTCATATACGTATACTCCTCGTCCGGAGTCAACGGCGCCGGCATGTACCTGAGATCGGCGCTGGGCTGAAGGTCGTCAGAAGGACCATAGGCAATGGTTCCGATCAACACATTGTCCGGATCGTTCCATCCGCCTGGTCCGGCCCATTTCGCCGTGTCGCGAGGCTTAGTGAGGTCGTTGTAAATGTTATCCCAGAGGCTGTAAACCCCTCGCGGCCCCCATCCCAGGTCGCCGGTCGTTCTCCAGAAATGCCCGCCTACTTCGCGGGCCCAGCTCCAAACCCCTCCATCGCCGTACTGGCACAGATTGAAAATGAAATCCCGGTTCAGACCAGCCAGAATCGTACCGATGAGCCGGTATGGCTTCTGCTGTTCCGCGAAGGAATTGTCCTTGGCTGGGTACGAGCACTTGTCGTACTTCAGAAGATCGAATCCCCAGGTTGCGAAGAGCTTTGCATCCTGTTGTTCGTGCCCATAACTCCCCGCGTACCCCCCGCAGTCGAGCGGCCCCGGCGAACTGTAAATGCCTGCCTTCAGCCCCTTCCTGTGCACGTAGTCCGTCAGGGCCTTCATGTCGGGGAATCGGTCACTGGCGTTCAGGTTCCCCTGAGCGTCGCGTTGGGGCGTACTCCCGGGCGCTTTGGAAGGCTTGATGTTCCAGCCCTCGTCGATGTCGATATAGGAATAGCCGTGGTCGGCCAGGCCAGAGGAGATCATAGCGTCGGCTTGCGCCCGGATGTCATGGTCGTTCATCGAGGCCATCAGAATGTACCAGGAACTCCAGCCCATCGGCGGAGTGAGGGCCAACTGATTCCCGATGACGATCCGGAACTTTCGCTCGCAACTGCCGAGCGAGTTCTTAGCCTTGAAAACAACGGTGGTGGTGCCAGGGGTTTTCACGGCCCCCGTGATTATGCCGGTGGCACGATCGAGCCTTAGACCCTGTGGAAGTCCTGAGGCGAAAAACTGCATCGGACGCCTGCCGGTTGCCGGAATCCTGTATAGGAAAGGATGATCAGGGTGCGCGCCGTAGATCGACGGCCCGTTGATTCGCGGCATGTCCGGATCTTGTTTCGATGCAGGTCCGGACTTTGCTGAGACCGCCGCCATCGCGATGATCGCAACCGCGCATGTCACTGCACCAGGGCCGGTTCTCTTTCGAATTTTCATTCTGCGCTACTCCCAATCCAGGATTTCCGTTTTGCCATTGTAGGCAGCATCGATTCTACATCCCATGACCTCCAGCCGAGCCGTTGGCCTCATTCTTTCCAACCTGAGCGACCGCAGTCGCCAAGCTTAGGACCAGTGCCAGCTACTCCTGGCCAACTCGACAGCTTGCCTCGGAATCTCAGTTCCGCGGTCCCTTGAAGCGGCCGCTCCTGCCCCTTCCACGCCAACTCGCCCGTCGGACATGGAGGTAGCGACCTTCATGCGCCATTCGAGGGAAACCCATATCACAAGTTGGAGAGGACCCGGCTGGCACTCTTAACTGGTGCGGTGACATAATCCACAAATGCTTGTTTTCGTGAGCAATCGGGCGCGACCGGCAATGTGGACCGCAGTTTGGGCGTTCTGCGCCCTCCTTTTGACCCCCTACAGTGTTCTGGCCGAGCAGCCGGTCCCAGTCAAGGTTCACATCCAGGCCGGAGACCCCGGCCGTACGATGCGTGGTGGTATCGGCACTTCATTCCACGTCATCAGCGCGGCATTGCCTGGCAGGAAAGGAGCAATTGGCTCGTGGTCGGGCAGCGCCTGGGGCGGGAACCCGAGCCCGGACGACGACGCCCACTGGCAGGCGCTGTTCCATCATGCTGAATGGCTCGGCCTCAATTGGTGCCGCGTGGAACTCGAGCAGCGGGTGTACGAACCTGCGCGCGGCCAGTTCTCTTGGGACAACGATGAGATGCGCACGCTCTACCGCATCCTCGACTGGGCCGAGCGCCGTGGCGTCGATGTCTTCCTGCAGCAGATGTGGGCGGACGTCGCCTGGAACGCCTATCCCGGCATGGCGATCCTTGAATACGTGTATGTGGTCGCCCCGGCGAAGATACCATAAGGTGAATTGCCAAACGCTACGGCCTATTTCAGCTACGTGACCCGAGGTAATATGCGAAAGGTCCTATTCTTCTTCGCTGGCCTGTTTGCCCTGCTTTTGTCTGGATCCGCGCCGACGCAACCGATCCGGCCTGGCAATCCCGAATGGCCGGTGGCTTGGATCAGCTATCGCCTCGTCGACACCACGGAAAAGGACTTCGCCGATCTGAAGGCGCATGGGGTCGGGCTGGTCGAGACGGAGGCCGACACGGTCGAGAGTGCTGGAGAGCAACTCGCCGTGGCGCGGCGCTTTCACATGAAGTACGCCATCGGCCTTCCGGAAATCACCGAGGAGGCGGGACTGGTGCGGCAGCAGGGGCTCGTTCCCGTCGATGCCTTGATGCTCGGCGGCGTATATCAAGGCCAGGCGATCGACCGGCATCTGTTTCACTTCAGCGCCGGACCGCAGCGCATCGCGATCGAACCGCCGGTCTATGACGACGGCTTCGCTTACACCGCCGGCAGCGGTGGCACGGGCCGCGCGGCCAAGGGCGAGCCGATCGGCCACTATTTCCCCGATATGACCGATCCGCTGCGCGCCGAGATCGTCGTTCCGCTGAAGCAGTACGATGGCCGCCAGCATCTCAAGATCGTTCCCGCAACGATCGAACCGCTGGCGCCCGGAACGAAGATCGAATGGGATTCGGTGCGGCCGGAAATGCCCGCATCTTCGGAGACGGCGAACCGCAAGCTTTATCGGATTCGCTTCGATCTGACCGGGCTTGACAGCGCGCTTCTCGACCAGGTGGGGATTGCAGTCTATTGGCCATATCACGGCACCGGACGCTACTGGATGTTTGGCCGCGGCAATGCCAGCGCAGCCGCGGAAAGCACGCAGGAGGCGCTACGCCGCGTCGTGCGGGCCACACTCAAAATCTGGACCGACGCCAACGGCGGCACGTTTCCGCTCGATACGGTGTTGGCCGCCCGCTTCGGCGATGAGTGCTTTTACGTCACCGGGCACACGCCCGGTTCCGCCACGGTCAACTATCCATTGTGGGAGTACAGCGCGCCTTCGATCGCCGCTTTTCAGGCGCACGCAAAGCACGTGGAATACCCGCGCACTTGGGGCTTTCCGGAAATCTATGGGTCCGACGCTTACGCCTGGTGGCTCTACGCGCTGCATGAGCAATGCGCGCGGCTCGCCGGAATCGTTCACGAGGAGATCGCTCGCGATGCCCCCGGTTTGCTGCTCTTTCGCAACACCACGCGGGCCGGAATTTTCAGCCTGGATAACGACCACGACGGCAGCGGGCCGGAGTTGCTGACGCGTAACTTGGACATCGTACACCTGGATCCCTATCCCTACAGCTCGAAGGGTTATGCGGCGGAGATTCCGCGGGATATGAGTTATTACTCCGGCCTGGCGCGACGCTACCACCGGCTGCTGGTGCCGTGGATGCAGGCCCACGTTTACGGCAACCTGGAGGACCCCGGTCCCGAGATCATCGATCGTATGGCCGATGAGCAGTGGAGGCAGGGACCCGATGCCGTGATGTGGCTCGGCTATGGCAACACATTTCCGAAAGTGCGGCCGGACAGTTGGGAGCGCGCCGCCGCTTTCCACCGGCGGCTGAGGGACGCTCCGCCGCCCAAGCCGAAGGCACAGCTCGCCGTGCTGCGCGGTTACGTGCCGTGGGCGCTTTCGGGCCTGGTGGATCGCACGCTGCGCAATCCCGCGGACTGGATGCTCCAGCATGTGCTCGAAGTCTGGGCGGTGCAACATGGGCAGCCCTACGATGTCTACGAACTGCCACCCACGCTTTCGCCAGCCGAGGTTGCCAGGATCTCCCGTGAGCTTCAGGGTTATCCGTATGTGTTGTCGACGATTCCATGGCCAGGGGCTTGGGTCGTAGGCCAGAATACGAATACGCAAATGGTCGATCCCGGCAAGGCTAAGGACACTCAGGCGGGATATGAGGTTGAATTGAGGCGGCGCGGGTGGCTGTGAATACTCGCATTCCAAGTAGCGAAGTGCCCGCTGGGCGGACCATACTCCATCGTCGGCCAGCCGGCACTCGTGCCGGCGTGGCGGGCACAAGTGCCTACGCCACAAACGAACGCGGTCTCAATCCTGAGTCATAGCGGCGTAACACGCCTTTGCTAAACTGACACCTCGTGATGAATCCCGCGCTGTGGTCCGCCGTCCCGAACGGCGCCAGCTTGGTCTCTCCGCCCCTGCCCGGCGGTTGGTGATGATCTCAATCGATCGATGCTCTGCCGATGGACGAATCTGCGGCGATGTGGGACGCGGCCTGCTCAAACTGACGATAGACTCCAGTCAAGAACCAAGGATACGGAATCATGAATACAAGCACTCTTGTCACCGCTCTGAGCGGCGTACTGCTCGCCTCCGCTGGCATGCTCCCGGCCGCGCCGCCTCAACCACCGAAAGCCCGCAACGTGATTTTCATTATGACCGACGGGTTACGCTGGCAGGACGTCTTCCGCGGCGCCGACCCGGACTTGTTGGACAAAGACCACGGCGGCATCGAGGAACCCGAAGCTGTCAAGCGCGAATTCTGGCGCGAGACGCCCGCCGCACGCCGCGCGGCGCTGATGCCGTTCCTGTGGACCGTCATTGCGCGCCAGGGCCAGGTCTACGGCAATCGCGACCGCGCGTCGGAGGCCTTCGTCACCAATGGGATGAACTTCTCCTACCCCGGCTACAACGAGATCTTCACCGGCTTCCCCGACCCGCGCATCGACAGCAACGATAAGAACCCCAATCCGAATGTCACGGTGCTCGAATGGCTCAATCGCAAGCCGGCCTTCGCAGGCAGGGTGGCCGCCTTCGGCGCCTGGGACGCGTTCCCGGCGATTCTCAATGCCGACCGCTCAGGTTTACTCGTGAATGCTGGTTCCGATCCGCTCACCGTGACGCCGGTCTCACCGACCATGGCGCTGCTCAACAGGTTGAAGCAGGAGACGGAGGTGCTCGGCGGCGAGGCGCTCGACGCACTCACGTTTCGTACCGCCCTCGAATATTTCAAACAGCACCAGCCGCGCGTATTGTACCTGTCGCTCGGAGAGACCGACGAGTGGGCACACTCGGGCAGGTATGATCTTTATCTGAAAGCCGCCCTGCGCGCTGATCAATATGCGCAAGAGCTCTGGGAAACCGCGCAGTCGATGGAGCAGTATCGCGGCACGACGATGCTGATCTTCGCCGTCGACCATGGTCGCGGCGAGGCCCCCGTGGAATGGAAGAGCCACGGACAGAAAATCCCAGACAGCAAGTATGTCTGGATGGCGTTTCTCGGCCCGGACACCAAAGCGCTGGGCGAACGATCAAACACAGCGCCGGTCACACAGAGCCAGGTCGCTGCTACGCTGGCGGCCTTTCTTGGCGAGGACTACAACGCCAGCGTGAACGCGGCTGGCAAGCCGGTGACTGACACTCTCGGGCGTTGAGGGAGGCGTGCTAAGTTTGTCAAGAATTCAGGGACCAGGCGGTTTTGGCTCTGACCCACAGGCTCAAGAGCGTGTTCAGAAGCTTCGGAGACGCCCCGGGAGCGTTCTGCGCTTCACGATCCCATACAATTTGCGCACCAGCAGCGCCATGTTGAACGCCGCAGCGTGAATCAGCAGGCGCTTCAGAATGTCGTCCCGCCCTCGCAGGCGCATGCACCGCATTCCACCAGAGTCGTACAGGTGCGCAAAACTCCGTTCGACCAGTTCCGAGCGCAACTTCGATAACCGATGTCCGCGCTCGCTCCGCAGCAGCGCGTGGTAGCCATCGCCAGGAGCGAGCCGGTCACAAAGCAGATGCCGCCCTACGCGCAATCTCCAGCACGTCATCAACCGGCGCGCGCCAGTAGGCCGGCGCCCAACAGATGGCCTCGGAGACGACCGAGGGGATCCCCTCAGCGATCCCGTCCGCTGTCACCATATTGAAGCTCTCGGTGTAACTACAGTTGATCAACAGGTTCATGCCGAGACCATCGGCGAGCGTTTCGAGCGGGACCGCGAGAGACTACTGCCGCTGCCGGCCGTGCCGTACGAAGCCTGCGCCAAGCGTGCGGCGCGTGCCAGCTCGCAGGCGCTGGTGCGGTTTACCGACCATGTGCCCAGCCTGCGGATCGTCGTCGATCATCTGCCATATGATCCCCCGGCCGATTTGGTGGAGCGAGCGGAGTACCTGAAGGCTCTGCACGAATTGGGGAAGCGTCGCCAAGTGTATGCGAAGGTTTCGAACGTACTGCGCCGGTCGCAGAATCATGTGCCGGTCAGCCTCGACTTCTACCGTCCATCCCTGGATGAACTCTGGGATGTGTTCGGCCAGGACCGCTTGATCTACGGCAGCAATTGGCCGGTCAGCAACCTCGTCGCGCCCTATGGCTCGGTGTTCCGCATCGTTCAGGAATACTTCTCCGCAAAGGGCACTGACGCCTGCGAGAAGTACTTCTGGAAGAACTCCCAAGCCGCCTATCGGTGGCGCGCCCGATAGTTCACATGCACCACAGGCTTCCCCGTTCACAGGCAGTGACAACTCGCGAGTCATGGATCGATCACGGTTGCTGCTAAGACCGGTCTGCGGATGGCTTGAGAGTCGTCGTTCTTGCTGCGGATCCCGACACTACGCTTGAATTGACCGACGTCTTGTACCCATTTGATTGAGAGTATAACGCCGACGTGAGCGGCCCGGTCTTTTTGGACCAGCCCGAATGTTAATCCTAAGCCGGTTTGCATTGCCCCGACTTTGCGGCGGGCCGCGTAATCACGGGCGAATTCGTTCGGCGTCCGCTCTCTGAGAGATCGGTGAGGACGACTCTCATTGTATTCCTGGCGCCAGGCCTGAATCAGTTGCCTGACGTCGGTGGATTCACCGACGGCCAGCAGTCTTCGAAGAGGCGCGAGACCGTCTCATGGGGCATTAATCCTTCCCCTTCCAACATTGGAAAAAGCCTGGGGGCTTGCTCAATCCCGTCGTAGCTTCTCGTAAAGGACGTTGCGGAACTCGTTCTTCGTGGGCTGGCCGGCACGTGGCGTTCTGGTGGCTATCTCAATCCCAGCCGTGCACGTTGCGGACTGCGATCATCGCAGACAGGATCTCGTTCCAGATCTGCTGGCCTGAGAGGACCGAGTTCGGGAACATGCAGCCATCCCAGCAGACATGCGCGAAGGCGCGGGTCGGCTTTCCGCTGTCGTCGCACATCCAGGCGCCTGCGTCACGTACGATGTCGAGCTTGCCGTTCGGGTCGAGCGGCTGGCAGTGCCGGCCGGTCTTGTCGTGCGAGCCCGATCCCTTCACAGTGCCGTCGTTCTGGGCGATGTGCAAATCGATAGTCCAGGGACGAAGAGCGGCGGCCACCTTGCGGTATGCCTCGGCCAGCTTGTCCTGCTGTGACCAATCGAAGCCCTCCGGCAACAGGCTGTCTTCGGGCGCGTTGTAACCCATGGTGAAAAGCATGGTGTGCGCCATATCCGCCTGGAAGCCCAGAGTCCGCGGACGGTCCACCAATTCCAGCAACTGCACGTTGCGCCGCCAACTATGCATGCCGCCCCAGCAGATCTCTCCCTCGGCCGCGAGCCGTTCGCCGAAATCCTCCGCTACGTCGCAAGCCTCCCGGAACGTGCGCGCGATCCGCCTAGTGTTCTCTTCCGGATCCTTGGCCCACTCCTCGACGCTCGTCGCCGAGTCGATCCGGATCACTCCGTACTCCCTGATTTTCAGCTCGCGCAGCTTACGCCCGATCCGGCACGCCTTCCGGACCAGAGTCAGGAAGCCGGATCGCTGCGTTTCGTCACCCTGGGCGGAGCCGCCGCCCGTCCCGCCCCAGACAGGAGCCACCAGCGAGCCTGCTTTCAGATTCCTCGACGCTAGCTTCGCGGCCAACACTTTGAGTTCGTCGTCCGAGGAATCGATGCCGGTATGCGGCAGCGACAGAAACAGATCCACTCCGTCGAACCCCACTCCGTCCACGCGGGCGTCGGCGGTCAGGTTCAGCATCGTGTCCAGGTCAATCGGCGGTTCCGAGCCGAGCCCTTTCCCGACCAGCCCCGGCCACATCGCGTTGTGCAGAGCGGGGTATTTGTGCACAGCTCCGAGGCTCATGAATGTCGGCTCCTCATTCGGAATTCGCCTCTCAAGGCTGTGGAATCTCGATCCAGCGGCCCGAGCGCGCGCTCTCCAGCACCGCGTCGCAAACCCGCTGGGTCCGCAGTCCGTTGCGAAAGTCGGGCTGCGCCGGCGTTCCGCTCTCGATGCCGGCAACGAAGTCCGCAAGCTGGTTCAGGAACGTGTGCTCGTATCCGATGCATGTGCCAGGAACCCAGTAGCGGCTCATGTAGGGGTGCTCCGAGTTGGTGACGTGGATCTTGCGCCAGCCGGTAAGATGGGATTCCATCTTCTTGCCTGATTGCAACTGCTTGTACTCGAAGAATTGAAGGTACTCCGGCTCCTCCAGATTGAAGCAGATGCTGCCGTCGGCGCCGTTCAACTCGAAGGTGTTGAAGTTCTTCCTGCCGCGCGCATAGCGCGTGGATTCGAACGTCCCCATCGAGCCGTTGGCGAATTCCGCCAGGAACATGCACGCATCGTCGATGCCGACCGGCTCCACCTTCCCGGATACGACGTGCTGCCGCTCCTTGACGAAGGTCTCGGTCTTCGCCACCACCCGGGCGATGGGCCCGTTGAGCCACATCGCCGTGTCGATGGAGTGCGCCAGAAGGTCGCCCGTCACGCCGCTGCCGGCGGCTCTCACGTCCAGCCGCCACAGCGCATCGCCGCCCTGTGGCACGTCGGCCGAAATGGTCCAATCCTGCAGGTACGTGGCGCGGTAGTGGAATGCCCGCCCGATGCGTCCCTCGTCGATGATCTGCTTCGCCAGCGCGATCGAAGGGACGCGGCGGTAGTTGAACGAAATCAGGTTCGGGACCCGGGCCGCCTCCACCGCGCGCACCATCTCCTCGCCCTCGGCCGCGTTCATGGCCAGCGGCTTCTCGCAGAGGATCATCTTGCCGGCGGCCGCCGCAGCTACGGCGATTTCCTTGTGCGCGCAATTCGGCACGCAAATGTCGATCAGATCGATGTCCCCGGAATCCATCAGCCGGCGCCAGTCCGGCTCGATGCGCTCATAACCCCAGACGTCGGCGAACTGCCGCGCCTTCTCCGCGTTGACGTCGCAAATGGCCTTCAGCACTGGCCGGAGCCCGACCGGAAAGAAGTTGTTCAGCCGCCGGTAGGCGTTCGAATGCGTGCGGCCCATGAAGCCGCAACCGATGAGGCCGACTCCCAGAGTCCTGGCTGCCATGTCGCGCTTCCCTTCACTGCTGGATCAGCGGCGCGGCATGCGGATTGCCCGGGCCGAAGTGCTTCAGCATGACCAGCTTCTCGTCGCGGCTCGTGTTGACGATCCTCAAGCCGGCTTTGGCCGCCGCGGCGGAGACGAACACCTCGTCCATGGTCATCTCGCCAAACCGGATCAGAGTCGGCGTCTCCACGGTCAGTTTGCCCATTGTGCCGCGGCCTTGCGTCAGAATCACGCCATAGGCCGCCGCGTCCGTGATGGTCACGCTTCGGCCCGGGAACACCGTCAGCTCCTTGGCCGAGTACCACGGCCTTCCGTACGTGATCCACATCTCGGAGTAGCCCTCCTCGGCCATCTCCGCCGCCGGCTTCACCGGCTTCGGAAACACCTTGTTGTGCTTGCCGAATTCGGGATCCACGTTCTTGTCCCAATCCAGCATGCCGATGATATAGTCCAGGTCCCGGCTATGTTCCGGCGGAACGTCCTTCACCACCAGCTCCCACGGCACGGGCCGGTTCTCCACCATGGACTGGAACATGCCGAACACATCCACGTTCACCTGCGGCTCGTAGGTCACCAGCGACCCCGGCGCGTGCAGCACCCCCGCGTCGACCTGCCAGCCGGTGCCGGGCTGCAGCATGTAGGCCTTGGAGTGGTACAGGATCCCGTTGTCTCCCTGGTCCCAGCGCTCCAGGCAAGCCCGCACGTCGTCCTTCGTCGTTCCCGGCTCCAGCCCCATGTAGGTGTGCGGGAAGTTGTTCCCCGTGAAGTTGAACTGCGGCGGGAAGTAGTAGGCCTCGGGCTTGCCCTTCCGCCCGACCTTGGCCGCGTGCTCGTCCATCTGGTGCATGTGGTGCGGAATCGGTCCCAGATTGTCGAAGAACTTGCACAGGATGTTCCAGCCGCCGTGCTCGGCCATGACATCGGCCCCAAGAAACAGGTCGCCCAGCGTCTCAATCGCCTCCTTGAACAGGACCCGCTGACCGTCGAGGGCAATGTAGCTCAGTCCTTCGTCGTCCGGCGTTCCCGGACCATTGGCGGCCTGCGTGGTGGAGGAATACCAGCGTTCATCGATGCCCCCGCGATGGGCTCCCAGCGCGTACAGGTCACGAGGGTCCAGCTTCAAACGTCCGCCCGGCATTAGAAAGGACCGGGGAACCCAGCAGGGAGCCATCCGGACTACGCCTTCACCGGCGCTCAGTGCGTCTTTGATAATCGCAGCGCTGTTCATATTCCACCTTCAATCCGTTCGATCTGCTTGTTAGGGCGGGTCTGCCTAGGATTCCCCGTTGGCCTTGCCGACCCCGACCAGTTTACTCCCAGTCGCCTTCGTCGGGGTATTGTCTTTGTCCTTTCCTTCCCCAGCGGCTGCAGCGGCTCAGGCTTGGACCAACTCTGGCTCCTCCGAGTACGTCAAGAACCAGGAAGTGCTTCGCCCCCAGGTGAGTTTTCAAACACACCCCCTTCCCCGTCCCTCGAAGCAAGCCTAACTTCATCAACTCCTCGGCGTACTCATCCTCCTGCGCTTCGCTCAAGGTCGACGCGCTATTCGAGCCTGTTGCAGGCGGCAAGTTGCCGGGCACGGCGGCGACGTGACAAGGTTCAACTCCTACTTCGCCCGCTTACCCGAGCACCGATTCGCGGTGGTCGTTTTATCGAACACCGGCATGCGGCCTGCGGGACCACTACCCGACGCGGGCATTCTCGCGCATCGGATCACCGAGATCTATCTGGGTACATCGTTGCAACCGGAGGTTCCCCGAAAGCGGTTCCCAGTCCCGGCGGAGGTCCTTAACGCGTATGTGGGCCGGTACGAACTGAAAGGTCCGCCCGCTTTGATCGAGGCGTCCGGACGATACCTGGCTGTTCGGATGGAAGGCGGTTCGCTGGTGGCGGACACCGAGAAGGGAAAGCTCGCACTGGTTCCGCTCTCCGAAACAACGTTCGATGCGCCGGGCACAATGTTCGAGCTGATCTTCCTAGGAGACAAGAACGGCACGGCGACCGGGATTGTGCTCAGCGCGCTCGGTCTCAGGGAATTCCGGGCTCGCCGCCTGGAATGAGCCCGGCGCCACCGCGTTCGCCTCTCGCGCATTCATTCTGGAGGCGGCCTCTATTACCTTGCGTTTCTGGGTGCACAGAGTGATGAATCGTCATGCGCTAAACGCGCGCAGAGAGGATTATCTAGCATGAGGAACACAGAAGCCACGACCACCGAAGACGCCGCCGCTGTTGCGCAACAAAGCGCCATAGTCGCGCCGGAGAAGGCCCCCTCGAGGAAGGGTGCCAGCCAGAAGAAGGCCGCG
>OCTA010004601.1_pt1 | contig 12065 bp, 14 predicted proteins | sample 1538991 | NCBI WGS metagenome assembly OCTA01 (sample SAMEA3539302, study PRJEB22396) | soil metagenome | biome: tundra; feature: field; material: soil | place: USA | collected 2010-05 | depth 0.15 m | reverse complement strand
CCAGCCTCAGTCGTCGTCCCCGAGGTTCGACCGCTCAACTGCCTCCAGGTAATCGCGACTGCGAGGAACCGAAGTCATCAGGCCGGGCGCCCGTGGCTGAGGTACTGAGGATGACGGGCGTCGTCAAGCCAAGCGGCGATGTCGGCGGGATCGAAACGAACGAACCGTCCAACCTTGAGATACGGCACCCTTCGCTCGGCAATGAGACGCCGGATGTGGTGGATGCTCACCCCAAGCCGCTCGGCGAGCTGGTCGATGGTGAGGAGTTGCGGCAGAGCGTCTGGATTGACCATCGGTCTCCTTGGTTGTCGAGGTGTTGCCTGCGGACGAGGCCGGCGCCGACTGGACGACAGATGGTGACGAGCCTCCAATAAAGAGGCACTTACGACTCCAGGCTAACTATGCGCATCCCATCAAGACCGTTGATCGCCGCCGGAACGTAGCCCTACCGCCACGAGCACTCAAACTCAATGATCTTCACCGCTCTTCACCACTATTAACCTCTATCTACCAAACACCAGCCCACCAACCCCCTCACGCATTCTCTCCCCTTTTCCCACTTCGTCAACCCACTCCACTCATTCCATCTTCCCACTTCACTACATCATTCTACCCACTCCACCAAACTGTTCATTCACCGTCACTTACCTCTACTGACCTTCATCTACCCAATACCAAACAAGCTCTTTACTTCACATCCATACCTGCTATAACCACAAACCAAGAGGAACACGTTTGCAACTTTCAGTTGGTGAGGAGGTGGTGTGCGTGGCGTGGATGCGGATGATGGGGGCCGACTCGGTCGACTACCACGAGCACACCGTCGCGGGTCGCGGTGACGACCCGGTCGCGGCATCTGGCGAGTACTACGCCTCGCGCGGAGAGACTCCGATGTCCTGGGGCGGTTCCGGACGTGGGCTGCTCGGCCTGGAGGGCGAGGTCGACCTCGCTGACTACCGGGCCCTCTTCGGGGTAGGTGGCGCCCATGATCCCCGTGATGGTCGGCGTCTGGTCGGCTGCCTACGTCCGGGCCTGGAGCTGGTGGTCTCCCCGCACAAGTCAGTGGCCGAGCTGGGCGTGATCGGTCGCGCCGAGGACATGCACGAGCGTCGACGCCGAGCGCGACGCCACCCTCGAGTACCTGGACCGTCTCGTCGCCGAACGCGGTGGAAGGCGGGGACGCGCACAGACCCCCGTCACCACCGCCGGACTCATCTGGGCGACGTCCCGGCACGCGACGACCGGGCCGGGGATCCCCAGGTGCACGACCACGTGCTTATCGCCAACGCCGTGTTCATGCGCGACGCCCGTGGCGGATGGAAAGGCGCCGACACGGCGTTTCTGAGAGACCACCTGCACGCGGCAACAGCTGTGGGGCGCATGGCTGCCGCCGCCAAGGCGGTCGAGCTCGGTTACGGGATCGTGGCCGACCCGGGGCCGTCCGGACGGCTCGGAGGATGGGCGATAGCCGGTATCCCGGCCGAGGTCTGCGAGCTGCACTCCACCCGCTCGGCTCAGATCAGTACTGCAGTCGGACCCGACGCCTCGTACACGGCGCGGTCGGTCGCGGCCCGCGCCACCCGGGATCGCAAGGCGGATGTTCGCGTCGAGGGCCTGTTGGCCAGATGGCAGGCGGAGCTGAGCGCTGCTGGTCATCCGCCGTCCGCCCTCGTCGCAGAGGTCGAGTCCGCGGGGGGCGACTATCAGCTCCCGGAGGTCGACCTCGAGGAGCTCGCTGGCGGGCTGATCGGCCCGGACGGGCGGCTGGCGAGTGAGAAGACCTTCACCCGCGGGGACGTGATCATCGCCGCCGCTCCGCACCTTCACGGCCTGCCCGTCTCGGTGCTCGACCAGGCTGTCGAGAACGTCCTCGCCCATGGCGACGCGGTGGCCCTGCCTACTGTCCTCGGAAGCAGAGAGCAGGTGTGGACGGCACGGTGTGTCATTGCCGACGAGGAGCGCATCGCAACCGTGGCCGAGTCACTGACCGGCGATGAGGGCCCGAAGGTCGAAGAGCAAGCCGCTCTCGGCGCTGTCGCCCGGCTCGAGGAGCGTCTCGGTGCCTCCTTGACCCCCACGCAGCAGGAGGTCGCGATCGGACTCCTGGTGAGTGGACAGCGTCTCGATCTCGTCATGGGCGTGGCCGGGTCCGGGAAAACGACGACGCTGGCCGCGGTCCGTGATGGCTTCGAGGCGGCCGCCTACACCGTGCTCGGCACCGCTACCTCCGGACAAGCAGCAAAGAATCTCGGAGATGGCGCCGGAATGGACTGTCGCAACGTCGCGTCGCTCACCTGGCGACTGGACCACGACACCCTGGAGCTCTCGGACCGGTACGTGCTGATCCTCGATGAGGGCGCCATGACCTCAGACGTCGATCTCGCCCGTCTCCTAACCGCCGTCGAACGATCCGGAGCAAAGCTGATCGTCGTCGGAGATGATCACCAGCTCGGTGCCATCGGCCCCGGTGGCGCCCTCACCGCTCTCGCCGAACGCCATCCTGAGCAGCTCTGGGGCGCTCTCCGACAACCTGCGCCAGACCGACCCCGCCGAACGTGCCGCGCTCTCCCAGCTCCGTGACGGCGACCTCGCCGCCGTCGGCTGGTATGCCAGCAACGGGCGAGTCCATTCCGTACCCGACCGCCGGCGGGCGGTGATCGGGATGATCCGGGCCTGGGCGGCCGACATCGACGCCGGAAGGGACTCTCTCCTCGTCGCCTACCGTCGCGACAACGTCGAGACGCTCAACCGCGCTGCTCGAGACCTCTGGGAGCGCTCCGGGAGGCTCACAGGCCCCGAGCTCACCGCTCTCGGAGGGCGTACCTACCGGGCCGGTGACCGGGTCATCACCCTTGCACCCGGACCTCAAGGCGCCTGGGTCACCTCGCAAGCCGCACAGGTCACCGCCGTCGACCCGGAGGCCCAGACCCTCACAGCGATCACACCCGACGGCCGACAGCTGCACATGGGCGCTGATGACATCGGTGCCGACCGTCTCGGCTACGGCTACGCCATCACTGGTCATCGCGCCCAGGGCACCACGGTCGAAGTTGCCCACGTCCTCGACGACGGCGGTGGCCGGGAGCTCGCCTATGTGGCCATGAGCCGGGCCCAGAACGCGAGCCACGTCTACACCACCGCGACCGACCTTGTTCAAGCCGCACAGCGTCTCGCCTGGTCCTGGGATGACGAGCGTCGCCAACAATGGGCGACTGACCAGGCCCGAACCGCGCAACGCCTTGCCGAGATACGCACCGAGCACCGACAACTCGTTGCGAGCATCCCACCCCTCAACACCGACGAGCTTGCTCACGTCCACGAGCAACACGCCGCGCTCGAAAAGGACCTTGCCGATCTCCGCACCGGCGCCGGGCGGTGGGCCAGTACTCCCGTCCGAGAAAGTTACGAGTACCTGCAAGTCGCGCGCCGAGTCCACGAGGACAACTCCCGTCACGTCCAACATCCCCGCCGTCAGTGGCTCCTCGCCCGGCACCGAAGCCGCGACGACATTAGGGCCAGTGCCGCAATGCTCCAAGTGGCCGAGCGTGCCTGGCAGCGCACGACCGAACCTCACGTTCGGCTTCTCGAAGGCGAGCGGTCCCGGCTCGCCGCTCGGATCGGCGAGCTCGAAGATGCGCAACAAGCGAGAGCCGACTTCATCAAGACCCACCCTGGGCTCGTCGACCGCATCAACCAACTACGCCGAGCGATCGAGGCCCAACAGGACAGTCCACATCGCCCCCGCCCCTTCGCCACGAACGCTTCAACCCCACCGCCAATCATGCAGCGGCGAAGCGTCGGGCCTTCCTACGATCTGCCGCCCACGCCAGCGGTTCCCACGAGTCCCGACCTCTGAGCCCAACCCGTCCTCGATGGCATGGGGCCACCTCGAGAGAGCCGGGAACATCGCCGTCTTCGGGCAATAAGTGAGCGCATATCGCCGAATCTCGCGCGGCCGATCTGCCGCTCGAAACGGTTTGGGCCGAACATTCTGTGCGCCCCAGTCCCGGCGATGGGGGGCACCTCCGGCAGGCTGACCGGATCTGTTGCCGATGTCCGTCGGTTAGCGAGGTCGACGCCGGAGCCAGGTGGACAGGCGTGGCGCACGTGGAATGAAGGCAGCCGCGGCGCCCACGACGACGACGGCAAGAACAGAAACGGGCCACATCGGCCGATGGCCACTTGCCCAGACCGGGAGCACCACTGCAAGTACAACGGCTGCAGTCATCAGCCAGTAGATGAACTTGTGGGATGTGATCCAGTTGCTCATGCCTCACCCAGTCTTGCCGACGATGTGGAGCCGGGGCGTCACGGACAGTGCCTCCGAGGTGGTGCGGTTCCCCAACTCACCGGCGGTAGGTGACGCCGTTGCCGATGGATCAGCATTCCCAAGTTGACCTGAGACGCCAAGCCGCCGAAGAGTTCGGTGGCTGCCATCACTCTGCGAGCCGGGCGGCCTCCGCTGCTAGGTAATGGCGCTCGCGCAGATTGGTAGCCTTTTGCGACGCATATCGAAACTCGGTGATTGCACCCTCGGTGTCTCCAGCCTCAGCGAGGAGGTGTGCCCGAACTGCGTGAAAGCGGTGATGGCCACCAAGGCGATCGGCTAGTCCATCGAGCAGCTCCAGCCCAGCTCTGGGCCCGTCGAGCATAGACACGGCCACCGACCGATTGAGCGTCACCATGGGATTGCCTGTCATGTGTTCCAACCGGGCGTAGAGCGATTGGATCGCCGACCAGTCTGTGTCTGCGGGGAGCAGCGCCTGATCGTGAACGGCGGCAATCGCTGCTTGCAGTTGGTATTCCCCGACTCGGTGCTGCTCGAGGGCCCCGGTAATGAGTGCCACGCCCTCACCGATGAGGTTCCGATCCCATCGGGTGCGGTCTTGCTTGAGCAATGGGATGAGAGCGCCGTCACTGTCCGTTCGGCCCGGTCGTCGGGCGTCGGTCAGGAGCATCAGAGCCAGCAGACCTGTGACCTCCGGTTCCTGGGGGAGAGCATGATGGGTCGCCCGAGCAAGGCGGATGGCCTCGCCCGAGAGGTCGGTGCGGGTGAGCTCGTAGCCGCCGCTCGTCGTGTAGCCCTCGCTGAACAACAGATAGAGGACGTGGAGCACGGACCGGAGCCGCTCGGACCGCTCGGATTCGGGAGGCAGCTCGAAGGGTTCGTTGGATTCTCGGATCTTCGCCTTGGCCCGGCTTATCCGCTGGGCCATCGTCGCTTCGGGAACGAGAAACGCAGCGGCAATCTCGCGCGTCGTGAGTCCGCCGATCGCCCGAAGGGTCAACGGGATCGAGCCGGTTGGAGTCAGCGCCGGATGACAGCACATGAACATGAGAATGAGGGTGTCATCGGAACCCGGTGCCGGATCCGGAGGATTCCGAGACCACGATCCAGCGAGCTCCTCACGCCTCCGTCGGGCATCATCGCGTCGATACTGCTCCCCCATGCGCCGCGAGGCCACTCTGATCAGCCAGCCCAATGGATGTTCGGACACTCCGCTCACCGGCCACTTCTCGGTGGCGACGATGAGTGCCTCCTGCACAGCATCTTCGGCATCCGCGAAGTTCCCGTAGCGTCGAGCGACTGCACCGAGGGCCTGCGGCGCCAACTCGCGCAGCAGTCCCTCGGTGCCCGACGCCCTGCTCACAGTTCGGGATCGGGTGCGCTCATCACCTCGCGAACCTCGATGCGCTGTCCGATGGGAGCACCGCCTCGTCCGGGTGCCGCCGAGATCCGGGCGGCGAGTTCGACGGCCCGTTCCGTCGATTCGACGTCCACGATGCGATAGCCCGCCAGCAGCTCCTTACCTTCGGGAAACGGCCCGTCGGTCACGACGGGTGCGCTGGCCCCATCGGAGAGGACGAACTTGGCCTGATCGGGCCCGGCAAGTGCCTGGGCATCCACCAGCTCGCCGTTCTCACCGAGCTCCTGGTTGAGCGCCATCTGGAACGCGATGTGCGCCTTGATCTCCTCGGGGGTCCACTCGGTCATGAGTGTCGACTCCAACTCGACCCCGCCATAATTCTGAATGAGCATGAATCGCATAACGCCGTCCTTCCTCGTCGGGGGCACCCCGGCGGTGCCGCCCACCAGGGTGTTGAAGCTGGAGACGATTTTTCGACACGTCGGGCTAGATTCCTTCTGCCCAACCAGGGGAATGGCTGTACGGCCAGCAATCGGGTCTACCGAACCCACTGACAGCGGGTGGCGGTTCCCTGGCCAGACCGCCGGCTTTGGCAGGCCACGTACCGGGATTGTTGGTGTTCACACGAAGTACGACTTATCTACGAAGTGTTCCACACGCCCGAATGTGCCGGGCAGGGGCAGTCGCGAATACAGATTACGCGGACTGAACGACGACGTCGGGCACACGAGCAACAACGCATATCAGACGGTGCTGCGTGCGCCCGATCGCCGACTTGGCGTGCACTGGCTTTTCGCGTCGTTACGGTATCGCGGCGCGCGATGGAGCGTTCTGTATTCAGTCGACGACTCTGTTGCTCCGGGGACGAGGGTCAACCTCGCGGCCTGGTGTGGAGCGAGGTCAGTGGGAGCCGCCGAGTTGGAGCCGGTAGAGGTTGTCCAAATATCCGTCCACTAGCGCCTGCTTCCAGAAGCTGAATCCAAGCTTGTGAGCGACGGACTGGGAGGCGTGATTCGTGGGGTCGATCATCGCGAGGAGTTCCCCTCGGTAGGTCTTGGACGCCTCGGCGAGCATCGCTCGCCCAGCCTCTGTGGCATAGCCTCGCCCCCGAGCTTCCGGCGCGAGTCGGTATCCGTACTCCAGGCGAGACCGGCCCTCGAACTCGAACCGGTCGACACCTGAGTAGCCGAGGATCTGGCCTGTGGACCGGTCGATTACTGGCTGCTTGGCGAAAGGGAACTCCTCCGCCAGGATCAGCATTTGATCGAACCGGCGGTTGGCAGCCTCGCGATCTAGAACGCCCGTCGAGAAGACCATGAACTCCCTGTCAGAGAAGAGTCGCACGAACCGTTCACGATCACGCTCGACGGGGAGGCGGAGTTCGAGTCGCTGTGTCAGCACAACGATCGCGAAAGCAACGGCACAGCTCACATCCTGCCAGAGACGACTCTGCAAGCCACACTTCTCAGGAGGCAGAACCAACCCGCCCCCGAGTCGTTCCCGTAGATCGCGCCTCTTTTGAGCCACACCACGGACGAGACCCGAGGGCCGGCACCTCGTTCTAAAGCCAGGCCGCAAGCGGTCGGCAGACGGTTCGAGAGCTGGCCCATCGGATCTCTCGACGCTACGGCTCAGCCGTGACGTCTAGGTGGATTATCAATCAGACGGCTATTTCGCTCCGGGCGCCTCCGGCTCGGCACGTGACGCGTCACTCAGCGGGACTTCGCGAGCTCATTCGAGTGATGGACCACAAACACAGGTCGACAGTCAGGCGTAGCCGCCGTCGTCTATGACACAAACGTGAAACGCTAGGTCGGCCAAGGGCTGTAAGCCTCGGTCATAGGTGGTAAGGCAAGAGAGCAGCTCGGAAATGGTTTCCGGCGACATCCGCAGGTCGCGAGAATGGCCACGACAGAACCCCGCCTTCTGTCTGTTGGTAGCGCAATTGATGAGTGCTCGATGGTTCGGGTATGGCCGTCTCGTGCACTATCCGTGCATTAAGCATCGGGCAAATGGGGGCGCTGCCGGTATTGAAGGGTAGCGAGGCGGTAACTAAAAAATGAAGTCTGACCTGCTCTGATGGGCAAGTCTCCTGAGCAGCCCCAACGGGATTCGAACCCGTGTTGTCTCCACCTTGAGAGGGTGGCTGGATTACCGCTGAGCGGCGCCGAGCTGGGCTTTCGGGGCTCCTAGACCTCTGGCTGCAACCCCTGCGGACGTCTGCGGCTGAAAGTCGGTTGGCGGAATGTTGGCGAAACGGCTCGTGGTGTAGAGGCGTCACGAAGCCAGCCGTTCCGCGGGAGCCATGTACGCCACGCCTTCGCAAGACAGGAGGGTCCTCACGCGGCACTCGGTAAGCCGACCCCAGCCTGCACCTAGAATTGTGAGCATGGGTGCGCAACGGGCCACTGCAACAGAGCCGAAGGCTCCGAGCTTGACCATGCTGCGCTCGCACAAATCCGACATCGTTCGGGTGGCGAAAGCCCACGGCGCATCGAATGTCCGGGTATTTGGCTCGGTTGCCAGGGGGACGGCAACACCTACGAGCGACGTGGACCTGCTGGTCGACTTCCAATCTGGACGCACACTCGTCGACCATGTGCGTCTCTGGCGAGAGCTCGAGGCACTGCTTGGCACCGGCGTCGACGTCATCAGCGCTGGAGGTCTCACCGAGCGCGACGACGACATCAGAGCTGACGCGCTATCGCTGTAAGCCAACCGAACAATCCTCGCGGCCTCGACAAGACCGTCGCTGACCTGCTCGACGCGGGCGCCGCAGCAGCCGAGGTCGTGGCTCGCGGTCGGGATGCTTGGGATGATGATCGGCTCCTGAGGCTCGCCGGCGAAGCGGTCATCAGTCGGATCGGGGACGCCGCCAGCAAGTTGCCCGACAACTTTCAACCGTCGATGCCAAGGGTTCCCTGGGAGGAGATCCGGGCGAATCGCGTCCTCGTCGCCCACATCTATCGCATCGACTACGGGATCCTCTGGGAGACGCTGAGACGGGACGTGCCGAGACTAGCCACTGAATTGGGGAACTGGCGGCAACAAGAGCGCTCCCCCGGCCGCGATCGGGGGCAATCTGCCGAGCGGGATTCGGGGCCAGACATCGGCTTTTGAGCTTGCCGTGAGTCCCCGAACCACACCAGAAGACGGTTCATGGCAGCCCCAGCGCAGTTCTCATGGAAACAACTCCTGGGCTGGCAGAGCCTCGTCGCTCGGCTTCCTTGGAACTCTCCCTCTATCCAATGTGCAGCCAGTCCCGTCCGATGGTCTCGCATGGGAATGCCCACTCAAACGCGCACTTCCCGGCGAGCCGGTAGTCGCAGTTTGGGCCTGCGGCCTGGAGAACCACGTCGAGCCTGTTGGCAATGTGGGGAATTATCCACTTTGGATAATGTGGGAGAATCTCCACTTGGTGTAAAGTGGGGATATTCCCACAGAGAGGTGCGTGCCATGCCAACTTTGAACGCGCGAAAACTACAGGACGTGGCAGCCGTGATCAGAGCGGCCCGCGAGGACGCGGGTCTTCGCCAGAAGGAGCTGGCCGAGCGGCTCGCCTTCTCTCGCGACTACATGATCGAGCTCGAGTCCGGTAAGGGGAACCTCTACACGACGCGACTCTTCCGAACACTCCATGAGTTGGGCATCAAGATGACCTTGACGTACGGCGATCACAATGCCGAGTCTTGACCTATTCCTCCACGACCGGCTTGTCGGCGTAGTCGAGCCTGACGGGCGCAACAAGACCCGAGTCAGGCTCAACGTGGACAAGGCGTACCGCGAGGAGATTTTGCTGAGCGAGTCGTTCTCGACTCTCCCTGGTCGACACCCACCGATCGAAGCGGTGTCGAACTTCCTCGGCGGTTACGTCCCCGAGGGCAACCATCGTGAGGCAATGGCGGCCAAGCGCCGGGTTGACAAGGATGACCTCTTCGCTCTGCTTCGGGAGTTTGGCGGGTCAATTGCTGGCGCCGTCACGCTTCGCGAGCCGGGCGAACTGAAGACGTACCGACCCGACTATGAGCCGCTTGATGATCGTACGTTGGCAAAACGGCTTAAGCAGGCGCTCGAGGATAATGATCAGGCCATTGCGGACGACAGTCGCTCCACACTGCCCGGTTATCAACCGAAAGTGCTTGTGGCACGCATCGACGGACAGTGGGGATATCCCCACGGCCGGGCACACTCGACGTACATCCTCAAGCCTCAAGTCCCCGGAAGGCCGAATCGGATTTTTGACGAGCACTACAGCCACCTGCTTACGCAGCGCATCGGCCTATCGAGCTACAGAAGTGAGATTCACAGAACAGGTCGCATGACCTACCTTGCCATCGAGCGGTTCGACCGAACGGTGGTCGACAGCAACGTTTTCCTGCACCACCAGGAAGATCTCGCGCAGGCGCTTGGTCTCGACTGGCGAGACACGGACGTGAAGTTCCAGGAACCCGAATGGCCCAGCGACCCAAAGCGGGCCTCGGTGCGACGCATTGCTGAGGCGCTTGGATCGATTCCTGGCGGCGATTCGGCGGTAGAGCAGTGGCTACGCCAACTGACCTTCCACGTCGCAATCGGCAACAATGACGCGCACGCAAAGAACGGCGCCCTCATGCACCTTTCGACTGGCACCGAACTCGCGCAGGTGTATGACGCGTTACCGAATCTGTTCCAGGCGGGTCGCGTGAAGTGGGACCTCGCCTTGGCCGTAAACGGAATCTTCGATCATCGGAGAATATCCGCAGAGATGATTCTCGCGGAAGTGCAAACTTGGGGGGTGATCGTCCCGACCCGAGCGTCCGCTCTCATCTCGGAGACGCTAGACGTCCTCGACGATGCGATCACGGAGATCGCTCCGCCCCAAGGGGTCTCGGACGGCATGATTGAGCATCTGCAGTGGAATGTGCGCCGACTTCTCGCTGGCCAAGAGATCAGCGAACCTCGGGCGTGATTGTGACGGTTAGGAGCTGACTCCGCTACGGGCTGGCTGGCCTGATCGTCGAGGAACTCGACAGGTCCTTCGCCGTTGCAAAGGCCCACTCGATCTTCGTGGACCTACTTGCGAGTTGGAAACAGCTCGAACCCTTGCAGCGTCAGCAGTTCCTCCAGTTCCTGGTGCCCCACATCTGAGTGCGCGCACAGGCCAGCGGGGTGAGGGAGGTAGCGGAGAAAGGGGCAAAGTGCGACATGTTGCCGGGACCCTCATTGACCCACAAGATGTCCCCGGCAACACCGAACAGGTCGTAGAGCCAACCCGGTGGCGGCGGGACGACCAGGAACGAACCGGTAATGGGGTTGAAGCGCTCGGTCACTTCGGAATGAGCGGCGTTCTGGTTGACGACTGAGATGTGGAGCAAGCCCGACTTCGGGTCAGATGCGAACCCGAAGACCTGCGAGTCGGGGACCATCTCGGGCAGAAGAACCCTGCTGATGTGCCCGGTGCGGAGGTTCAGGCGCGCAAGGCTCGCCGGGACATCGCTGGCCAACCAGAGCGCCCCGTCGATTGGGAACAGGTAGCTGTTGTTGAGGTCCTGCGGAAGCGGCGTTGTCATGGTCACGGCGAGCGTGGCTTGGTTCATTCGCACGACCTGGAACCTGCACAAGCCGGTCACCACCCAGACCGAGCCGTACGCCACGACCGGAGGCTGGTTGTAGTAGTCACCAGGGAACCAGGCAGATCGGACCACCGTGCCGGTCTTGGGATTGATCCGTGCTACCTGGAAGCCTGCTTTTGGGCCAGGGGGCATATAGGAGACGTACACGGAACCGCCTGCGATGGTCGCGGTGAGCGGATTGTCCAGAGGTAGTACCCGAATGGGGTCAAAGCGCCGGTGGGTATCGAGGTCGACCTCGACAAGCCCGCTCGATGGGACGTGCGTTGCCGGGATGGTGACCGGACCCGCCGGGCAGGGCGATGTGGCTGAGACGGTCCTCGGCATCGGTGGTGTGGTCGTGGTCCCTGTGGTCGTGGTCCCTGTGGTCGTGACCGTGGACGAGGCCACACTCGGGCTGGCGGCAAGAATCAACGTCAGGGCCACTGCCGCGACTACCACGAGCTTGCGCACCGTGCTCATCGGCTCATGAAGCGTTCGCACAGGTGGGACGCGGAGACGCCTCATGGTCGGCAACTGGGGGGCGGGGTGAGCCGCATAATCCCAAGACCAGGTTGCACTGTCGCCACGCCATACGTGCCTTTCCGAGTAACCACAATCGGTCCGTTCAAGACGTTGCTCAAGGACCTTGATTGAAGGAACGCTTCAAAGCGAGCCGTGCGGGGTTTGAAGCAATCGACGCCACCATCGCTCGCCACCCACACCACGCCACCGGAGATATCGGGCTCTTCGCGTTGAACTGGGGATCATGAAGTAGCAGACCATCCACCAACGCGGCCAGAGGCCCCGACATCGTTGCTGTTGTTCA
>OCTA010004600.1_pt1 | contig 12067 bp, 23 predicted proteins | sample 1538991 | NCBI WGS metagenome assembly OCTA01 (sample SAMEA3539302, study PRJEB22396) | soil metagenome | biome: tundra; feature: field; material: soil | place: USA | collected 2010-05 | depth 0.15 m | reverse complement strand
CTGTAGAACCGACAAAGCAGTGTCCGTTTCGCAATGTAGAGAATACTGGATTAACATGGATAGGCGTTCCTGAGAAATGCGATTGTTGTCAGGTATCCTATCCTATGGCTTGGATTAAGTTTGATGGTAAGAGATTTCTTTGCATATCATGCGATTACGAAGTGAACGAAAACGAAAATGCTTACATAGAAGAATGTGATTTATGCCATATGGATTTTCCGTTAATTGAGATGACGTTAAATTATAATCAAATCCTTTGTAATAAATGCTCCAGTGATGATGCATCAAAGAAAGAACAGGCTTTGGTTGAACAAGAAGGGCCTGAGTCAATAAGGAGAAAATACGATTGATTATTTATGATATATTTTGAGTGCGACAACCAAGATCAGTTAGTGTTTTCATTTATGTGGGGAGTAGGCAGAAGTTCTGTTCCAGCAGGAGGATCTGGTGCTGATATTGGATTTATGTCCAAAAATTCCAGTTTATTTTTATTTAGAGTTAGGCCATCTATAATGTTTGTATGAAAGTAGCCATCATAGGTAGCCGTTCTTTTAAGGACTATGATTTGTTGAAGAAAACATTAAACAAAATAGAAGGGATTAGTCTAATCGTTTCAGGTTGTGCCGTAGGAGCCGATACTCTTGGTGAACTTTATGCTAAAGAAAAGGGGATACCTACATTGCTTTTTAGACCAGATTGGAAAAAATATGGAAAGGCGGCTGGTTTTATAAGGAATAGAGAGATTATTGATAATTCTGATGCCATTGTTGCTTTCTGGGATGGAATAAGTAATGGAACTAAACATAGTATATCTCTTGCTGAAAAACAAGACAAAAAACTTATTGTTATAAAATATGAATGAATGTTGTAAAGATTGTGGTGGAACGATGATTGGCGACGGACATACAATGGTATTACATTGCGAATTTGCTGAAGAAAAATTGTATTGTGATAAGGAGCCTGATGCTAATCCAGTTTATTGTGATCTCAGCGAAGAACTGAAAAAGGATTATTTTTCTTGCTAACTTGACAAATATCTAAACTCTGATACAATGAAACTGGCAATGAAAGATCTTGAACCTATGGTGGCAGCAGGCATGACTAAAATGCATGACTATAAGGGCTTCACAATAGAGCCAATTATAGGGGGGTACAACATTCTTTTATATGGCAGGAGAAGTGTTCTCTATATTGCGGGTCCGAGTGGATGGAGCATGACCGAAGATATTCGTCAAGCGAGATCGTTCCGCAGTTCTATGTTTTGCAGAGAAGTGATTGATGAAATACTCTTGGACCACGATGTCTGGGTCAAGTCTCTTGCTGGACTATCTATGAAAGATCTTGATCCTATTCAAAGGAAAGAGGTAGCAGATTGTCTTACTAAAACTTCCAATGCAAGTCAGACGGGTATTACAGCAGAGCGTATCAAGGATTCTGAATACCATGAATCTCTTTAATTTAGAACGGGTCTTTCAGCAAAAAAAGGAACGGAAGTGGCATACCATTTATGTTGCGGTTGATGCACACGGCACGTTGATTAAAGCGTATCACGATCATATTGAGTTTTACACTGGTGCAGTAGAAGTGATGCAGTGGTTTAATAGTAGAGAGGATTTTAAGGTAATATTATGGACTTCTACTCACCATAAAGAAATAAATAATCTTAGAAATAAGGCTTGGGAGAATTGCTTTCATTTTGATTTTGTTAATGAAAATCCTTTAGAGAAGGACTCCGATAGAGCGTGTTTCACTACTGGTAAGTTTTACTTTAATATCCTTCTGGATGATAAGGCTGGATTTGAGCCTGAAACCGATTGGTTGCTTATCAAGAAAGAACTTCAACGAATAGGGGAATGGAAATGAATACTGCATACCTTCCTATATTGTTTTTGTTGTGTCATTTTGTGCCTGACTATTTGCTCCAGACTGACTGGATGGCGATGAATAAGAGCAAGAAAAGTTGGAATTGTCTTGTTCATTGTCTTATTTATACCGTTTGCTTTTTACTTCTTACTACTTCGTGGAAAGCATTATTGTTTATAGGCGTAACCCATTTCATTTTGGATAGATTTCACATTATCCTCAAAAAGTTAATTTATTGGAAAAATTGTTTCCCTGTTGGACCTGTTGCTCCTTGGCGAATGTGCGACTCAACGGGATTTTATGATGATTCACCATACAACACTTATAAGCAAAATAAACATACGGATAAGAAGTATGGTAAGCCCCGACACTTCTTTATAACAATGTGGCTTTACATAATCCACGACAACATTCTGCATTTAATTTGCAATTTAATCGCCTTAACTCTTTTGAAGTAGGGACTTGACAAATAAAAAAAGTAGGTTATAATAAGGACATGAAAATACGTGCTATCTATATCGGTTACCCTGATTATAATTCTGGACTTTTCTATGGGGTGACGGGAGAAGTTACAAAAAAGTCAAATGGGGTTTATTCATTTATTGCTGATGGTTCCAACCGGAGATTTTTCATAGGGCCCAATGAACTTTATTTCCCTAGTTTGTAAATGAAGATTAGGCAAGGATTTGTAAGCAATTCCTCAAGCTCCAGTTTCCTAATTGGATTGCTTAGGAAGCCAAGGACGGTTGCCGAATTGAAGCGTTGGCTCTTTGGAGATATGGATTATCTTCAATGGCTGGATTATGGCTATAAAACCATTGACGTTGCTTGCAGGATTTTCGATGACTTGAAGGGCAAGTATCCGATTCGATCCAAATCTCGATTGATTAAGGAAATCAATAGTGGTTATTTTACTGGAATGCCCTTATCTTGGAGAAAAACCAATCGTCCATCTGATAAGCTTGAAAAACAGTTTTATAAAAGTTTTCCCCAATACAAAGATCGTGGTTATTGGAATGTTGATGCCATTAAGGAAACAATGGCAAAGGAACTTTCTATAAAGATTGGGGATGCCCAAAAACAAGAATGGGCCGAAGATAATGCAGAAGTCGAAAAAGCGGCCGAAGAATATCTTCGCAGAGAAGTTCAACCGATAATGGAAGGCAGACTGATTTACCAGTTGGAATATGCTGATGGCGGCGATCAAGCCGCCGCTATGATAGAACACGGAGATGTGTTTTGTCAAATTCCGCACGTCATAATAAGTAAACACTGATGAAATCATTTAGCTACGATCTAAAAACAGGCAGATACGAGTATCGTAATGTTGACAGTATCAGCAAAGATCAGTTGCAGATATTGAGATACATAAAGAAAAATCAGTTTGCTAACCACCAAGACATTGAAGAAATGATTAGTGAATGGACTGAGGATGATCAATTTCAATTAAGCCATGATACACTATATCATTTAACGCAGCTCGGATTGATTGAGTGGAAGGATGGCCAGAGTATCTGCGTTAAGTATAACGTAAAAGATTACAAGAAATCAAAATATGAGAAAGTAACTGGTTACTTCCTCACGGAGAATGGCAGAGCATTCTTGAACGTTCTGTTTCCCGAACCAAAAAAGAAAAAGAATGTCAGACGTTAATCCCATATCATCTTTTGTTATTGATAAGAAGGACCTTACACAAGATGAATTGTGGAAACTTATATTGTATTGTGCTTCCATAGACAATTTAACTGCAGAAAATTGGGAAATTGAAATAATTGAACAGTATCATTGGATAAGTGGCCATGCTAGAGGCGAGGATACCGGAAAGTTTTGGGAGTTTCTTTCAAATAACAAGTTAGATAATAAGATTGACATTTTAAGAGGATAGGATATGGATAGAAAAACAGCAACAGCAATCGGTTATCAAATTCGCGTCAATCTCAACTCTCAGTGGCGGCTTATAAACAGCTTAAACCGCACAGTAGCGGTTCGCCCTATAGATAAGGATGATGATAACTTTCAATCTTGCCATGATTGCAATGGAAAATCCAGTTTGCTTGTGGTTGAACTAACGAGATTTACGCCAAAAGGCAGACTAAGCGATAATCCTCTTGTCTGGGGCTGGTGCGGAGTTTGTGATATTGGCGGAACTGACCATGAAAGCTGAATGTTCCAATAATAGCTGCAGGTCGGTGGAAATGAAGAAAGTTGTCAGTTATAATGATGGTGATGACAATCTTGCCGGCCTTTCTCATTACCATTTGGAATGTCAGCAGTGCGGCGCCCACTTCAATTTGTGGTCCGAGCCGCTCGAAAAAATCAAAAAGGTATTTGGCGATAACTGGAAACTTTATGTATGAATGAATCGCCTTGTACTTGCTGTGGGCAGGTTAGACCATATCCGACAGAGCCAGGAGAGTGGGAATATAGTGAACTTATTTATATGCCTTCTGGCAAGCAATTTTGGCAAAGGGTAACTATTAAGAAACCAGATGCTAATGACCGTGATGGCCAAGATGGATTAAGGGTGTGGAAAGACGGAGAAATGATTTGGTGGCCTCATAATGCCGCTTGGAGAAAAATCCAATAGGGACTTGACAAATCTGAACTTTCTGATAGACTGTCACCAATGATTAAGTCCAGATTGAAACGTCCGCCTTCTATCGTCCAGAATAGGCGAACCAAGTTTTTTCGCTCTGAGATTTACAACTACACTTTTGATTTACGCAGTGGGCATTTCAAACGATGGGGCAAAACTCCCGAGAGTAATCCGCCGTGGTCGCCCTATGGACCGGAAATTTTAGACATTGAAATATCTCAAGGAGGCGGCTGCCCAATGTCCTGTGCCTTTTGTTACAAGGGAAATGGCAAAGTGGGCAATGCTCATCACATGTCTTTTGCCACCTTCAAGACTATCTTTGACAAACTGCCTCATATTGATTCAAGAAAAGACAATAGTAGAATCTTCTTTGTAACTCAAATCGCTTTTGGTGTTACGTCTATCACTGCCCACCCCGAAATATGGGAAATATTTGATTATTGTAGGGAGAATGGCGTTATTCCTAATGTCACCATCAATGGCGCCGAATTGATTTCTGATTCATTCCTTCTGCGTCTTGTGGATACGTGTGGGTCTATTGCCGTTTCGGTGAATGAAACCAATTTTGAACGGGCAGTTGGTTTGATACAAAGAATGACGTATTTTCGTGCCCCTCAAGTAAACATTCATTACGTCATCAGCGACCAAAGTTCTGAATTTCTTTACGATAAAGTTTTACCAGCGGTTCAGAATGATTCACGATTGTCACGGATGAATGCGATTGTTTTTCTCGGAATGAAACCGCTACGAGGCGGAGCAAATTACGATATTTTGACAAACGTGGATTACTTGCGGTTGATAAAATACTGTTTGGCCAAGAAAATCAATTTTGGATTTGATTCGTGTTCTGCTCCAAAGTTTGAGAGGGGTGTTTCATTCTTGGAATTAACGCATAATGAAAAAGCTGATATTATAAAAAGGTCAGAGCGGTGTGAAAGTTTTTGTTTTTCTTTATACATAAATGCTGACGGCCACGTTTCTCCTTGTAGTTTTGGAGAGGAAGCGGAAAAATCACAATCTATTGATATGGCTAAGGTGAATGATTTTATTAAAGATGTCTGGATGTCCCGTGAAGCGAAGATGTGGAGAACCAGATTATTTGAGTTAAATCGTGAGTGCCCACTATTTAAGGAATTGCATCAATTTAAGTAGAAAGTAGTCCGCTGGCAGTACTTATAGATATGATTATCTATAAAGCAACCAACAAGAAAAATGGAAAGATTTACATTGGTAAAACTGCCGATTTAGAGCACAGAATAAATCTTCACAGAAAAGATTCTACTTCACCAAAAACTCGTTTTCATGCGGCAATAAAGCATTACGGAGTAGATGGATTTGTATGGGAAATATTAGCAGAGTGTGAAGATTTTGAGTCGGATGATTTAGAAAGGAGATATATAGCAGAATGTAAATCCACCGATGAAAATATTGGATATAATCTTACTTTTGGAGGCGGCGGAGGCGATGTTTGGACATTAAATCCTCATAAAGAAGAAACAAGTAGAAAATTAAGCGATTCTATAGGAAACTCTGAAAAACATAAAAAATCTCATAATACAGAAGAATACATAAGGCGAATAACAGAAATAAACCGAAGAAAGGCAAAAGACCCAGAGTTTTGTAGGAAGTTAAGCGAAGCATTAAAGGGAAGAAGATTTACAGAAGAACATATACAAAATATGTCTGCCGCCTCTAAAGGGAAAGTGTTATCAAAAAAGCATAGAGAAAATATAAGAAAAGCGGTTAAGGAAAGAATGTCAGACCCAGAAAACAGAAAAAGAATAAGCGAATCCCTTAAAGGCAGAGTTAGTCCGATGAAGGGAAGGAAGCACTCAAAGGAAGCAAAAGAGAAAATGAGATTAAGCCACTTAAAGCGGAATGGAGATTGACATTATAAAAAATCGTGGTATAATACAAATGTGAAAAGTCAGAAAAAATACACCAATTTTTTAGAATCTTTGATTAAACTCGGCATGGAATATGGAATGAGCAGACGCAAAGTTTTGAGATTACTAAATAAACTTTCTAATAAGATACGATAAGTTATATGGTTCCTGAAAACATAATTTGGGCTTTCTACTCACCATCTGATTACCAGCACCTGTGCGACAACGCCGCGGTAAATGGCAAACCTGTTCCAAAGGACACTTATTATAAGAATGTCAAAGAGGAATGGGTAAAGACAACTGCGGTATTCAGTTGTATTGATGATGCTAGAAATAACTATAGACTTGCTGATGCTAAGTATCTTGGACCGGTGTTTGAGAATACAAAGTCAGAAGTCAACCGAGGCGAAGCTTGGCCTGCTAAGACGAAAGAAGTGGTTGAAGAAGAACGGAAATTAGCCATCAAGAAACGTTTAGCGAGGGTGGGTAGAGTTCCAGGCACCACGACTATTAAAACCAAGCTTGCATTTGATAAATATAATTCCCTTATTTGGACTAAAACGCCTTATTGGGATGATGATTTTAGCCCATGAGAAAGATTAAGAGAAAGTTAGAAAAAGCAGGTGATTTTCTGCTCTTCTGGTGTGTAATTTCTCCTATCATATGGGTAATGTGGCGTTTCTGGTTTAAGGAACTCGATAAGAAAATTGATGATTAAGCCTTTTTGTTAATCTTTGGTATAACAACATCTTCTGCCATCTTCTGACAACATGAAGCAACTTGAACGAGTTCAGCAAGCATTGCCTTATGGTCCCTTAATACCGATTTCTTCTTTACTTCATCCCAAACTTCATCAACTTCCTCAAGCATGATAGCATATCCTTCATGGACGCTGTTTTGAGGTCCATTTTTCGCCCTAACCCTAGTTAATTCGTTCTTAACCAATTTCTTAAAATCTATATTCATTTCTTTACCTTTTTGCTTTTGACTTTTCTGTATCCAGATTTCCACAAAACTTCAGCGATTAAATCTGCTCCATCTATAACTTGTTGTTCCGTTAATTCTGGGTATGCTGCGTGAATGGATTCGTGCGTAGTTGTATTTAACTTATTCTTTTCAGATATTTCAGGATGAACCCAAATGGCAATACATTCAACTTCACCGTCTTTGAAAGGTTCCATTAAACCTATACAATTCTTATATTTTCCTCTGATGAATGGAATCTTGCTATTAAAAAGTATTATATTATATGGATTTACTAATGTCGTGGACATATTTTTATATCAATCCTTCTATGATTGCTTGATTTCTTAACACTAACAATTCTCGTTCAATTCGGATTGCCCCTGAGTTTGGTTCATTAAGTTCTATTTTGATTCTATTATATAAAGCCTTTAGTTTCAACATGGCATCAAACGTCTGTTCATCTGTTGTATCCTCATCCTCCAGAATACTTTCTAATTTACATGCCTCCCTGTCGAAAAATTCGGCGGTCTTTAGATCCAACTTAGCTTTTTCCTCAAGTTTTAATGCCTCATTTAAGAGTCTGGTTGTTTCTTTTTCGTATTGTATTTTATCCATGATTTTCAGTAAGATACCACGGATGCTTTGAAAACTCAAGTTATTATATTTTCCGGTATTTCTTTTCAGTGGGACTTGACATATAAAAAGGTTCTGATATACTATGAGGGTGATGTTGAGAGAGAATGATTTTAAGTCAACGATATGTCTAAAAACTGCGTAAAGAGAACTATGCCTTGCCAATGCCCTAGTTGTCGGAGCGAATCCCTGAGAATGGGGTTATCGTCTGAGCAGTGTAGCTTTTGCAAATCAGCGATTAACGTAGCAACTAACAAAGATGTGTGGTATCAATTCATTGGCGATAAGGTAACATGTGAGCCTTGTTACAAGAAAAGTTACAAGGTTTGTCGAATTTGCGGCCGGACACATTTGATCGGCGAAATGGCTGAAACGGAAATCAATTTCCGTGGCGAACCAATTTCTGTCTGTAAGAAGTGTGCAACGTCGCAGTTTAAGATTTGTGGTTCCTGTAACAAGCTCTCTTACAAAGGAGACTTGCAGAAATACGATGAGAAGTTCTACTGCCATGATTGTTTCACTGCCCGATTTGAGAACTGTCAAGTCTGCCATAAGACTTTTCCGAAGGGCGAAGTAACTAACACGATTTGGAATAAAGCGGCCATTTGTTGTAACAAGTGTTATCTGTGGCACGGCCCGGTTCTCCGTTACGAACATACTACCTATCTTAAAAAACTTGGCAAAGGTCCATTGTTTTTCGGAATTGAACTGGAAGTTGAAATCGCTGACAAGGTGAAGGAAAAACGTGGGCCGGCTGCTCAAGAAGTGGTTTCTTGTTTCGATGAAGGTTTCTTGGTTCTTAAAGAAGATAGAAGCATCAAATGTGGATTTGAAATCTGCACTTGCCCGGCTGAATTGTCCGTCCATAGAAAGGCTTGGGATAGGTTCTTTGAGAAACCGCCAAGGAATTTGGCAGCATTCCAGACAGAAACCTGTGGTTTACACGTTCATGCCAGTAGGGATGCATTGTCGTTCCTGGGAGTGGGCAAGATGCTGGTGTTTGTGAACCATGAAACTAACAAACCATTTATTGAATGTATCGCTCAACGGTCAACCAACGATTATTGCAAAGTTTACAAAAAGAAGTTGGGTGATTGTATGTCAAATAACGATCATGGAGATGATCGAAGGAATGCTCACCATGAGGCACTTAACTTGCAAAACAATCATACGGTTGAGTTGCGGATATTTAAGTCCACGCTGAAACCTGCCTCACTATATAAGGCATTGGAATTTACGGATGCTCTGGTTCATTTCTGTATGTGCGGAAACTACTCAATTTCTGAGTCCCGCCATGTGGCGAATTTCGTCAAATATGTGGAGCAAAATCGAAAAGATTGGCCTTATCTTTGGGCGTTCATTATGGTGAAGTGGCTCAAATTGACGGATGACAAATCCCAAAAGTGGATAAGCAAATACGGTTACGGTGAATTGAACAACGAAGTATAAAACAAAACAAAATAGAAACATATGTGTTTAGCTGTATATAAACCAGGCGGACTTCATATCCCCGAGAAATACCTGCGATCAGGTTATGAGGCCAACAATGATGGATGTGGCATTTGTTGGGCCGAAGGCGGCAAACTTACGGTTTCCAAGGGGATGATGAAATGGGAAGATTTCTGGAAACTTTATCAAGAGCACCAGGACTGCCCGATGCTTATTCATTTTCGCAAATCCACACATGGTAAGAAAGATGAAGCAAATTGTCATCCTTTCTTGTTCAATGATGGAAAGTTAGCCCTTATTCACAATGGCGTTCTGCCTATTAAGTGTTCCGAAGAAGGTTATTCGGATACGTGGCACTTGGTTAATAAGATCCTTGATCCGTTGGTGCGTCAGCACAACGTTTCTATTGATAATCCGGCTCTGTTCTGGTTGCTTAGGGTAGCCATTGGGACTGACAAGATTGCCGTAATGGATGAGGGTGGCGAAGTGGTGCTCTTTAATGAAGATAAAGGCCAATGGGAAGATACTGAAGGCGCCGAAGGCAAGAAAGGTAAGGTGTGGTATTCCAACACATCCTTTCGCAACGAGTCCTGGAGGCACCGCCAAACTAATACCACCGGTGATTGGCGCCCTGGATGTGGTGCGGCCAATGCTCATACCCCCCCTCGCTCTCAGGCTGGACTGCCTGGCGTTGCTGATGAGGGCGAAGCAGGCGATTGGGAAGGCTACGGATACGCCGCACGGATGTCTGAAGCCGCCAGTCATCCGTTAGCCGGAGCTGATACGGAAATCGCCACAGATGCCAATCGGGGTCCTGGCAAGATGACTGAATACGGCTGGTTCGATGGTGAAATCGAAATCGAGATCAGCTCTACCCGGACCAAGACGGGGATGCAACGTGAGGACGCTATCATCTATGTGTTCAATAACGCCTAACGATTGTGTTTGTTGTTGTTCAAACTAAGCACGGCAGTAAGGAAAGATCCTGGTTGACTTTCCTTACTGCTCTTGAACGTGATGAAGCCTTTGAACGATTAAAGGCTACTGCCTCAAAAGAATGTTGCAATACGAGTGGCATCGTGACAGAAGGAAGTTGTTGTGGGTGTTTCTGGGACGGCGGAGATTTCTTCTATCAATGTGGAAACAGAACGACGTTTAAGGTTCCAACAATCAAGCTTTTTGACGATGAAACAAATTGAATGGGTTAATTGTCTGCCTAGTGTAGTACTCAAAAACCTGATTGGGTGCTTTCCTTATTATCGCCCTATGGTGTGGGGTTGTATCCCCGATGGAGTTGGCCCTTTGATGGCCTATATATTGTATATGGCTGGGGCAAACGAGTTTAATTTCACTCTTGGCCGTATAGGCGGATGTTACTCAAGACCTGAGAACCTTCAAATTCATACAAGTAGCATCGAAGTGACGCCATATATTTTAGGTCCGGATGGGTCATCACTTTTAGAATGTCTGCTTAAAAAAGTTAGGTGGGCGACTTGGGGTGGTGCTGCTGAAACAGGCACAGAAAGCTACATGCAGTGTTGCCTAAATCAGAATATTTCTACGAAAGTCGAGAATATCAATCAGGTGATGTCAGCGTTTATCACCTTCAAGTATTTGAAGCAAGAGTTTCCCCGATAAGATTTTTAATGATGAAAGGATTTGAATATCGCCCTACTAAGGATGATTGGTGCCCTAATTTTGATAATAATTTGGTAAGGGTAACTCTCCATACATGCATGGTAAATAATGGAAAAATGTGGCACCGAGTATGTGTGTGGGGCGATGATGATTGCGGAATGGAAAAAGATTTTCATGGAAAGGAGACAAAAAAAGATGCGGTTAAGTTATACAAATATCTTTTGAGTTTGCCTCATATTGAAAAGAAAATTCTTAAAGGTTTGGGATTCGTGCCAGCCTAATATGGTTGACTTGACTTTTTCTAAAACGCGAGTATAATATCAAGGTGAAGATAGACCTAAATGCGATTGATAGACGCCTGTTTTTTGTAGAGGAAACGATAGTTCTTGCTACAGGTGAAACTATCTATTTTGTCCGCCCGAATCCCGACGCACAGGGATTGGTGTGGACTCAGAAAAATAAGTATTTCAGGTCATCGGTGTGGGATGCAAGCGGCAATCTGATTTCTGCTGGTTTTCCAAAGTTTGAAGATTTGGATGTAAACAATGAAAACTTTCCGCCTCCGAAAGATCTTCAAGGGGCAAAGATTTACGAAAAGATGGATGGTGCTTTATTGATTGTTTCTCAATTAAGGAAACATACGATCTTGAGGACAAGAGGCGTTCTAGATGCTGAGTCTAAATCCAATGGAAGCGAACTGGCTCTATTCCGTAAAAATATACTTCGCCGCTTAATTGATTATCATTTCGGCAATAAGACCTGGGGTTACTCTTTACTCTTTGAGTGGTTATCTCCGAAGCATGGGCTTGTAGTCAATTATGGAGAACAACCAAGATTTGTTCTTGTTGGCATGATTAACCACAGCGATTATTCACTTACAAATCAGCCAGATTTAGACCAGTTTGCCACTGTAATAGCCACAGAGAGGCCAATGGCTTTGGGAGCTGCCGATTTGGGAACGTTAGTTCAAGAAGTAAATGGATGGACAGATCGAGAAGGTGCAGTAATTTACACAAACAATGGACAAACGATGCAT
>OCTA010004599.1_pt1 | contig 12070 bp, 13 predicted proteins | sample 1538991 | NCBI WGS metagenome assembly OCTA01 (sample SAMEA3539302, study PRJEB22396) | soil metagenome | biome: tundra; feature: field; material: soil | place: USA | collected 2010-05 | depth 0.15 m | reverse complement strand
CGCGCGGAACCACTTATGCAGCTCACGGCCGCGGACCATCACCTGATGAATTTGCTCGGGATTGAGGTGCTCGAAGTCGTGCGTGCTTGAGTATTCGCTGGCCATCGCGAATTCGTCGGGGTGAACCTTCATCGCTCCTCCCCCTTGACGGGTTTAGACTGCACACGCCGAGGCCGCATTCGGTGATTTGCGGACAGGATGCGAGCCGGGGGGCCGGCTTGAATTGTTCGCAGGGCACTAGTATAGCGCGGAACATGATCGGCAGGGGAGGACGGCTGGACCTAGAGAATCGCACGGCCCGGCTTCGATTCGGGGCATTCGAACCCGCCATGACAGGAAGGTACAAACAAGATTCTGAGCGAATCGTCGCCTATCCGCACATTACCCCGTTTTCGGGTTCTGTCCGATTTGGCGAAAACCGGGAAACAACCAAGAGCCTAGACAAAAACTTGGGTCCAACTTGGGTCCAATTGCTGCCGAAAACCATGCATTTAGGTCCAACTAGACGCACTACCAACCTAAACGAATCAACAAGTTAGCACATCAACGCCATCAACGCTCGATTTGACAACTCCCACCCAAGAGACTAGCTTCGCAAATGAGGCATATAGAAACAGTCACCTCATTCAGGTCCCCTGACTATAAGCAAAGGCCATCTGAAGTTCCCCTCCACTTATATTCGAGACAACCTATAGGAGGTTGATTATGTACGCACGCAATGTAACTTTCCGCATTAAAGCCAACACGCAGTCTGATTACACCCACACCTTCGAAAACCAGATTCTTCCTTTGCTGCAGAAGCAGAAGGGCTTCAAGGAAGAGATCACCCTCTGCAACCCGGGCTCGCAGGACGTGGTTTCAATCAGCTTGTGGGAGAGCAAGAGCAATGCGGACGATTACAACACCCGCACCTACCCGGAAGTGTTGAAGACCCTGGCGAAAGTGATCGATGGAACGCCGCGGGTTCAGACGTTTGAGACGGCTGTCTCAACCTTCCACAACGTCCACACAACCGTGTAGGAACTACAAAGATGTCGTCCCGGAGGGCGGCCCAGGCCGCCTTGCGCGACGATGCTCTGGAAATATTGCGAGATTTCGGTGAGCGCAATGTGAAGGACCGGTGCTACGAATGGAATCGTGGCGCTTGAAGCTGCTTCCACTGGTCCGGGAGCCAGGTGGGCAGTTCACTTCGGCGAACAGTCAGCAGGTTCGTCAGCAACTGCGTGAGATACAGTTGTGCGTCCAGAACGTGTCGGCGACAGGTGCTGGTCAGGCTGGCCAGGATCGCGGCCGCTCTCCCGCCGCGCGCATTTCCTACGAACAGACTGTTCTTGCGATTGAAAACTACACGCTTCTTCTCGTGCTCCGAGACAATGTTGTCGATACCGACCGCACCATCCAGAGGTAGTGGACGAGATTTCACGTCTGGGTAAGGCAATCCGAGATTACAAATCGGGTTGTCTGCCAGCAACGCAGGAATAGGACACTAACCAGAATTAACCCATCTTGGTCCGCTTAGCCACTCTTTTCGGCAGCGGGGAAAGAGGATCCTCAGTGAAGCAAAACTCATTCAAAGCAGATCGCAAACTGATGCGAGCACTGGAGAAACGATCCCAGCCGGTTTCCTGCGATGAAGGTCATATTCTCTTCAGTCAGGGAGACGCCCCGAGGGGACTTTATATGCTCCGAAGTGGGGAGGCTTCTCTGATTATGCAATCCCCATCGGGCAACATAGTGTTTTCACTCCCTGCCCCTGCTGGCTCACTGCTCGGCTTGCCCGCCGTCATCGGTAACGAATCTTACAGCTTGAGTGCAATGGTTCGCAAAGACTCCGATGTCAGATTCGTGAGTCGTATCGGCTTCAAGGAGCTGCTTCAAGCGGAGCCATCGCTCTATCCTTCAGTTTTGCAAGTTCTTGCAGCAGAGTTGCGGGCTTCTCGCCTGGCTTTCTCGGAAATCCAAAGTCAGGTCGGCGAGTGCACTACCGAGTCCCGTTTGCCTGCTACCGATACATATTCGGAAATGGTGCCTGCGGCTTGAGAGGTTGAATGCAGGACCGAAAGCAGCTCGTTGTCGAGTGCAAGAGCTGTCGGCTGGATGTTCCTGCAGGAGTGAAGGAGCCCCCTTTCCATTCGATCGTTGTCGCTTGCCCACTCTGTGGGGAGCAACATCGTTACCAGCCTTCTGAGATGATCATGGCCCGTCCGAATCCCCTCGTTGCCAAGCAGGCGCAGGCAGGTACTCATTGAACTGTGAACCATCAGATTCACAGCAAGGCGAATTCTCAGTTGTCGAAAACAAGCCTTCGCACAAGTTGTGAAAAGCGTTCTCTTGGCAAAGGGTCCGAACTGTGGCCGCCATCATTCCTGAACCCCGCGGCGTTTATGAGGATTAATCCCCCAAATTTCGTCCAAAAGGTTGGCACAATTTGCCATCTGCAACGAAGCGACGGCACTTTCATCTGATTTAAGGCATCCAAGCCAATAACATGGTAGAGTGTCATTTCCATTTCCAATCCCTACCGTTACAAACCCACACAGACCCGTTAAGTCATGAGGTTGAAATGTTGATACGGCTTGGATACGACATCCAGTTCCAGATTCCGACCAGTGTCGCCATGGTTGCGCTGCTCAGTGTCCATCCTTCTCGCGCGGGCGATCTTCTGGAACCGGATGAATTGAAGACGGAACCGGAGCTCAAGGTCACCCAATATATTGACAGCTTTGGGAATCGCTGCTCGAGGTTCGTCGCGCCTCCAGGGCTGCTGCGGCTTTCGGGCTCAACGTTGATTCGAGATTCGGATGAACCGGATGAAGTGAACTTGTCTGCTCGCGAGGCACCGGTAGGCGACTTGCCGGATGAAGTGCTCTCGTACCTTCTCAATAGCCGCTATTGCGAAGTGGATCGGCTTTCAAAGATTGCTTGTGAGCTCTTCGGAGACGTACAGCCTGGGTGGGGGCGGGTGCAGACCATCTGCGATTGGGTGCACAATCGAATTGCATTCGACTATCAGCACGCTCGTCCTACCAAGACTGCTCTCGATGTTTACACTGAATGCGTCGGCGTGTGCCGCGATTATCAGCACCTCGCTATCACGTTTTGCCGAGCACTCAACATTCCCGCGCGCTATGCGACGGGATATATGGGAGACATCGGAGTTCCTCTGGTTCTGCCCATGGATTTCAGTGCATGGTTCGAGGCCTATCTTGATAATCGTTGGTGGACATTTGATGCGCGCAACAATCGACCGAGGTTGGGGCGCATCCTGATGGCTACAGGACGAGACGCATCCGATGTCGCAATGACGACATCCTTCGGGCAGGCTGATCTGTACAATTTCTTCGTCGTGTCTGAGGTGGAAGAAGCTGCGATCCCGGGCTGACGGCAGCAGTCAGGACTCGATCGCTTCGAGGTCGACTCCGACTTTCAGCGTATGAGCTCCGCCTCCGAGAATCAGGCCGTGCAGAGGACTGACATCGCCAAAGTCCCGGCCCCAGGCAATCGTGACATGACCGGTTGACGGAACAACATCGTTGGTAGGATCAACGTCAATCCAGCCGATTCCGGGGCAGTAGGCGGACACCCACGCATGGGACGCATCGGCTCCCACCATGCGCGGTTGACCGGAAGGCGGATAGGTGCGGAGATAACCGCTTACATACCTGGCGGGTAGATTGATTGAGCGGAGGCAAGCGATTTGAATGTGCGCGAAATCCTGGCAAACGCCTCGCTTCTTTCGAAAGACTTCTTCTATAGGAGTTCTGACCGTGGTCACCTTCGAATCGAAGCGAAAGTCGCCATGAATGCGTGTCGTGAGATCCAAAAGCCCTTCAACCAACGGTCGTCCGGGAGTAAACGACTGTCTCGCATATCTGGCGAATTCCGGTCGCAGCCTGATGCGAGGTGATTCAAACCGGAACTGATACGCCTCAAGGGCTTCAGGGCTGTGATCTGCCGGCAAGGTCTTGACTACTTCTTCCCATGGAGGAGATGGTAGATGCGGATTTATCGCGGTCTCGTCCATGATGACTCGGCTTCGCGCTTCAACGATCAGTTCGTCGTGCGGTTCTTCAATGGTGAAAAAGTATTGGTGGTTGCCAAAATAATCGATTCGCTCCGTCATGATGGCCGGACTCGGCACAATTTGCAGTTCGTTCTGAGTTAGCCGGTGGCCAGGCAGAGAGCGAGGCTTCAGACATGCAACGTGGCTGCCGACCGACACGGGGTATTTGTATTTGTAAGTAGTGCGGTGAACGATTTTATAGATCATAGGCCTATGCTGATCGGAAGCGTGCGAGCGTGGCTGAAATACCGGCTCGATAAGTTATCTGACCATGAAGGCAGCAGACGTTCCAACCCTCCCAGGAAACTTTCGAGCCGAACGAGACCTTCCATGCCCTTGGCCGTGGATGGGTCGCCGGGCAAGCTGTAGCTTAGTGTTCGCAAATCGAAGCTGCGCAACATCGCCAGCACACCGCGCATTGCTTCAAGATCATCCGCCATATGCCTCGGAAGTTTCTGATATAGATCCACGAGATGCGCAAGTTGAAAATCCAAAGCCCGGGGATTACTCTCGTCCGCCATGAGAACATCAAGCACGGCCATTGGCTGAAGTGTGGTGTAGTACCGAGTCCGGTACGTCATCGTACTGTCTGCAACTTCTAGCAGGCATTCCAAGAGCGGCCAGTCTTGTTCACCCAGGGGAAGTGTTATCTGTCGCAGTAACCGCGTCAGATAGATAGCGCGTTCAAGGCGCCGGCCGATGCTCATGAACAACCAACCCAAACCCCGATTGATGTTTTCGCGCTCCATCCCGGAGAATGCAGAGAGTAACTCCAGGCAGAGCGTGAGCGTTGCCGGATATTCGAGAACCTGCGTATCACGCTGGGGCTCGAGTGAGGTCCGCAACTGGCCGATCAGGATCATCATGTCGGCTGACAGTCGCTCGCGAACGTTGTTGCCGACGCGAGATACCTCTGAAAGGGTGAAGGCCAAGCTATCAGTTCGCTTCACGTCAAAGATTACGGAGATTAATTCCTGCTCGAACTCCCGCGGAGTTGGACGCCTCTTCTTTGCCTTCGGCAACTTGCTGTGTCGTGATTTCAAGCAGCTATGCAAGCGAATCAAGCACTCGAGTTCTCCCGGATCGGCTCGACGTACACGAGAAATCATTGACCGCGCGATCCGAGCCGTGCTTTCGGCGCGCTCGACATATCTTCCCAACCAGAAGACTCTATCGGCTACGCTGCTCGGCACGTCGGGCGAACCGCGACGCAACGCAACCGGCTGGTCACGCGGGTGCAGCAGGCTAAAGGTGTCCACTGGGCTGTCCCAAAGCACCCACGCGTCCTTGCTATGTCCGCCGCGCTGCATCGACACGACGGATCCTTCGGCCTCGGCAACACGCACCAGTCCTCCGGGAATCGCCGTCCATCCATTTCCAGTGTTGATCACATACGCTCGAAGTACCACGCTACGCGAGTACAGGTGGCCGTTGCCCCAGACCGGAGCATTGGACAAGGCGATCTGCTCCTGTGCTACATATTCATGAGGAGACGCCATCAACTGTGCGGTCAGCTTTCTCTTTTCCGCTTGCTCCAGCATTGCGGCAAACACCGGCTCCATTCCGCGGGATGGAAACGCTGGTTTCAACACAATTGAATCAAGGTGGTTTAGCACCCACTCGAGTGCATAAGATTGTCCGCACCACCAGGTCGCAACAGAAGGAAGTTTGAGACTTTCTCCGGTCATGTGCCTGGAAAGTCCAGGAAGGAAAGGCATGATCGCGGCCGTCTCGATCACCCCGCTACCCAATGCGTTGGCAACCTTCACATTGCCGGCCACGACAGCGTCGACCAGACCGGGTACACCAAGAAGGGAGTCGCTGCGCAACTCCAGCGGATCGCAGAAACTGTCGTCAACCCTGCGCAGGATCACATCGACCCGCTCCAGTCCATCCACGGTCTTGAGGTACACACAGCGGTCGCGCACGGTGAGGTCCGCTCCCTCAACCAGTGTGAATCCCAGGTAACGCGCAATATACGAGTGCTCGAAGTAAGTCTCGTTGTTTGGGCCGGGGGTCAGAAGCACGATGCGCGGATTGCTGCATTGAGCTAGTGAAGTCAGCGCATCACGCTGTGCGCGGAAGAATGGCGCAAGCCTTAAGACATTCGAGCTGCGAAATATCTTCGGCAACACGTCGGAGACAATAGTGCGGTTTTCCAGCGCATAGCCGCTGCCCGAAGGCGCTTGTGTACGATCGGAGAGCACCCACCATTGGCCGTCGGGCGAGCGGGCAAGATCAACAGCGAGCATATGAAGATAGGATTGCGAGGGGACACGCACACCTACCAACGGCCGCAGGAATGCGGGATTGGCGTAGAGAAGCTCCGCTGGGAAATGTCCACTCGCAAGCAGCGACTGAGATCCGTAAAGATCCTCGAGAATCAGGCTCAGAAGTCTTGCGCGCTGAATGATTCCCTGTTCAATATAGCGCCACTCGTCGGCAGCAATCAGGAATGGGACAATATCGATTTCCCACGGCCGGTTTGCGCCGAGAGGATCGCTGTAGATGTTGTAGGTGATGCCATTCTCGCGGATGCGGCGCTCGGCTCGGAGACAACGTCGCCCCAGTTCCTCGGGTCCAATGGCGCGCAGTGATTCCATCAGGTGCGCCCAGTGCGCACGTGGATTCACACCATCGGCGGACAGTTCGTCATACGCTTCGCCGTAGCGCAGCGGAGTTTGATAGAGATCGACCGTCAAGGCAAAAGCTCCTGCGCTTCTATGCGGCCGCTGGGGCTGGGAGGCGGAATGCGCAGGTCCAGAGTTCCAGGGAAGACCGGATTGCTCTCCACCTCCGGAATCGACACCGGGACGGTTGGATCAACAACTTCAAAACGTTCGAGTTGTCGGACCATGGCCTCATCGGCATCAATTGGGCGACTTTTGTATTCGCGGCCCTCAGGCGGCTCGATACGGTAAACGCATTGGCCAAGCGAGCGCCGGTTGCGGCCATCAATCAGAGTGAAAGTGAGCGGCGAATGCACTGGGATCGTAGGATGCATGGTCGCTGACAGTCTACGCGCTCGGAATCGTATGCCAGCCACACAAACACCCGGCTCAATCGCGGGATGCAGCGGCACACGCCGCCCATTGCACGCCACAATGTACCGGGAATCCGCGGTTACCCCCGAGATTTTCACTTGTACGCGCTCAACCGACGAGTCAACATTTCGAATCGTGCGCCCGGAATTAGTCTCTTCCGCCAGCACGTTCCAGGGTTCGAGCGCTCGGCGGAGCTCGAATTCCACTCCGTCTGCGGAGAACGAGCCAATCTTTGGAAAGCGAAATTCGAAATGCGGGGCAAACCAATCTGCCTCAAATTCAAACCCGGATTGCCGTAATTGCGCGAGTACTTCGAGAAAGTCCTGCTTGATGAAATGGGGGAGCATAAAGCGGTCGTGAAGCTTCGTCCCCCAAGAAATGAGGCTTCCCTCGAACGGCTCTTTCCAAAACGCGCAAACCAATGCGCGGACAAGTGACATCTGCAGAAGTCCCATGCCCACGTTGGGTGGCATTTCGAAGGCTCGCAATTCGAGGAGGCCGAGTTGGACCCCAAGCCCGTCCGGGGGAAACAGCTTGTCAACGCAAAACTCGGCGCGGTGCGTATTCCCTGTTACATCGGCGAGCAAGTTTCGAAAGAGTCCATCGACAATGTACGCTGGGCAATCTTTCGACGGGAGATGGCGGAAAGCAACCTCGAGTTCATATAAGGCGTCCATCCGCGCTTCATCCACCCGCGGATATTGACTCGTAGGGCCCACATACATTCCGGAAAACAGATAAGACAGCGATGGGTGATTCTGCCAGAACGCAATCATGCTTCGCAGCAAATCTGGACGCCTCAGTATGGGGCTATCCGCAATGGTCGCTCCGCCAATCACGATATGGCTGCCTCCTCCTGTGGCGTCGCGGTTGCCGCTGAAGCTGTACTTTTCAGAGATCAACCGAATTCGGCGAGCTTCGTCGTCCAGCAACTTGTAAATCTGTTCGAGTTCGTCCCAATTGCTGGCAGGTGGCAGGTTTATTTCTAGAACGCCTGGGTCAGGAGTGACACTGAATGAACGGAGGCGCGGATCGGCAGACGGGGCATAGCCTTCGATCCAGACTGGCATTTTTTGATAGCGGCAGGTGTCCTCGACGGCGCTCACCAGATCGAGGTAGTCCGCAAGGATGGGCGCATACGGCAGCGAAACATGAAGCCGACCATCGCGGACCTGCACGCACAGGGATGGCCGAATAAGTTCGTGTGCTCCGTCGGGGGGACGCACGACCGGCGGCAGTGGGTCGCCCTCCGGCTCTGCATCGAAGAGTTCCATGCGCTGCGGCATCTCTCGTGGCAGCTTGACGCGACCCGCAAACGGTGCCTCGTCCAACTCATATTGAAGCTCGTCAGGCGCGATCCAAGGCATGACCTCGGTCGGAATGCGATAGCCGATCGGCGAGTCGCCCCGTGACAGAATAATGCTTTCTATGCTTGGAAACCACCACTGACTGGACCAGCGCAGAATTCCGCGGGATTGTCGGCGACGGATCGGCAGGATGTAGCCCGCAGGCTCAGATGCTGTCGCCTCCTGCTCAAAGGCAGGCAGAACATTTTCGGCACTGACCTGTAGTCGGCGCGTGAGAGCGCGCATAAATGTTAAGGCATCGGTCGCATTGAATCCATAATCATGATTCTCTAGTGCGACAAGTTTCACGTCTTCCCAAACCGGAACGCCGTCTACGCGCCAAAAGCAGCTGAGCGCCCAACGCGGCAATTGCTCACCTGGATACCATTTTCCCTGACCGTAGTGAAGGAGCCCACCTGGCGCCATTTTTTCGCGAAGCGCCTGAATCAGAGCCAGGCCGCGGGTCCGCTTGTCGTCGCCGAGGGCATCGATATTCCATTGGGCGCTTTCTGGCTCATCAATGCCGACGTATGTAGGCTCGCCGCCCATGGTCAGGCGGACATCGTGCGCCTCAAGATCCGCATCCACGCGGTGTGCGACCTGGCGTATGCGGAGCCACTGCTCTTCGGCATCGCCCTGAGACCGCGGTCGCGAATCATTCAACCGGCGAACGGACATTTCGTAGCTGAAGTCGGTGCTTGTCCGCTCGGCGGTTCCCGAGATTGGGGCGGCTTGGGAAGCATTTGAAGTGCAGGCCAGCGGGATGTGTCCTTCGCCGACAAGAAAGCCCGAGGTGGGGTCCAATCCAATCCATCCCGCACCCGGCAAGAAAGCCTCAGCCCACGCATGCAGGTCGGCAGAGTCGGCTTGCGGACCACCATTTGAACCGGCTAACCCCGTCCTCTCCGCAAGCTGAATGAGGTAACCCGAGACGAAACGTGCTGCGATTCCCAAATTCCGAAGACACTCTACAAGCAGCAACGCAGAGTCGCGACAGGAGCCCGAGCGCTTTTGAAGGGTCTCCTCAGACGCTTGGATTCCGTGCTCCAAGCGGGTGAGGTAGCTAATCTCATCCCTTACCTTGCGATTCAGAGTCAATAACAGATTGACCGTTCCAGTCCGCTGATCTCGGCAACTTTGAACAAAGGTCCGAAGCAGAGGGCCGGGAGGTTCGACCATCAAATAAGGATGGAGATCACTTGCAAGGTCAGGGCCATACTTGAACGGATATTCCTCGACAGCAGGATCAAGCAGGAACTCGAATGGATTGATAGGGGAGAGATCCGCGATGAGATTTACTTCGACAACAAACTCGTTCGTCTTGTTCTGAAGAACAAGGCGCGCTAATTGGTTCGAGGAAGGATCCAGTTGCCAGCTCAGGGAGTGCTCAGAGGGCGTGACAGCGAGGGAGTAGCTGAGAATCGGTGTTCGACAGTGCGATCCAGGGCGCAATCGTATGATTTGCGGACCGAGAGAAACCGCCAGGTCGTATCGATAGATTGTCCGATGCCTCAGTGCAACCTGAATTCCCATCCGCCCTCATGCGGCACCCGCTTGAAGTCGGCGGTCCAAATCTCTTGGCACCTGAACCCTCGCGCCGCCGAACCCATAGTGCAACCCTGGGGTGTAAGAACACGTTAGCATATCGGTTACCCGTTGGAGATCGATTCCCGCACCTGAAATCCGGCGTGAGAAACACGCCTCCGAAGGAAGAGGGTCTCTCTCTTCGTGAGTTTTGTCGGGGGCTTATTCTTCCTGACCATCTCTATTCCGCGCGGACGGTGGGTCCGAAATCGGGCACGCCTAACAACAGCTCTCGCTGGATCTTTCATGCTGGCGCACGGTGGATTGGATCTTCTCAGGTATTTCTACAACGGAATTCTGTCGTTTTCGTCTGCTGATACAGCGCTATGGTTCGCGCGGGATTTGTTGGCCGGAGCAGTCGTCGTGTTGCTGTTCAGCGTTGTTCGACCTCAAAACAGCGCCAAAATCGTACTAGTCGACCGTCGCGGGACCCACTGCTTCGTCAGAGCAGATGATCCTGCCCGATAACGCAAACACGCCCTCTCAAGACCAGTTCGGGGGCCTCCTGCCGAACGCCATGTGGCTTAAACTTCTGGCGTTCCACTTCCCGGGCAGGCCGGCGTACCAGAGGTCGGATCAGGCCTTCATCGATGAGTGGGAGGCGGCGATCGATATGTACGGAGAGATCTTCAGCGGTGTGACCCTGGTCGCAACGACTGGCGCCAGCCTTCCCAACTTGGCTGCCATGGGCTTCACGGTCCCCAGCGACTTCAGTTCGGTTTGTCCCCATCCCAACATGGATTGTGCCGCCGAGACGACGATTCTGTCCTACTTCGAGAAACTCGCCGTGGGCGGAGCCAACGCAAAGGCAGCCCAGGAGGACGGGATGGAAGCCTCGCGCGTAAGCTTGGGACGCTTCAACCTGGGCGTAGACGGTATAAAACTGGTGTCGCGGAGCACGGCGCAGTTCACAGCACCTGCGGCTCAGTTCCTCGGCGGGGCCCAGTTCAACTCATCCTTTACAAATTTCACCTTGACCGAAGGATGCACTAGCAGGTTTCCACCCAAGCCTATTGACAGGTCGGCGGCTTGCAGCATTCCGTCCACTTGCACCATACAAATGTGCATCCCCGTCGCATGCATCCCGCAGACTTGCCTCGCCCCCGGGGTCACGCAGGCAGATCTGGCAAGCTTCAACATACTCAGAAACGTTCCCAAGAAGGACCTGATCTCGCCGGAGCAGGCGGAATACAACGTGCTGAGAGTCTACTTCGAAGGAACGGCGGCGGCCTCGTTCTTTGGAGGAACCCAGGGTACAACGCCCCTCAATTACCTCCAAATCTATGCGGCGGACTTCCTATACGCAGAGACGCATGTCCATGAGCCGGCACAGGTGGCGGAGACGGGCGGCGCGAGCATCTCCGTCTCGGCACAGGATCTACTCAACCTGACAAGACAGAAGCTGTTGGCGATCAGCGAGCCGGCCACGTTTCGGCGGGAGTGATTCCAATGTACTTTCACCGAAACCCGAGGCCTCATGACGGCGCAGTTTCAATGGCGATTTTAGTGACATTACCCGGGTCTATGAGGGTTCTGTCCGGATGCCCACAACCCACCCGGAACTAAGAAAACAAGAGTGTGGTGCGGTTCAATGAGCGCATTGGTCGGTTAGGTGCGCCGGGATAAACCGGCATGAAGCAGGGAATGAAAGATTCCTACGAGAAAGGAGTAGCGAACCATCTCGGCCCCGAGTTTTGCGCAGTGTATCGCAAGGTGCACGGCGAAGCGTAAACAGGGGTACAGGTGGGCTGGGTATTGAGCTCCGAAAACAAGCAATCAGGACGTCGACGCTTTCTAACAGGCGGAAGACAACACGGGTAGGGACGATATCGCGAGTTCCTATTCGGTCCTGCGTAGTCGAAGACCCCAGACACGCCTGGAAGCTTCATGCACGAGAACCGGGAGACCTCGGAGATTCCTGCTGTCAAACCAGACACCTGGACGGCGGGTGAAGGCTTAGGCCGTACGGCCCGCATGCACATCTCCGAGGAGTCGGACAGCGGTACAGTACCTATGAATCAGTCGAACAAAGA
>OCTA010004596.1_pt1 | contig 12072 bp, 7 predicted proteins | sample 1538991 | NCBI WGS metagenome assembly OCTA01 (sample SAMEA3539302, study PRJEB22396) | soil metagenome | biome: tundra; feature: field; material: soil | place: USA | collected 2010-05 | depth 0.15 m | reverse complement strand
CGCGCGGCTCCGCCCTCAAAGGCCATTATGCGGGGCGCAGCACGGAGTGTTTCTCCTTTGCCGGCGCCAACCTGCTGCGGAAATACGGCTCGGATTGGCACACGGCCTACCCGCGGCTCATTCATCAACGCCTGCGCAGTTGGGGGCTCAACACCATCGGCAACTGGTCCGATGACGCCACCCGCCGCCTGCGGCTCACACCCTACACGGATACCATCGGCTCCGGCGGCGCCAAACGGATCGAAGGCAGCGAGGGCTACTGGGGCAAGTTCCCTGACGTGTTCGATCCGGGCTTTGCTGAAGGCTTGCGCCGCGACATGGAGAGCAAGCGCAACGACAGCGCCGGCGACCCCTGGTGTCTTGGCTACTTCTCCGACAATGAAATGTCCTGGGGCGATGACATCTCTCTGGCGGTCGGCGCCTTGCAATCCCCGCCCGGGCAGGTTGCCAAGCAGGTTTTCCTCGCCGACCTCAAGGCCAAATACGCCGACATTGCAAAGCTCAACCAGGCCTGGGGCACCCACTACGACTCCTGGGATGCCTTGCTACGGAGCCGCCAGGCGCCGGACAAATCCAAGGCCAACAACGACCTGGCCGCGTTCTACACCCGCGCCGCCGAGCAGTACTTCCGCACCGTGCGGGAGGTCGTCAAAGCCGTCGCGCCAAACCAACTCTACCTCGGCTGCCGCTTTGCCTGGGTCAATGCCCGCGCCGCCACCGCCGCGGCCAGGTATTGCGACGTCGTCAGCTACAATATCTATAAGCCCAGCGTTGCGGACTTCAATTTCAACGGTGGGGCCGACGTGCCGTTGATCATCGGGGAATTCCACTTCGGAGCGCTGGATCGCGGAATGTTTCATACGGGCCTGGTGCCGTTGGCCAACCAGCAGGCGCGCGCGGAGACCTATAAGGAATACGTGCTCAGCGCGCTGCGCCATCCGCAGTTTGTCGGTTGCCATTGGTTTCAATACTTCGACGAGCCAACCACCGGGCGCGTGTGGGATGAGGAAAACTATCAGATCGGCTTTGTCGATGTCGCTGATACGCCCTACGCGGAAACGATTGCCGCCTGCCGGGAGATGGGAAACCAGCTTTATGACGGGCAGTGAGCGGACGGGAAAGGTGCCGCCAGGCCCATTCTCACCACCATCCAGGCACTGTCATCACAACATGCTATCAAGACACTATCAAGACACTATCAAGACCCTAACAAGACACTATCAAGGCACCCGCAACGTATGATCCCCAATTGAGAAGCTTCTCCTTTCTGCGATCCTATCGGCGGGCGAGCCGCTCATAGAGCTGATGCTGCGCCAATCCCCACCCCCAAGGGAACCGCTCGCCCACGTCCCACTTCTTGAAGCGTGGGTCGGTGGGATCGGGCAGCGGCTCGCGCACGATCTCGCGGAACTCCAGGTTCAGCCGGCGCTTCCAGTGGTTGGCCCCATCCCAGAACCCATTCCGCTTGACCAACAGGACGACCAAGCAGATCAAAGCCCCGCCGGATACTAAGGCCACTTCCACCAGCGAGCCGGTCGGGAAAGCTGGAAAGTGCGAGAAACCGCCACGCACGTTATTCAGGTTGAATAGAATCCAAATCCACGACCAGGAGTTGAGGCCCGAACTGCGCCAGACTGCGTGCGCCGGCCGCGCGCAATTCAAGCTGATCCACATGACCTGCAACACCCGCTGCCTGCGCCGCCCCAGGCTCCACGTCCAGTAAAGCAGTGCGGCCCAGAGTGTAAGATAGACCGCCAGGGCGGGGCCGTTCCATCCTCGCAGGATCAGTCCCGCCAAGAGCATTACCGCCTCCAGCCCCAGAACCACTCGCAGCAGCGGCTGAAAGTGGCAGCGGAGCGCTTCCAGTGCGCCCCAGACCACATCGCTGGGCTGCAAGGGCGTTGTCAGCAACAATTCATAAGTGCCATCCCGGCGCGGCTCGGTAATGCTCCGGGCCGCCGCCTGGGAAATCATCCAGGCCAGCGCCGAGTTGAGCAATGTCGCCGTGATGAAGAAGTTCGACACGCTGAGCCACTGGGCGGGCCAGGCCGCCCAGCACATCAGCCAGAGCAGCACGCCGCCGCCCACCACCGCCCAGGCCAGCGCCGCCGGCTGCCGGTCGCGGGCCGCCAGCCAGACGAAGGGATTCGCCTCGAGCCACACCCGTCCCAGCCGGCGCTGCCCCGCTTCTCCTCACGCTCGCGCCAGAGCAGCCTCAGCGCCGTGGAGGCCGCGCCCAGGCACAACGCCGACCAGGCGACAGTCACGCCCAGGTTCAGCCAAAACTCAGCCGCTTCCGCAGCGCCAAACCCGGAACGAAACCCGCCCCATACAAGGTGGGGCCCGTAGGCCGGGCTCAAACGCCACCACCAGAGAGAGTGCGCCGTGGTTGGTGAGAAGTGGGATTGCGCCAGGTAGATCGCCGGTGTCAGGACGCACAGCCCGGCTCCCACCACAACGGCCAGCACCACGGCTGTGCCATCATCCTGGGTCAGAACGGAACCCAGCAGCGACACCGCCAGCGCGAACAGCATGAGGGCGGGCAGCGCACAGATTGTCGCGAGGAAGAGCTCGAAGGACACCCCGCCGATGAGAAATGGCAACGCCAGCAATGGAAACAGCGCCAGCAAATCGTTGAACGCAATAAGTGCGGCGCTGAGTAACTTGCTGGCGAATACCTCACCCGCTCCCAGGCCGCTGAGAAACAACAACCCGAGCGTTTGGTTGCGCCGCTCCTCGGCCAGAATGCCGGCCGTCAGCCTTGGCGCCCGTAACACAAAGTACAGGCCGGCCACGCACAGCATCTCGCCCAGATTGCGGCCCAAGTCACGACTGCCCGTCAGCGTGCCGAGCACCAGGAATAGCATCGCGCCCCCGGCGGCGGCAGCAGCCACCTTCAGCCGGCTGCGTGCGGGCCGCCGCTTCCTCAAGGCGACGCGCAACTCTCGTTCGATGATGGGCAGGCAAGCCATGGAATTATTACCCGCGCAGCATACAGAACTTCGGGCGACACTTCAAAAGCCAAGTTCCTGCTATAATCGGCGCGGGCTTGTTCTATTGCTGCTCTCGAAAGCGTTCGTGGCTGGTATTGAGGCCGGGTTGAAGTCTTGCGTGCTATTTGCTCTCCGCACATTTCAGCGTTAGAGGTTTGCTTGTAAGCATCATTTGCAGGCAGACGTGCCAACTGTGTCGCGCGTCAGTCAGCATTCATGCCATCTATCAGTTTTATGAAATGGTTCCGTTGGTTCAAAACCGCGTGCGTCAGCTTGCTGGTGACAGCGGCGGGCATGGGCGCCGGGTTTGCCGCGCTGCCCGCGCCGGATTATGTCGAAGGCGAAGTGCTCGTCCAGTTCCGCGCGGCGGAAACCCGGCAAAGCGCCCAACTCACCGCGTCCTCGCATGGGCTGGCGATGGCGCGGCGCTTTGACTGGCTCTCCGCCCACCATGGCCGGGTGATGTGCCTGCTGCGCTCGCCTATGCGAACCACCGCCGCGTTGATCGCGGAGTTGAGCCAGGATCCGGCGGTGGCGTTGGTCGAGCCCAACTACCTGCGCTGGACCACTGACCTGCGGACACCCAACGACCCGTTGTTCGGCCAGTTGTGGGGCATGCAGAACACCGGCCAGGCCGTCAATGGCCTCGCCGGCACCGCCCACGCGGACATTGGTTTTCTGCCCGCCTGGGGCCTTGCCCGGCCTTCCACCAACGAAGTCGTGGTGGCGATCATTGACACGGGTCTGGACATCACCCACCCGGACATCGTGAGCAACCTTTGGACGAATCCCGGCGAAATCCCGAACAACGGCCTTGACGACGACGGCAATGGCTACGTGGACGACGTGCATGGTTACGACTTTATCGACGGGACCGGCGCCGTGACTGATTCCGGGTTTCACGGCACACACGTTGCCGGGACCATCGCGGCTTCTGGCAACAACGCTGTGGGCGTGATCGGGGTGGATTTTCAGGCCCATATCATGGCGCTAAAGGCATCCAACGACGGGGCCACGGTGTCAACCGCTGCAGTCATCGAAGCGGCACAGTACGCCGCCATGATGAAGACGCGCGGCGTGAACGTGGTCGCCATGAACGCCTCCTTCGGCGGCGGCAGCTCCAGCAGCGCCGAATCCGCCGCTATCCAGGCTGCCGGCGACGTCGGCATCATTTTCTGCGCCGCCGCCGGCAACAACACCGCAAACAACGACGCGACCGCCTTTTACCCCGCTGCCTACCGCCTGCCGAACATGATCGTCATCGCCGCCAGCGATCAAAACGACGCCCTGGCCACCTTCTCCGATTACGGCGCGACGACCGTGGACTTGGCCGCGCCGGGGGTCAACATCCTCTCCTGCCTGCCGGTCGCCCAGGCCGGCACCACCTCCTATGTCCAGCAAGCCTCGGCGGTTTATCAGGCCAATCCGTTGACTTATTCCGGCCTCACCCCGTCCGCTGGCATCACGGCGGCAATTTATTACTGCGGGCTGGGTAATCCGACGGACTTCCCCACCGCCGTAAGCAACAACATCGCGCTCATTCAGCGCGGCACGTTGTATTTCTCCGTCAAGGTCTCCAACGCCATGGCGGCGGGCGCGCGGGCGGCGGTGATTTACAACAACGCCGCCGGCAATTTCAGCGGCACCCTCCAGACCGCTGGCAACTGGATTCCCGCGATTGCGCTCTCCCAGGCCGACGGCCAGACGCTGCTCGCGGCGCTGCCCGCCTCCGGCAAGATGGTCAACGCGCCCGACCCCGCCAACATCTACCAGTTCCTCGACGGCACTTCGATGGCCACGCCGCACGTTGTCGGCGCGGTGGCTTTTGCCGCGATGAATTTTCCCACCGAGACCGTCGCCCAGCGAATCCAGCGTATCCTCGCCAACGTCACGCCCGTGGCAGGCCTCGCGGGCAAAGTCGTCACCGGCGGACGCCTCAACCTGGCCCGCTCCGTGGACACCGACGGCAACGGCCTGCCTGATTGGTGGGAGCAACAATTCTTCGGCCACCTGACGGGCACAAATCCCAATGCCGATCCCGATCACGATGGCGCGAGCAACCTCGCCGAGTATCTCGCAGGCACGAACCCGACCAACTACAACTCCGCCCTTCGCCTCTCTGAGCTGCGCGCCGCCGGCACAAACGGCGTCGTGCTGGAATGGCCGGGCGTGGCAGGCCGCAACTATCGGCTGCTGCGCGCCACGAATCTGTTCAACGGAATCTACTCCCTCGTCCGCACAAACCTCGCGGCCACGCCCCCGCTCAACACCGTGACCGATGCCGCGCCAGCCGGCCCCGGCCCGCGGTTCTACCGGCTCGAGCTGGAGCCGTGACTGATGCGGTGGGGAAGTGCGGCGGGGAATCCTCGATTCGCCTATTCCAACAGCCGGGCTAGCTTTCGCTGACCCAAAACAAGTGGATCATGTCGGCACAGTGCGCGAGGGTCAATTACTCTTGCGCCGTGCCAACAAACCGCCCAGAGTCCCGCCGATGAATAGCATGTTCGTCGCCTTTATTCTTGGGGCGAACCGCTGGCACCGCTTGGCGTGGCAGGGCTCTCTCCTCTTTGCTCTCCTGCTCCCAGCCCTATGCCGCGGTGCCGTTCCGTCACCTTCGACCGCGCCACTGTTTCCTGTCACCGAGCTGACCCTCACCAACGGCCTCCAAATCCTGATGCTTGAGGACCACAATTGTCCGCTCGTCGCCGTCCAGGTCTGGTACCACGTCGGCAGTGCGGACGAACCTCCGGGCCGGCACGGATTTGCTCACCTGTTCGAGCACATGATGTTTCGCGGCACGGACCGACTCGGCCCGACGGATCACTTCGACCTGCTTCATAGCGTGGGAGGAAACTGCAACGCGTTCACCTCCTTCGACGAGACCTGCTACCACGAGACCCTGCCCGCTCAACAATTGGAGCTGGCGCTTTGGCTCGAGTCCGAGCGCATGGCCTTTCTGACCGTCGATGGCCCCGGGTTCACCACGGAACGCAAGGTGGTCGAGGAAGAGCGCCGCCTGGACCTCGGCCTGCCCTACGGCGACATCGCCGACAAAGGGCCGCCTATCGTCTTCGGCCAGCATCCTTATGGCCACGACCCGCTCGGCACTTTTCAGGACTTGCGCCAGACAACTCCGTCCGATGTTCATGCCTGGTGGACGCGTTGGTACACCCCCAACAACGCGACGCTGGTCGTCGTTGGCGATGTCCAACCTGACCGCGTCCGCGCGCTCTGTGAGCGTTGCTTTGGCTGGATACCGCCCGTGCCCCAGACACCACGCAACATTCCCACCTTGACCGCCTGGGACGCGCCGCAACAAATCACCTTGAACCTCGCCAACGCACCCGCGCCAGGCATCGGCCTCGTCTGGCGCACCGTGCCCGAGGGACATCCCGATGCCCTGGCGCTGGACCTCCTGGCGACGATTCTTGGCGGCGGCCACAGTTCCCGTCTCTACCGCCGCCTTGTGGTCCAGGATCACCTCGCGGTGATGGCCATGTCGATGCAGTTCGGCCTGTCGCACGCCGGTCTCTTTGGCGCTGGCGCGGCCCTCTCGCCGCTGGGCGGCGACACCGCCAAGGTCTTGCCAGCGCTGCGCGTCGAGCTGGAGCGCCTGCGCGCCGAAGGCGTCACCGAGGAAGAGTTTGAGAAAGCCCGCAACCAGGCGCTGAATGGGCTCGTCCTCGAAGCGCAGACTGTCTCCGGCAAAGCCAGCCTGCTTGGCCGCGCCGCCGTCGTTGGAACGGGCGTGGCCGAGCTCAACTCGCGCCTCGAACGCCTCCACCGCCTCACCCGCGCCGACCTCCAGCGCGCCGCGCAGCTTCACCTCGACGCGAACCACGTCATGACCGTCACGGTGCCAGGTTCCAGCTTGTGGAGCCAGTTGAGCCGCCTATTCCTCGGCAGCCGCAAGGCCGAGGAAGCCGCCCCTGTGGCGTTCGCCCCCGACACGCTCCTCCGTGGACGCGAACGGGTTGTCCGCCCGCCCGAATTGCCGGTCCATCCGCCCATTGCCGAGGGCAACTCACCCGTGCCTACCCCGGCTGTCCATGAACATCGTCTGGCCAATGGATTGCGCGTGCTGGTCGCCCCTAACTCGAAAACGCCTTTGGTGCATGTCGTCCTCGCGCTGCCCTCCGGCTCCTGGGCCGAGGAAAAGCCCGGCACCGCAGCCATGACCTTGACCCTGCTCACCAAAGGGACAGAGACCAAGGACGAAAAAGCTCTCGCCGAGGAACTGGACCGCTACGCCATCCAATTGACCGCCTGGGCCAACCACGACGACAGCCGCATCCAGATGACTTGCCTGCAGGAGCACTCCCCGCGCGCGTTTGCTCTCTTCGCCGAGGCCGTCACTCGCCCAACTTTCCCCGAAGCCCCGTTCAAGACCGCCGTTGCTCAGGCTACGACAGGATTGCGGATTGCCGATAGCACCCCCACCTCCGTAGCCGATCAGCAGTTTCGGCGTCGCCTTTTCGCAGGCCATCCCTATGGCCGCCGCACCACCGGTGAGACCGCTGACCTGGCCGCGCTTGCACGTGAGGACCTCGCCACTTTTTGGCGCCGCGCAGCCCGGCCTGCCCAGGCGACGCTTATCATCGCGGGCGCCCTGACCGATGAGCGCGCCCTCGCCCTAGCCGAGACCTCCTTCGCCTCGTGGCAAACCCCAGCCGCGGTCGATTCCTCTCCCATTCAGGAGCCGGCTCCGCCCCCAAGCCCCGGCACCACCCGCATCCTGCTCATCGACTGGCCCGGAGCGAGCCAATCCGAACTCCGCATCGGCGGCCTGGGGATTACCAACCGCGATCCGGACAAACCCACGGCCAACCTGGTCAGCAGCTACTTCGGCGGCTCCTTCGGCTCGCGTCTGATGAAGGCCATCCGGGTGCAAAAAGGAGCCACTTATGGCGTCCGCGGCGGCTTCGAGGCCAGCCGGTTTGCCGGTTCCTTTGTCGTGCGCACGTTCACCAAGACGCCCTCGACCGCCGACACGGTGCGCGCTGCCTTGGCGGAAATCCGCGCCCTGGTCGAGCGCCCGCCCAACGCGGAGGAGCTCTCGCTGCATAAGCGCTATTTCCTTGGTAGCGCCGCCGCCCGGTTCGAGACGCCGGACCAAATCGCCTCTCAGCTCACGCACGACGCGCTCAATAGCCTGCCGCTCGATTACCTGCAGCGAAGCCTCGCCGCCATTGGCTCGGCCACTGCCCCCCAATGTCAGGCCCTCGCGCGACGCAAGGTTGATCCCGAGCGCCTGGTCATCGTGGTGGTTGGCGATGCCTCGCTAGTTGCCAAAGACCTCGAAGCCATTGCCCCTGTGACGGTGGTTGACCATGAGGGCAAAGCGACCAAATGACCCATGACCTCGACGACCTGGAGGAGTGGAGCGCCCAAAAGCGGGGGAACTTGGCAACATCATACGGCGTCCACCAGTAATCACGCGATCTATCGGTCTGAACCCGGCAGTTAACCGAAAAATGAAAGTCCCTGCGTACCAAAAACTCCTCCAATGCTTGGGTTGCCTGGCGCTGGTGTATCTGTTCAACCCAGTCAACGCCAGGATTGGTATTCTGCTTGCCGCTGACCCTCCAGCCATGCCTGGCGTGGTCATCGACCATCGCCCGGCTTCCTCGGGCATTTACGTCGGCTCGCCCAGCGTGGCCGTTCTGCCCAACGGTGATTACGTTGCCTCCTACGACGAATTTGGACCTAAAAGCACCGAACACAGCCGCGCTGTGTCCCACATCTTTCAGTCCCGAGACCGTGGCTCTAGCTGGAAAAGGATCTCGACCATTGACGGGGCCTTCTGGTCCACCCTGTTCACCCAGCGCGGCGCGCTCTACCTGCTCGGACCGGACAAGCACCACGGCAACGTCCTTATTCGCCGTTCCTCGGATGGCGGCGTCACCTGGACTTCCCCCACGAATAGCACGACTGGGCTGCTGCGCGGCGACGGCGAATACCATTGCGCGCCCGTGCCCGTGATTGAATATGCTGGACGCCTCTGGCGTGCCATGGAACGGCGAGACCCGCCGGTGGCCTGGGGAATCAACTATCGTGCCGGCATGTTGTCCATCCCCGTGGACGCGGACCTGCTTAACGCGGCGAACTGGACCTGCAGCAACTTTCTGCCCAGCGACCGCGCTTGGAATGGGGGCGACATGGGCACCTGGCTGGAAGGCAACGCCGTCGTCACACCTGCTGGTGAATTGGTGAATGTGCTGCGAGTGCAAACCAAGTCACCTAATGAAAAGGCCGCCCTGGTGCGCATCTCTCCAGATGGCAAGACCGCCTCGTTCGACCCCGCCAATGGTTTTATTGCATTCCCTGGCGGCGCCAAAAAGTTCACCATTCGCTTTGATCCCCAAACAAAACGCTACTGGGCCCTGGCCTCCGTTGTCCTCGACCGTTATCGGGCCGACAATTCCGGCGGCATCCGCAACACCCTCGCACTCACCTCTTCGTCCGACTTGGTCCATTGGACGGTGCGTTGCATCTTGCTCCATCACGCCGACGTCGTCAGGCACGGCTTCCAATATGTGGACTGGCAGTTCGACGGTGAAGATATCATCGCCGCGTGCCGCACGGCTTTTGATGATGGCCAGGGCGGCGCCCACAACTATCACGATGCCAACTTCTTAACCTTTCACCGCTTCGCGAATTTCCACCACCTCACCATCGCGGATTCGAGTCCCTCACCATAACTATTCCTATCCAAAGATCCTGACCCTGCTGCAACCGAACCACAGCGTGAGAGTTAGCACGATCTCGATACATATTCATCCGCCGGTGGACGCAGTAGCCTGGTGGAGCGTTCGCCAGCACTCATGCCCTCTAATATGCTTGCCGTATGACAATGAAGGTGGATCGTAAATCGTTCGGGTGTGGCCGGGCGGCTGGTGCGTTCCTGATGCGTGTCGTCTGCGTGGCGCTTCTCTTGGCAACCGCCCTGGCGATGCAGACGAGGAGCCAAGGCCAGCACTACGAATGGCTATCCTGCTTCGGCATCTTGCCCGGTCGTGGGCGACGCCGCCGTCACGAGTGCCCTGAAGCCAATTCGCCAAAAGTCCGGTGTGCCGGCCATGGCGGCCGCGGTGGTGACAAGCGAGGGCATCCAGTTTGTCGGCGCGGTGGGCGTTCGCAAACGCGGCACGGAAATGCCCGTCACGCTCGCCGGCCAATGGCATCTCGGGTCGGATGGGAAGGCCATGACCAGCACGCTGATTGCGCGCCTGGTGGAGCGCGGCCAGTTGCATAGGGACACCACCCTCGCCGAGGTGTTTTCCGACCTAGCACCGCAGATGGACGAATTCAAAAAGGTGACACTGCTGCACTTGCTCTCCCATCGGGCGGGCCTGCCGGCCAATCTGAGCCTCGCACAATACCTCGGCGACGACGTGGTGGCGCTACGATTGCGGGCCGCCCGGGAGGAACTCGCAAAGAATCCGCAGCACACGCCGGGCAGCACCTTCGAGTACTCGAACCTCGACTACATCATTGCCGGCGCCGTGATGGAGAGAAGCACCGGCCAACCGTGGGAACGCGCCGTGAGCCGCGAGGTGTTCGAGCCGCTGCAAATGAAAACCGCCGGCTTTGGCGGCACCGGCAGCCCCGGCAAAGTTGAGCAGCCTTGGCCACACAAGGCCAACGGCGAGCCTGCTCCCGAACATGGTCCCGCCCTGGACAATCCACCCGTCATGGGCCCCGCCGGGCGCGTGCATTGCATGATTCAAGACTGGGCGAAGTTCATTCAGGACCAGTTTAAACTGCTCGACAAAAGCCGCAAGCGAAGTAGCACGCTTACCCGCGCAACGTCAACCGCGACAGGAAGTTGTATTCGCCAATGCCTGGCGGGATTGGAATCCTCACCAAGTCCTGCGGGTCGCCGCACGTATCCTACGGAAGCAGGCGTCCGGCGGAGCGGGGTATCGGTGTTGGCAAGTGATTGATCACCAGTTGCGCCCAGAAGGAACAATTGTCGTTGGCGAGGTGGTGCTTAATGCCATCTTAATGTAAGGTCTGCTACGTTGCGGGTGATATGAAATCTATAATGCGATCGATGATGTCGGGTGCGGTGGGAGCGGCGGCTGGGCTGCTCATCGGCTCCGTGAACCTTTGCGCTCAAGACGACCCGCCTCAGGAGAACCCTGGCCCCAAGCAGACGCTCCAGCGCATGATGGAACGTAGGCGCCTGGAACTCGGCGGCGGGGATATTTCCGAGGGAGAGGCCGGTTCGAGTCGGCTTGACCTGGAGCACTCGGTCCCGGGGAACTTCGATCCAGCGCAGACACGCCAGCGCATGATGGAGCGCAGGCGCGCAGAACTCGGCGACCAAGCCGTCGAGCCACCTCCACCGGGGCGCGGCTATGGCGAACGTGGACAAAATGAGTTCCGTGGTGTCCCGGGCGCGCAGGGTGGTCCGCCGCCCATGCGTGGCGGTCGCGGCCAGTATGGCGGGTTTGGCCCGCGAGATAATCCTCAGCAGGGTCCCGGCAACTACGGTGGGCAGGGATTTCATGGAGGCCGCGGCGGACCAGGCGGCCCTCCACCCATGATGGATCGCGGCGGGCGTGGTTTCCGGGGCTACGGTCCTCAGAACTGGGACCGTCAGGGCAACCCCAGGGGTCGCGGTGGACGAGGAGGGTTCCATGGTGCCCCGGGCGCGCAGGGTGGTCCGCCGCCCATGCGTGACGGTCGCGGCCAGTATGGTGGGTTTGGCCCGCGAGATGATCCTCAGCAGGGTCCCGGCAACTATGGTGGGCAAGGATTTCGTGAAGGCCGCGGCGGACGAGGCGGCCCTCCACCCATAATGGGTGGCGGCGGGCGTGGTTTCGGGGGAGAATGAAAGGTAGCGAGGGATCAAGGATCGCCCGCAACCTCTATCCGCTTAATTGACCAAGCCCTGCGTGCCGCAGCAGGTATTCGACGGCTTCAGGCATCTGGCGGGACGTCCCGAAAGCCTTCGGGACCATGCAGTAAGCCTGGCAGCCTCTTGCCTGCGTCTCGGCGCCCAGCTCTACTCGACCACAGTGATTCCGCAACACGTTTTTTGAGACGCTGACGGGGCCCCGTAAAATCGGGC
>OCTA010004595.1_pt1 | contig 12076 bp, 11 predicted proteins | sample 1538991 | NCBI WGS metagenome assembly OCTA01 (sample SAMEA3539302, study PRJEB22396) | soil metagenome | biome: tundra; feature: field; material: soil | place: USA | collected 2010-05 | depth 0.15 m | reverse complement strand
GCGGAATAATTGGTATCCACGAAAGCTCCGCCGCTCCAGGTCATTGTCGCGCTTTCTGAATTGTGGCCGGGAACTGAGATGCCGGTTGCATGGGCATGCTTGACGACCTGGGTAAAGATGGGAGTCAGAACTATTGTGTTGCCGGATACGACTTGGCCAACGATCTGTCCTGAACTAGGAACGTTCGGCGGCGCAACGCCGGTGTCGTGGCAGTTGCCCGCTATGGTGGAACTGATTCCCACCAAATCTCCTGCCGTGGTTGGCCCATCAAAAACACAGGAGGCTAACCCTTGCTGCTGAATGAGCGCGATTCCCGTGGTTCCCGCCCCGGCGGTGGTGATGCCCAGAACTCCCCCAACGTCCGTGGTTGCGGCGACGACTGCGGTCGAGGGAGCGCCAGTTAGTTTCGTCAGAGTGTTGAGCGTGGTGCCGGTCGAACCGGCATTTGTGATAAGAACATTGCTGGTGCAGGGAACGGTATCGAAGGTTGAATTTGAACACAAGTCTACGTTCGTACTCCAAGTTCCCGCTGTGGTGGCGAGCTTAGTGCTAGCGCCCTGGAAGCTGTTGATGTATTGCGATCCGCTGAGCGAAAGACTGCCGCCTGAAAGTAAGGGGCCGGTTCCGGTGACGGCTGGCCCTACCGCTGTGGCGTTAACCCCATTCCAGACAAACTCTTGCGTGGTGACCTGACCGGCCGCCAAGCCAATGGGCGCGCCGCCGATCACGTTGGCTGGCCAAGTGAAAGTATGACCGCCCGCTCCGTCTTGGGTAATCTGGAAAAAGACGATGCCCGGGGAGAGAATTCCCGTCGCATTCAACGGCTGGCTGGTGGCGTTTCCTAGGAGAGTAATTGTAAAGAGCTGATTCTGCCCGGTGACATTGAAAGTGGGCGTCCCGGAGAATGGTACGGCAGTAGTTTGAATGGAAATCCCGCCGCCGATTCCGTTGACGGTATATAAGGTCTGCCCAGAGGCGCAATGCGTCCCGCCCGAGGACTTGATCCTAAAAGCGTAGGTTGCTCCCGCCTGCATCCAGATATTTGCCGATCCGCCTGCCGAAAGGATGACCGGATTCTGGTTAAGCGTATTCCCGGTGTAATCCGTATAGGTCGCGAGCGGCGTGGTCGAGTTCGAGGCGTAGGTGAATACGCAGCCGAAGCTCAAGGGTGTCCCATTCTGCGCGAAGAATTGAAGCTGGGGCAGCGGGGCCAGAAGGACCGGCGTCTGGGCAAAAGCAGGCAGGCAAGCCACGGCAAGCAGGAGTACAAAACTTAAGATTTTCATAAGAATAGCTTTAGGAGATTAGTCAGCGCGAGACGGGTTGCATTTCCTTGGAACGTAATCAGGGCCGTAGCTCAGTTTGCCCCACGGTGCAAATAGGGACGGATCAGCACTCTTGTCTTCCTGCGCTTCACGTCGCTTGTCGCACTCCTGAGCTACGGCGATCGAGATTTCTACATCGTCCATATGATCGGACCACATATTACACCAGAAAAACTACCGCGCGGCCTTCTGTTTGTTGATCGCATCCAGCGCTTGCTGCCATTGCGAGGTTAGGTCTTCTGGCTGAGGATTCTGCGCAGCCTGCACCAGTTCGCCCTTGGTCACTCCGGTTGAATTTCGGGCAATGAATTCCCGCCGAGCTTCTGATTCTGCCCGATATCCATGTTTCTGGAGATCCCACGTCATTTCCTGAGATAAGGCCCGGTCGTCTTGCGCGTCGGCTGAGCCATAACGCCTCGGTCCTGCTTCGGCCTGGGCGGTCATCGCATCAGTTTCGCGGATATTCTGCGTGGCTGGCACGACATTAGGCCGGGCTGGTGGCCAATTGGGAGTGTCCTTGGCGGCGCTATCGAGGGCTGATTCTGCACCCGCGATATCTCCACGTTTCAGGGCAAAATCAACCTGTGCTTTCGTTCGCAGGTTCGTCAGGCGGTCAGCTTTCGGCAGAGCTTGGTCAACGACCGACGAGGTAGCTTCAGGGAGCTTTGCGTCTGGGATTTCTTCGCCTGCGTATTCTGGGATGTTTCGCTTGTTGAGAGTGGCATCGCGGTAGACTTCCGTGGCGGGCTTGGCCGCAGGCGCGGGAGCCGCTTCTACCGGCGCTGGAGCTGCTGCAGCCGGAGCCACTTCCGCCGGAATCTCGGGCACGCTCGCTGCTGCGGCTTCTGGCCCAGCGGCGGCGGCTCGGACTTCTGCCGGCACATTTTTCCAAGCGTTATAGACCTTCCCGAGACGATCAAACGTGGCCGCGTCAACAGTTTTACCAGTTGCTTTTAGAATTGGGGCGGCAACATCAGCAGCAGTTTGAACCGCAGGCGACGATCGCAGCGCTTGGATGCCGCGCTTAATCATGGGTATAGCCCCAGCCGCTTCCTCGCCCACAGTCTGGATTCCGCCGCCCAGCATCATCGGCATGTTGCGTGCCGCTGCGTCACCCTGTTCTTGCATACTCAAACCAGGGATCTTCGTTACCGAGCCTTGTAATTCTGGCGGAATAGGCGGGCGCGGCAGTGCTAAATCAGAATACTGAGGATATTTTGCAACGATCGCCGCGGTCAGCGAAGCATCATCCATGTCATCGTAGGCACCGGGATGAGCGGCGCGCACTTTTTCAACTAAGGGATTTAGGGCTGGGCTGCTCATCGAATGCCGAGGGGGTCGTTACTCGCCTTAGCTGATTTTGGCGTATTAGATGGAATATCCGCCATCTGTACCGGCTGGAATTTTGAGCCATAGTTCTGGTTGATTGTTTTCAGAGTATTCGAATACTTGGTTTGCGAACCCTCCTCCTGAATCTTCTGCATTTGTGACATATCGTTGAGTACAGAAACGGGGATAGATTTCCCGGTGAGAGCTTTTCCGATGTGACCTTCAAGGTTTTGCCACAGCGACCCTCCACCGTAGTTTTGAATTTCCGCCATGTTAATACGGCGAATTCCCTGCGAAGTCACGACTTGCAGCGCGCCCTCTTCTGGAAGCAACTGATAAGACACCACGTTGCCATTCTTGGCCGCATCCATCATGGCCTTCAATCGCTGCGAAACCGATTGGGCTTGGGCGTAGTCATCTCCTGCTTTGCTGGCGGCCGCAGTTGCAGGACCGACCAGATGTGGGGGGACGTTAGCCAGTGCCGCATCGGAGCCGCGTGCGACCTGCGCTTCTATATTGGCGCGTGCTCGACCTTCCGCTGTGGCCACATCTACTCTGCCCTGTTGAATTTGGGGATTCGTGGCAACCGTAATATCTTTGCCAACCGCTCCGACTTCCTTGGAGGCATCGCCAAGCGCGCTTTGAAGTTCCTGTTGGCGTTTTTCGGGGTCTGCGATGGACTGTTGGGCAAAATTCATGCGCGCTTCAGTTCGCGGGCCAAGGGTTGGATCGGACCAATTTGCGGGTACAACACTGCTCACGGCGCTATGAATATCGGCAGGGGCCACGTTCGCGCCCTTGGTCTTGAGCTGGGTATAGGCGGCATTCGCGCTTGCTTCCGCTCCCTTGCCGAGGGCTTCCGCGGTATCTCCCTGGATTTTCGCATCGGATAACAATTGTTTGTGCTGTCCGAGTTCGGTTTCCATATCCTGCAGGCGGGAGGCCGCATCCTGGGGGTTTTGAAAGGCTGCAGGCATGGTCTTGGGGTCAACTCCAAGCTGCGCTAATCGCGGCGCGATGCCTTGCCATGCGGCGTTGATGTGATTCACATCTGCGTTGGGATCTTGCGTGAGCTGGCGAATCGGCTCAACCATCTGGTACGCGTCTTCGTTCTTCTTATTCTGCAAATCAAGCTGATCTTGGCCGAGCTTAGCGATGCCAGTCTGGTAGGTAAGATTCTGCTGGCGCATCCCCATGACTTTCGCCGGATTCATGCCGCTGCCAATCAGGGCATTGTAATAGCCTTCATTGTCGAAGCCGGTGATCTTACCGTTCGCGTCTTTCTGCAGGAATTGTGGGCCGAGAGTGTGCGCATTCTGCTGGTCCTGGAGTTCGAGCTGCTGGGATTGGGTCTGGATCTTCTGCTGCTGAATCCCCTGGGCTTGGCTCTGCAACTGCTGCGCGCGTGAGTATTCCTCCAGCGGATTGTTAGAAATCTGCTGGGCGTCTGCGAAAATGTTGGGCGCTGGTATCGAGGACATAAAGTTAGGCTCCGAAAAGGCTCGCGCCATTGGACCAATTGCTCAGCCCGCCAGCTACCCCACCGGCTGCACCGCTCCAGGCCGCCGCCGATCCGAGATAGCCTGATGCGCGTGCGGCGGCTGCGTTGTTGATCTGCTGGGCTTGCTGTTGGCCGCCGGTCAAATCGATCTGAGCTAGATTTTGCGCTCCAGCCTGCCCAAGTTGGCCAAGTTCCGCGCTGGAGCTTTCGCCGAGCTGCGTTCCTTGCAGCGCCGTGTTTGCATTTGCTTGATAGGTGTTGAGGGCATTCTGGTAATCCTGTTGGTAAGTGGTCGAGGCCAGACCTTGACCGTAATTCTCGAGCGCTGTGCCCGTATTACCCGACATGAGCGTGCCGTTGGCGGCTGCATTCTGGTCAATCGCCTGCGTACCTTGCTGAAGGTTGAACTGGTAGCCCGGCGTTTGCTGCGCCTGGGCGAGCGTAGGAGCCTGAAACGGAGTGTTGAGGATGTTGGTGAGATTGTTGGCCGCAGTCGCGCCGGCAGCCTGGTAGGGCTGCTCAGCGGCTTGATTCTGTTGGGTTGCGGTCGCCTGTGAAGCTTGCGCGGCCTGCTGGTTCTTAAGTTCGAGTGCCTGTGACTGCTGAGCGGCATTCGATTCCGTATTCGCGGCTTTGTTAGCCGCGCCTGAGCCGAGAATTCCGCCGACGAGTGAGCCGATGATAGACATAAGGGTTTGAGAGACCGAGAAGGATTAGGGCTTGGAAATTCCGAAACAAACCTGATCACGCAAAATCCCGCCGCGCAATCGTGACTTCACATTGATGCCATACTCCGAACATCCGGCACGCTTGGCGAAGGCGATGGCCCGCCGATTCCCCGCGCAAATCTCACCGACGATGCGAAAGGCTTTCGTGTTCGCCCACATCAAGTTGAGCATGCGCTTGAATGCGTTTAGCGCGTCATCTCCATAGCTCCGCGGCAGAAATCCAAAGTGAGCGTCATAGCAGCTCCAGTAGCGCGGCATGAAGATGCCAAATCCAAAGTAGCCTTTTACGTCTCTGGCTACCAGGTTGATCACCAATTCATCAATCGAGGGCGTCCATTCTTCCGGTGTCAAAAAGTCGTCAGAGACATGGGGATAAATGCTGGGATCGGTAGCCAGCGTCTTGATCAGATCAACTTGATAAGTGCGCTCGACGATCACCCCGTCACCCACCAGTTGGTGCCATCACTCTTGAATTTTGCCCGCGAAGTGGCCGAGCCGTCACCAGCGCTAAGGATGATCGGACCATCGGCAGAGCCTGTGATGGTGACCGCGTTCGCATCCGGCGTGATCTTGCGGTAGGTGATTTCCATGTTCTGGCTCGACTGCCCGGTCGAACTATTCAGGCCAGCCGGCGGCAGGGCGATGACCACGTTTCCGCCCGAGGTGTCCACTGTCACCAGTGGCAAAAGGTACTGCAGGCTGAATAACCATTGCCGCAGCGGAACTGCTAGAAACCCATTGCTATCAACAGCATTGGTGCGGGTTGGTGGCGGAAAAAGCTGAGTCTGTGTGCTCATGATGTATAATGCGTTAAGGTATGGGGGCGACTCATCCTAAAATTCGCTGCAAGGTTCCTACTTGTAAGCTTTGGTGTCATGGGCAAGGACTTTGTGCCATGCACTATAAACGCTGGCAGAAATCCGGCGACCCCCTTGTCCTTAAACGAACTCATTTCCGCGATTTGACCGGAGAGCGCTTTGGAAGATTGTCGGTTACTCGACGTGACTTCAGTGAAAAAGTTACGCGGAGAACGATGTGGAGATGCCAATGTGACTGCGGAAACCAATCCGTCGTAGAAAGTAGCAATCTGCAATTGGGCCGGGTTCGCAGTTGTGGCTGTCTTCTCCGCGAACTGGAAGCCCGAGGTGGCGGAGCGCTGAAACACGGAGCAACGCGATGTCGAGAAAAAGGCACGCGACCGCTTCCTGAATATCGTACCTGGATTGCAATCATCGCTCGTTGCGAAAATCCCAAAAATAAACGATGGGCTAATTACGGAAGCCGTGGAATTACGGTTTGTGCGAGATGGCGTCATTCGTTCCCGAACTTTTTCAAAGACATGGGGCGTCGGCCTACAGCCAAGCACTCAATCGAACGAAAAAACAACGATGGCAACTACGCGCCCAAAAACTGTATATGGGCTACAGCAACGCAGCAAGCCAACAATCGAAGACCGCGTGGGCCGAATAAGCGCACTATGCCATGGACTCCATCATTTGCCGGGGGTAGTCATTGAGTGGCTGCTGAAGCTTTCAAAAAACAATCATTGAACCGGTAGGGGTAGGGATCGGTCCAGCTCACTTCCCACAATCTCTTGCGCGCCCGGCCCAGCATGCGCTTAATGACTCGCTTTTCATATTCGCCGATGTTGCCCACGCTCAGAATGTAGGTATTCGACCAAGTTTGGCCGCCGTCATTCGACCAGCGCAGCATGATCTGGGGCGGCCGGGGATCGCCGTCGCCGTCAAACAGCGGAACAGATGGCGCGAGCCCGGTTTCCATCACGAATTCAAGCTGCTCGTAATAGCCCCACTGATTTTCTTTCGACGTGGTGGGCGTGCGCCGCAATCCTCGGATCGGAGCGCCAGCGTCATCAAGATAGTTCAAGCTGAGGTCATAAATGTTGCCCGAGGCCCAATCTCCTACCAGGTGCTTGCCAAAGTTGAAGGTGTGGCACATGGCGCGATCTGCCATATAATTCCCGGTGGCTGTGACGAAGTAGCCACGATCATGCCAGAGGCCTTGCGAGATGTCATAGACCGAGGTAGCGTTCGCCGTGGGGAAATAGAGCACCCAGAAGGTGTGTCCTTGTTCTTGGTAGGTCCAGCCCACAGCGTCCGAGGTCACCGCGTATTGCTGCCACTTCAATTCGATGGCATGCGTCGAAACCCGGTCGCCTGAGTAGCCGTTCAAGCGCCGCGCCACCATGAATCCGCGCTCGTCCTGGTCGAGCCAGAATACAGAATTGTCTGCCTGCACGGTGGCGAAGGTTGCGCCCGCACCATTTTCTATGAATGCACCCTGAATCGGGATGAAGGGCGGGAAACCAGCCCCTGCGTTGTAGTAGCCGATGGCTTTCTTCCCGCCCCAGAACCAGATTTCACGATGGTCACAGATCATGGAAACGATGTTGTCAGGAAAGTAAGAGATGGTTGCGATGTTCAGCCCATTCCAGGTGGTTGCATCTTCCAAATTGGAGACTTGGAAGGTGTGCGAGTTTTGCAGGGTGGCGATGATGTAGCCATCGGCGAATCCGATTTGTGAGATGGGTCCATTGAACTGCGCCATATTGACCGCTACCAGCACATTGGTTGCGAGGGTCAAAACAAACAGATTGCCGTTGTTCAGGATGACCAGTTGCGTTTCGTTCGCCGTGAGCATGGTTGGCCGCGTTGGAGTTGCGCCCAGGTTCCCCCGGTTGGTCACGATTCCGGAGGCGTTCAATTCGTACAGATTCGAGGCCGCGAAAAAGGTGCGCCCGTTCACCGTAAAGCCGCCGGGCACATTGATTTCCGGCACTTGGGCGAACAGCTTGCGTCCCGGTGTATGCAGAAGCGCCATGGGCGTGGCCGCACCCTCTGACTCCGATTTCTCGCAGTAACAGTTCATGGCAATCTCGTCATCAATGATGGGAGATTGCGCGGTGTAGCTAGGGCCGCAGAAGCCGAAGGAAGGCATGAGTTATAATTTTGCCGTGAAAGTGAAAGCGAGAGACATCATTCCGGGTTGGCCGAAACCGCGCAGCACGTCCGCGAATTGGGTGCCCTGGTGTGCATATGCTTTATTGCCGGATTTAAGTAAGGAGATTGACACGTTTCGCTATCATGAAGCTCAGCAGCGCATGGTTAACAGCTATTTCGAGCAATGGCGCATGCCCCCTCCGGATTTACTGGCAGGAATGAAGTGGGGGTTGTTTACTGCGGCCTTCCCCCCGGATAGTTCCCATAGGCCCAATTGAAGTCCTGCCGTGTTCCTGGCCTTTGCGCTTTCGGCATCCCTAGATCCTGCGTGGCAATTCTCGGGCTCTGCGCATTGTTGCCGAATACAGCGGCCCTCGCCTGCAAAGCCGCTCCCGCCAAAGTTGGCGATATCGCCCGGTTCGACCCGGGACAAAGCATTTCCGCCAAGGTCAACTTGAGTGCGGTGCGATAAGCCGGCGGTAGCGTGCCCGGCCCGCCCGGGCCGCCAAGTGGATCGGTAATGGAAGTGAATTGCGAAACCGTCTGCCAGATTTGCAGGCGTAACTGCCGGAAGACGTTGCAGACCGGCCAGAAATAGAGCGAGCCATCTGGGTTGGTGGGATCGTAGTAGAGATCAGTTGGAACGTTGGTCTGAATCTGTTTGACTTGCTGGTTCGCCCACCATTGCCGGTCGCGGATGTTGATGATGAGATCCACAAGGCCGGGACTTGCAGAATTTTGCAGCAGCAGCGCCGCTGATTCAATCCTCACTGGGCGGGGCTGTCCATTCGTGGAGAAATTCGCCACGCCGCTCGGCCCGATTGTGATCGGATTTGGCAGAGGCGATAGGCTGTACACGTTGAACGCATACGAATAGACGTAGGCTTCCTTCGCCTGCCAGACGTCGCACAGATCATTGAACTTGCGAAATCCCCATTGCGCTTCGTCTGGGCCGGGTTGTTCTCCGGGTGGGCACGCGCCGATTTCAATGAACGCATCGGTGACGATATCGAGCACCGTGTAGGAAATCGGCGCGGGAGTCGTGATTGGTGGAGTAATGGGCATGGACTACTCTTTGTCGCCTTCGTCGAGTGCCGCTAATTCTTCTGCGCTCATCTCTTCTTCGCGCTTTGGCTCTGTGCTCGCCTTGGCCGCAATTCCTGCACGGTTCACTTTCGAGTAGTCGTGATCTGGCGATGGTTTCAGCTCGAATCCACGTTTCAAGGCAGCCTTCTGCTCTTTCTCATTGGCCACATTGAGCACCCGCCCGCTCTCATGGTGATAGACCATCTTTGGAAATTCGTTCTTCGGGTCGTACGGGTTGTAATTCCGATGTGGCGGATTGTTGATGTCAGTGATCTCGACGCTCGGCTTATCGACGGTGAAGCTGTTGCGAACTGGTGTGACTGGAGACATAGGTTCCTCTGGGAGTGCTTCGGAAATGTGTTGCTGATCTAAGAGCTGCTGGCGTGAAGCGGTGTCGCGGGGTACGCCCGTCAGATCGAATTCAAGGGGCCAGCGTTCACGTGGAGCTTTGCGGCTGGCTTCGTTCAGTGGCATAAGAAAACTGGAGCCTGGTCAGGTTCTACCAGGCTCCATTGTACTTCCTAGTAAAACGCGAAGTACGGTCCTTGCGCCGTGGTATAGGCGGTAGGAGCTGTGATCGTCGCGGGAACCGTGCCGTAAGTCTGGCCCGTATAAATCTGGGTCCAGATGCCCGCATTCCCGTCCGCCGTCACTACCAGGTTCAGCGTGTCGGAGCTCGACTGTGCTTGCGAGCAACCGACATACCAGGCCGGGCCTACCGCAAAGTACGTCGCGGCGAAGGGCAAAGCTTGGTACTGACTGGCGGTTCCGGTGGTTGTGGTTGAGCCACTATTCGCCAACAGGTTCCCTGCCGCGTCATACAGAATGACGTTGCGATGACCGTTGGTCGTGGTTGCACCGTTCAAAATCTCCAAGCCGGTCAACAGTTTGTTGATTGGCAGGTAGATTTGCGAGCAGTACATGCTGGTATTCGTCGTGGCCGTCGAGGTGCCGACGCCCGTCAATACCGATCCGCCCGGCTCTGGCGAAAAGACTACCGCCGCGGACGAGCCCGAAACTCCCCGCACCCAGACCCCGCCCAGGCAGTCCGAAATGACATTGTTATTGATGTCAATGTAGGGCAGCACTAAGGCGGTGGCACGCGAGCAGCTTCCAGAGGGATAGCCGGTTGGACTAGCGAACTGGAACTGGCTGGGAGGTCCGAACCAAACCCGCGCAGCATTCGGATGCGTGCTCACGCGCGAACTTGGGCCAGCTCCGCGAGTGACCGAAACCGTGGTGCTGGTTACGGCGTTCACGAAGTCAGTCTCGCCCTCGACAAACAGCATGGTATTACCCGCTGTGATGCCCGAGGTAGAGGTCAGCCGAAAGGTATTGGCTTGTGACGAAGTGGAAGTGACTGCCGCCGAAAGCGTAGTGGCAGACACAATGGTTTGGCCGAAGGCGGGAACTGCGAGCGCCAGAGCCAGCAAAGAGAGAATTGAGATTAGCTTTTTCATGGTGTTGACTCCCGGAACTGAGTTTAGCGTTAACTAAACTGATGTTTGGCGGGAATTCTCCTTATTAGGCTCCCAGCAGTCCGACTACGGCGTTGTCCTGATACAGGTTGCCGAAGCCGCCGACGGTGTCAAAGCGGTTGATTTGCAGTGAATGGAATGCATCCCATGCTTTCACGAAACGCACTGGAATGCCGGTGGCCTTATCTTCAGCCTGCGAACGAGCTTCGACTGCCTTGGGCAGATAGAAGCGCATTCCGACGATCGCGAACGCCATGGGAGTAATTGCCAGTCCCACTGTGCCGCTTGCGCCGTTCGGGTTGGAGGTGCCGGGCCACAGCGTGAGCGCCGCGCCATTGACTGGCAGGGCATCTACGTTCTGGTATTGGCTCTTTCCGTCCGGGCTGTTCGGGTCCGGCCCATAGATCGCGGGCAGGATGGTGATGGTGTCGGCTCCGCCGGTCAGGGTGAAATCCTGCGTGACCGTGAAGGTTTGCGGAGTCAGCGGGCCGGGGGCGCGCCGCGAACGCGGGTTGACGAAGTTCACATTGGCCAGGGAAATCTTATCCCCCTGCTTCAGTGTGTCGCCGCTGGTGCCGCTGATGATGAGCGAAGTTCCGTTCTGGCCAGCGCCAGTAACCGTGACCGCTCCCGCGAATGTTCCCGCGGTGTGCGTGTACAGGTTCTGCTCTTCAAATACGTCGAACGTCTTCAGCTTGCCCATCGAGCCCTCTTTGAAGGCTTCGGTGATGGCGTCAGTCGGCTGAAACAGCGAGGTAACCGGCGTATTGATGGAGTTGGTCTGCATTGAAGAAGAAATCAAGGCAGCGCGCTTCTTGGTCAAGTACGATCCGGCCTTTTGCAGCAGCCGGGCGCGCGCTTGGTCAAGAAACACGATGGAGGTGGGATCGGTGCCGAGTGCGCCGACAATTTGCGAGCAATTGTTCTTCGCGAACAAAGCTGCGCGTGAATCCCATTCGTTCGCTAGCTGTACGCCGGCCGGAGCCAGGTACTGTTCGCGAATTTCTTCCTCTGAACGCTCGGCTTTAACCGCTGCCTCGTAGTCATCCCATTGGAAGTCGATGCCAAAAGGCTCATCCAAAGAGATGGTGGTCGAAATGCGGTTGATGCCTTGCGGGTTATATCCCAAGCCGTTGCGGATAGTGAACTGTTGCGGGAATTTGACCTGAATGGTCGTGCCTACTGCCCACGACTTCTCGTAGTCCTTTTCCCAATCGGTGTTGAAATACTCTGCGACCTTGAGGGCGTTCTTCAAGTTGCGCAGCACTTCCATGGAAATCCAGGAAGTGTTCAAAAATAGGTTGGCCACGTGTTATTTCCTTTTGCGGCGGGCCAGTTCCCGTGCGTTAGCTTCACGCATGTAAGTGTCCTGGTCCTGATCATCGACCGCCTGCGCCACCGCATCTTTGACGACGGTTCCATTGCCTGAAACCTGATGGGCTGGGCGAGGGGCCTGGGTAACGGGTTTTGCAGAAGAAGTCGAAGCTGGTTTATCGAATTGCTCTTCGATCTTGGTCAGAGCGCGGGCTTGCGCGAAAGGCGTGACCTTGTTGACGTATTTTCCCGTCTTGGGGTCATGGTTGCCGTAGAAGCCTTCGAGGATTTCCGGGTGCTGGCCGAGGTAGTACAGCACCTCGCCGGCATGATCGGAGTCCAGCAGGAATCCATC
>OCTA010004591.1_pt1 | contig 12082 bp, 6 predicted proteins | sample 1538991 | NCBI WGS metagenome assembly OCTA01 (sample SAMEA3539302, study PRJEB22396) | soil metagenome | biome: tundra; feature: field; material: soil | place: USA | collected 2010-05 | depth 0.15 m | reverse complement strand
TTGCCGATGTGGACAAGTTATGGGAGCACTTCCGGCTTTATGAGGCGGAGGGGCAGGCTCTTCTGGCTCAGGCAAATGCGTTGTTTGCCAGGGAAGATGCCGGCGCGACAGAGAAGAAGCGCTTCCCCTTGCTGGCGACTTATGAGTTAGCTCTGAAGTGCTCGCATCTGTTCAATCTTCTCGATGCGCGGGGAGCGATCAGCGTCACGGAGCGGGTAGGTGTGATTGGTCGCATTCGCGCGCTGGCTGTGGGTGTGGCCAAAGCGTATGCGCTGCAGCAGGCGGCTTGAAGTCGTCATCACCAAGGATGCTGTCGCAACCACAAACGCTGTCATCCTGAGCGGAGCGCAGCGGAGTCGAAGGATCTGCGGTTGTACTTGTACTCTTTCGGTTCCATTCATTAGGGCTGGAAAGATCAGCGGAAAGAACTTCAAAGATTATGGCGGACTTTTTGTTGGAGATTGGGCTCGAAGAGATTCCGGCCCGCATGATTGCCGGAGCCGAAGCTGAGCTTCTGGCGCGTGTGAACGCGCTTCTGACGCGAGAGCGGTTGTTGATGGCCGAGGCCCGCCTGACCAGTTACTCAACGCCGCGGCGGCTTGCTGTGCTGGTGGAAGGCGTGTTGGCAAAACAGTCTGATACCGAAGAGCAGTTGACCGGCCCCTCCTGGAAGGTGGCCTTCAAAGATGGCGCTCCGACAGCGGCGGCGGAGGCCTTTGCCAGGAAAGCCGGCGTGGCCGTGGCTGCGCTGGAAAAGGTGACCAACGCCAAGGGCGAGTATGTGGGCGCGACCGTGAAGCGGCCGGGGCGCGCGGCGGCGGAGTTGCTGGGTGCGGAACTGCCCAAGGAAGTATTGGGAATCTACTGGGCCAAAAATATGTACTGGCGCGCGGGCAAGGCGGAGCGGTTTGTGAGGCCGGTGCGCTGGGTGGTGGCGCTGTTTGACTCGGCGACGATTCCGTTGGAGATTGCCGGAATTGCGGCCGGCAACCAGAGCCGCGGCCATCGCGTGTTGCATGGCGAGAAGCCAGTGGTAGTTGCGCAGCCAAAAGACTTTTGTGAATGCCTGCGCAATGCGTTTGTGGTGATGAATGTTGCGGAACGCCGGGCTTCAATTCGCAAGGCACTGGACGCGGCAACGCGGACGGTTCCAGGCGCTCGCTGGCGCGAGGATTCGGAGTTGATTGAGACGGTGGTGCACCTGACCGAGTGGCCTTCCGTGGTGCTGGGCAACTTCGAGCCCGAGTACCTTGCGCTGCCGGAAGAGGTGCTGGTCACGGTGATGCGCGACCACCAGAAATATTTCGCGGTGGAAGGCGCGGACGGCAAGCTTGCGCCGCATTTTCTGGCCGTCCTGAATACGCAGGTGGACGACGAGGGGCAGGCGATCATCCGGCACGGCAATGCGCGGGTGCTGCGCGCACGGTTCAAAGATGCGCGGTTCTTCTGGGATTTCGACCAGAAGACTCCGCTTGCCGCGCGCATGCAGAGCCTGAAGGCCGTTACCTTCCAGAAGGAGTTGGGGAGTTACCACTGGAAGACCGAGGCGAATCTGGCCATTGCAAAAGCACTTGCGGTCATCGTGAAGGGTGCTGGCGTGGCATTCGACGAAGCGTCTCTGCTGAAGGCAGTGGAGTTAGCCAAGACCGATCTAACTACCGAGTTAGTGAAAGAGTTTACCGAGTTACAGGGAGTTATTGGCGGGCTCTACGCCGAGGCACAGGGATTGGGCAAGACCGTAGCGAAGGCGATCTATGCGCAGTACACGCCGGCTTCGACGGACGACGCGATTCCAGAAACAGTCGAGGGGCAGTTGCTCGGCCTGTCGGACCGCATTCAGACGATTACGGCGATGTTCGGGATTGGGTCCGCACCGACGGGATCGAAGGACCCTTTTGCATTGCGGCGGGCGGCGAACGGGATCGTGAAGATTCTGGCCGAATCAGGGCTGCCGCTGACACTTAAAACGTTGCTCGAGGCCTGTCCAGGAAAGCCCACGAATGTTCATGATGAAGAGGTTAAGGATCAGAGTGGAAGAGTTGTTCAGAGGCAACTCATCACTCTCTCATCAATGGCCAAAGCTAAGAATAGCGAGACACTGGTAGAGGTCGCGAACTTCCTGCAGGAGCGTCTGAACTTCTATCTGAAAGACGTTCGCGGGTTCGATTATGACGTGGTCAGTGCAGTGCTCGCTGCCGGCGCGGATGACGTGCGCGACGCGATTGCGCGGGCAGAGGCGCTGACGGCGGTGCGCGGGGGCGAGGATTTTGCGGCGATTTCAGCGGCATTCAAGCGCATCAAGAATATTTTGCGCCAGGCGGAAGAGAAGAATTTTGCGGTTGGTTCGGCTACCGACGTGAAGCTTTCGGCGGAGGCGCAGTTGCTTTACGATGCGTCCGCCAAGTTGGCGCCGAAGGTTGCCAAGCTGCGTCAAGAGCGTGTCTACGGCGAGGCACTTGTGTTGATCGCTACCTTGCGACCAGTGGTAGATGCTTTCTTCGACAAGGTGATGGTGCTCGATCCCGATGCTGCCGTGCGGGGAGCCCACCTGGGACTGATCAATGAGGTGCTGCGCGGGTTTTCAGGAATCGCGGACTTCAGCGAGATTGTCACAGGGTAGGATCGTGTCGGGTTCGCCGAAGGTATCTCTCTGCATCTTTGGCTTCATTGCCCCGTCTACAATCAGTAGAGATGTCCGACACGCTTTATTTGAGTTTGTGGTATCCGAATCTGCGGCTTGCGACGCTGCCTGACAAGCTGACGGCAGTGCTGGGCGTGTTTGCCGCGCACGGCGGCGATGCGCGTGTTTATGCTGCGACCGTCTGGCCTATCAATTGGACCGAGACGCCGGTCTTTCAGCAGGTTTATGGCCGCGGCGAGCGGGGTGCGGAGCCTCGGGCCGCCGTCGAACAGGCCCTCGAGCTGCTGCATGACGACTTTGCCTACGAGTTCCAGATTGGCTGGAGTTTGTGGGAGCTTGAGGCTGGGGCGGGGCTCGATGCGCGCTGGGTGCGGGAGCCGCGACTGGTGCGGGTGACGGGCTTTGGGCCGCTGTTCGACGAAGGGGCATACGAGCAGGATGGGCACATCCGCGTGGACTTTGGCACCGATGCGCCATTCCTGGAGGAAGACCTGGAATTGGACCCCGAGGGCGCGGGCCACGTGGCTGAGAACATCCTCCAATTGGTGGCGCTGACCGGCGCCGTTGAAAAGGGGTCGGGAGCAACGGCCCGGCTGCTGTGGAGCGAACTGGGCGAGAGCCTTGCCCAGAGGCTGGCTGCGCGGCTCGGCGTGGGGAACTAGTGCGGTATCGCTTGATTTGCGACGAAACGCAGGTCCTTCGACTCCGGTCGCTGCGGCGACCTTCGCTCAGGATGACAGATTTATTCTTTAGCCAAAGTCAGGACATTAGACTGTGCGACTGACCATTGAGCGGATTCGGACGATGGTGCTGTTGGCTGGTGTGCTGCTGGTAGTGGCGCTGGGGGCATTCCTCGCCATCGGGAAATGGAAGAATCCTTTCAATCGGCGGGATCTGCCGCAGCGGTTGGGCCTCAATATTCAGCAGGAGGCCAACGGCTGGACCTTCGCCCACGCTCTCGGCGCGCATTCCCAGTACAAGATTCATGCCTCAAAACTGGTCCAAATGAAACAGGGGAATCACGTTGTGCTGCACGATGTGAAGATTGAACTCTACGGAGAAGACGGCAGCCGCGTGGACCGGATCGAGGGCAGCGAGTTTGAATACGATCCCAAGGCGAGGACAGCCAAGGCCGCCGGTCAGGTGGAAATAACGCTGATGCGGCCCGCGGCGGCGCCGGCCATTGCGCCCAAGGCCACACCGGGCAAGGTCGTGAGCGACAAGCCGAAGGACAGCGCCGTGGCCATTGCCGCGCAAACCGCGTCGGCGGGCGAGATGCATGTAAAGACCAGCGGGCTGACCTTCGACGAGAATAGCGGGGTGGCTGAGACCAGCCAGCGGGTGGAGTTTTCCCTGGCGCAGGGAAATGGCAGCGCGATCGGGGCCTCGTACGACTCGGAAAAGGGTTTGCTGGTTCTGAACCATGCAGTGGAACTGAACACTCGCCGGGGCGCGGATGTGGTGGAACTGCGCGCGGGGCACGCTGAATTTGAGCGCACCGACCAGGTGTGCCGCCTGCGTGCGGCCACGGCAAAGTTCCACGGTGGAGAGGCAACGGCGGGTGAGGCGAAGATTCTGTTTCGCGTAGACGGGACGGCTGTTCGTCTGGAGGCGCAGAGCGGGTTTGCGGTGGCGACCGCGACGGGCGGTCACCTGGCAGCGCCGATCGGTTTGCTGGAATTTGACGAGCATAACCAGCCTCGGCACGGACACCTTCAAGGCGGCGTGACGATGGACTCGCTTGGTGAGGGCCGGCATTTGCACGGAACTTCGCCGGCGATGGAATTGGAATTTACCAATCGCGGCGAACTCCGGCACGCGCACCTGGAGCGCGATGTGGAAATTGCCAGCGAGGAAGAGACTGGGACTGGGATCGAGGCAGTGCGGGAGCGCCGGACGTGGCGATCGCCGGTGGCCGACATCAATCTTCGCGATGCGGGGAAGGGCAAATTCGAGTTGGATTCAATTGAAGGGAAGCAAGGGGTGGTGGTCACCGGGGAAAGCCAGCGCGGCAAGGGACCTATGACGCCCTCGAGGTTGGCGGCCGACGAGCTGACCGGGCAGTTCGGACCGGATTCCCGCACCACGAAAAAAGATCGGCCGGCAGCGGGGGGATCGGTCCTGACCACGATGATCGGCACGGGCCACGCCACCATGGAAGAAACGTCAGCCTCGGGTGCCCGCCAGACGACCAATGGCGACCGGCTTGAGGCGCATTTTGCCTCCGGTTCGGCGTCAGGACCGAGCGTTGCTGCGAAGCGGGGAGTTGGAATCGGATCGGGCAGGGCATCGCCGATTGAGTCGGCCATCATTGACGGCCATGTGGTGCTGACAGAGGAGCCCGCGGCTCGGGCCGGTGGACAAGCGACGCCCATGCGGGCTACTTCAGGCCGGGCAGTCTACGAAGGCGCGGGAGCGTGGTTGCATCTGACACTGGCTCCCCACGTGGAAGATGGCGGCCTGCAACTTACCGCGGACAAAGTGGATATCTCCCAAGCATCGGGAGACGCATTTGCGCACGGCAACGTAAAGGCAAGCTGGTTGCAAGGGGCTCTGAAGAGAGCAGATAAGAGTACGTCGGACAAGAAGGGGAGCGCGGTTCCAGGCGGGCAGGGGCCGGCACATGCCATTGCGGCCGAGGCGCAATTGCACCAGATGACGGGTGAGGCTACATTCCGTGGGCAGGCCCGGCTCTGGCAGGAGGCAAACTCTGTGGCCGCGCCGGTGATTGTGCTGGACCGGATGAAGCAGACCCTGGTGGCGAGGAGCACCAGCCAGGCCGAGCCGGTGCGGGTGGTGATGGTGAGCGCGGCGGGAATGAAAGCACCGGACAAGGAAGCGGGCAAGGACGCTGCCAGGACGCAAACACCTGTCGTAATCAGGCTGCGCGGCGGAGATTTGAAGTATTCCGACGCCGAACGAAAGGCGGTGATGCACGCCGGCCCTGTGGGTAACGTTGTTGCCGAGACGGGAACAGCCACTGTCAAATCAAGTGAGGTTGAACTGATTCTGCTGCCGCCGGGCAATCATGCCGGCAGGGATGGCGAACAAGCCCAGGTGGACAGCCTGGCGGCCAGGGGAGACGTGATGGTCACCTCCCAGGGGCGCCGGGGGACCGGGGAGCAGTTGGTGTATTCCGGTGAAACCGGGGAATACGTGCTGACGGGAACGGCTGCCGCGCCACCCCGGATGACCGATCCGGCGCGGGGAACCGTGACCGGCGAGGCTTTGATTTTCCGCAGCCGCGATGATAGCGTCAGTATCGAAGGCGGCGGGCGCAAGACCACTACAGAGACCACCGCGCCAAAGTGACGGCGGAAGCGAGTCCACAAGGGCGCGCGTGAAGGATAGATGGAAACACTGATCGCTGAGGGAATTGGCAAGTCGTACAAGGGACGCCAGGTTGTCCGCGGAGTCGACCTCCGCATCTCCCGCGGCGAAGTGGTGGGGCTGCTGGGGCCCAATGGCGCCGGAAAGACGACCAGCTTTTATATCATTGTCGGGCTGGTTGCGCCGGAGACCGGGCGCGTGATGGTGGACGACACCGACATCACGCGCGTACCCATGTATCTCCGTGCGCGCACCTTCGGCATCAGTTACCTGCCCCAGGAGCCTTCGGTCTTTCGCAAGCTTACTGTAGAGGAAAATATCCTGGCTGTGCTTGAGGCGCAGCCGCTGGGATACCGGCAGCGCCGGACACGGGCCGAGCGGCTGATTCACCAGCTAAACCTGGGGCACATTCGCACCACGCGGGGCTACGCGCTCTCCGGCGGGGAGCGGCGGCGGGTGGAGATTGCGCGCTCGCTTTGCATTCAGCCGAACTTCATTCTTCTCGACGAGCCTTTCAGCGGCATCGACCCCATCGCCGTGCTGGAACTGCAAAAGATCATCTTTGACCTGAAGGCCGGCGGCATCGGGGTTTTGATTACCGATCACAATGTGCGAGAGACCCTTAGCGTGACTGACCGCGCATACATTATTGCCGAGGGACGGATCTTCTTCGCCGGGACACCGCAGGAATTGGGCAACAATGTCGACGTTCGGCGACTTTATCTGGGGGAGGGGTTCTCGTTGGGATGATGGGGGGCACGGCGGTTCTGAATGCAGGTTCGCGGGAGATTAGATTTCGTCAATCCCTCAAATCGGTTCGACGATTTATTGGATTCCATACAGAGAATCAGCGTAAAGTGCCGCCCGTTCCGGGATAGGTGTCCCGATGCGAGGCATTTCGCCCTTCAGACTTTTTCGCAGACGATTACACTTAATATGAGTCCAAACGGGAATGAGTTCCTTTTATGGCGCTGCTGCAACCCAGACTGAACCTAAAAATCGCACAACGCCAGATCCTGACCCCAGGCTTGATGCAGATGGTGAGCGTTTTGGCGCTCAACAAGCTCGAGCTGAAGGAGATGATCGATGCTGAGATGGTTGAGAATCCCGTCCTGGAAGAGATTGACGAAACGGTTCCGATGCTGGATCAGGTGGCGGGCCGTGAAGAACGGATGGAGCGGGGAGTTGAAGAGGCGCCGCCCCCACCCAAGGACCCCTTTAATGAGATCGACTTCGGATCGTACTTCCAGAACTATCTGGACCCCGGCTACCGCACACAACCGGAGTACGAAGACAGCGAAAAGCCCTCGTTTGAAAACTTTCTCTCCCAGCCCACGACACTTTCCGATCACCTTGCGTGGCAGTTGGGAGCGCTGAGCCTGGAGCCCGAACTGCACGAGGCGGCCGAGTTCGTGATCGGCAACCTGGACGAGGATGGGTACCTGGCGGGCAGCGAGGAAGAACTGGCCGCAGCCTTTGGTGCGTTTCCGGAAAACCGAGTGTGGGAAGGCGCGGCCCAGCAGAATCACTCCGAGAATCACACAGAGCAAGACCATTCTCCGCAGAACCATACGCCACAGAACCATTCCGCCGAGTTTGACCCTCCCCAGCAGAATCCGGCCTCGCAAAAAGAGGCGGCACTTGAGCAGTTGCGCCGAGGTATCGACCTTGTCCAGCACCTCGATCCTGCCGGCGTAGGGGCCAGGGACCTTCGGGAGTGTTTGCTGATTCAAATCGCTGCCCAGCGGCATGAGTTTGCGCAGGTCTATGCCCGGCACGAGGCCGATGATGCCGACGATCCGCATCGCGGCTTCAGGGCCGAAGTGGACGCGCAACTCGCGATGCGGAAGCGCGCCATGGAAGTAGCCGCGCTGATCGTGGACCGTCACCTGGCGCTGTTGCAAAAGCGGGACGTGAAGGACCTGGCGCGGGCGGCGCAAGTGAGCGTGGAAGAGGCGCATGCGGGAGTCGAATTTATTCGCACCCTCGATCCCAGGCCGGGCCGGCTCTATAACCGCGAGCAAACGCGGCTGATTGAGCCCGACGTGGTGTTTATCAAGCGCGGTGGAGAGTGGGTCGTCTCAATGAACGAAGAAGACCTGCCCAGCCTGCGGCTTAGCCAGCGATACCGGCGAATGCTGGTCGCCGAAGGCACCGACAAAGAGGTCAAGGACTACGTCAAGGAACGGTTCCGCTCCGCTCTGCAGTTGATGCGCAACATCGCGCAGAGAAAGAGTACGATCCTGCGAACTTGTGAAGTGATTGTCCGCCGCCAACAGGACTTCCTGGATCTGGGGATCGAAGCGCTGCGGCCGTTGATGATCAAGGAAGTTGCCGAGGAGATCGGCGTTCATCCTTCCACGGTGAGCAGGGCGGTGGCCAACAAATACGCGCACACGCCGCAGGGTGTCATCGAGCTTCGCTTCTTCTTTTCCGAAGGTTCGAATGGCCCGGAAGGCGCGGATACTCCGCTTTTGGTTTTGAAGCGCAAGGTCAAGAAGTTGATCGAGGATGAGAACCCGCGCCATCCTCTTACCGACGATCAGCTTGCCGCGATGCTTCAGGCCAAGGGCATTCAACTGACGCGTAGAACGGTCGCCAAATATCGGGAAGATATGAATATCCCATCGACGCACCAGCGGCGGCGGCGCGACGGGTAACTTGATACAATCCGGGGGCTGACTGGTGATACCGGTCCGGCGCACTGAATAAATTAATCGGCGGGGGCCTCAATGCAAAAGGACTCGGATTCAGATTATTCTGCGAGCGGCGAAGTGCGGCCGCACTCGTCTGTAACAAGGCGCAAACTCATCCAGACCGCAGCGATGTTAACTGGCGGCGGTGTCCTTGCCGGAAGCGTCCTCCAGCCCAAGGCCCTTCTGGCCGCTTCCGCACCTGACGCGGCGAGTTCCCTGACCAGGGACAGAATTGCCGCGACCCCGACGTTCAAGTACCGTCCCTATCGTTCCAGGCGCGCGGCTGCGGCGGATACGACCTCCTGGGTGCAGATAGACCTTGGCCAGTCGCAATCGATCGACGAGATAAGGCTTTTTCCCGCAAACCAGAGAATGGTGCCGGGCAAAGACGAATATTTCGGAGGCGAAGGCTTTCCGGAGTGTTTCCGGATCGAGGTTTCGAGCGAGGCCACATTCGAACGACCGGCGACGATCGTCGACTTCACGCATTCTGCTTTTGAGAATCCCAAGGACAGGGTGGCAAGTTTCGCCGGCATGAACAAAAAGGCACGCTATGTGCGGCTGACCGTTACAAGGTTTCCGGCGCCTCCGTGCAGCGGGGAGAATGCCGACGCACCGGATTCCGTGACGACATGTTCGGTCGATGGCCGCTATTGGTTTGGCCTGTCCAAGATTGCGGTAATCGCAAAGGGCAGCGATGTGGCCGTGGGCAAGATGGTAAGTTGCGACGCAAAGTACGGCAATCCGGAGGACGCGAAACAAATAACCAGGCCGGAGCGAATCGAGAGCGAATATATTCGCCGCGACCGGCCCGAAAAAGTCACCGATCCTGCTGGATGGAAACCCGTCCACAACATGGCGCATGCTCCGATATCGGGAGTGGCCCTCAACGGCGGTCTCTTCGAGACTGCGATGCAGAACAATATCGGCTACCTGTTGGAGTCGTTCTCAACCGACGATTTGCTATTGCAATTTCGCGAGCGGGCTGGCAAGCCTATCCCTTCCAGCCAGCGTAAGCCGGATAAGTTCTGGGAAAGCGATCTTGCGGGCTCCAATGCGGGCCGATTCCTGATGGGCGCGGGTAACACGCTGCGCTGGATTGACGACCCCAAGTTGCGCCGCCGCTTTAGTGCAGTTGTAGACGGGATCGCGGAGTGCCGCCAGCCGAACGGGTATGTCATGGCTTACCCGGAAGACTCCATCTTCTACTCCGAGCGCGGGGCTTACACGCGCGCGTGGCTGACTCATGGATTGATTGAAGCCGGATACGCAGGCAGACCCGATGCATTTGAACTGCTGCGGGGTAACTACGATTGGTTCAATAAGTGCAAATATCTTCCTGAGTTACTGCGTGGTGCAGTGCAAGGCGGTCAGGGCATGATAGCCAACACCCGAATGTACTTCACGCCCGTTGGCAAGCCGGCCGACATCCAGGTGATTCAAAGATATTTTCTCGAAGATCGTTGGCTTGAGGAGTTGGCGCGCTATGACAAGGATCAAATCTGGCAGTATCCCTACGATCGCCCTCACTGCTATCTGCTGACCAATCTTGAAGCGTATATGGATGTCTATCGAGCGACCGGCGACAAGCGTGTGCACGACGGCGTGAAGGCGGCGTGGGAGATGTACAAAGCGCACTGGGTACAACCGGGCGGATCGATCTCGATTATCGAATTCAATTACAATTCGCCGGACGCGAGGTCATTAACTCAAAAGCTTGGCGAGTTATGCGGCAATTCATTCTGGACATTTCTTAGCCAGAGATTCCAACTTATCCATCCTGAAGAAGAGCGTTATGCCTCCGAGATTGAAAGCTCGATTTACAACGTCGCAATCGCCAACCAACAGGGGACCACGGGACTGCGCTACCACACCATCCTGGTGGGGAAAAAGGAGCAGGGAACAAGGATCAACAGTTGTTGCGAAGGGCAGGGAACAAGGCTCCTCGGCTCGCTGCCGGAGCACATCTACTCGGTGGCAAAGGACGGAGTCTATGTGAATCTCTTCGAGCCATCGACCATCTCGTGGAGTCACGAGGGCGAGCCGGTTACGCTGCGCATGGATACAAGGTTCCCGTTCGATTGTGGGGTGAAGCTCACTGTCTCCGCGGCGCAACCCAGGCCGATGAAGCTTCGCATTCGGGTTCCCGGCTGGGCGGTGAGGGAAATGGCCGTCGCAGTCAACGGCCAAACTGCTGGAACCGGCAAGCCGGGCAGCTATCTGACGCTGGATAGAACCTGGGCGGAGGGCGATACGGTGACTTTTACTCTTCCCGCCGATTTCGTGGTTACACAGTACACGGGGCAAGACCAGATACCGGGGCACAAGCGCTATTCCTTGACTTGGGGTCCGCTTTTGTACGCAGCGGCGGGAGGAAAAGATACGGTTCTTCGCCTGCCTGCGCAGTCGCTTCCGCGGGATATAGGCAGGTCTCTTGTGGCAAAGCAGGACGCTCCCCTTCACTACACGGTGGCGGGCAACCCCGGCGTCACCTATCTGCCGTATTGGCAGGTGGATGATGAAGAGTTCACCTGTTTTCCGGTGATGGAAGCAGCGACTGTGTAAGCGAGAGCCCGCCCGGGTCGAGGCCCTGGCGGGTTGTTTCTTCATGCCTTGGAAAGGTCTCTGTGCTTCGTGGACCCGCGTGCTCTTTCAACAGTCGCCCTCTCGTCATATACTGTTTTCTCCTTGCCTCGGAAACTCATTGCCGGTCATTTGATCCGGCAGGCCGCGGCAAATGGAACGTGATCTTGGAGCCGGTTTGAGGCTTCAAGTGAAGAGTCCACAACACTCCAGGCGAAGTTGAACTGGAGAACGAGAAGCGGAGGCTGACCATGGAAGTGGAGTTCACCGCCAGACAAGTGAGAATCTCCAAGGCGCTGCGCACGCAGGCCGAGGAGGGGATGGAACGCATAGCCCGCCATGTGGGCAGAACAGCGCGCGCCAGCATTACTTTTGGCGCGCAGAGGCATGTGCAAATTGCCGAGGTAACTATCCAGGCCCGGCTGCAGACCATTGCGGCCACAGGCAAGGCCGACACCCTGGATGCGGCCTTGCGACAGGCATTGGCGCACGCGGAACTCCAGGCCCGCCGCCATCGCGACCGGCGCATGGAGAGCAAGCGGCTTCCCAAGGAAGAAAAGGTGCTGACGGCGCCCCCGGTCGCACGCCCCAAGTCGCGCGCCGCGCAGCCGCCGGTTGATGAGAATGGCAAGCCTGCCCGGCCTGCTGTTTCGAAGGCTCGCACCACAATCGCCGTGCATTCTTTCCCGGCTCGCACGGCGGTAGTGGAGCCGCACATCCTCAAGAACGGCGAGGCTATTGCCCTGAAGCCGATGACAATCGAGGAAGCCGTGAAGGACGCGGAATTCCGGGACCGCGACCTGCTGATCTTCCGCGATCCTGCCGGGGATAC
>OCTA010004590.1_pt1 | contig 12085 bp, 8 predicted proteins | sample 1538991 | NCBI WGS metagenome assembly OCTA01 (sample SAMEA3539302, study PRJEB22396) | soil metagenome | biome: tundra; feature: field; material: soil | place: USA | collected 2010-05 | depth 0.15 m | reverse complement strand
TGTTGGTAGCTTGCGACGAATCTAGCGCTGGAGGAAGTCGAAGTCGCAGCCTTGGTCGGCTTGCAGGATGTGGTCTTCGAACAGGCGTGCGTAGCCGCGGGTAGGGTTTTGGCGGACTGAGGATGAGATGGGCGAAGCGTTCGCGGCTTGGCGAGCGGCCAGGCGTGCGGAGAGGTCGGCGTCGTCGATGAGGAGGTCGATGCGGCGAGCTTCGACGTCCAGGCTGATCAGGTCGCCGGTTTGGACGATGGCAAGCGGTCCGCCGATGGCTGACTCTGGCGTGATGTGTAGAACGATGGTGCCGAAGGCGGTTCCGCTCATCCGGGCGTCGGAGATGCGGACCATGTCTTTGACTCCCTGGCGCGCGAGACGGAGGGGGATGGGCAGATAGCCGGCCTCAGGCATGCCGGGTGCGCCTTTGGGGCCGGTATTGCGGAGGACGAGGATATCGTCGGGGGCGACGTCGAGATCGGGAAGGTCAATGCGTGCAGCCATGTCCTGGACCGAGTCGAAGACGACGGCGCGGCCTATGTGGCGGAGAAGGCTGGGCGAGGCGGCTGAGTGCTTGATGACGGCTCCGCGGGGCGCGAGATTGCCGTGGAGGATGGCTATGGCGCCTTCCGGCTTGAGCGGTGCGGCAAGGGTACGGATGACGTCCTGGTTGGGGATTGCTTCCGCGTGGGCAATGGAGTCAGCGAGGGGACGGCCGGAGACGGTGGGTGCCGAGGTGTCAAGAAGCGGGGCGAGCTCACGGAGGAGAGCGGGCAAACCGCCGGAGTGGTGCAGATGTTCCATGTAGTGCACACCGGAGGGCTTGAGATTGAGGAGGACGGGAATCTCGCGTCCGAGTTGGTCGAAGGCGTTGAGATCGAGCGGAACGCCGGCGCGGGCGGCAATTGCGGTGAGGTGGATGAGTCCATTGGTGGATCCGCCGATGGCCTGGAGGACGATGCTGGCGTTGCGGACAGAGGCGGGAGTGATGAGATCGCTGGGGCGCGGTGAGCCGGCGATCGCCATTTCAGTCGCGCGTTTGCCGCTGGCTTCTGCGATGCGACGGCGGTCTGCATGAACGGCGGGCGCGGTAGCTGACATAGGCAAAGAGAGGCCGAGGGCTTCGATGAGACATGCCATGGTGCTGGCGGTGCCCATCACGCCGCAAGTTCCGACGGAGGGGCAGAGCCGACGGCTAACTAACTCGATCTCGGTGACGTCGACGGTGCCAGCGCGGTGTTGCGCCCAGAAGCGGCGGCAGTCGGTACAGGCGCCGAGGACTTCTCCGCGATGGTGACCGACGAGCATGGGGCCAGTGGGGAGGACGACGGCGGGGAGATCGACACTGGCCGCGGCCATGACCTGGGCAGGAAGATTCTTGTCGCAGCCGCCGATAAGGACAACGGCGTCCATGGGCTGGGCTCGGATCATCTCCTCAGTGTCCATGGCGAGGAGGTTGCGGAGGAACATGGAGGTGGGGTGGGCGAAGCTTTCGGCAATGGAGATGGTAGGGAACACCATTGGCAGTCCGCCGGCAAGCATGACACCGCGCTTGACGCTATCGATGAGGTCGGGAACGTTGCCGTGGCACGGATTGTAGTCGCTGTAGGTGTTGGTGATGCCGACGATGGGGCGGTCAAGTGCGTCGTCTGAGAAACCCAAGGCCTTGATAAAGGCTTTGCGCAGGAAGAGCGAGAAGGCGATGTCGCCGTAGTTTGTCAGCCCCTTGTAAAGGCCCTTGGTCATTGGCGTGTTCCTTTGAGCATGGATGCGATCGTTAGCGATTGACTGACATAGCGGGCACCAGCACGATGATCAGGATAGCCGACGCGCGCATGCATCCGGCGATTAGGTAAAGGCCGGAGTTGAGCGAACCAGTATGGGTCTTGAGGATTCCAATGATCGTCGGGCTGAAGAAGCCGCCGAAGTCGTCGGCGCAGGGGACCAGCGCGACGCCGTCGGCTGCAGCGACGATTCCATGAAACGAAGTTGGGAGAGCCCAGAACATGGGGGTGACGGTAACGACGCCGGCGGCGATTCGGCGACAAAGCCGTGCGAGGCACTACGTACGGGCGCCTCTGGACCAAGCCTCGCCAGTGTGGGGGTCAGACGATGAGTGTGAACGAGATGTCGTGTGCGTGGTCGATGGTGCCGCGATAGGCTGTCGCAAATCCCGTACCAACAGGCGAAGTATAAGCGGACCATTCTTCGTGACCACTCATTTACAGTGAAGGGCAATGCTCACCATTTCCGGGGGTCGACATGGGTCTGGATATGAAGGAATTCGAGGAGGAGCGGAAGACCAAGTCCCACGAGCGCCTCCTCAGGCGGAACGTTATCATCATCCAGATTGGCGGCAGAACTCAGCCTGGGGGAGTCCCTCAACGATTGAGACTGCATGTCCAGGCCGAAGGTTTCATCCTGGCAAAAATGCATTTCACAAAATGTTTGTTCCGTTTTCGTTATCAGATATAATTCCGCTCGCGTGGCAGGTGCAGTTTTCCGGTCGGCTCAATCCTCCCCTCTTGTTCCGCAATTTGAATCAAGTTGTGTTGAGAGATTTCTCCTGTAAGAATTGGTGCCACCATGGTTACCTCTGCGCGAAGCCGTCGCACGAATCGTTGTCAGCGTATCAGCGATGCCTGGCTGATGATCGGTTTGATTTGCTCTGTTCTAATTCTTATGGTTCCATCAGGTGCGAGCGCGAAGACAAAGGCAAGCCCACTGGTCGTGGTGACTACCACGCTGCCGAGTGGGCAGGTAGGGAATGCCTACAGCGCCACCCTTGGGGCGAGCGGAGGTACCACGCCATATAAATGGTCTCTGAGCAGCGGAAGTCTTCCTGCGGGGCTCTCTTTGAATGCGTCAACAGGTGCGATCAGCGGGGTTCCAACGGCCTCCGCCTCTGCGGTTGCGCTGACTTTCAAAGTGAGTGATTCGAGCAAGCCTGTCCAGAGTAAGTCGGTCAGCCTTTCTTTGACAATCGCGCCCGTGCCTCTGGCCATCACAACGACATCATTGCCGAACGGGCAGGCGGGAGTGGCTTACAGCGCGAATCTGAACGCGAGCGGAGGCACCTTGCCCTACAAGTGGTCGCTCACGAGCGGGACCCTGCCTGCAGCTCTTTTGCTCAATTCATCGACAGGCGCGATTTCTGGAACCCCCAGCGCGAGCGCGAACGGCATTTCGCTCACTTTTACGGTGACGGATTCAAGCAGGCCGCTAAAAAGCCGCTCAGTGAACCTCAGTCTGACGATTTCTGCAGCCTCGATTTCTGTTTCCGTCACTCCGAAGCGTGCGGGGCTGGCGATCACACAGACGCTGTCGCTTACTCCCACGACAAGCGATGGGGGCGGGGTGAACTGGTCAGTAAGCGGCTCAAATTGCACCGGCAGTGCATGTGGAACCCTCTCCTCGGGCACCACATCGAATGGAGTCGCCGTTACCTACACTGCACCCGGAACTGCCGGGCAATACAGCGTGACCGCAGCCAGCGTCAACGACGGATCCAAAACCGCGTCCGTCTCAGTTGCCGTAACGGACCTCTCCGGCGTTGCCACCTATCACAACAACACCTCGCGCAATGGAAGCAATACGCAGGAGTATGCTCTCTCGCCCTCAACCGTGACGACGTCAACGTTCGGCAAGCTTTTCAGTTGCACGGTTGATGGCGCCGTTTACGCACAGCCGCTCTGGGTGCCCAACCTGACCATTTCATCGGCGAAGCACAATGTGATCTTCATTGCCACTCAGCACGAGAGCCTGTACGCATTCGATGCAGACGCAAACACCAGTCCGTGTACTCCTCTATGGCACGCAAATCTGATCGACTCGGCCCATGGCGCCAACTCCGGCGAGACTGCCGTGCCGTCCTCCGGAAGCGGTGCGCTGGTTGGGGGTGGAAGTGGCGATATTGCACCGGAAGTTGGCGTCACCGGCACTCCGGTCATCGATCCCACAACCAACACGTTATTTGTCGTGTCAAAATCCGCGATCATTTCGGGACCGTCCTTCTATCAACGCCTTCACGCAATCGACCTGTTTACCGGCAATGAGAAGTTCTCCGGCCCTGTCACGATTGCCGCCACCTATCCCGGCACCGGAGACGGAGGCACAACCACGACCTTCGTCGCCCGCCAAGAAAATCAGCGCCCCGGCCTGGCTCTTGTCAACGGAGTCGTGTATATCGCATGGGCATCCCACGAGGACACCCCCCCTTGGTATGGCTGGGTCATTGGCTACAACGCGACGAACAACCTCCCTAAGGCAAGCTTTTTCAACGACACTCCCAACACAGGTCTAGGAGGCATCTGGATGGGTGGCGGTGCGCCTGCAGCCGACTCTTCCGGCAATCTCTACGTGATAACGGGAAACGGGAATTTCGACGCGACCAATTTGTCAGCGCCGAACAACGATTATGGCGATTCATTTTTGAAGCTCAGCAGCAACCTGACAGTGTCCCAATACTTCACTCCTTCGGACCAGTCCTCAGATAACCTGAACGATCAGGATTTCGGTTCGGGAGGTGCTGCGATACTTGTGGATTTGGCACCGAACGGAAGCAATCCCACGCACCTGGTTCTGGGTGGCGGTAAGGATGGCAACCTGTATCTGCTGAATCGAGATCAAATGGGCGGTTCAGGCGACACGAATGCATGGCAGGTCCTGAGCTTAGGAAACGGCATCTTCGGCACCGCGGCATTTTGGAATTCGGCATTTTACCTGGCAGGCACGGGCGGCAGGCTGCAAGAGTTCTCTTTGAATTCCTCGACGGCCAAGCTGAACACCTCACCGATTTCGACGACGACGGCCACGTTCGGGTTCCCGGGAGCAACGCCATCCGTGTCATCGATGCCCAACGATACGAATGGGATTGTGTGGGCTCTCGATAACTCCCATTACTGCACACCGCAGTCGCCCGGTTGTGGGCCAGCGGTGCTCCACGCTTACGACGCCACCAACCTCGCCACGGAGCTTTGGAACAGTTCACAAGGTTCCGGCAACAGCGCGGGCTACGCGGTCAAATTCACGGTGCCAACCGTTGCCAATGGCAAGGTCTACATTGGTACGCGAGGGAACAACATCGGCGGAGCTGACAGCAGCACCACGGTTCCCGGGGAACTGGATGTCTACGGGCTGTTGCCGAAGTGAATGCCGATCCATTGACCCGGAGCGGGGTGCGTTCGATCATTACATATTGACGAGAGCACTTTCGGAATACGGTAGACTTTCTGAGCGCTGTGAAGGGTGGCTTTTTCTTGAGTAAAAAGCCACTTGAGTGCGTGGTTCCGAACTACACCAATTCCGAAAGTGCTATAGCCGCTACTTCAACACGGGTGAGGGGAGATAGCCTTCTGTCGCCAGCCACTGTTGGAAGAGCCCAGGCCAGGCGTCGGATGGAAGATTTTGCTTCCTGATCCCGAAGCCATGCCCTCCCTTCTCGAAAACATGGAGCTCCACGGGTTTGCCGGCGGTGCGCCATGCGTCATAGACACGGACGCTGTTGGGTGTCGGGGGAACCAGGGGATCGTCCTCCGCGCAGGCGAGAAACATCGGAATCCGGTCTGGGCTTGGATTCACTGAGGCGGGCGCGAGGGCGTAAATGGGCGCGGCGAAATCGGGCATGCTGGCGGCATCGTGGTGAAGCGCGACTTCCAGGGTGAGATAGCCTCCGGCGGAAAAGCCGATCATCCCGATGCGATTTGGCGCGAGACCCCACGCAGCCGCATGGGAGCGCACGATGCGCATGGCCTGCTGCCCGTCGGCGAGGATCATGGGAGTCATTTCGTCGAGCACCGGCTGAAGCAGACCGGGCGTGGTGATTTTGTGCATCATGACGGGCAGGAATGCGGCATTTGTCTTGGTAAGCCGGTAGCGCAGAACGAACGCGGTGATGCCCATGGAGTTGAGAAACCGCGCGACGTTGACGCCCTCGCCGTCGATGGTCAGCATGTGAAATCCGCCGCCGGGACAGACGATCACGGCGGTTCCGTTGGCCGTGCCTGCGGGCGGGAAATATGACGTCATCGTCGGATCGACTACGTTGCGGATGAATCGCTCGCCCAAGCGCGTTTCCGACTCCTGCTGGGTCCAGTTTTCAGAACCGGGAGCCTTGCCGGGCCAGAGGCGCATCGGTTGCGGTGTCGTGGATGTGGAGACAACGCTGTCAGCTTGCTGGAGGGTGACGTTCACCGGAGTACCGCTGATCTTGAACCATAGGAACAGGACGGCAATTGCGAGCAACAGAAAGGCCGCGATCGAGACGTAGCCAAAATAGCGAAGCCACCGGTTCTTCACGTTATTGCCTCCGCTCTTCGTCTTTCATTCGGCAAGAGTGCGCGCAGCCGCTGGGAGAGCCATCGGCACCAGTGAATTCGCGCTCAGGAGTCATGCTCGCTGGATTGTAACTCGTCCCTCTTGATTTTCGACAAAGGCGCCGGCGACGGGTGAAAGCTCATTGCGGGTAGGTCTATGATGATCCCGGTCGATCCAAGAGATGAGCGCCGTAGCAGAACTGCCCAATCGAACTGGACGGCGCGATTGGTTTGCGTGCGGGAGTTGAGCGGAGAGAGCGAGGATATCGATGCAAGGAATTCATTGGAAACGGCAACTTGCCGTGATGATCGCTGCGGCAACGCTGATAGGGCAAGCAAGTGCACAAGCCGTGAACGGCACAGTCACCGACGCCACGCCACCGTTGCGCGACTTCGTTCCGGTGACGATTTCGCCCCAGGCGCAGGCAATCTACCATCGGTTGTTGCCTCTGGTTGAAGCGCTGCGAAAAGACCAGAAGGTTCCGCAGACGGTGGCCGATTTCGATGCGCGGTACACGCAAACTCTTGCGCGGGCCGAGGCATCGACAGAGCCTGCGCTCAAAGCGCTGGGAGTAACCGACACCTATCTGCACATGGGTGATGTGGGCGTGCTCGAGACCAAGCCGCCGAACTATCAGGATGACGGGACCGTGCTGATTGACGTTCACGGCGGCGGTTTTGTGCTGGATTCGGCACGCTCTTCGGCCGGCAATGACGCAATGATGGCCGTGAGCACAGGCAAACGCGTCCTCTCAGTGGATTAAGCGGTCGCGCCGCATGGCAGGTGGCAGCTTGTGACCGACCAGGTTGTCGCGGCGTACAAAGCGGTGCTTGCCGAGGGATATCATTCGCAGAGTATCGGGATGTTCGGCGGCTCTGCGGGCGGCGATATTGTGCCGGCGAGCATTTTGAAGATGCGCGACCAGGGCATCCCGATACCGGGCGCAGTGGTGCTGATGTCTCCTTGCGTCGACCTGCACCTGATCGGTGATACGGAAACGACGCTGGCCGATGCCGATCCCGCACTCTCAAACAAAGAAGACATCTTTGCCGGTTTCAAAGCGTATGCGGATCCGTCCGACTGGAACAATCCTTATGTCTCGCCGATCTTTGGCGATTTCACAAAGGGCTTTCCGCCCGTCCTGATTCAGGTGGGCACGAAAGAAATGATCCTAAGCGACTCGGTCAGGTTCTATCAGGCCATCAAGGCGGCCGGAGGAGAAGCCGAACTTGACGTCTATGAAGGCATGGCGCACGGCTTTCAGTCCTACATGACGGGCACTCCGGAACAGAAGGCGGCCTTTGCCGAGGTGAAGCGTTTCTGGTTGGGTCATTTAAAGGCGACCACGCGATAGATGCAGGCGGATTTCGAATTGCCAGCTCCTGGTCTCCGTAGCGGAGCTTATGATCATCGTGCTCCCGGAACAACGGATGAATCGGTAACCAAGCACGGTGGGTGAGGGAAATAAACATGGGTTTGTGGTTGGGGATCAAAAGTCTGCGATGGGCTCCGGGATTGTTCACCGTATTGGTTTGCGTGCTGAGTAGTCTGGCGAGCTACGGTAGCTCCGCTGCACCAAATCCATCCGACCGCAAGGCGGCTGCCGCAAGCCAGGCAGCAGGCCCAACGGTACAGATCGAGAGCGGGGCACTGCGCGGAATTTATGTGGGATCGTTGGCTGTGTTCAAGGGGATTCCGTATGCGCGACCTCCTGTTGGGAATTTGCGCTGGCGGGAACCGCAGCCAGCGGAGGCGTGGCGAGGCATCAAAGACGCCTCTCATGCTGGAAGTGCCTGCGTTCAGGATCCGGCTGGACTCACTCCATTTTTGGCGCCGATGGCAAAGGCCTATGGGTCAACCTATATGGCCGAGCCTTTGCGCTCGTCGGAGGATTGTCTCTATCTGAACGTGTGGACGCCAGGTTGGCCGCCGCAACACGGACTGCCGGTGATGGTTTGGCTTCATGGGGGCTCGAACGTTGTTGGCAGTGGGGCACAGAGTACGTATGACGGCGCTTCGATGGTTTCGCATGGCGTCATCCTGGTGACCATCAATTATCGACTGGGCGTGCTTGGATTTTTCAGTCATCCGGAATTGACGGCGGAGTCTTCGCATCATAGTTCCGGCAAATATGGACTGCTTGATCAACTCGCGGCCCTTGGCTGGGTGCAACGAAACATTGCGCAGTTTGGGGGCGATCCAAACAACGTGACTCTGTTCGGCGAATCGGCAGGCGCCATCGATGCCGGAGTACTGATGGCTTCACCGCTTTCCACCGTGCTCTTTCGAAGGGTCATTTCAGAGAGCGGCCCGATGATTGGAGGCGGAAAGGGGACGACACTTGCCCAGGCCGAAGCCTTTGGAAAAGTGGTTGGTGAAGCGGCACCGGGCGATCCGCACTGGAGCGGGCTGGCAAGGCTTCGCCAGATGCCTGCGCCGGAGGTGAGCAAGCTTGTGGCGCAGGTGGTGAAGACGCGCTTCAACGGCGTTGATACGTCGTCGCCCGTCGCGGACGGATGGGTGAATCCGATACCGCCGCAAGAGGCATTTGTGAAGGGCTCGATTCAAAAGGTCGATTTGCTCGTCGGCCTGAACGGTCGTGAACTGAGCGCATTTAGGGTGGCAGCGGCGGCCGCGTCGAAAGCTCCGGGAAATCCAGCGCCGGGCGGGGCAATGGGAATCATAAAAAAGTTTTCGGAAACGGCCCACCCGTTCTTTGGGTCTTGGACGAATCCGGCGATTGCGCTCTATATCGGAAACATCCTGGTGCATCGTGCCGTGGGACTCGACCACGCGGCCAATGATATTGTCGTGGCGTGCCCGGTGGGGGCAATGGCAGCACTGACAACGGCTGCAGGCCAGCATGTTTACGTCTATCGATTCGAGCACACGATCGCGGGCAAGGGAGAAGCGGAACTGGGCGCGTTTCACGGCCTGGAGGTTCCATACGTGTTTGGGGCGTTAAAGGATCGTGCGTGGGGATGGCTTCCGTTTGGCGCAATGGATCAACAACTCTCCGGCTCAATTCAAACTTATTGGACGAACTTTGCGAAGACGGGTAATCCGAATTCCCCAGGTCTGCCGAGTTGGCCTGCATGGACCGATGAGAAAACGGAGTTTCTTGAAATCGAGAAGAGTGGCGCAATCTCGGCCCAGCGCAAGTTTCCGCCGCTCTTTAGCAGTCTCGATGCAGAGGATCTCAGGAAGAGTCTAAGCACCGAATAAAAGGTTGATGCTTCGTGGCAGAAGCAGGGAGTACGGATCATGTGGAAGCTTCTTTTGAGAATGATGTGCGGCGTGATGTTGGTTCCTTGCATGCTTCGATTGTCGGCGCAGATGCCGTGCGAGCAGCTTGTGGCCGTTCATCTGCCGGATGCGAAGATCCTTTCAGCCAAGCTGGTGCCGGCGGGGGAACTCGCCAGTGCGAAAGCCTTCGGCACCGTTCCCGCGCATTGCGATGTGCAGGGGCTTATCACGCCGACCAGCGATTCGGTTATCCATTTTGAGTTATGGCTTCCCTCAGCCTCTGACTGGAACGGCAAGTACATGCAGATCGGCAGCGGAGGATGGGGCGGCATCATTCTCGATCGACAATTTGTAAAGCCGATTGCGCGCGGCTATGCTGTGGCGGCAACAGATGACGGTCACAGCGCCAACGGCGACGAAACCGGGAAATTCACGTTGGGGCATCCGCAGAAACTGATCGACTTCGGATATCGTGCGGTGCACCTGACTTCTTCGGATTCACGCATCGTTCTGGACGCGTTCTATGGGCGACAGGAGCGGCACGCCTATTTTGTGGGATGCTCGGACGGCGGCCGCGAAGCTTTGATGGAAGCAGAACGATTTCCGGAAGACTTCGACGGCATTGTAGCGGGAGCTCCCGCGAATCACTGGACACATCATTTCACCGGCTTTATCTGGAATGAGCGAGCGCTTTTTTCGAACGGCGAAAGCGTGCTTCCCGCGCAGAAGCTGCCGCTGATTGAAAAGGCCGCGCTTGCGGCCTGCGACAAACTCGACGGTGTTGAGGATGGCCTGATCGAGGATCCGCGCGCGTGTCACTTCGACCCATCTGTTCTTGAATGCAAAAACGGCGACGGGGCCGATTGCCTAACGGCGGCGCAGATAGAAGCAGTGCAGAAGATCTATGCCGGCCCCTAGGACCCGGTGACCGGTGAGCAGATCTATCCCGGATACGCGCCGGGCACGGAGGCTGAAATTGGCGCGTGGCAAATGTGGCTGCTGGGCCGCGTTCAGGCGCAGTTTGGCAACAGCAATTTCGCCGATGCCACTTATGAGAATGCCAACTGGGATTGGCACACGAGTGATCTGCACAAGGATCTGCAACTGACCGAGCAGAAGGTCGGGCCTTACGTCGACTCGTACAATCCTGATCTGCGCAGTTTTCGCGATCGCGGAGGGAAGCTGCTGCAATACCATGGCTGGGGCGATGCGGCGATCGCTCCGCAGGACTCAATCGACTTCTACGGCAAAGTCCAGGAGTTTCTGTCGACGTATCCGGATTCGCGTAAGCATACATCGGAAGATATTCACGATTTCTATCGGCTCTTCATGGTCCCCGGCATGGGTCATTGCGGAGGCGGCGCCGGTACAGGGTCGTTCGGCAATGAGCTGATTACGTCTCCCGGCGTACCACAGGATCCTGACCATGACATCGTGCTGGCTCTCGATCATTGGGTCGTGGACGGAGTCGCTCCGGATCGAATTATCGCGACAAGGCCAGCGGGACAGCCAGCCAGCATTGCGATTCCTGAACCGATGACAAGGCCGCTGTGCGCGTTTCCTGCAGTCGCGCGATATAGGGGGTCCGGGTCAGTCAAGGATGCGGCAAGCTTCGGCTGCGTCGCGCCCCAAGCTCATTGACGGCAACCTGAGTGGATCAGCATAGACGTACATTGAACCTGTGCTTATCGCTGTGAAAGACCGCAGGCAAACTGCAGCACTCTGGACTAGGGCGTGGCCAAGGATTACTTCCGTTGGATGAATTAGAGACCGACAGGCTTCAACATAAATCCCTATTTCGTCCTTATTTCACGGGCATCTGACTATACCAGGATATAGGTTGTATTCTCGCGGTGCCGCTTCTACTCTCTCCTCATAACCGCTGCGAAGTTATTCGAGCCCAGGCAGTGCAAAGGGCTTCCTGAGTCCGTTGTACTCCATGCATCGCAACGTAACATGCCCTTCTTACTAACTTCTTTTGAGCCTAACAGTACCCCGCTGCAGTCCAAATGCCGACTCAGGAAGGCTTTGAAAACGGGAATCAGATTCAGATCTCCCGTGTAGAGTCGTTGCACGGAAGAGCATCGCGGGCCGGCGTCTCTTCTTTTGCAAAGTGTGCAGAAATGGCTGAAAGAAAAGGCTTCCTCCGCCAAACTGGCCGAATGTCCTCAACCGCTTGAAGCGCGGACTTTCGAATGCATAGGAAGCTATTAGGGCCTGTTAACACTACTGGGGTGGTGTCGACGGGAGACAATTTTTGCGAGTTCAAGGAGCGAGGAGTGATGCATACCGGGTGTCTGCTAGCGACGAGCGATGACGAGATTGGAAAATTGGCTCGTCCCTTCGGGTTGTGGAGCAAATCGGGCCATACTTCATTCTCGCCCTCGACGGTGGACCCACCACAGCCTTCGGGCTCGGCTTCGTCTGGCCCGATTTTCTCTCGCAACGCCATCCACCCCAGTAGTGTTAACAGGCCCCAGAAGGCATTTCTCCTTGAGATAGCCTTTTGACGGTCTTGCGATGTTGCGATTTC
>OCTA010004588.1_pt1 | contig 12088 bp, 9 predicted proteins | sample 1538991 | NCBI WGS metagenome assembly OCTA01 (sample SAMEA3539302, study PRJEB22396) | soil metagenome | biome: tundra; feature: field; material: soil | place: USA | collected 2010-05 | depth 0.15 m | reverse complement strand
CGAACAAGATCGACCACCCCGGCGCCGTCGCGATCCTCGACGACGACATCGCGCAAGACGGCTCGCCGTTCCTGGTCCTCGAGCTGCTCGAAGGCGAGTCGCTCTCGGGCACGCTTTCGCGCGCCGGCGGAACGATCCCCGTCCCCGACGCCCTCGCCATCGCGGCGTTCGAGGAAACTTCGAGAACGAACCGGCGGAGCTCAGTTCACACAGACGCCGCCGCCGTCGGCGGTGATGTGCGTGCAGTGAATCGCGTCGCCCGTGAAGAGGAAGTTCTCGAGGTGGTACATGCGGCAGTTCAGCGTGTTGCCGCCCCCCTGGAGGTCGGACGCGTCGCCCATCAGGTAGGGGTAACCCGGATAGCCGCCGTCGGCGCCGCACGACTGCAAGCAGTCGCCCATATCCGCGTAAGACGTCGGGCAGAACTTGACCGCCATCGAGCAGAAGTCGTCGCACGGATTCGTTCCGCAGAACTCGGCGCCGAGGGGCCCGGCGTGCGGGCAATGCTCCTGGGGATTCTCCAGAGCCGCGTGAGAGTGCCACACCCGGCAATACACGCTGTCGCCGCTCGCAGTGGGGCTCGTGGCGCTCACGTCGACCGGGTTGTCCAGCCCCTGCTCGTCATAATGATTCGTGTGGAACGCGCAGAGCTGATTGCACACGTCGGCCGAGAGATATTCCTGATTCGCCATGGCCCCGCAGCTGATGGCCATGTCCGCGCAATAGTCTTTGCAGTCGTCCCTGGCGACGAACACGCCGCCGTCACCGGCTTCGATCGTGCCGGCCTCGGACGAGCCCCCCGGGCTCTTGGGCTCGGGGGAGGCCTGATCGATACCGAGCACCGCGTTGCACGCGACGAGCACGCCGGCGACCGCGGCAGCCGCTCCGAACGCGAGCGCGAACATCCCTGCCCTCGTGGCCGGCATCACCAGGCTCCTCTCGCGACGACGCCGCCCAGCGTCGGCAATACTTGCAGGCTCGCCGAGGCCGACCCCGCCGGCGACCGGGGCGCCGTGAACCAAAGAATCCCGCCCGCCACGATCGCCGCCGCGCCGACGCCGACGAAGACCGTGGCCAGGTTCCCGGCGGACCGTGCGTCGTCACGCTGCGAGAGCCCCGCGGCGGAGCAGAGATTCGGGCTGGCGGGCTCGCAGTTGGCGAGCGAGTCGTTGTACTTGCTCTTGGCGCCGAGCGCGAGGACGCCCCCGACGCCGAGACCGACCACGCCGACCCCGGCCACGATGGCGCCGGCCACGCGCTGCGGGCCGCCCCGGCCCGCAGCGGGTGCCGGTGTAGAAGTCGCCTCGGTCGTCGCCCCCGGAGACGAGGTCGCCGGTGCTTCGCCGGGCGACTGCACAGCAGGGACGGCCGAGGTCGAGTCGGCGGGCGCCTCGTCGAGAGCAGGGATGCCGACGGTGGATTGGGCCCCATCTTGCGCGACGTCGACCGTGATCGACCACGACTTGCGGCCAGGCGCGCTGGCCTCGACCGTGTGCGTCCCGGTGTCGACGGGGATCCCGAGGCTCCACTCTGCGGGGTCGACGAGGACCGCGTCGCGCTTCACTTGCTGCCCGGGAGCGGGCTGCGCGACGGTGATGGTCAGGCGAGCGAGCTTCGGCGCGAGCCCGTCGGCCCTTCGCTGCGCGGTGGCCAGATAGTCTTTCCTCCCGGCCGCGTTGGCGGCGCTGGCCGCCTCGCGGTACGTGGCCCAGGCCGTTGCGGTGCGACCGGACTTCTCCCAGCAATTCGCGAGATTGAGCAGCGTCGCCACCGACGGGCCGAGACGCTCGCTGTCGGCGAACTTGGGACAGGCCTCAGCGTACTTGCCTGCCGCGAGGAGCGACCGCGCCTCTTCGAAGAGCGCCTCGGCCGCGACGTTGGTGTTCGAGGCGGTCTGAGCGCGCGCCTCGGGTCCGGAGGCGAGCGTGGCGGTGATCCCGACCGCCAGCAGGATCCACGAGCTCGGCGTGGGACATCGCATCCCCCCTCTCTAGCCGAACTCCGTCAACGCAGCGCGGGAATGTCGTCGTCGAGAGGCGTGGAGTGAAGCGGCTCGGCCGATCTTGCGAGCACGGGCGAAGGCGGAACGAACGCCGGCTTCGGCGCCGTGGCGACCGCGTCGTTCGACAGCGCCGGCGCGACCGCGGATGACGAGGGCTCGAGGCTGGGCAAAACCACCTGGGCGATCGGTTCGGCGCTCCACGCGGGGATCGGCGTGACGGGTACGGGCGCAACGAGCAGCGTCGTCGAGTCCGCCGGCGGAGGCGCCGGTGAGCTCGATGCGCCGCCCGATCGCCGGACCGCGAAGAGCACCCCCACCGCTACGACGGCAAGGAACGGAATGGCGAGCCACACGCGGGCGCGATGACGCGGCGACGTGAGCTGCTGCGACTCGCGACGCCCTTCGGAGCCCCACGCCGCGGGAATCGAGGGCGTGAGAACCGGCACGCCAAAGGGCGGCGTCAACACCGGCGGCGTCAACACCGGCGCGCCGAGGGGCGGCGGCGCGCCAGCCGTCGCGGACTCGACCGATGACGGCAGCGAAAACGTGCTCAGACGAAGAGGCGAGAACGGCTCCAGCGCGAGGGCCAGCTCCGACGCGTTCGCGTAGCGCCTGTCTCGGTCTTTTTCGAGGCAACGTTCGACGACGGCGACCATCGCCGGCGGAAGGTCGGGACGGAGCGCGGCGAGCGAGAGCGGAGGCTCGCTGACGACCTTGAGACAGAGCTCCGGCATCGTCTCGGCCTCGAACGGGCTCCGCAGCGTGAGGAGCTCGAACAGCACGACGCCCAGCGCCCAGATGTCGATCCGCGCGTCGACGTCGCGCGAGGAGCGCATCTGCTCGGGCGCCATGTAGAGCGGGGAGCCGAGCACCGCGCTCGTCCTCGTGAGGGCGCCTTTGCCGCCGCTCGTCAAATTCGCCGACTTCGAGACGCCGAAGTCGAGCACTTTCATCTTGGGCGAGCCGCCGACGCTGCGCGTGAGAAACAGATTCTCGGGCTTGAGGTCGCGATGAACGATGCCCGCGGCGTGCGCCTCGGCGACGCCCTCGCAGACCTGCAACATCAAGACGACGGCCATGTCGAGGGGCATCGGTCCGTCGCGGATCAGAATCTGTCCCAGATCGCTCCCGTCGAGGAACTCCATCACCATGTAGGGAGCGCCGCTTTCGAGCTTGCCGACGTCGAGCACCCGGGCCACGTGTTCGCTCCGCAAGCGAGCCGCGGAGCGCGACTCTCGCAGAAAACGCTCGACCGCCTCGTCGTTGGCGAGCGACTCGTCGCGAACGAACTTGATGGCCACGAGCTGACCGAGCTCTTCGTGGCGCGCGGCGAAGACGACCCCCATCCCCCCGACCCCGAGCACGCGCTCGATGCGGTACTTGCCCGCAAGGAGGTCCCCTTCGCGAACCTGGATGGAGCCGAGCTGGGTCATCCGCGAAAAGTTCTATCACACGGCGCAACAAGCGCTCGCCGCGGGGCGCACGCGGCTCAGCGAATCGTGGGGATGTCTTCGTCTTTACCCCGTTCGCTCTCTCTACTTCCTGGTCCCGCTGCGCCATTTGCACCGCTTGCACCGCTTGCACCGCTTGCACCGCTTGCACCGCTTGCACCGCCTCGGCGGCCGGGCTCGCCCGGGATCGGGGGCGGGCTCGGGGCGGCCCTGGCGGTCGGGCCCGAAGGCCCCGTCGGCGCCATCGATCCGGGTCGCGCAGTGCCGGCGATCCCGGGAGACGGAGCCCCCGGCGGCGTCCCGCCGGCGAGCTCCGGCGCGAGGGACGGCGCCGGCGCCGCATCGGCCGCGCCCTGAGCGGCCGACCCGGCCAGGTCGACGGCGCTGACGAGCGGACGCGCCGCGGGGGGACGGAGGCTCGCCGAGACGGCAGACGCGGGCGAGAGCGACGCGACGGGCGGCGCGCGCAGCCCGAAGGCCAGCGCCGCGACCCCCGTGGCGCCCACGAGGAGGGCCCCGAACGCCAGGGGGACGACCCGCGACCGGCGCTCGCCGGGCGCGGCGCCGGTGACCCGCTCCTGGCCCCACGCGCTCGACGTTCCCGGCGCTTCCGCCGTGGTCGTCCCGGGAGTCGCGGCCCTAGGCAACGTGGGCAAGGCGGGTATGGTGGGCAAGGCGGGTATGGTGGGCATGGGCGCGGAGAGCGTCGACAACGGCTGCCGCGTCGCGCGCGCTCCCCCCGAGAGTCGCGACACGCGCGACGCGCGCGACTCCCCCGGGAGCCTCGGCTCCATCGCCAGGCGGGCCCTCTCGGCGAGAATGCGCGCCTCCTGCGGCGCGAACTCTTCGAGCGCGGTCGCCAGCTCCGCGGCGTTCGCGAACCGGCGCGCCGCTTCTTTCTCGAGGCACCGCTCGACCGTTGCGACGAGGCCGGGCGGCACGTCGGGGCGAAGGGACGCGAGCGACAGCGGAGGCTCGGTGACGACCTTGAGGCAAAGCTCCGGCATCGTGTCGGCCTCGAACGGCCATCGCTGCGTGAGGAGCTGGAAGAGCACGACGCCGAGCGCCCAGATGTCGGCGCGCGCGTCGACGTCTCGCGACGAGCGCATCTGTTCGGGCGCCATGTACAGGGGCGAGCCCAGCATCGCGCGCGTACGCGTGAGCCTCGACAGCTCTCCGCTCGCGCCGCCCATGGCCTTCGATACCCCGAAGTCGAGGACCTTGATCTTCTGAGTGCCTCCAATCGTACTCGTGAGAAAGAGGTTCTCCGGCTTGAGATCGCGGTGAACGATACCGGCGGCGTGCGCCTCGGCCACGGCTTCGCACGCCTGCAAGATCCAATCGGCGGCGGCCGAGGCCCCCATGGGCCCGTGGTCCGCGAGCACCTTCGCGAGATCGTCCCCTTCGAGGTACTCCATCACCATATACGGCGCGCCCGAATCGAGCTTGCCGACGTCGAGCACGCGAGCCACGTGCTCGCTCTTGAGCTTCACCGCCGCGCGCGCTTCGCGAAGGAAGCGCTGAACGGCCTCCTCGTTGTCGAGCGCCTCGTCGCGAACGAACTTGATGGCGACCATCTGGTCGAGTTGCTCGTGGCGCGCCGCGACGACGATCCCCATCCCTCCGGCGCCGAGGACACGCTCGACCCGGTACTTGCCGGCGAGCAGATCGCCCTCGCGCACGGGGGCGGAGCCGGGACGGATCATTATCAGGAGAAATAGCACTGAACCGCCCGCTGCGCGGAGACAGCCTCGGCATAGAATTCCTTACAGAGTGTACAAAAACGCTCTTTTCCCCGTCTCACGATGCAGCTTTCGTGGACGGAAGTCCGCCGGCACGGCACGCTACGGTCCTTCATGCGCCTTCAACGAACCGCTTCCCTGGCCGTCTTCGCCGCACTGGGCTGTTTCATCATGGGTCCGAGCTCGGGTTGCTCGAGTTCGAGCAAGCCCGGCGCGACCCCGGGCGGCGGAGACGACAGCGGTACCGACGACGGCGGGAGCATGACCTTCCCTCAGAACAACGGGGACGCCGGCAGCACCGGCTTCCCGACCATGACATGCGGCACTCAGTCCGGGTTCTTTTGCGAGCAGGTGACGTGCCCGGGTACGGACGTGACGACCACGCTCCACGGCACCGTCTACGACCCGGCCGGCGCGCTCCCGCTGTTCAACGTGGCCGTTTACGTGCCGAACTCGCCTCCGATCGACCTGGCGGACGGCGTGTCCTGCGCCAACTGCCAGAGCTTTTACACCGACCCCGTGGTCAGCGCGCTGACCGACGAGGGCGGTAACTTCACCATCAAGAACATGCCCGTGGGGACGAACATCCCGCTCATCGTCCAGGTGGGCAAGTGGCGGATGGTCTACAAGCTCTCTGAAGTGAAGGGGTGCGTCCAGAACGATGCCGCATCGCTCGCCGGCACCAAGCTCCGCCTCCCCAAGAACCACACCGAAGGGCACATCCCCAACATCGCGATCTCGACCGGCGCGCTCGACTCGCTCGAGTGCCTGATCCGCCGAATCGGGCTCGACGCGAGCGAGTACACCGGCAACCCCATGACGTCGGTCGACGGACCGCGCATTCACATCTTCACGGGCGGCAACGCCGCAATTCCCGGTGGGCAAGGCGCGCAGACGAACAATCCCAAGTCGATGCAGTCGTACCAGTACCTCTGGCTCAACGACATGCAGATCAACCAGTTCGATGTCGTGTTGCTCGCGTGCGAAGGCAGTCCCACGTCTTACTTGAGCACCGCCGCGCAGTCGGTTCTCCAAGACTACACGAACGCGGGCGGCCGAGTGTTCGCGTCGCACTACCACTACGCCTGGTTCAACACGGGCCCGTTCTCGATGGTCACCCCGGCGCTCGCCCAGTGGTCGCCCGACGGCGTGGGCAGCAAGCCCCTCACCGTCGGCCCGCAGGGCGACAGTGGGTTCGTCAACGGCGACGTCATCCAGAAGCTGCCGAACGGCATGCCCTTCCCCGAGGGCGTGTCGCTGCATCAGTGGCTCAGCAACGTTCAGGCGCTGACCAACGACAAGCTGCCCATCTGGTACGCGCGGCACAACGCCGACCTCACGGCGGCGAACACGGCGTCCCAGCCCTGGATCCAGCTCGATCCGAGCGTGACCGACGCTCCGAACGCCGCAGAGTATTTCTCGTTCGACACGCCGATCGGCACGGCCGCTCTGGAGCAGTGCGGCCGCGTCGTCTTCAGCGACTTGCACGTGAGCGGCGGAATCAACGCCCAGAACGAGCCGGGTATCATGCCGGACTACCCGGGCGGCCTCGCGTTCACTCCCGACGGTTGCGCTGCGCACCCGCTCACGGCGCAAGAGAAGGCGCTCGAGTTCATGATCTTCGACCTCTCCTCGTGCCTGACGCCGATCGGGAGCACGGGAATGATGCCCCAGCCGAAATAGGCGCGACCGGGGTGGACGGCCAGCCGCAGCCTCGGATGGTTCGTGAGCGTGAAGAGGTGATGAAACGCTCGCGAGAACGGGGAGTGCGCTTCGCCGAGGGCCGCATCCTTCGGCGGGGCAGGGCGATGGCTCGCGCTGACCGGGCCATCGACTCCGTGGAGGCGTGGGCTCCCCCTTCCTCGGCGACGGACGTCTCCCTTGCGCGAGCTGACCGCTCGGCTTCGCTAGGCGAGGCCCTCTCCCTCCGAGGGCGACCGCTCGCCCGAGCAGGTCTTGATGCGAAGCTCCCGCTGGGGGAACGGGATCACGATGCCCGCCTCCCGGAAGGCTCGCTCGATGGCGAACCGCAGCGTGCTGCTGATTCGCAGATCCTCGCGGGCGTTCGGGATCCAGCAGAGGAGCGCGAACGACAGCGATGACTCGGCGAAGTCTTCGAGCCGGACCTCGGGCTTGGGCATGTCGAGCACGGCGTCGCTCTTGCGGGCCACTTCGATGAGCACGCGCTGTACGAGATCGGGATCGGTGCCGTAGGCCACGCCGACGCCGACGCGGATGCGAAGACTCGTGGTCGGCCGTGAATGGTTCACGACTTCGGCCGTGATGAGCGCGCTGTTGGGGACGATGATGGTCACTTCGTCGCGCGTGATGATGTGCGTCGCGCGGAGGCCGATGTCCTCGACGGTCCCGAGGGTGCCTCCGACGCGGACGAAATCGCCGTGGCGCACGGGCTGCTCGAAGAGGAGGATCAGGCCGCTGATGAAGTTCTGGGCGATGTTCTGCAGACCGAAGCCGATGCCGACGGCGACCACCGCCGAAGCCGCAAGCAGGGCATCGAGCCGGAAGCCCATCGTGTTGAAGGCGCCGACGAGCCCGATCGCCGTCACCGCGTAGCGAACGATCTTCGAGACCGCGAACTGAACACCGTGCGGCGTTCCGCGCGAGCTCAGGAGTCGCCGCGCCGAGAGGCCGAGCAGGTTGCCGACAGCGAGCGCGACGATGACGACCGCCGCGCCCACAAGGAGCGAGCCGGGCGTGATGGCCGCGCCCGCCAGCTCGAGCAGTCTGCGATCGAGGAACTCTTTGAGGTCCTTGGGCATGGGCGTTCAGCGAGCGCGCCCGCGGGCGAGTGGCCCCTGCCCGACGCGCGCCGAGTTGCGAATCCCGAGGCACCCGTAGACATGGCCCGCGACGCGCACTTCGACGCAAGCCGGGACAGTCCCTGGGCGATTTAGACCCGTAGGCATGAACGCGATAGTACGGTACACCCACCTAAGTTACGTGGAACGAGACGGAGAACGATCCATGCCCTTCATGCGCACCTCCCGGCCCGCCTTCGTGGCGGCCGCTGCGATCCTCGGCGTCACGGTCGTCACAGCCCCGGCCCGCCAGGCGCGGGCCGACGAAGTCTCGCCCGACGGAAAGGGCGTCGTAGGCGGCGCGCTCCTCGGAGGCGAGGTCGTCATGATCACCGAAGCGCTCGCCGGCGTGAGGCCCGGGTGGGCCTACGCAGTCGGCGGGATCATCGGCGCGGGCGGCGGCGGCGTCGCCGGGCACTTCATCGAACAAGACCAGGCGAGCCAGAACGGGCGCGTCCCGATGTACATGCTCGCCGGCGGGCTCGCGCTCATCATTCCGGCGATCGTCCTCACGTTGAACGCCACGCGCTGGCAACCCGAGGAGGGCGCGACCGAAGACGCTGTGCCCACGGGCCCGCCCGCTGAGCCCGGTGTGGTCGGTGGAAGCATCGTCACGGGTTCGCCGGCCGCGCCGCCGCCTGCCGAGTCCACAGCGCCTCCCGCAGGCACCCCGCCTCCGCCCCCCGCGGTCGTCACGCCGGCTCCGCCCGCTGCGCCTACACCGCCCCCTCAATCGCTCTTTGACGTTCACCGTGGATCTCTGCGATTCGGCCTTCCCGTGCCCGATGTCCGGCCCGTGTTCTCCGTAGCCGAACGGCGCCAATACGGAATGCACGCCGAGACCGAGTTCCGGATGCCGATGCTTCACATGACGTTCTGATCTCGGTTTGCTGTACCATTCGATGAACGCTCGGCCTGGAAGGTCGGGAGCGGAGGCGAATGCAAGGCGCACAGCGACTTCCTCAACCGGCGAAGCCGGCGGATCCGATGCTTGGCCGCACGATCGCGGGCCGCTACCGGCTCGAGGCGCGAATCGGTGAAGGCGGGATGGGCGTCGTTTACCGCGCCCGTCACGTGCTCATCGACCGCATCGTCGCGGTGAAGCTGATTCGTCCCGACCTTCGCGGTGAGACCCACCTGCGCGCGTGGATGCTTCGCGAGGCCCGCGCCGCGAACCGCGTCGACCATGCGCACATCATCGACATCCATGACATCGGCGAGACGGGCGAGAGCGAGCTCTATCTCGTGATGGAGTATCTCGTCGGCCAGTCGCTCTCGAGCGAGCTCGCGCGCGGCTCCATGGCGCTCGGACGCGGCGTCGACATCCTCGAGCAGATGTGCGCGGCCCTCGCGCGCGCTCACGACCTCGGCGTCGTGCACCGCGATCTCAAGAGCGACAACATCTTGTTGACGAGCAAGGGCGGTCGCAAAGACTTCGTCAAGATCCTCGACTTCGGGCTCGCGCACCTGGCCATGGACCCGCGGCTCGCGCCCAAGGGCGCCGTCTTCGGAACGCCCGAGTACATGGCGCCCGAGCAGGCGCGCGGCGAAGAGGCCACGCCCCAGAGCGATCTCTATGCCCTCGGGGTCCTCTTCTTCGAGATGCTGACCGGTCAGCTCCCCTTCCGGAGCGACGATCGCGAGACGCTGCTCGAGATGCAGCGAACGGCGATTGCGCCTCGCCCCCGGTCGATCAAGCCGGACGTGCTGCCCGCGGCCGAGTCGATCGTCGTGCGGCTGCTCGAAAAGGATCGCCGCAAGCGCTTCCAGGACGCGCACCACCTCCATGAGGAGCTGAAGACGCTGCAGCGCAGCCTCCCGAGCACCCCGTGGGACATCAACACGAGCGACAACGCGGCGCCGCCGCCGCCGCCGCCGCCGCAGTCGCCCGGCGTCATCGAGTGGGCGAGCCGGGCCGCGCTCTTCTCGCGCATGGCGTCGCGCGCGTATCCGACGGGCAACGCCCCGTCCGACGTGCAGAGCGCCGTGTCGCAGGCGTGGGACCTCGCGTCACGAGCCAGCCGGCTCGAGGGCGAGGTCGCGAGCCACACCCGAAAGCTCGAAGCGCTCGAGCGGCGCGGCCGCGCGCTCCGCGCCGAGATTGGCCGCAAGGTCGAGGAGCTCGCGCACGAAGAGTCGCGCGCGCTCCGTGAGCTGGCGTCGGAGCAGACCGAAGTGGGCCGCCTCCGCGAGGGTCTTCTGCAGGGCGAGAAGGGCGTCGCCCAGGCCAAGCAGGCCGCCGATCAAGCCACCGGGGCGACCGCGCAGATGCGCGTCATCTTCGAGCGGGCCGGCGCGGCCGCGGCCAGCGTCGAGGCCAAGCGGGAGCAGCTGAAGGAGCACGAACAGAAGGCGCTCCAGAAGGAGGCGCAAGCGCGCGATCTCCGCCGGCAGATCGAAGAGCTCCGCGCGCAGCTCGCGCGCTACGCAGAGGCGCTCGAAGAAGATCTGGCGAGCGGGCGCGAGAAAGTGGCCGAGCGCACGCGCGAAGGCATCGGCTACGAGAAGGCGTTCAGCGAAGTGTCGACGCTGCTCTTGAACCACCTCAAGGGGAAGCCCGAGGCGCGCGATCTGCTCCAGGAGCTCATCGCCGCCATGCACGGCCAGACCTACAACAGCCCCGTCAAGAACGAGAGCCGCGGGCCCGGTTAGAGAAAGCGGCGCCTTGCACGCGTACCCCGCCCGGGTGGCCGAATTCGCTCGCGCGCGCTGGCGCGAGCTCCAGTCTCTCCCGGATCCGGGGCCGTGCGATCCGCGCCACGCCATCTTGCCCGACCAGGCGGCGCTCGAGCACCTGCTCTCGGTCGCGTATCAGGCGTCGCTGCTGCAAGAAGAAGAACGTCCCGTTCGCTTCCGGCTCTTCGTCGGCGAACCGGGGCGGCTCCCGGCCGACGTCGGGCCGCCGCAAGGGCTCCATTGCCTTCGGTTTCGCGAGCCTCGCCGGTACGACGAGCACGAGATCCGCAGGCTCGCGCCCGCCGCCAAGTTCACGCGCGCGCTCATCGGCGTCCGGAGCGTCGGCCCCACCCGGTTCGAGATCTGGGGGATGCTCCAGTCGGGCCCGCGCTGGTTGCAGAGCGCACGCGGCGGCCGCCCCTTGCCCTCGCCCGTCCCGAGCGACGCGGTGGTCGTGCGGGCCCTCGGGCCGGGGCGCGTCTCGGTCTCCCTGGGCGAGGTGATCCTCGCCGAGCTGCGCGGCGGCGAGCTCCAGAGCTCGATCATGGACGCGTTCGAGTCGAAATGGTTGGCGACGCGGTTCGTCCGGCTGCGGCAGGAGCTCTTCGCGCGTCACGAAGAGGCGATGCGCGGAATGGGCGGCGTGGATCTCGACCCGGACGTCACCCGCAAGATCGCCCAGCAGATGGTCAAGCGCCTCATCGCGACGATGCGCGACGCGCACCACGGCGGCACGCTGCTGCTCGTCCCGCGTGAGCACGCGGACCACCTCGTCAGCGAGAAGGGCGCCATCCGCCTCAAGTACGCGTTCATCGACGACGAGCCGCGGCGGCGGTACCGGTCGCTCATTCTCGCGGTCATGCGCGAGCTCGCCATGGCTGGGGCCGAAATGGACCCGCGGCCCGGGCGCATCGGCTGGGACGCGTACCGCGCGTCCACGCGACCGGCCATCGTCTCGCTCGACGAGGCGATCCTCGAGATGTCGCAGCTCCTGGCGGCGCTCGGCGAGGTCGACGGCGCCGTGCTGCTCACCGACACGTTCGAGGTCCTCGGCTTCGGCGGCGAGATCGCGGGGGCCCTCCCCGAGATCCGCAACATACGCCGCGCCCTCGACCTCGAAGCCGAGAGCTGCGAGACCGTCTCGATCGACGCCGTGGGGACGCGTCATCGCTCGGCCTACCGACTCTGCGCGTTCGAGCCCGAGGCCGTGGCCATCGTCGTGTCGCACGACGGCGGAGTGCAGTTCGTCGCCTGCCGCGACGGCGCGCCGGTCTACTGGGATCACGTGCCCGTCACCGGCGCGGAGATCTGAACCGGCTTAGGGGAGGGAGATGGGCCGCAGAGCCATCGCGACGGCGCGCTGCAGCACCTTGTCCTCGAAGGTCGGGATGCCGAGCG
>OCTA010004587.1_pt1 | contig 12088 bp, 12 predicted proteins | sample 1538991 | NCBI WGS metagenome assembly OCTA01 (sample SAMEA3539302, study PRJEB22396) | soil metagenome | biome: tundra; feature: field; material: soil | place: USA | collected 2010-05 | depth 0.15 m | reverse complement strand
GAACGGTGGTGGAATCGGTGGGAAAATCGGTTGCGAAGCGCTGGCTGCCATGGGGCCCCTTTCCAATGCGTGGTATGAATTGCCGGGCATACCTCCCGGAAGTGTACTACCCAGACTTGACTATCATATATGTTTTGCCGCTTTTCTGGTACCCCACGTTAGCGCGCGCCACGATACACTGGAGCGGCGGCAGGAAACTATGAACTACACCTACGAAGACATGGCCAAGATGATCGACCACTCGCTGCTGAATCCCACGCTGACGGTGGACGATCTGGAGCGGGGCATTCAACTGGCGTTGGAGTACGACGTGGCGAGCGTTTGCATCGTGCCGTTTTACTTGCAGCGTTGCGCGGAGGCGCTGCGCGGCAGCAGGGTGAACGCCAGCACCACGATCGGCTTTCCGCATGGCGGCCACACGACGGCCATCAAGGTGGCGGAGGCGCGGCAGGCGCTGGCGGATGGCTGCCAGGAGCTGGACATGGTGGTGAACATCGGCAGCGTGCTCAGCGGCGACTGGGGCTATGTGGAGTCCGACGTGGGCGCGGTGATCGACGCGGCGCACGAGGCCGGGCAGAAGGTGAAAGTCATTTTCGAGAATTGCTATTTGAACGACTCGCAGAAGGTCCGGCTGTGCGAAATCTGCGGGGAGTTGCGGGCGGATTGGGTGAAGACATCCACCGGGTATGGCACGGGCGGGGCCACCATGGCAGATCTGGCGCTGATGCGGCGGCACTCGCCGGACTACGTGCAAGTGAAGGCCGCGGGCGGCGTGCGCGACTTGGACACGCTGCTGCAGGTGCGCGCGCTGGGCGTCACGCGGGTGGGGGCCACGCGCACGGCGGCTATGCTGGACGAATGCAAGCGGCGGCTGGCGGCGGCTAGCGCTCAGTAAGGAACGTCCCTTTGGCCTTGGCCACCGGGATCAAGGTCGGATAGAACTGCACGAAGGTTTGGTCGACGGCGCCGTTCGAGGCATGGCACGTCTGGCAGGTCGAATTGGCCGGTAGCGGCTTGGCTGTTTGTTGGGAGCCGCCGAATTCGAAAAACGCCCACTTGGTGGGGAAGCGGGCCGGGTCTTTGAGGTGAATTTCGAGCCCGGCGAATCCCTCCTGGTAATGACCGCCGTTATTGATCGAGCCTTTGGTGGCGGAGTAACGGACCTCCAGCGCGAACATGGTTTTGGCGGGCCAGGCGCCGGTTTGGAGAAAGGCCCTATAGGCTTGGGGCGTGACGAAAACATTGTCGAAGCGCTCGGAAGACGGGGCCGCGGCGGTATCGATGGGACCGTAGGTCATCCCCAGCCCCGTGCTCAGATAAATCCATTCACGATAATTGTCCGGCCGCATGAGCCGGCCGTCGCTGGTGAACCGCGGTTCGTCCGGTGGGGCTTGCTGAGCGGGCAGGTTCAGCCACACCAGCGACAGGACGATCGGCAACTTTGCGTTCATTATGAATATGGTATCGCGCAGCGCCGCAACCGGACCTGCGACTGTGTTAGGTTGTGAGCAATGCGACTTTCCTCTGCGTTCGGAACCGTTATCGTAACCACGGCGCTGTGCCTGTGTGCGCAAGAGCAAAACACGCCAAGCAAAGACACGCCAGTCAACGAAGGGAAGGGCATACCGCCGAGAGCGACTCCGGCCGATTATCAGGCCCACGCCGCGGCGGGCACGGTGACGATAGGGGCGGAGTTCGCGGGACACGCCGTCCTCACGCCGGAAGGGGCGACCTACACCACGGAAGACTATGTGGCGGTGGAGACCGGGTTGTTCGGTCCGGCGGGGGCGCGCCTCAAGATATCCTCCGGCGACTTTTCGCTCCACGTCTATGCGAAGAAGATGACCTCCTTGCCCAGCCAGCCTTTCGGGATGGTGTTCAGGTCCCTCAAAGATCCCGTATGGGAGGACAGTGTTGCAGTCGAAGCGAAGGCAGCGAAGTCGGGTAACGGCATCAGCACTGGCGGGAAGGGTGGGGAGAAGGAGCCGGCGGCTCCGGTGCATATGCCGCTAGAGCTACAGCGGGCGATGCAGCAGCGCGTTCAAAAGACCGCGTTACCGGAAGGGGACCGCGCCCTTCCCCAGGCAGGACTGATTTTCTTCCCATACCGAGGCAAGGTTGCGGGCATCCATTCGATCGAGCTGGTTTACACCGGTCCCGCCGGGACAGCCACTTTGACGCTGCAGCCGTAAGGCGAGCTGCGCTCGCCAACATCGACAAAAGGCGTCGATGTTTGAGGGGGCGACACGGCGAGGGGGCGACGCGGCGATCCTTTCTTCGGGAGTTCAGCGGGTAAGTGGGTGTCGCGGCCGCCAGGCGGCTTCCCGCCGTCCCCCCATCCAAAGTAGAATCTAGCCTATGGGACAGCGCATCTTCCTCAGTTCCACCTGCCTGGACTTAGTGGACCTGCGCAGCGGGTTGAAAGAGTCGCTCGAGGAGATGGGGTATCAGGTCTGGGCATCGGAGTTCTCCGGCTTTCCCGCCGTCTCGGGCCTCCACAATCAGGACAATTGCCTGAGGAAAACTCGTATTTATCCGGTGAATCAACAGATCGACGACGATGCGGATTGGATCGGCTTCCTGTGGGCGGAAGTAGGGGGCGCGACCGCTCCCTGAGGAGCTGTGAAACAATCGCGGATCGCAGGCGGAACCGCCTGCGCCACCAGAACAGATACTGTGTTTGCAGTGGTGGGGCAGGCGGTTCGGTTCCGCCTGCCGAGATCGATGACGGGCGATTCACGGCTTCTGACAATCGCGGCTCAGTAACTTTGCGCTAATATTCGTTGGTGACTAGGATCCGAGCCTCATGCGCTATGTGAAGATCGGCGCTCTCGCGCTTGTGCTGATATTGGTCGGGGCCGTGGTATTCCTGATCGTGTCCGACCGGGTGAGCCAGCCCGCGCCGCCCGATCCGGCCAGCCTGATCGCCACCGCTGGGCAGTATCGAGTGCGGATCCAGCGCGACACCTACGGCGTGCCGCACATCATCGGTCCCAGAGACGCGGATGTCGCTTTCGGCATGGGCTTTGCGCATTCCGAAGACGATTTCAGCACCATCCAACAGGTGGCGCTGGCGGTGCGCGGCCAACTCGCCGCGACCGAGGGGCCGAAGGCCGCCGTCACCGACTATCTCGTGCGCCTCTTCCGGGTTTGGGAAACGGTCAACGCCAAATATGAAAGCGACCTTCCGGCGGATTTGCGGCAGGTGCTGGAAGCTTATGCCGACGGCGTGAACTATTACGCGGCTCTCCATCCGGGTCAGGTGATGCGGGGGCTGCTGCCGTTCACCGGCAAGGATGTGGTGGCGGGTTTCGTCTTCAAGCTGCCTTTCTTCTATGGCCTCGACCACGAGTTGCTGAAACTGACGCGTCCTGAAGGCGGCGCCATTTCCAATAGCGGCAAGAGCGCTTTTCTGTGGACCGACACGCCGCTACCGGTCGGGTCGAACGCCGTCGCCGTAGCGCCGTCGCGTTCGGCGGACGGAGCCACGCGGCTGCTGGTCAATTCCCACCAGCCCTATACCGGTCCGGTCTCCTGGTATGAGGCGGTGCTCGACAGCGGAGAAGGCTGGCACGTCGCCGGCGGCTTCTTCCCCGGGTCGCCATTCATGCTGCATGGCCACAACCAGCATCTCGGCTGGGCAAACACGGTCAACGGACCCGACCTGGTGGATGTCTACAAGCTGGTCGTCAATCCGGCGAACCCCAACCAGTACCGGCTGGACGGACAATGGCGGGACTTCCAGAAGAGCGACGCTAAGATCCGCGTGAAAATCTGGGGGCCGTTGGTCTGGACGGCGCATCGCGAGGTGCTGTACGCGGAGCAAGGGCCGGTGATGAAGACGGCGCGAGGCACGTTCGCCATCCGTTATGCGGGTATGAACGACGTGCGGCCGGCGCTGCAGTATTTCCGTCTCGACAAGGCCGCCAATCTCGAGGAATGGCGCGCGGCCATGCGGCTGCAGGCGATACCCAGCCTCAACTATGTGTATGCCGACGAGAAGGGGAATATCGGATACATCTATAACGGCGCGTTCCCTGTGCGGAAGGAAGGCCCGGATTGGCAGGGGGTGCTGCCCGGCGACCGGTCGAACCTGATTTGGCGGAGCTATGTGCCCTTCGACAAGGAGCCGCAAATCTGGAATCCGCCGTCCGGCTTCGTCTTCAATTCGAACAATACGCCGTTCCACGCGACCGCGCCCGCCGGCGATCTGAAACCGGAAGATTTTTCGCCGACGCTTGGAATTCAGACCGACATGACGAACCGCGGCTGGCGCGCGATGGAGACCTATGGCGCGGATCCGCGGATCACGGCGGAGGCATTTCACGTCTACAAATACGATCTCGCGTACAGCGTGCGTTCGAACGAGGCGCAGGTCTTCGCCGAGGTTCTGGCGATCGAGTCAGGGAAGGACGCCGATCTGCGGCAGGCGCACGATATTCTGCAGCACTGGGATCGCCGGACCGATGTGGCGAACCGTGGTGCGGCGTTGGCCATCCTGACAATCGAACCGCTGATCCGCGAACGGCTGGATGGCAAGGCGCCTAAGCGGCCGGTCGATGCGCTGCGGGAGGCGATCGAGACGCTCAAGACGCATTTCGGGCGGATCGATCCGGAGTGGGGACAGGTGAACCGCCTCCGCCGCGGAACGCTCAGCCTGGCCATCGATGGCGGTCCGGATATCTTTCGGGGTGTCTACGGAGAGCGGCAACCGGACGGCACTTTGACGGCGATGGCCGGCGACACCTTCGTCATGTTCGTGACGTGGGACAAGGCCGGCAAGCTTACATCGGAGAGCATTCATCAGTTTGGCTCGGCAACGCTGGACCCGAAGTCACCGCATTATGCGGACCAGGCGCCGCTGTTCGTAGGCATGCAGACGAAAGCCGTCTTGTTCACGCAGGCGCAGCTTGCCGGGCATATCGAAGCGGATTACCGGCCGGGAGAGCGTGGGAAAGTTGCATCCGGCGCGGCGAGCCGCTGAAATGGCTTTGATCGGATTATGCGAATCACACTCATTACATTCACCGCGGCTGCTTTAAGTTGTTCGCTATTCGCTCAGACTCAGGCGGTCCCTCCTCAGAAGCCAACCCTGGAGAGCAGCCTCCCGAGCGTTGCCTATGCATTGAGCCTTGAGGATGGCAAGATCGCAGGCGCGGGCGCACTCATCCTCGAAACGGCAATCTCGCAAGCGGACTTTGTCTTGCTAGGCGAGGACCACCTGACACGTGAAATCCCGCGGTTCGCGGCCGCGGTCTGCGATGCCATGGGCGCAAGCGGCGGTTTCTCCGCACTGGCATTCGAGGCAAGCCCTGCCATTGCGAATTTCGTCCAGGAGTCGCTCCGGAGTCCGGACCGTTTCGGCAAGATGGCCGATCTCCAGAAGCGCTACCCGGACAGCGCTGCCTTTCTGGGTGTGCGGGACGAGAACGATCTTGCCGCACATTGCGCGGCGGTGTCTCAGCGCAGCGGCTTCCGGATTTGGGGACTCGATCAGGAGTTCGTCGGGTCGGCCGGCTGGATATTAGAGCGGATGCTCGCGACCGAGCCTGGCCCAACTGCACGGGCTGCCATCTTACAGTTGCAAGCGATGGAGCGGACCGATGAAGAGGAGGCGCGCAAAACAGGCGACCCTTCCAAGCTGTTCCTGTTCGCCGTACCCGCCGCGGAGATCGAGAAGGCCGCGGCCGCGCTTGACAAGGATGGCACACCGGCTACTCGCGCGGCGTTTCGCGAGCTGACCGAAAGCCGCGAGATTTACCTGGGACAGGGGGATAAGCCTAGCGATTCCAATGCCCAGCGGGCTCGTCTGTTGAAGCGAAATTTTCTCGCAGATTACCAAGCGGCAAGTGGGCCGGGCAAACCGCCACGCGTGTTGCTGAAGTTCGGCGACTGGCATTTGTACAAAGGCATCAACCCCTTGCACCAGCGCGATCTGGGTAACTTTGTTGCGGAATTCGCGGATGGCCGGAACTCCACGTCGCTGCACATCATGGTGATGGGAGCCAAGGGCACGCACGCAATCTATACCGGCTATGGCCGCCCTTTGAAGTTCGAACCGTTTGCCATGGACCAGGATGAAGATTATCGATGGATGAAGCCGGCGATCGCTGCGCAGAAGGCTGGTTCACGGACTCTATACGATCTACGTAAACTGCGTTTCAAACGCCTGGAGTTGGGCGCAGATTGGGAGCGGGTCGTCTATGGTTACGACCTGCTGGTGCTGATTCCCGAATTGACGCCTGCCGGTTTGGATCGCTAACTCGCCGGGAACTCATGCCGTATCATGGTGCATGCCTGAATTGGTGTTCGAAGTCATCTTTCGACCGGCCGCGGCCCGAGCGAATTCGACTCCATCTGGTCCGCGACGAGATCTTGTCTGTCGCATGAAAGTTCACCAACCGGCAGTCACATCATCCTGGAAACCTCAGTACCGGTCCACCGGCGGATCGCAATTGCGGACCACCGCGCTCACGCGACGCGATCAAGCAAGTTTGTAGAGTATCCGAGAGGGCTGTACCCGGCGCGGCGAACCGTTGGGGGTGCGCCTTGGGGATTTCGCGGGCCGTTCGCAATTACATTTCGGGGAGCGAGATCCGGTGTCGCCGGCGTTGGTGATACATTGGAAGTACGGAGTTGCGCATGGTCAAGAAGCTCACGAAACATGGAAACAGCATGGCGCTGGTGATCGATCGCCCGATTCTTGAACTGCTCAAGATCGATTCCGAAACGCCGCTCGACGTCAGTACCGACGGCAAGCAACTGATCATCGCTCCGGCGAGACCATCGGGGCGCCGGAAGAAGTTCGAGGCAGCCCAGGAGTGGGCGCACAAACGATAAGGGAAGGCGTTCCGGAAGCTGGCCGAGTGAGTTTTGGCGGGGAACGTCATGGACCCGGTGTTTCTATCGCTCGATGAAGTCCTGGAGATCCACGAGCAACAGCTCGACCCGATACGGCGGATCTCCGGGACTGCGCGACGCGGCTGGGCTTGAATCGGCCGTGGCCACACCCCAAGCGACGTTCGGAGGCGAATTCTGCACACTTCCATTCCTGCGATGGCCGCGGCCTACCTCTTTCATCTCTGCCAGAACCATGCGTTCATCGACGGCAACAAGCGAGTGGGTGCCAACGCGGCCATCACGTTCTTGTTCATGAATGACTCGGAACCGGCCTTCGGTGAGCAAGAATTGGTCGATCTGGTTCTCATAATCCCCGGACCTGATTCCACTGCCAAGCGTGACTTTTTGGGCCGCCCGGCGGTTACTCTTATTTGAGGGCAGTTTGCGGAGCAACCGTTGAAGGCCGATCCGGCCACCGAGGAAGAGCGTCTTCTGATCGAAGCAGCCCAGCGCAATCCGGGCCGCTTCGCGGAGCTTTACGAACGCAACTTTGAACGTGTGTACGCGTACGTGGCGCGCCGCGTGCGCAGCCGGGAAGAGGCCGAAGATGTGACGGCGGAGGTGTTTCAGCAGGCGCTGGCCAATCTTCCACGATTCGAGTGGCGCGGCGTGGCCTTTGCCGCCTGGCTGCGGCGGATGGCCGCCAACGCGATTGCCGACCGATGGCACGCCGCGCGGCGGGAATCGTGCGAACCGGAGCGCGAACCGCCCGAGCCGGCCAGCGCGGAAGATATCGAGCGGCGCGCCATGCTTTTCCAGTTGGTGGACACCTTGCCGGCGGATCAGCGGCGCGTGGTGGTCGGGCGTTTCGTGGAGCAGAAGAGCATCTCCGAGATGGCGCGGGAGTTGGAACGCAGCGAAGGCGCTATCAAGCAGCTTCAATGGCGCGCGCTGAAGAGCCTGCGGGAACTGGCGGGGAGGGCCAATGGCTAAGCTCTCTCTCGCGGACCGGCTGGATCGGCTCCTCGCGCAGATGCTTGCGGCGGAGCAGGGCGCCGAATTTGCCCAGAAGGACCGGCGGCTCGCTCCGCTGGCGCGCCTGGCTGCCGACCTGCGGGATTTGCCGCGCCCAAGCTTCAAGGCGCGTCTGAAAAGCGATTTGGAAAGGAGAGCATCGATGAGCACAGCAGCAGTCAGCCCCATACGAGCCGGCTTCCACACCATCACGCCTTATGTGGAGGTGCCGCAGGCCGCCGAGATGATCGATTTCGTAAAGAACGTGTTCGGCGCGCAGGAACTATTCCGCGGCACAGGATCGGCCGGAGGAATCCACGCGGAAGTGCGGATCGGCGATTCGATGATGATGATCGGCGGAGGCAGCGCGCTTCGCGGCACACCCACTCCCACGATGTTCCAATACTACGTTCCGAACGTGGACGAGGTGTATGCACGCGCCATCGCGGCCGGCGCCACCGTGTCGCTGGACCTGACGGAGAATTGGGGAGACCGGTTCGGTGCGGTTAGAGATGTGTTCGGGAACGAATGGATTATCAGCACGCACCTGGGGCCGAGGTATGTGCCGGAGGGCCTGCGCGACGTGACCATTTATCTGCATCCGGTGGGGGCGCCGAAGATGATCGACTTTCTGAAGCGGGCCTTCGCCGCCGAGGAGTTCGTGCGTTACGATTCGCCCGAGGGAGCGGTGCTGCACGCCAAGGTGCGCATCGGCGATTCGATGATCGAGATGGGCGAGGCGCACGGCCCGTGGCAGCAGATGCCTACGGCGATTTATCTGTATGTCCCGGACGCGGACGCCGTGTACCGCAGTGCCATTGCGGCCGGCGCGGTTTCGCTTTCCGAGCCGGCGGATCAGCCTTACGGGGACCGCCTGGCGGGAGTGCAGGACTCCTGGAGCAACCGGTGGTACATCGCGACGCATATACGGGACGCATCGTAAGGGGTGCACCTTGATATACTGCGCATCATGCGGACCAGAAGCGCAGCTTTCCTGTTCATAACTGTTACGAGTACGGCGGCGGGGCAATACTTCCGCGGCGTCAACGTGTCCCAGGCGGAATGGGGCGACCCGCTCAACTCGACTTACGGCATTGGGAATTATACTTACGCCACACCGCCCACTTTCAACTACTTCGCAGCGCGCGGATTGTCGTTTGTCCGCCTTGTGGTCAAATGGGAGCGGCTGCAACCCACGTTGGGCGGCCCGCTCGATTCCGCCCAACTTGGATATCTGCAGAACGACGTGGCGTACGCCAAGGCGGCCGGGGCTGTTGTCAGTATCGTTCCGCACAACGAGGCGCGGTATGCCACTCTCGAGAGCCAGGTTGACAATAACAATTACGATACGGACGCCTGCGTGATCGACAATCCGTGCCCCGGTAGCCCGGTCAACGTCACGTCGGACGACCTGGTGGATTTCTGGGTCAAGATGTCCAACGTCTTCAAGGACGAGCGGGCCGTAGCGGCTTACGACTTGACCAACGAGCCACACGACATGGGAGTTGCAAACTGGGGCCAGATCGCGCAGAAGGTGCTTACCGCGATTCGCAATAACGGCGATAACAAGACCATCATGATTCCGGGCGACGGGTGGAGTAGCGCGAAGGACTGGTTGACCAACAACGGCGCGACGGCTTTTATCAATGACCCGGCTAATAACTACTATTATGAAGCTCACGAGTATTTCGACTCCGATAATAGCGGCCAATACGTGGAGACCTACGACCAGGAGTTCGCCGCCGATCCAAACCTAGTCACGAGGGGAGTCACGCGGTTGCAACCATTCGTGACTTGGTGCACGACCAACAACGTCCCCTGTTATCTCGGGGAGTACGGCATACCGAACGACGACCCGCGATGGCTCACGGTACTGAGCAACTTCCTGACGGCGCTGGATCAAGCGGGTTTGCCGGGCACGTATTGGGCGGCGGGCGAGTTATGGGCGACCGTGCCCGTGGCCGATTGCTCCTCCTGTCTGAACTCCGTGCAGCCTTTGAACAATTTCACGGCCGACGCGGAGCAGTTGCAGACGTTGTTGGGGCACCTGAAGCCGGCTACGCTGGTGACGGTGCCGTCGGCCGCTATCTACGGGTGGGCCAGCACGCCGGGCGAACTGGTGACCGGTTACGGCAGCGGCCTCGCCGCAGGTACGGAGGAGGCTACGCAACTGCCGCTGCCCACGACGCTGCAGGGCGCTCAGGTGCAGTTGACCGATAGCAGCGGGAACGTGTCGCTCGCGCCGCTCTTATTCGTCTCGCCGGGACAGATCAATTACTTGGTTCCATCCGGCGTGGCGGCGGGCATGGCGACGGCGACGGTCCTAAACGGCACGACCGAAGTAGCGACGGGGCTGCTGGAAGTGCAATCCATCGCGCCGGTGATCTTCACGGCAAACGAACAGGGAACGGGCGTGCCGGCGGCCCTGATCCAACGCGTGCACCCCGACGGCACATACGACTACGAGAGCGTCGCCTCTCCGATCGCGTTCAATGGGGACAGCCTTTATCTGCTTCTGTACGGCACTGGATTCGATGGCGCGTCCAAGAGTAACACCATGGTGATCGTCGGCGAGGTCTCCCTGACGGTGACGTATTCGGGCCCGGCACCGGGTTTTTCGGGAGAGGATCAGATCGACGCGCAACTGCCCAGTTCACTGGCCGGAGCCGGCCAGGTTACAGTGTACATTGTTGTTAATCAAATGCCGGCCAATCCGGTGACCATCACGTTCCAGTGATCGGAGTCAATTCGGGAGGTATGCGCTAATATCCCGGATAATCTGCCGTTCCTGCGGCGAAAATCGGCCACGGAACTCGTCGCTGTTCATGCGGGCCTGGCGCTGGGCTTCCGGCAGTGAGCGAAGTTGCTCGACTTCGCGGTGCACTAGCGGTTGGCGCGCCTGAGGCAACTGGTGGAGGTCGCGCAGGCGATCACGGACGATTTGCTGCTTGTCCGGCGGAAGCTGGCTGAAGGTTTGGTAACGCTCACGAAGCGCCTGCTGTTCTTCCGGGCGCATGTGGTTGTACCGCCAGATGCGCTGGCGGATGAGCCGCGCGCGCGCGGGCGGCAGCTTGGCGAGCTCACGTTCACGGTCCTCGGGGGACATCCGGTTCCAGCGGTCGATGGGATTCGCCTGAGGCTGCTGCGCGGCGGGCCTCTCCGGCCGATGCTGCGACCTGGCTGGCCCGACGGCCGCGGCCGCCAGCAGCAGGACCAGTCCGAACCGGGTAAGCGCGGAGCGTCCCGAATCACATGGCATCGGGATGCATGCTTTCCGCGGAATCCGGCGTGCCGAATTGACGCAGTAGATCCAGATCGTCCAGAGTACTTTCCACCTGATTCGCGCGCACGACTTCACCGCGCGGCGCAACCCGCGCGCTGGGGCCCGGATGTTGCAGCAGCAGGCCCGCCATCAGCAGCAGGCCGGCCGAAGCCGTCAGCGGCAGCGCCTGGCGGAGCGGCATGGGGCGGAATGGGCGCGTAAGGCGCTCCCACCACGAGAAACGCACTTCCCGGTCGATCCGGCGATACAGGCGCCGGTCGAAATCGGGGGAGACCGCGGGCGCTTCCCAGGCGTCCAGAGCCTTCCACACAGCGGTCTGGTCCGCCGCCATCGACCGGCAAGCCGTACAACCGTCCAAGTGACGTTCCAGGGCGCGCGCGGTCTCCGGATCGAGTGCACCGGCGGCATACGCCACCAGCATTTCCGGGTTGCGGTCTTCTAATAGGCAATTCATGTTGTTCCCATGTGCGCCAAACGGGCGCGGAGCGTTTCATAGGCCCGGTACAAAAGCGATTTTACGGCCGAATCCGAGCACCCTAGCACCTTCGCGATCTGGGTGTACTCCATCTCTTCATACTTGTGCAACAGCACGGCCGTCCTTTGCTTTTCAGGCAGTGCGGCTACGGCCTGCCGGACCTCCTCCAATTTCACTTCGTACACCAGCTTCTGCTCCACGGAAGGCCGCCGGTCGGAAATCTGGCGGGCCGGGAGATCCGCCGATACATCGTCCAAGCGCTCCTGCCCCCGCTCGTGTTTTTCATCGCGCAGCCAGTTCAACGCCAGGTGCGAGGCGATCCGGAACAGCCAGGTCTTGAACTTGGCCGTGGGCTCATAACTCGACCGGGAGCGATACACGCGCAAGAAAGCCTCCTGCGCCAATTCCTCGGCGACGGCCTGCTCCTGCACCAACCGGTAGACGAAATGAATCACCGAGGCGCGATGCTTTTCGAG
>OCTA010004585.1_pt1 | contig 12090 bp, 11 predicted proteins | sample 1538991 | NCBI WGS metagenome assembly OCTA01 (sample SAMEA3539302, study PRJEB22396) | soil metagenome | biome: tundra; feature: field; material: soil | place: USA | collected 2010-05 | depth 0.15 m | reverse complement strand
GGCGCCGCCGCAGCGGCCGGCGGCAGCACCGCGACATCCGCTCCCGCCTTCGGCGAGCTGCTCAAGCAGGGCATCGATTCCGTGAACAAGAGTCAACAGACCGCTGGGGCGCTCGCCGATGCCTGGGAGCGGGGCACGCCGGGTGTTGATTTGGCCAAGGTAATGATCGAGAGCCAGAAGGCGTCGGTTTCGTTTCGGGCGCTGACCGAGGTGCGCAATCGTCTGGTCAGCGCATACCAAGACATCATGAACATGTCGATCTGAGTACCGCGGGAAGAATTAGCTCATGGCGAACAATCAAACTGTAGTGGTTCCCGGGGCGCTCGGATTGAACGTCCGGCCGCTGCTGCTGTTGCTCGGCGTTGCCCTTGCGGTGGCCGCCGGGGTCACCGTGGTGCTGTGGTGGAAAGGACCGAACTGGAGCCTGCTGTACGGCAATCTGTCCGACTCCGACGCCAGCGGCGTAATCCAGGCGCTGCAAACCGGTGGCATCGAATACAAGCTCGATAACAGCAGCGGCGCGATCATGGTTCCGGCCGAGCGCGTGCACGATGCGCGTCTGCAGCTCGCCTCCCAGGGGCTGCCGCAAGGCAAGAACAGCAGCTTCGAATTGATCAGCAAGGATCCGGGTTTCGGTGTCAGTCAATTCATGGAGAGCGCGCGCTACCAATACGCTCTGGAGAGCGAACTGGCGCGCACGATCTCGTCGTTGCAGGCGGTCGAGGCCGCGCGCGTGCATCTGGCCATCCCGCAGCAGTCGGCGTTCGTGCGCGATCGGCGCCCCGCCAGTGCTTCCGTTTTGCTGCAACTGCGTGCCGGCCATCGCCTGGAGCCGGAGCAGGTCTCCGCCATCGTGCATCTAGTGGCCTCAAGCATTGCGGAACTCGATTCCGATCAGGTCACCGTGGTCGATCAGCAGGGGCGGCTGTTGTCATCCCCGAAGTCGGGCGATGCGGCCATGGCGGCCGAGCAGTTCGAGGCCGCGCACCGCGTCGAAGACACTTACATCCAGCGCATCGAGCAATTGATCGCGCCGATAGTCGGCGACGGTCGCGTGCGCGCACAAGTTACGGTGGATCTCGACGCGACGGCGAGCGAAGAGGCCCATGAACAGTACAAGCCCGACGGCACCGTGGTGCGCAGCGAGCAGAGTTCGGAGGAGAGCAGCCGTAATGGCAGTGGTTCGGGCGGCGTCCCGGGCGCATTGACCAATCAGCCGCCCGCGGGCGGACAACCGGTCGCAGCCGCCAAGCCGGCCCCGACGCCACCAGCCAGCGGCGCCGGCGCCAAAAACGCGGCGGCCAGCGCGGCCGAAGCCGCCGCCGCAGCGGCCGCTGCCGCTGCCGCCGCAATCCCGGAAAGCAGCTCCAAGCAGAGCACGCGCAACTACGAGATCAACCGCACGCTCAGCTATTCGCACCAGCCCGCCGGGCGCGTCAAGCGCGTAACGGTCGCGGTGTTGGTCGACAACGTGCGCAAGGTCGGCGCCGACGGCAAGGTCACGCAGCAGCCGCTGGCCAAGGAGCAAATCGAAGACATCACCCGACTGGTCAAGAACGCGGTCGGCTTCGATGAAGCGCGCGGCGATAGCGTCAATGTGGTCAACGCCTCCTTCCTCGACGAGAGCGGACCACCGCTCAAGCCGGAGGTGATTCCGTTGTGGCAGCGCCCGATGGTGCGCGACGTCACGCGGTTGGTGCTCGGCGCACTGGTACTGATCGCACTCGCGCTCGGCGTACTGCGGCCGCTGATCAAGAATCTCGCTAATCATGCCATCAGTGCCGCGCCGCCGCAGATGTTGGCCGCCGGCGTGGCGCAGACAGGCGACGAGCGGGCGATTCCGACCGCGCAGGGGCCCGCCCTGGCGTATGAGCAGCAGATCGTGCAGGCACGAAGCCTCGTGACGCAGGATCCCAAGCGCGTGGCGCAGGTGGTCAAGACCTGGGTGGGCGAATCATGAGTGAGGCGGCGACAGATCGCTCGGGCGTTGATCGCGCTGCGATCCTGCTATTGGCGCTCGGTGAGCAGGATGCGGCACAGGTCTTGCGTCATCTGGGCGCCAAGGACGTGCAGCGCGTGGGCGCCGCCATGGCGCAACTCAGCGGGGTGTCGCGCGACGAGGTCTCGACGGTACTGAGCTCGTTTTCCACCAAGGTGGAGCAGCAGACTTCGTTCGGCGTCGGCACCGATGAATACATCCGCAGGGTGCTGATCGAGGCGCTCGGCGCTGACAAGGCCGGCAGCGTGGTCGATCGCATACTGGGTGGCCGCAGCAGTCGCGGACTGGAGGCGCTCAAGTGGATGGAGGCGCGCACGGTCGGCGAAATGCTGCGCAATGAGCATCCACAGATCATCGCCATAGTCCTCTCCTATCTGGATTCGGATCAGGCCGCTGAAGTGCTGAACCACTTGAGCGAAAACACACGCGCCGAAATTCTCATGCGCATTGCGACGCTCGACGGCGTGCATCCAACGGCGCTCGATGAGCTCGACCAGGTGCTCGAGAAGCAATTCTCCGGCACCGGCGGCTCCAAGACCTCCAGCGGCTTCGGCGGCCCAAAGGTTGCGGCCGGGATACTGAACCTGGTGGGCAGCGCGCAGGAAGCCGTGCTCATGGCTCAGATCGCCAAGGTCGATGAGCCCCTGAGCCAGAAGCTGCAGGATCTGATGTTCGTATTCGAGAACCTGAACGAGTGCGACGATCGCGGCTTGCAGGAGCTGCTGCGCGAAGTTCCGGGCGACAAGCTCATCATCGCGCTCAAGGCGGCTGATGAGAAACTCAAGGAGAAGTTCTTCAAGAACATGTCGGAGCGCGCGGCACAAATGATGAAGGACGATTTGGAAGCCCGCGGTCCGGTGCGCCTGTCGGAAGTCGAAGCGGCGCAGAAGGAAATTCTCGTCACAGCGCGGCGCATGGGCGAAGAAGGCCGGTTACAGCTCGGTGGCAAGGGCGGCGAGGAATATGTCTGAGCCGATTTCCACCGCGGTTTGGGAGCTGCCGCAGATCAATGGTCCGGTGCTCGCGCGCAATCGTCGCATCGCCGATCTCCAGGGGATCGAGCGCGAGGCCTGGGACAAGGGCCATGCGCAAGGTCGCGAGGCCGGCATCGCCGCTGTGCGCTCCGAGGCACAGGCGGCGTCGCAGGAACTGGACCGACGCGTGCAAAATTTGGGAGCCATTCTGGATTTCATGTCCAAACCCATCGCCGCCCTCGACCACGAGGTGCAGCGCCAACTCGCCTCGCTGGCCGGTGCGATTGCGCGGCAGATCGTACGCCGAGAACTCAAGACTCATCCGGATGAGATCGTCGCCGTGATCCGCGAGACCGTTGCGCTGCTGCCAATGACGGCGCGCGAGGTGCGCGTTCACCTGAACCCGGAGGATGCAAAGCTGGTGCGCTCGCGTCTGACCGAGGCAAGCGGCGATCGCGCCTGGAGCATTGCCGAGGATCCTATCATTTCGCGCGGCGGGTGCCGCGTGAGCAGCGAAAGCTCGACCATCGATGCACAGCTCGAGCAGCGGCTTGGCGCGGCGATCGCCGCGGCGCTGGGCGATACGCGCTCGGCCGCGACAGCGCCATGAGCGCGCCTGAAGCCGGCGTCAATCCGATGTATCAACCGGCGGCACAGCGCTGGGTACAGGCGCTCGAGGGCGCGACGCAGCGGCTCTCCTCGGTGCCGCCGCCCGTGGTCGCGGGCCGTCTGACCCGCATGGTCGGGCTGACCCTCGAGGCCGCCGGCTGTCAGGCTGCGGTGGGCGATCGATGCGAAATTGTGAGTTCCGATCACGGGTGCATCGAGGCAGAGGTGGTCGGGTTTTCCGGCGACCGACTGTATCTGATGCCGACCGGCGACATTCACGGGCTCAAGCCCAACGCGCTGGTGCTGCCGCGAACCCATACCGGTACGGTGCGCGTGGGCACGAAGCTGCTTGGCCGCATCGTCGACGGCGCCTGCAATCCGCTTGACGGTCTGGGGCCGATCGAGACCGAAGCCAGTGTCCGACTGACCGGCACACCGATCAATCCGTTGCGCCGTCAGCCCATTACGCAGCCGCTGGATGTCGGCGTGCGGGCCATCAATGGCTTGCTGACGGTCGGTCGCGGCCAGCGAGTCGGGCTGTTTGCCGGCAGTGGCGTGGGCAAGAGCGTGCTGCTGGGCATGATGGCGCGCTACACCGCGGCCGATGTCATCGTGGTCGGGTTGATCGGCGAGCGCGGCCGCGAAGTCAAGGAATTCATCGAGCGCATCCTGGGACGCGCCGGCCTGTCGCGTTCGGTCGTGGTCGCGACGCCGGCCGACTATCCACCGCTCATGCGATTGCACGGCGCCTGGCTGGCGACGGCGATCGCCGAATACTTCCGCGATCGCGGAAGCAACGTATTGCTGATCATGGACTCGTTGACGCGCTTTGCGCAGGCGCAGCGCGAGATTGCGCTCGCGATCGGGGAGGCCCCGGCAACCAAGGGTTACCCGCCTTCCGTTTTTGCGCGCCTGCCGCAGCTGGTCGAGCGCGCCGGTAATGGGGTCGCCGCCGCGGGATCGATTACGGCCTTCTACACCGTGCTCGCCGAAGGCGACGACCCGAATGATCCAATCGTCGATGCCGCACGCGCCATTCTTGATGGCCACATCGTGCTGGCGCGACGTATTGCCGAAGGCGGTCGCTATCCGGCCATCGATGTCGAAGCTTCCGTGAGCCGCGTGATGCACGACATCGTGCCCGCGAGCCAGCTGGAGCTGTCGCGCCGGCTGCGCCAGACGACCGCGGTTTACGAAAGCAATCGCGATCTGATCACGATCGGCGCCTATCAGCGCGGCAGTGACCCGCGGATCGACAGTGCCATCACGCGCTGGCCGCAAATTGAAGCCTATCTGCGACAGGACATGCACGAACGTGTGGATCTGGCAGCCAGCGTCTCGACGCTCGCGGCGACGATGGCGGAGGCGCCCGGATCAGCCGGCGATGCCCCGCGAACCAAGGGAGGATGAAGTGAAGCGATCGAAACGATTGCAACCGGTTGGCCAGCTGATGGATGAGTTGGAGCGTGAAAGCGCGCTACGCGTGGCTGCCGCCCAAACCCGCCTCGGCGAGGCGCAACACCGATGCAGGGATCTGCAGCGCTATCTGGATGAGTACCGCGACATGTTTGCGCAGCGGGCCAAGGTGGGTATGGGTGTCTCAGGTATGCGCGATTATCAGACCTTCATTGCGCGATTGAGCGAGGCGGTGCAGGCGCAGCAAAGCGTCGTCGAGCAATTGACGGCGGAGTGCCAGCGCGAGCGCGAAGTATGGTTCCGGGCAGCCGCCCGCAAGTGCGCAGTCGGCAAGGTCATTGACAAGGCGCACTCCGAAGATCGAACGGTCGAGGACCGCCGCGTGCAGCGCGAGCTGGACGAGCGAGCGCAGCGCCAGCGCGGTGCGCTTTGAGGGCTGCCTCGCCCGCGGGCGCTGCATCAGGCCGTGTCCCCGCGCGCAGCGCCGCGCCCATAGCGCCCGACACCGCGACGGGCATTGAACATTTTGCCGACCTGCTCGCCGGCCGGGCTAACTCGGTCAGTGCAGGCCGGCCGACCGCGCCAGCGGCGCCAGCGGCGCCAGCTGCTACGAGCGCGAATTCCCCGGCTGCCTCGACGAGCGACGCTGCCCCCACAGCGACGGGAAAGGCGGCTGCCGCCACACCCACACCCGCACCCGCACCCGCTCAACCGCTGGCCCACCCAGAGACGTCAGCCACCTCCACTGCGACGGCCTCACCCGAAGTGACAGCCGCGCTCGAGACGAACGCGAGGCCCGACGTGACACCCGCGCCCAGCGCGACAATCGCCGCCGGCGCGACCGACGCGCAGCCGTCGAGCCCGGCGGCAAGCAGCCCTGCAACGGCGAGCACTGTGCTCACGGGCACCCCGCCGAAGTCGAGCAAGACCGGCGATAGTGGCGGCACGAAGGCCGCCAGCCACCGCGCTGCTGCGAGCGATGATGCCGCGAGCGCGAGCCAGCTGACGGCGCTGGCGATAGGGCTGCTTGCCCCCAGCGTTCCGGCGAGCCCCATCGGCACGTTGGTCAGTGGTGCGCAAGACTCGAACGAGCAGGATTCTGACGCGAGCGACAATTCCGGGAGCGCCGATTCGGTGCTCGGTAGTGCCTGCGCTTTAAGCAACGCCTGGTACTCAGAAGCCGCCAACGCCGCGACGCCCAAGTTGACGCAGGCCACGACGGCCTCATTCGCGCCGGCGACCAGCGATCCGGCCAGCGCAGCCAATGCCGCCTCGACGGCAGACCTGTCGGCGCTCGCGAGCCTGGTGCGCGGGTTGCCAGGTGGCGCGGTGCAGGCCGGTACGGCACAGCATTCGATTGCTGTGCCGGTATCCGATCCAAGCTGGCCCCATGCCGTAGCCGCCCAAGTGCAATTGTTTGCGGCGGCCAACATTCAGAGCGCGACCTTGCGGCTCTCGCCCGAACACCTGGGTCCGGTGGAAGTTCACATCGATATGCAGGCCTCGCAGATCAATGTCAGTTTCGTCGCGGCGCACGCCGAGACTCGCAGCGCTCTGGAACAGAGCGTACCGACGTTGCGTGCCATGCTGGCCCACGGCGGATTGACGCTCGGTCAGGCGCAGGTGCAAGGCGAAGCGCGATCTGGGTCACAGTCGTTGAGCGCACGGACTCATGGCGTCGCCGGCGCTGAGTCGACTGAGGAGCCGATCGCCGCCAGTGTGACGCGTAGTGTGGGATTGATCGATGAGTACGCCTGAGTATGTGCTGCGAGCGACAAATTTCCGTCATCGCCGGCAGATTCAGCACTGGCACACGGCTTGCTTCGTAGGCAAGCAAGCTAACTTTCCGTGCACCTAAGAGAGCGACACTGACTATGGCGACAGACGCTGCAAAACTTGAGGCTACGCCCAAAGCGAAGTCGGACACGCCCAAGAAGAAGGGTAAGCTGCTCTATATCATCATTGCGCTGGTGCTGGTCGGCGCTGGCGCCGGCGGCTGGCTCGCCTTCAAACCCAAATCAGAGGCCGGAACGGCGAGCGCGACCGCCGAAAAACCGGCGGGGCCACGCTCGCCCGCGCTCTATTACAAGCTCGATCCCGCCTTTGTCGTGAACTTCGGTACCGAGGGCAGCGCGCGCTATCTGCAGGTCATGGTCGAGGCCATGACGCGCGATGCCGCGACGCTGGAGATGCTCAAGAACAATGAGCCGGCAGTGCGCAATGACCTGGTGCTGCTGTTCTCGAGCCAGGACAACACCACGCTACTGTCGGCCGATGGCAAGGAAAAACTGCGCGCCGCGGCGCTCGAGGCCGTGCGCAAGGTCATCGGCGCCGAGGGCGGCGATGCCAAGCTGGTCGAGAGCGTGTACTTCACGAGCTTCGTGATCCAATAGACATGAGCGCCGAGATCCTCAATCAGGATGAGATCGACGCGCTGCTCAAGGGCGTCGACGATGGCGCGGTGCCCACGACCCCGCCGCCGGAGGAACCCGGCAAGGTTCGGGACTATGATTTTGCGACGCAGATTCGTATCGTGCGCGGTCGCATGCCGACGCTTGAGATGATCAACGACCGCTTTGCGAGGCTGTTCCGCATTGGCCTGTTCAACATGCTTCGGCGCACGCCCGAAATCGCCGTGGCACCGGTGAAGGTACAGAAATTCACCGAATACACGCAGAACCTGCATGTTCCGTCGAGCCTGAACCTGATCAAGATCAACCCGCTGCGCGGCACCGGGTTGCTGACGCTCGACGCCACGCTGGTGTTCGCCATCGTCGACAATTTCTTCGGCGGCAACGGCCGCTACGCCAAGATCGAAGGCCGTGAATTCACGTTGACCGAAGGACGCATCGTGCAAATGGTATTGCGCCAGGCGTTTGCCGACCTGACAGAGGCCTGGAGCATCTGCAGCGCGATCAACATCGAATACATCAATTCCGAGATCAATCCGCATTTCGCCAACATCGTGAGTCCATCGGAAATCGTGGTCGTCACCTCGTTCAAGATCGAGCTCGACGGCGGTGGTGGTGAACTGCATGTCACGATGCCGTACGCGATGATCGAGCCGATTCGCGACCTGCTCGACTCCGGCATGCAGAGCGACCGCATGGAGCACGACGAGAACTGGAATCGGACGCTGCGCGAGGAGATCGAGGAGGCGGAGGTCGAGCTGGTACCGGTGCTCGGACATAGCACGCTGTCGCTCGGTCGCCTGGTCGATCTGAAACCCGGCGATGTCATTCCCTGCGATTTTGACGGCGAGGTCACGCTGTTTGCCGAGGGTGTGCCGGTGCTGCGCGGCGGCTACGGCCTCTCGCGCGGCCAGCAAGCCGTCAAGGTTTCCCAACGAGTCATGCGGCGCAAGCCGCCGATATTAAGTAACGTCGTGGTGGGCAAGTCATGAGCACACAAACCGCAAAAGCCATAGAGCCGCAGCCGGCCGAATTGGGCAATTTGAAGCCCGAGGCGCCGGACGCCGGCGCAAACCGTGAATTGAATCTCGACGTGGTGCTGGATATCCCGGTCACACTGTCCATGGAGGTCGGCCGCAGCCGTATCAGCATCCGCAACCTGCTGCAGCTGAACCAGGGCTCGGTGGTCGAGCTGGATCGTGGCACCGGCGAACCGCTGGATGTGTACGTCAACGGCACCCTGATCGCGCACGGCGAAGTGGTGGTGGTCAATGACAAGTTTGGCATCCGCCTGACGGACGTTATCAGTCCCGCCGAGCGCATCCGTAAACTGAAGTAATCGGGTTTAAGAAACATTGCTTTCGGCCGATATGTCGAGCAGGCGGCAATGGATTCAGGAGACCTCTAACGTGCCAGCGATGCTCCAGCCCCAGGCCCAAGCGGCGGCAACGCATCAGTCACTGTTCCAATTCGTCAGCGAGCTCGCCAAGGAATTGTCGGTCGGACGCGTGGATCTGCCGTCCTTTCCGGACGCGGCAGCGCGCGTGCAGCAGGTGCTCTCCAACGAGTCCGTCACGGGCGAGCGCATTGCCCGTGTGGTCAGTTCCGACGCGGGGCTAGCCGCACGCATTTTGACCATGGCGAACTCGACGCTGCTGCACCGCGGCGGCTCGCGCGTCACAGACCTGAAAGTCGCCATCACCCGCATCGGACACGAAAATATTCGCACCGCAGCGCTCGCTTATGCCACGGCGCAGCTGCGCCGCGCCGCGGATCTGGTGCATATCCGCGCGAATCTGGACAAATGCTGGCAGGAAGGCGTGCGCGTTGCCGCGCTCGCGCATGCCATGGCCAAGGAATCGCACCGTGTGCGCATGGATGAAGCCATGCTGGCCGGCCTGCTGCACAACATCGGTAAAATTTACATTCTTGCGCGCACGCCGAAGGACCAAGCCGAGGCGTTCGGCAATGACGATGAAGAACTGCGCAGCTGGCATCCGAGCATTGGTCAGGCGCTGATCGAGAATTGGAAATTGGGCGACGAACTGGCTGCGGCGGTAGGCGGGCAGTATGAGCTTGATCGTAGTCATTCCGGCGACCCGGATCTGCAGGACCTGTTGATCGTCGCGGTCAACGTCGCTACGCAGATGGCCAACAACTGCGCCGACGACTCGGTCCTGGCGCAGACGCCGGCCGCGGCGGCGCTCGGCCTCAGCGATTCGGCGTTGGTGCGCATCGTGCTCGAGTCGCAGAGCGACATCGAGATGCTGCAGGCGGCACTCGGATAGTCGAGCTCAAAGAAAGGGGGCCCGTCAGGGCCCCGTAATGTTGCGTGCTCGTCAGCTCGCCGGGGTGGTGTTGGTGAAGTACGTCACCACGTAGGCCTTCAAGGTGCCATCGCTCTGCGCTATTGCTGAGATTTTCACTTTCGTCCCGACTGCCAGACCGTCGGTCAGCGTCATCAGTCCGGTGGCCGTCGTAATGTCCACGGGGCTGATGGTCGCAACGCCGTTGCTGTAGTCGAGCTGGTAGACCAAGGTGGCCTCGCCGCTGCCGTTGTTGACATCGACAGTGACCGGTTGCGTGCCGTCGGCGGCGGTGACCGTGAAGGCGTAACCGCTGGCGGCGGCGGCGAGTGCCGTGGCCACCGAGACCGTCGGTACCGGCACCGGCTCGAGGACCGTGGCGGCCGCACTCCAACCCAGGGTATTCGCCGGGTCAGCCCACCTGGCATAGCTCACGCCCCAGGCTGATATGCCCGGCGCCGTACCGCCGAAGGCCACAGTGCCGTCGGTAGCGGTCACGAAATCGCCGATCGCGGTGCTGCCGGAGTCCACCAGCGTCGGGTAGGCAAAGTTCCACCACTTGTATCCGCTGATGGCGGTACCGTTGTCATCATTGCCATTCGCGCTGGCCGCGGCAATGTAGTTCAGCGTGACGATGTAGTCGTCGCTCGCGTGCGGGTAGTTACGGGTATAGGTGAACCCGGTGGTGCTGGCCTGCGAGATCGTGCCCGAGTAGGCCGCCGTCTCGATGTCGATGCTCTGCGCCACCATCGGCGTGGCCAACGGATCAACCGCGCTGGCGTGGACCTTGAAGCCGCGCACCAGATCCTCACTCGTCAGGAAGGAAGGCCCGGTGCCGATCGGGGTCGCATCGGCGACGGCGCTGGCGGGCTGGCGGAAATAGAATTGCGTGTTGGCATCGACCAGCATCGGCACGCCGACGCCGGATTCATTCTCGATCGTGACGATATCGGTCGTGGCATTGACGTGCAGCACGTGGCCTTCGGGGCTCAGCCAGATGCTGGCGAAACTGCTGCTCGCCCAGATACGCGTCGCCACCAGCGTGCCGTTCTGCTGATAGCGCGCCGCGATGCGCACGAACTTGCCGGTCAGGCTGCTTTCAGTCGAGAAGTTCATGATGGTAGTGCTGGTCTTGGCATCCACGTCGTAGAACAGCGTGCCGTTGGTCGCATCGGCCAGGATTGTCAAAGACTGCGAGCTTGCCACCGAGGTTTCCGGCGTCTGCGCCGGCAGAGTCGCGAAATCCCTGGTGATCGTGATGGCGGAGTTGTCGCTCGCTATCCCGGTGACGCTGCCATACATATGGCGCAGCACCAATCGCGTGATGTCGGCGATCGGCCGGTGGCGCACCGGACCGGTGAAGTTCACGGCCCACTGCATGCTGGCCGCGCCCGGTGGCATATGGCCGACAATGAAGGCCGGATGCGACAGATCGAATTCGAGATCGAGGGCGTTGTTCTGGCTGGTGGTGACGACCAGCGGCGAGACGAAGCTCACCGAAATCGGCACGACGCTATTCGGCGAGCTGCCCTGCGTGTGCTGAATCTCGATATCGGACGAGGCCACCGCCGTACCCGCCGGCAGGCTGAAGCCGGTTTCGGGATCCGCGGCTACCGTCAGCATGACATCGCCCGGGTTGCCGCCCAGCGTGACGAGCGCACCGGTATAGGTGCCGATCGGCACCGACACATTGCCCAGAATCTCGCCCAGCTGATCGAGCTGTTCGAGGTTGACATAAGGTTGGGCGGACGGCGCGGTATAGACCGTGACATTGCTTGCGCCGTCCTGCGGGATCAGCGCGATGCTGAGCACCTTGACGCCAATCGCCGCCCAATCATCCGCTGAGGCATCGCTGACGATGAGCGGCACCGTGCCGGACTGCGTGCTCGTTGATCCGGCGCCCGACGCAGCAGTCGATCCCATCATGCCCGAGGACCCGCCGCCACAGGCGGCAAGTCCGGCTATTAACGCGCCGCAGGCGGCGTACCGAAGTTGATTGATTTGCATAACCATCCCTTCATGCTCGGTTGGTAGAGATTGACGCACTAAGCGCCCCAATGCGGGATTGGTTGACGCCGCGGTGGTAACAGACGCGAATGCAGCGGTTGTGTCGGCGTCAGGCGACAGGCGCCTGCCAAATATCTGTCGGCGCGAGCGCGTCTCAATGCAGTGTGGACCACGTCACAGTGCTCGATTGGCCGCAAATCAAATCAGCAGAATGACTTAGCCGCGCGCAGGGGCTCATGGCATGCGCGTTGCTCCGTAAGTCGCGGCGATTCATGCGCGGAGACCTGCGAGCCTTGAACAGTACTGTAGCAAGCGGAACTGCACGCCGTGCGTGGTGCGTCTCACTGACATTGGCGCTCCTCGCCAGC
>OCTA010004584.1_pt1 | contig 12093 bp, 11 predicted proteins | sample 1538991 | NCBI WGS metagenome assembly OCTA01 (sample SAMEA3539302, study PRJEB22396) | soil metagenome | biome: tundra; feature: field; material: soil | place: USA | collected 2010-05 | depth 0.15 m | reverse complement strand
GGGCTGCGTTTGTCTTTGATTCCTTCGCCATACGATCTCGCGCACGCATCCGCTCCCGACTTTCTCATCCCGCACACATCAAGTTCGACTCCAGAACAAACCCACCCGTTTAAAATCCCAACAGATGCACTTCGCGAAGTTACATCGCTTCCTCATCGCATTACCACTCGCGCTTACCGCCCTTACTTCCACCCGGGCGGACGACACCTACCGCATCGTGCACGTCTATCCCCACGATCCCCAGGCCTTCACCCAGGGACTCATCTACGCGGACGGGCACCTGTATGAAAGCACCGGCCTCAACGGCAAATCCTCGCTGCGCATGGTCGATCTGGAAACCGGCCGACCTCTGCAGGTCGAACCAGTTCCCATTCAATACTTCGCTGAAGGGCTGACAAAGTGGGGCAGTACGTTGATCCAGCTCACATGGCAGGCCCACAAGGCCTTTGTCTACGACCAGTTCAGCTTCCGCGAGCTTCGTACCTTTGCCTACACCGGCGAAGGATGGGGTCTCACCGAAGACGGCAAGCACCTGATCCTGAGCGACGGAACCTCCACCCTCCGATTCCTCGATCCCGTCACATTTCGTGAAGTCCGCCACATCGTCGTCAAAGATCACGACTCACAGGTTGATGAACTCAATGAACTCGAATTCGTGCACGGCGAAATCTACGCCAATATCTGGCACTCCGATCGCATTGCCCGCATCTCCCCGGCCAGCGGTGCTGTTCTGGGCTTTATCAACCTGGCCGGGCTCCTGCCGCCCAGCGAGCACTCCACGGCGGAAGCCGTTCTCAACGGCATTGCCTGGGACTCGGTTCATGACCGCCTCTTCGTCACCGGCAAACTCTGGCCCAAGCTGTTCGAGATCCAGATCATTCCCGAATCGCCTAAACCGCTGACCAGACATCACCGCAATCAAGCTTTCTGAATCGTCGCTCACCGAATAGCTTCACCACTCCCTCCACGCGATTGCCTCAGTACCTCACTCAGTCATGAGAAGGCTCATGTGGCATAAACTCAACCTGCCTTCCATCGCGGTCATGCATCACAGTTTCGGCAACCTTGGTCCGGATATACTTTTTCGCCGAGGCAAGCCCATGGACTTCTCTGCGTTCACAACGCCGAACCTGCTGCAGAACGCGGCACTGCTCACTATCCTGCTCGCCTTCTTTAGTTATCTGATGACCTTCCTGAGTGCCCGCATGCTGGCGAGGCGCCGCGACAAACTCAAGCTCGTCAACAAACGGCTCAATGAGTTTTACGGCCCGCTTTACGTTGCCTCCCAGGCCGGCAATATCGCCTACCGCTCCCTGCTCAAGAAGCAAGGCAAATCGCAAAGCGAGCCGATCCTCGACGCGGAAATGAAGGACTGGGTCTTGTGGATGACCACAATCTTCATGCCTCTGAATGACATTCGCGAAAAAATCATTATCGAGAAGGCACATCTGATCATTGAAGAGCAGATGCCTCACTGCCTGCTCGAATTTGTGACTCACGTTGTGGGTTACAAAGCAGTGCTATCGAAATGGGCCGACGGTGACTATTCCGAGCGGCGCTCCACCATCGGCTGGCCACCCGAGTTCGATCGCTACGTCGAACGCTCTTATGCCACCTTGAAAGCTCAACAGACTCGCCTCATGCACAATACGGCGTGGCGCGCATGGCATCGCTGTTTCGCCGGAAAGCGCAAAAACAGCCATCAACTGCGTGGCCGTTCGACCAAATAATCAAAACAGAAGAGCCGATCGCGCAGAATTCAACTAAACACCAAGACCCTGGCCGGAGCCAGGGTCTTGGTGTTCTTCCTTCGTAGCTTGAATTAGTAGCGGTACATGTCCGGCTTGTACGGTCCTTCCACCGGCACTCCCAAGTAATCAGCCTGCTTCTCTGAGAGCGTCGTCAGCTTCACACCAATCTTCTCGAGATGCAAGCGCGCTACTTCTTCGTCCAGCTTCTTGGGCAGCGTGTAAACGCCCACCTTGTAGCTGTCCTTGTTCTTCCAGAGATCAAGCTGGGCGAGTGTCTGGTTCGCGAAGCTGTTGCTCATCACAAAGCTCGGATGGCCAGTCGCGCAACCCAGGTTCACCAGTCGTCCCTCAGCCAGCACGAAAATGCTGTGGCCGTCAGGGAACGTGTACTTGTCCACTTGCGGCTTGATATTCAGCTTCTCCACGCCGGGCTCGGAGTTCAAAAGATCCATCTGGATCTCGTTGTCGAAGTGCCCAATGTTGCAAACGATGGCCTGATCCTTCATGCCCTTCATCTGCTTGAGCGTGATGATGTCCACGTTGCCGGTGCAGGTGACATAGATGTCGCCGCGGCCGAGCGTGTCTTCCACCGTGGTGACTTCAAACCCTTCCATCGCCGCCTGCAGCGCGTTGATCGGGTCAACCTCGGTCACGATGCAGCGCGCGCCCATGCCACGCAGCGAGTGTGCGCAGCCCTTGCCCACATCGCCGTAACCGCAGATGACCGCAACCTTGCCCGCCACCATCACGTCGGTAGCGCGCTTGATGCCGTCGGCCAGCGACTCGCGGCAGCCGTAGAGGTTGTCGAACTTCGACTTCGTCACTGAGTCGTTGACATTGATGGCCGGCACCAGCAGCTTGCCTTGCTCCATCATCTTGTACAAGCGATGAACGCCGGTCGTGGTCTCTTCTGATACACCGCGCCAGTCCTTCACCACCTTGTGCCAGTGCTTGGGATCCTCGGCGTAAACCTTCTTCAACAGGTCTTTGATCACCTGCTCTTCGTGATTCCCTGAAGCGCTCTCGACCCACTTGTCGCCATTTTCCAGCTCATAGCCCTTGTGAATCAGCAGCGTAACGTCTCCGCCATCGTCCACCACCAGCTGAGGTCCCTTATCGCCCTTGTGGGTCAGCGCCTGGTACGTGCACCACCAATACTCCTCGAGCGACTCCCCCTTCCATGCGAAGACGGGCACCCCAGTAGCCGCGATCGCCGCCGCCGCGTGATCCTGCGTGGAAAAAATGTTGCAGCTCGCCCAGCGCACTTCAGCACCGAGGCTCGTCAAAGTCTCAATCAGCACCGCGGTCTGAATAGTCATGTGCAGTGACCCCGTCACCCGTACGCCCGCAAGAGGCTTCTCAGCCGCATGCTTGTTGCGGATCGCCATCAAACCCGGCATCTCGTGCTCGGCGATTGAAATTTCCTTACGGCCCCAATCGCCCAGGGTCATGTCGGCTACCTTGTAGCCCAAAGCCGCGATCTCTAATGTCGAACTTGCCATTCAGTTCCTCCTGATTTATCTCACATCGACGAATCGTGATATCTTGATATGTAACAGAATTTGCCCATGCCGTCAATCGTGAAAATCTTGCGTGCTGCCGCCGATCCCAACCGGCTGCGCATCCTCCTGCTCCTCAAAGCTGAAGAACTTTCCGTCGCCGAATTGCAGGAAACCCTGGTCATGGGCCAAAGCACCATCTCCACGCACCTCTCGCAGCTCAAACATGCGGGACTTGTCGAAGACCGCCGTACCGGAAAAAGCAGTCTCTATCGCCTTTCCGCCACTTTCGCCGGTGATAAAGTTCTCGATGCGCTTCTGGTTCAGGCGGAATTGGAGACTGCCGAGGCCGCCAGCGATCAGGCTGCCATGCGCCGAGTAGTCAAAAAGCGCCAAGACACAATGCGTAGCTTCTTCGATAGCGTGGCAGGACGCCTGGGGCGCGACTACGCACCCGGCAAGTCTTGGAAAAGTCTCTCGGAAGCGCTTCTGCGTCTCCTGCCGCCCTTGGTGATCGCCGATTTAGGTGCCGGAGACGGAACATTCTCCCTATTGCTGGCGCAGTCTGCCACCCGCGTGATCGCGGTCGATTCCTCCGCGAAAATGCTAGAAGTTGGGCGCGAACAGGCCCAGCGTCACGGCATTGAAAACATTGAGTTCCGTCCTGGCGACATGGAGGAGCTGCCTATCGAAGATCGTGCCGTCGATCTGGTATTTTTCTCTCAATCGCTGCACCACGCCCTGCACCCCGCGCGTGCGCTCCAGGAAGCCGCACGCATTCTGCGACCCGGTGGCCGTATTGCGATCCTCGATCTCGCCAAGCATCGATTTGAAGAGGCACGCGAGCTGTACGCCGACGAATGGCTCGGATTTAGTGAGGCAGAATTGGAAGCCATGTTGGAGCAAGCCGCGTTCCAGGCCATCAATGTCTGTATCGTGGATAAAGACCTCGAAGCTCCGCAGTTTCAAACCTTGCTCGCAACCGCGAACAAAGCTTGATGCGCGTTCATGCGTCGGGAGCAAGTTTGCCTTGCCCCGTCGCCTGAAACCTCGTGAGCCTAATTGGAGTCATCGGTAACGACCGACTCAATCACTCAAGCGCCCTTCGCATCCAAGCACACTACGGGTCTTCGTCTCGCACCGATCTGGATCTGCTGAATTCGTGGTGCGTTACCATTACATCCAGCTTCTTAGAGTGACCCGAATGAGTCCGACAGAGATCGCATCGACCAGTCCAGTTAAGACCCCGCGCCTCTCGCGCGCTAGACGCACAGCCCTCCTCAAGGCCCTCGCAGATCCACGCCGCTTTGAACTCCTCGAGCGCATTGCCAAAACTCCTTGTCCTCTCGGGTGTATGGAGGCCGGATCGGCCCTTGCCATCTCGCCCGCCACCCTCTCTCACCACATCAAGGAACTCGAATCCGCCGGCCTCATTCAAGTCGAACGCCAAGGCAAATTTCATTTTCTGTCTTTACGCCCAGCCGTCCTCGAATCTCTCATAGCAACGCTATCCGTCTTGAACCATCCTCGCTGCGCTCCCGCCAATCCCACTAAACAAAAACCCTGATCCTCACTTGCCAGAAGTAAGCCATCGGAAGCCCTCCCGATCTTTCAACCTGAACGACACTACTTTTTCGCCACTGCTATTGCTGCGCCTGAGGTTCTCCTGAGCGAGCAAAGCGAGTCAAAGGGTCTGCGTTTGCACTTGGACCCGTTACTCGGGACCGACCTTCGCGAGTATTGTTTTTCCCACCCAATTCCCATCCGCCAACCTTGCGGACATAAAAATTAACAATCATCCTGAATCTAATTCTCCGGCTGCCTAATCAATTCGACAGTTATCGAAATGTCGAAGCGATGACATTTCGCGGATGGAGCACAAAATGAAAAATCTTCAAGGTAAAGTCGCGCTGGTTACCGGCGCATCCAAAGGCATCGGCGCCGCCATCGCCCGCGAACTGGCATCCAGCGGCGCGGCCGTCGCAGTCAATTACGCGGGTGGCAAAGACGGTGCTGAGAAACTGGTGGCGGAGATCAAGGCCGCCGGCGGAAAGGCCATAGCCGTCCAGGCAGACCTCGGTAACCCCGATTCCATCGGCCCGCTGGTCTCCAAAGTAGCGAGCGAGCTTGGACCCATCGACATCCTCGTGAACAATGCCGGTATTTACGAATTCAATCCGATTGAAGGCGTCACTCCCGAGCACTTCCACAAGCAGTTCAATGTCAACGTGCTCGGCCTTCTGCTGACCACGCAGGCAGCTCTCAATCACTTCAGCCCCAAGGGCGGGAGCATCATTAACATTGGATCCGTGGCGGCCGCGGGCGTTCCCACAGCCTCTGTCTACAGTGCCACCAAGGGCGCGGTCGATTCCATCACAGTCTCGCTCTCGAAGGAGCTTGGTTCCCGCAAAATTCGCGTGAACTCGCTCAATCCGGGCATGGTTGAAACCGAAGGCGTGCACTCCGCAGGGTTCATCGGCAGCGACTTCCACAAGCAGACTGAAGCTGAAACGCCACTTGGCCGCATCGGTCAGCCGCAGGACATCGCCACCATCGCAACCTTTCTCGCCTCCGACGAGTCGTACTGGGTGAATGGCCAGACCATCAAGGCTGCTGGTGGCGCTCGCCTCTAATGCGCCGCCCGACTCGATGACTCAGTAACACCACCGCGATTAATCCACGTAACAAGAACGCACGTGCCCCACTCTTGCGTCTTCTGAGGCGCAAGGGTGAGGCCTGCACGCGCCCCGCCGCGCATTTCATCTCGTGAAAGGTCCGTGAAATTCCTTCGCGAGCGCCCACGTTATTGCTGATACCAAAAATTAACTTTCCGCGGCGTGACTATTGAGCATCCACGGTGGAAGGATGGATGTGCGCAGCATCCAACCCTGTACTCGTGGTTGAAGCGCAATTTAGGAGATCTAAGTGAGCGAAAGCACAAGACTGACAACGGTAGATGAACACGAACTAGACGCCTACGTGGCGCGGCCCGAGGGCACGCCGCTCGCGGGCCTGGTCGTAATCCAGGAAATCTTTGGCGTCAACCAGCACATTCGCTCTGTGGCCGATGGATATGCACGAGACGGTTTCCTGGTCGTCGCGCCTGCCCTCTTCGATCGCATTGAGCGTGGCGTCGAACTCGGCTACGACGGCGCCGACATGCAGAAAGCTATGAGCTTTATTCCCCGCCTTGACGCGGACAAGGCTGTGCTCGATATCGCGGCTGCTCTTCAATTTGCCAAGGCTGAAGCGGACGGCAAGGCCGGCGTTATTGGCTACTGCTTCGGTGGCACGCTGGCGTGGCTGGCGGCTACCCGTCTACAACCCTCAGCCGCGGTGGGGTATTACGGTGGCCGGATCGGTAACTACGCCGGAGAGTCGCCCTCCTGTCCTGTCATGCTGCACTTTGGCAAGCAGGACACCCACATCCCCGCCGACGAAGTAGAGAAGGTGCATGCCGCTCACCCCGAAGTCGAGATCTACTGGTACGAGGCCGGACACGCGTTCAATTGCGAACCGCGGCCAAGTTTTAACCCTGATGCCGCGCGTCTCGCCCGTGAACGTTCCCTCGCTTTTCTAAAACAGCATTTGGAATAACGTGGACCAACGCGAGCAGGAAATGTCTTCACCAGGGCGCCTCTTTAGCTCTGTGATCCTGAGCGGGCAACGCGAGACGAATGAATCCCCCGTTCGCCTCCAGATCCTCAGGCCACGCTGATCTAAATTCGTCGCTCCTCGAACTTCGGCGCACACAAAACATCTAGCGAGCTATCTAGTTTGTCTCCCGGAGCAGGCGACGCACGTCGAAGGAAACACGCGTTCCCTCGACTTTCCTAGAGCAGAATGACAGTTCCACCGCCACGGTTTGAAACTCTCGATTTCTACACCTCGCGCGGCCATCACGGCGCCTCGCTCTCAGCCGCAAGCAACGCCCTCTTCCGCTCCACACCCCATCGATATCCTGTCAACGACCCACTCACTCCGATCACTCGATGGCAAGGCACCATCAGCGAAACACGATTGAGTGCACATGCCCGCGCTACTGCTCTCGTTGACTTGGGATGGCCAAGTTCGCGAGCCAGTTGACTATAGGTCCGCGTCTCTCCGCGGGGAATTGCTCGCAGCGCCTGCCACACACGGAGTTGAAAAGCCGTCCCGCGCAAATCGAGCGGTACCTCTGTCTTAGCCTCGTCGTCGCCCGCAGCAGCGTCTCCGACCTCGCTTAGCGCAGCCTTTACAAGTCCAGCAAGGGATTCATCGCGTCGCAATGTTGCCGCGGGAAACTCAGCGCGCAAACTCTCCTCAGCCTCTTTTGAAGTAGCGCTCAGCGCAAGCCAGCACAATCCGCGCTCTGTTGCCCCTACCACCAGCCATCCAAAGCGCGATGACGCGGTCGTAAATCCAATCGTTTCGCCACGGCCGCCCGCGGCAAAACGCGACGGCGTCATGCCCAATTGCGCCCCTTCATAGGCGCGGCTCGAGGAGCCGAATCCCGCGTTGTAAATTGCATCGGTCACGTTATCCCCCTGCTTCAGCGCAGCACGCAAGCCGGCAGCGCGCAATCCTCGCTGATACTCGAGCGGGCTCACGCCCATCGACTGTTTAAAAAGTCGTTGCACGGTGAATGGGCTCAAGTCCGTGACACGCCCCAACTCGGCCAGCCGCACAGGCCGATCCGAATTCGCCTCGATGTAGCTTCGAATCCTGTCAACCGGGTTGCCGCTGATCTTGCTGCAGCGTTTGCACGGCCGAAAGCCCGCAGCCTGCGCTTCCGCCGCCGAACCGAAGAAGCGCACATTCGACCGCAGCGGCTTCCTGCTCTTGCAGTCTGGCCTGCAAAATACTCCCGTTGTCACAACGGCATAGAAGAAGCCAGCGTCAGGCTTGCGCCGAAGAACATGCTGCCAAGCAGCTTCTGGATCGATCACGAATGAAACGCCATGCGGGGGCAATGCGATGGGTTGCGTTGTCGCGGATTGAGTTCTGCTCATCATGTAAATCATGCTCGCCGATGCTCAACCGGCAAGCACCCCGGATCTTGCGCGCAATTCGGATTTATAGGACCGTCGTCATGAAATCCTTACCCATTATTCGCTTTCTTCGCGAATTGGCGGCAGAACTCAGAATCGTACGCCCCGCCGCAGCAACTCCGCCTCGGCTAACACCAGATCCTCTTCCGTATCCACCCCGATCGTGTCTGAAGGAGCATCGGCTACATAAATCTCGATTCCATTCTCCAGCAACCGCAACTGCTCCAGCCGTTCCAGACTCTCCAATCGCCCGGGCGGCAGCGCCGCAAACCGTTCTAATGCAGTCTTCCGATACGCATAGATTCCAAGGTGTTTACGATATCCATCAAATCCAGTCTGCTCGCGATCGAATGGGATCGTGGCTCGCGAAAAATAAAGAGCCCGCCCGTCCGCGGCCGTCACTACCTTCACCGCATTGGGGTTTCCAATTTCATGTTGCGGACACCTCACCGCCAGCGTCGCCACCGCGACCTCCGGCCGCCCAAACAGCTTCAATAGAGGGGGAAAGAATTCCGGCGTCAGTGTCGGCTCGTCTCCCTGAATGTTGACGTAGATATCAGCGTCAATCTGTCCAGCCACTTCGCGAACCCTGTCTGAACCACTTGCGCAAGAGGCAGACGTCATCAGCACTGGAACTCCGCATCCCCTGCAGACTTCGGCGACTTCTTCGGAGTCGGTCGCCACCAAAACAGGATCCATACGTTCGCTCGCGGTGGCGGCGCGCCATACCCATTCCACCATGGGGCGTCCGGCGATAAGCCGTAACACCTTTCGGCTCAGACGGGTAGAGCCCAAACGCGCCGGAATCACCCCGGCAATGCGCAATTTTGTCATTCAGAAGAGTGTAACGGGAAAATACAAGACATGCCCGAGGCCGGTATGGTGAGTCACACCGGCCTGGATCCATCGTGAAGGGGAGAGCCGTTGTTAGCTGCGATGCGCGTAGGGAGCGCGCGGGTTGCATTCCGACCAGAATGTAGCCGTGGCCGGCAGTGAATTGAAGATACAGATCCTTGCTTCTTCAGCAAATAAACCTGACGACGCGGTTGGACCATCGCTTTGCGAATTGGACTATGAATTAGCGCTGCCCGCCAGCGGCTGGAGTGTTGGCAAGAGAAGCCTCAATCGCCGCGTCGTGTTCAACGGCAGGAAGCGACCCCGGGAAACGGAGCTTTCCCATCAGTTCCTGGTAGCCGGGCTCATCCTTGAGAGTCAGCAAATCCAGATCTGTGCGGGCATAGAGAAACTCAGCCCGATGCCGATCGTAATCGTCTCGCAAAAGCTGCAATGCCTCTTCCTTGCGGCCCAGCCGGACGCACGTGCCTGCAGCGAAATACCCCGCCAGCTTTCCCTCTGCGTAAAGCTTCTTCTGCGCAACATACAGGTCATGAAGAAGCCCCCGCTCCCCATCGCGCTCGAATCCCGCACGGGCCGCAGCCGTAGTCTCTTTCAGTAGAGGGTCCTGGTCTATTTCGGTCATTTTCTCGCTCTCGGCAAGAAAGTCCGGATAGGCGCGCAAATTCCAGTACATGTTGGCCAGGAATCGATGCGGAGCCAGGAAACCGGAGTCTGTCCGTTCCACTTGCTTAACCATCTCGAGTCCTTCTTCCTGCTTGCCGGTCTCGAAAAGCATCGTCCCCTTGTCAGCAAGAATCACGGCGGAGGTCGGATCCAGTTCCTGGGCACGGTTAATTTCCCGCAAGGTCATCGGGAACCAACCCGGGGCCTTGAACGCGTTAGCGTACCAGAGATGCGCCAGTGGGTCGCGCGGGTCGAGGTCGATGGCGCGCTGAAATTCCCTTTGTCCAGCCTCAAAGTCCCAGTTGCCCCAAACCTCGGCAAAGGCCAGAGAACGATGCGCTTCGGCCAGCGTATCATCCAACTCGATCGCTTTCTTCGATGCCGCCAGCGCCCGGCGATAAGCCTCATTTCCAGGCATAAGAGAATACTCAGGTAGCAGTAGATAGGTTTCAGCCAGGCCTGCATAGATCTGGGCGCTGAACGGGTCATGAACAATGGCCTGCGTAAAGAGGTCCAGCGCCCGGTTCAGGCTGTCCGCCGTGCGCTTATTCCACTCAAAGCGCCCCTGCAGATAAAGCTCGTGGGCCAACTGCCTCTCTTTTTCGGTTGATGGCGGAATGGTTCGATGCTCGGCCACCTTGGAATCATGAACCGAAGTCGAGCGCCAATGGGACAAAAAGTCCGCCAACAAGATCACCAGAGCAGGCAGCAGGACCAAGACCGGAATATGCCAACTCCAGTTGAAAAGTCTTGAAGCGGGCGCGGAGGTTACAAGCTCGGGGTGCTGTCCGGTGGTGACGGCGGATTCGGATTCTCTTGGCTTTTCAGCGTCGGAGATCATTTCTGCGCCAGCGGCTAATTTGGGATTCGCAGCGGCTTCCGGATCGCCCTCGCCCCGCGACTTCAGCCATTGATCCAGCTCCCATGTGTAGGCGTAGACACTTCCCCGGCCGCCTGGCGGGCGATGAATGGGCAATGCCCGCTTCGCCTCCCACCGTTTGACGGTTCTTTCCACCTTGCCCAGATAGGCAGCAATCTCCTTCCATGAGCCAAGACGGACCGATGGCGCACTGTCATGCGGACTGGGTGGTAAAAATGGAGCAATTGTCATGAGATGTCCCGCGATTACCCGAGACAGCACTTGCCCGACGGGACCTTGACCCAGATCATAGCACCAACCTGGGACGGGGCTCGTCGACTTTCGTAACACTAAACCTACGAAAAAGGTCGCTCTTTTGGGTACGCCGGTGTCCCTGGGTCAGGTGAAACTCTCTTACCCCGGAAATCCCCAAGACTTCAAAAAAGATCGGCACGTTTCGCATGCCGGAAATCATGGAAGAAAGCGCTCCGCTTACCCCGTCCTCACCGACGGTTCAACACTTTTCCCAGAGACCCAAACAGAAAAGGAAACGTCATGAAGAACATTTCCCTGGCTATTGCGTTGTTTGTTGCCGCCACTCCCCTGGGCGGCATCGCACAGCAAAATGAAATCCCCGTCAATCTTCCCGGTGCCACCACCACCCTGGCACCGCCGGCTAGTTTTGATCCCCTCACCGCTACTGATGCCGACCTCGCCTTCTACGGTTTCCCGCCCCGTCCCAGTGACGCCAGCGGCGATTACCCCAGCTGGGCCAAGGCGATGGCTGCCTCCAAGGAGCGCGTCATTCCGATCCTGGAGCCCACCAACATCTATCACGGGCCTTCCCAGACCGTATCGTCCAAGGTGGCCAACACCCAATATTCCTATAACTGGAGCGGTTATGTGCAGCTTGGATCCGCCAAGAGTTATGGCAAATCATCCTACAGCTATGTCTACTCCGACGTTACCGTTCCCACCGCCAAACAAGCTAACGGCAAATGCACCGGCGGCTGGGACTACGCTTCGGCGTGGGTAGGAATTGACGGTTGGAATTCAAACGACGTGCTTCAGGATGGCATCGAATTCGACGCATACTGCAAGGGAAGCACCAAGTCCACCCTCTATGCCGCATGGTTCGAGTGGTTCCCCCACCAGTGAAGTTCGTATCTCCGGATTCCCCATTGCCCCCGGACAGGAATACTTCATGGAAATTTGGAGCACGTCTTCGACCTTGGGACACGCTTATCTCGTGAACCTCAGCGCGAAGAAGGCTGTAACCATCAACTTCACTGCTCCGAAGGGAACCAAGTTAATCGGGAGCTCTGCCGAGTGGATTACTGAGCGTCCTGGCGTCAATGGCGGTCTCGCCACTCTGACGAACTACGTCTCCCAGACGTACTCCGATGCGCATGGTGAGACATTCAATAGCAAAG
>OCTA010004583.1_pt1 | contig 12094 bp, 13 predicted proteins | sample 1538991 | NCBI WGS metagenome assembly OCTA01 (sample SAMEA3539302, study PRJEB22396) | soil metagenome | biome: tundra; feature: field; material: soil | place: USA | collected 2010-05 | depth 0.15 m | reverse complement strand
TGGCGCCAACCTGATGTGCAGCCGTGCGTCGCACTAGTGCCGCGCCCTACGCCTATGGGTGATCGCCGACGAGAGGGTGAAGGCGACATGGCCCCTCTAGGGCGGTGAGACGCTCAGGGCCTCCTGACCATTGGGGGCGGACGTGACATCGAAGCCCTTCTCCATCAGCGTTTCCGCGAGGACCTCCCGGATGTCGAGGTGGTCATCGACGATGAAGACGGATTTGCGACTCATGCATTGCCCACGATGGCCCCTGCCGATCACGTCTATCTCCTCAGATCAGGCGCTTGCGAGGAGGCGTTTCACGGTCTCGTCGCTCGCGGCGCCGGTTTGTCGACGCAGCAGGCACTTCTCGCCGCTTTCACGGGCGAGCCGATGGCCGGTGTGAATCAGCGCACGCCCCCCTCGAGATGATCTTTGCGTCGGCCTTTTTGACCCAGAGCTCAAGCTCTGCGCTGAAAAGGTGCTCGGTTCGCACGCGGCGGTAACGATCAGGCATCGGACCACCAAGGCCGTTGAAAGTCACCACGGCCGTTCCTACCGGCGCGCGCATGAGCTTTGCTGCCGTGGAAGCGACATATGTCCGATATCGGTCACGCGACGGCTCGACGGTGTCGTCGATCGGCAGCGGGTCGTTTCCGAGATGCTCCTCGAACGGGTTGTAGATGTAAAAACCGTCGAAGGGAGCGCTGTTGAAGTCGACGATGTTGGCGTGCGTGAAGCTTGCACGTGAAACACCAAATCGGACGGCGGCGGACCGAGCGATCTCGACTAGGTTGCCTCGGCGCTCCACGCCACAATAGTCCGCGGTCGTCGTGAGCGCTCCGACGATGCAGAACTTTCCCACGCCTGCTCCGACGTCCAAGATGCGCGTGGCTCCCATCTCCGTCAGCAAGCGAGCCGCCCGGCATGCAACACTTACCGGCGTCCAGTGTCGGAAGGAAACAGCTCTCTCCTTCTGCCCATACACAGCGTCGAATTCCTCGTCGGATACCTCCTTGCCGACGTGCAGTCGCGCCGCACATTCCAGCAAGTCAACAGCAACCTTCTCAGCCATCCCGCCTTACCTAGCTATTCAGCCTGCTCGCGCAGGAGCGTCGCGTATGCGTCCGCGCCCATCAGCTGACCGAGCTCGTCGGGATTCGTCGGCGCGACCGTGATCATCCAACCTTGGGCGTACGGATCTTCGTTCACCGCTTCTGGCGAGGTCGCAAGTGAGGCGTTGACCGTGACGACCGTGCCGGAGACCGGTGCGAACACATCGGACACCGCCTTCACCGATTCGACCGAACCGAATATCTCGGCTTGTTTGACGGTTTGGCCCGCCTTGGGTAGGTCGACTTGGGTGACGTCGCCGAGGTGGTCCACCGCGAACCGCGTGATCCCAATAGTGACGAGCCTCTGACCATCGCTGTGTTCCACTCGCGCCCATTCGTGATCCTTGGTGTAGAGCAAGTCTTTGGGATACGCGCTTTCCGTCATGCTCCTCCTGGCCTCAGAAAATCGTTTTCACGATACTGCATCGGTCCGCCCAGATTGTTCGGCTCGGGACTCCGCCCCCGCGGCTTCCCGCAGGGCCTCCACCAAGACGGGTCGGTCCACGGAGGTGGCGAGGGCATGGATGACATCCATCCGCCGGAGCTGTTCGGTGAGAGAGCTCGACAGGGTTGCCGCGACGGCCACAATCGGGAGCTTGGCGTTTACGCGTCGGATCTCGTGGAGAACGGCCCGCTGCCTCCACTCGATCTGCGGCAGATAGATGAGCAAAACGTCAACATGGTTCCCGACGAGCAACGGCGCCGCATCGATGAAAGAGCGCGCTGGTCGCACTTCGAACCCCTCCTTGAGCAGATCGGACAGGAACTCCGCAATCGACTCCTCGTCCTCATGAAAGAGAAGAACTCGAAGGGCCCGCGGACCGCCAGCGCGAGGTTGCTTGCGCCCGCTCAATTAAGGCTCGGTCCCCTCAGGCCGGCGCTGAATTCAGACAGCCGCGAGAACCGGATCCAATAGGTCGCCACCCGCCAGGGCGATTTTCTGTGCGGCGGGCGTTCGCTCTTTCGTTCGATGGCTTGGCTACGGTCGGCGTCGTCCACCGAGACCACCGATACGGTAGCCATGAGAGCAATCGATCGCCCCCCGTTCATCGCGCGGCCGAGTCGAGTCAGGACTGTCGTCGAGAAGGCACTGACGTGGAGCACCAGCGTGTCGATCGCGTTGGCTTCGACCAAGGCCATGGCTTCGTCGAATGAGCTCGTTCCTCGGGTGTCGTAACCAAGGGCGGTCAGATGAGCGACGATTTCGCGGCGACTCCTCTCTGCCGGGATCACGATAGCGACACGCTCCCGACGGCCTCTCCGCCGCCGCGCCGGTCGCCCCGTTGCCGATGACACGGGAGCGGTAAAGGCAGGCGGGGTGCCAAGACGCAAGCGCGTCAGCGACCGCCGGCGCCACTGCGTCCAGCAACTTCGGCGTGCCGATTTGGCCGACATGCCGAAACTGCAAAGGCCTGGCGAGGGTCCTACGCGGCGGACGAGGACACGACCCGTTTGCAAGATGGACAACGGTGAAGCCGGCGGACGCGGCGAATCTCCCCGAAGAGCCCGCTTGGCAGTCGCATGTTGCACCCGCTGCAGCAGTCGCCCCTCAGCGTGACGGCGAAGGGCAACCGTCGAGCCGTGGCGAGGGAAGAGTAGATCCGCCGCCCGTCCGGCGAGAGGCCGCCCGCAAGGCGACGCGCCCGTCCCTCGGCGGTCGCTTCCTCGGTCGCCAGCGCCGCGAGCCGGGGCGTGAGATCGGCGGCCAATAGATCGAGGTCCGTTCTTTCGCGGTCGACAGCCTGTTGCTTCGCGGCGATGCTGGCGTCATGGGGTCCCTGATCGACCGCCGGCTGTTCGAGGGCACGGCGGCGGGCGGCGAGCGTTGCAGTGAGCTCGTCACGTTCTCGCGCGAGCCTTACCAGCGCGCCGTGCACCGTGGAAAGCTGAACCAGAATGGCGACATCGGCGGCGATCTCGTCCGATTCCGTCTCGCCGGGGACCGTAGCGACGTTTGCCTTCATGAACTTCTGCCTCCCACGAGAAGCAAGCGGCGAGCCAGGGCACTCCCCGGAGCCCGACGCGGAACGGCACTTGCTTCCCGAGGTGAGGGTGTGTCCCGGGGCGAGGCCGGTCGTCGGCGATGACGTTTGAGACGTCCGGGGAACCGGCGCGCGTCGTTGTGTCAGACGCGGATCCCCAGCTGAGGGCGGCGATGGCGAATAACCTCCGGGCAGTCGGCTACGACGCGGTTCAGGTCCACCACCTCGCGCGTCTTACCCCCGACCCGCTCGCGGAGTTCGCCGTGGTGCGCTGCCCTGCCGTCGAGATGTGCGGCCTCACCGGCCGCGAATGCCTCAGCGACAGTGGGCATCCCAAGCTCGCGATCGGGTGGCTCAGGAGAGAAGGCTCCGAGGCCAGGCAGCTCAGCGTCGCCGCTGCCGCGCGACGAGACGAGCACGTTGTCCGCATCTTCTCCGCGATCGCGCCGCTGTTCATGCACGTTGATCGAGAGGCAGCCGAGCGACTCGCCCGCGGCATCGACGCCCTCCGTTCGACGATTTGGGGCCCTCGACGCTCCGGTGTGGCGTGGGAAGGCGATCGCGCCGCTTCGACCAGCGAGGCCCTCGACTGATCACTTCCCGTCGGGTTTGACCCCCGCGGGGCTCTTGCCGAGGTCGGCGCCGAGATAACGGACGGCGTCGTTGGCGCGCGCGATCCCGCACTCGACGTTCTCCTTGCGGATCGCCTCGCCCGTTTCGGCGACCATCCGCGAGCGCTCTGCCCGGCTCCGCGCACGTCCGAGGAGACCGAGCAGGCCGTCGAGAATCGTGTAGGGGTGTGGCGGGCAGCCGGGTATGTAGAGATCGACCGGAACCGTGCTGTCGGCTCCATTGCGGACCTCGGGGTGATCGATGTAGGGGCCGCCTGAGATCGCACAGGCTCCCACGGCGATCACGATCTTCGGCTCCGGGATGGCGTCGTACGTCTTCTTGACAGCGAGGCGCATGTTCTCGGTGACCGGGCCGGTGATGAGGAGACCGTCGGCGTGCCGCGGAGAAGCGACGTACTGGATGCCGAACCGGCCGAGATCGAACACGATCGTCCCCAGCACGTTGACGTCCGCCTCGCATCCGTTGCAGCCGCCGGCACTCACCACCCGCAGCTTGAGCGACCTCCCGAACAGCCTCCGAATCTCGAGCCCCAGCGCGACCACCCGCTCGGGAGCGGGCTCGGGCGCAGGCGAGGTCACGACCAGATCGGAGTGCTTCGCGCACGCGAGGCGGTAGTCGCGAGAGAACGCCACCGCCCCTTCGGGACAGGCGTCCGTGCAATCGCTGCAGAACAGGCAGCGTCCCATGTCGAGGGATAATCCGCGGTCACCGACGCTGATGGCCCCGGTGGGGCAGGCCTCCGCGCACGCCTTGCAGCCATTCGCGCAGCGGCTGTGATCCAGAACGGGTAGACCGCGGAATCGATCCGGCAGCGCTGGCTCTTCTTTGGGAAAGCGGCCGGTCCGGTGGCCTTGCCGCAGGCGGACGTAGAGCGACTTGATCATCGTGTCCTCAAAGGTCGTGGCCGCAGTAGGAGAGGTCGAAGCTCTTGTTACAGAGAGGGAAGTCCGAGATCTGCTGCTCGCGCAGCGCCATCGCCATGGCCGTCCAGTTGTGGAACGACGGATCGATGACCTTGTAGGTGGCGAAGCGACCAATGCCGTCCGTCATCGCGACGTGGCAGATCTCCCCGCGCCAACCCTCCACGAGCGAGACCGAAAAATAGTCCGGACGCAAGGGTCCGGACGCAACCCGCACCGGACCTTCGGGTAGCTGGCGGAGTTGGGCGCGAAGAAAATCGACGGAGCGCTCGATCTCCAGCCAGCGGACGTAGGCGCGCGCGAACACGTCCCCCGACGTCCAGGTGGAGATGGGGATGTGGGCGAACCGGTAGTAGCCCGAAGGGTGCGTTTTGCGCACGTCCCGCTTGAGGCCGCAGGCGCGCCCAGCGACACCCACCAGCCCGAGCTGCCGAGCGACCCCGGGCTCGACACGCCCGGTCTCCTCGAATCGAGCCATCACCGACGGCGTGTCCCAGAGCAGCTTCACCGCCTGCTCCGTGTCGCGGTAGGCGCCTTCGAGCTTGGCGGCCACCTCCTGCAAGCGGGCCGCGTCGGCGTCGAAGCCCGCTCCGCCCGGCCGCACTAACCCACGCCCGAACCGGCTACCGCACAAAACCGCCGTCAAGTTCAGGTAGTCGCCGCGAAGCCGCCCGCAGAACGAGGCGGTGGGCAGAAAGCCGATATCGTTGGCGAGCGCGCCGAGGCCGCCGGCGTGATTCGCCAGCCGCTCGAGCTCGAGCCCGATCGCGCGAAGAGCCAGCGCGCGGCCGGGGGCGCGCGTGGCGGCGAGTGCTTCCACCACTTCGCAATGGGCGGTTGCGTGGCCGACGGTGGTGTCGCCCGCCAACGTCTCGAAGTAGTGGATGGTCCTCTTGTTCGGCCCACCGATCACCGCGCGCTCGACGCCGCGGTGCTGGTAGCCGAGCGAGATCTCGAGATGGAACACCTGCTCGCCATGGCATTGAAAGCGGAAGTGGCCAGGCTCGATTACGCCGGCGTGCACGGGCCCGACGGCGACCTCATGAACCTCTTCCCCTTCGATCCGATAAAAATCCATGACCCCGGGCGTTGTCGCCGCCGCCGCGGGCGCGCCAGTCGGGCGACGCCGCCTGGGCGGGGAGAAGCGCACTGGCTTCAGCCACGGGTGGCCTTCCGGAAGGACGCCCCACTGCTCGGCGATCTCGCGTTCGAAGAGGTGGACCTCGGGGCACTCCGGGGTCATCGAAGCGAACGCGCTCGACGCCACATCCGTCGCGGCCACCTCCAGCATGCCGTCGCCGTCCGCCGCGAGCACGACGACCAGCTCCAAGCCGATGTCACCGACGGGATTCGCGAACAGCGCGGCCACGCGGCGGCCTCGCTTCGTCGAGCCGATCACCAGGCGGCGAAAAGCGTCGAGCGCAAGACGGGGAATCTTTGCTCTCGGCGCGGCGGCGCCGTTCACGAGCGAGAGGACCGGGTGCGGCTCGCTCATCACTTGAGCTCCAAGAAAGAAGCGGCGTCCCGCAATAAGGCGCTGACGGGCGGAGGGATGTAGACGCCCATCAACACGACGAGGACCAAAAACGCGACGGCGGGACCTACCGTCAGCGCGTGTTCCCTGTAAAGGCGGGCCTTCGCCTCGGCGGATGGCTCGCCCTGGACCACCCGCAGCACGGTGGCGCCCATCCCGATGAACACGACCGCCAGCGCGAGCAGGAACAGAGCCGCCGCCGCGAAGTGGCCGCCCGTCACGGCCGCGTTGAGGATGGTGAACTCGCTCATGAACGGTCCGAACGGTGGCGAGCCCGTGATCGCGAAGAAACCTGCCAGAAACAGGGCCCCGGATGCGGGGACGAGGCGGAGGGCGCCCGAGACGTCGTCGGTCACTTTGCTGCCGTAGGCCCGATGGATGTTGCCGGCGGACAAGAACAAAAGGCCCTTGCCGAGACCGTTGTTCACGACGTGCAGGAGCGCGCCGAAGGTCCCGAGGCCGCCGATGCCGATTCCGAAGACCAGGATGCCCATGTGCTCGACGCTCGAATAGGCGAGCATCCGCTTGTAGTCGCGCTGGCCCGCCATGAACACGCCGGCCACGACCATCGAGATGAGGCCCATCACGACAAGTAAATGTCGAACGAACGCCCCCTCTCCCGCGGCGTTGCAGATCTGCACGAAGCGCAAGATGGCGAGGAACGCGCAGTTGGTGAGCCCGCCGGCCAGTAACGCGCCGACCAACCCCGGCGCCTCGCCGTAGGTGTCGGGCTTCCAGGTGTGCATCGGTGCCAGCCCCATCTTCGTGCCGTAGCCGACCAGGAGGATGACGAACGCGGCGTGCAGCCACGGTATCGACAGCCGGGGCGCGTCACGGACGAGGTCCTCGAAGAGCAGCGACGATCCCATCCCGCCTTTGAGAGCGGAGTACGCCAGAAAGAAGGAGCCGAACAGGGCCAGCGCCACGCCGACCGAGCCAATGAGGAGGTACTTCCACGTCGCTTCGAGCGACTTCTGGCTGCGGTTGAAGTAGACGAGCGGCGCAGAGGAGAGCGTCGCCCCCTCGATGGCGACCCACATGAGCCCGAGGTGGTGCGACAGCACCATCAGCGACATCATCGCGAGGAAGGCGAGCAACGCCGCGCAGAAGATGCTGGTCTTGCGGTCACGGCGCTGCGCCAGGTAGCCGGGCACGTACCACGAGCAGAGCAGATAGAGAAGGCTGAGAAAGCCGAGCACTACCTTCCCGAGCGGATCGAGCACCAGCCAGCCATTGAGCGCCGAAGATGGTGGCTGCACCAGGAAGATGAGGGTGATCACTGCGTGTCCCACGCCCCCCAGCGTCACCAGCCACGGCCGAAGACGAGCGGAGGGAATCGCGAACGCGATGGCGCCGAGGACAAGTGGGATGATGATCAGCGCGAGGAGCATCCCTATTCCTTCAGACTGGAGAGCTGCGACGTGTCCATCGAGGCGAACTCGCGGCCGATGTGGTTGATGATGATTCCCATGACGAAGATGGCCACGAAGAGATCCAGAAGGACGCCGGCCTCGACGAGCAGAGGCATCGCCTCGAGGAGCGCGAGCCCCATGACGAAGATGCCGTTCTCGAGAACCAAATAGCCGACCACTTGGGTGATCGCCTTGCGCCGCGTGGTCAGGATTAAGAATCCCGTCAGCACCGTTGCGAAAGACGTCGGCAGGAGCAGCGTGGCCCGGTGCTCGGGCGCGAGAGGCAGCGTCTGCGCGAACAGCACGGACAGCCCCGCCCCGAGCGCGCCCAGGAGCAAGGACGGGATGAACCCGATGAAGGGCTCGACTTCGCGGTGGGTGGCGGTGTCGCGCATTGCCTTGTAGAGGAGGCGCGGGATGACGATCCCCTTGACGATCACCACACCGGCGGCGACCAGGAATGCCTCCACGGCGGAGTGACCGTGGACGGCAAACGCCAGCACGCCGAGCACGACACCCTGAAGCGCCGAGCCGCCGATCACCGCGCGGAGACGGCTCGTGCCGAGCAGGAAGAGGTTCAAGAGCAGAACGAGAACGAGAAGAGGATCGAGGTTGGATGTCATCGATTCACCTGGCCAGCAACACGAGTCCGAACACGGAGAACAGGCACGCCGCCACGAGCAGGCTCGGGATGTGGGTGAGGCGCAGGCGCGCCATGGTCGATTCCACCACGCCGATGACGATCGCGATGGCCAACACAGCGGCCACCGCGATGCCCCACATGGCCCACGCCGGTCCGCTGCCGAGCGGGACGATCAGCCGCGCGATGACGGCGGCGAACACAAACAGCTTCACCGATGCGCCGTAGAGAATGAGGCCCAACGCCGGACCGCCGTGGTCGAGGACCATCACCTCGTGAATCATCGTCAGCTCGAGGTGCGTGTTGGGATCGTCGACGGGGATGCGGCTGTTCTCAGCGAGCAGGACGATGAAGAGCGCGACCGCCACGAGCACGAACGACGCGCCTGCGCGCGTCCAGGCGAGCTGCATGCTCGAACCGAGCATTGTCGAGAGCGACAGCGATCCCGACGCCCGCGCGAGGGCGAGCAGCCCGAGAACGAACGCCGGCTCCGCCAGGCACGCGTACGTCGCCTCGCGCGCGGCGCCCATGCCCTCGAAGGCCGAGCCGGTGTCGAGCGCCGCCGCCATCGTGAAGAACCGGGCCAGGCCGAGGAGGTAGGCGAGGACCAGGAAGTCCCCGTCGAACGCGACGAGCGCCGAGCGTCCGCCGATTGGAATCAGGGCGGCCGCGAGCAGCGCCGTCGCGACGCCGACGACCGGCCCGGCGCGGAAGACCCAGGTCGTGGTCCGGCTGAACACCGAACCCTTGCGAAAGAGCTTGATCAGGTCGTAGTAGGGTTGCAGCAACGGCGCGCCGACCCTGCCGGCGAAGGCGGCCTTGGTCTTCGTGATCACCCCGAGCATAAGGGGCGGGAGGATCAGGATCATGATCGCGTGCATGAAGATGTCGCCGAGGTTGTTCGACATCACCGGCCTCCCTGCCAGACGAGCAGCCACACCAGCGTGGCGAGTACGTAGAGCAGATAGGCGTGGACGCTCCCGCGCTGGAGCCAGCGCAGCCACTGGAATCCGCGCGCCGTCGCCCGTCCGCCAGGAAGCAACATCCGGTCGAGGACCGTGTCGGGCACATGGCTCGTGAAGCGATCCGCAGCCGGGAAGAGACCGTGCAGGCGGTGCCAATGGACTTTGGGGCGCAGCGCCCATCGAAACATTGCCACGAGCATCTCCGCGAACGACGACGAGGTATATTGCATGCGCGCCGAGGGGGCCGCGAACCCGCAGTCCCACGTGCCGACGGCCGCCGGCGCGTGCCGGGTGCGCGTGCGAAGCCAGCCGCCCATGGCGGCCAGCGTCGCCGCGAGCAGGACGCCAACCACTGTGACCGGCAGGAGCGGGGCGAGCGCGGCCGTCCGGCCGAGAGTCCCCGCGAGATCCGGCGCCCAGGCTCCGGCCGCTCGGTCGAGCACCGGCGCGACCAGGAGCGGGCCGAAGCCGATGATCGCGCAAAGCGCCGCCAAGGTCCCCATCGGCGCGAGCATCTTCCAGCCCGCCTCGTGGGCTCGCTCGGTCGCGTCGGATCGGGGCATACCGAGGAAGACCGCGCCGAAGACTTTCACGAAGCAAGCGACGGCGAGCGCGCCCACGAGCGCCAACCCGGCGGCCGAGAGCGCCGACGCCAGCCAAAGCTTTCCCGTGGCGGTGATCGTCGCGCGGAAGAGGCCGACGTAGATGAGGACCTCGCTGATGAAACCGTTCAGGGGTGGCAGGCCGGAGATGGCCGTGGCGCCGACGAGGAAGGCGAAGCCCGTGCGCGGCATGCGCTTGAGCAATCCGCCGAGCCGGTCGATCTCGCGTGTGCCGGTCGCGTGAATCACGGAGCCGGCGGCGAGGAAGAGCAGGCCTTTGAAGAGGCCGTGGTTCCAGACGTGCAGGAGACCGCCGCCGAGGCCGAGCACGACGAGGTCGAGGCGGCCTAGGGATCTACCGAGCAGAGCGAGTCCGATGCCGATGCAGATGATGCCGATGTTCTCGACGCTATGGTAGGCGAGCAGCCGTTTGATGTCGTGCTGTCCGATGGCGAACGCGACGCCCAAGATCCCCGACACGACGCCGAATGCGAGGACGAGACCGCCCCACCAGGCCGGCGGCAAGGGGAAGAGCGATGTGATTCGGACGAGGCCATAGATGCCCATCTTGATGAGCACGCCCGACATGATCGCGGACACGTGGCTCGGGGCGTTGGCGTGCGCGCCGGGCAACCAGACGTGCATCGGCATGATGCCGGCCTTTAGACCGAAACCGACGAACCCGAGCAGGAAGATGCCCGCGGCCAGAGCGTGGTGAGCGTCAAGCGGCCCGTCGAGATTCCAGTCGCCGCGCACGCTAAACAGCGCCGCGAACATCGCGAAGAGGCAGAGCGTCCCGATCCGGGTCGCGACGAGGTAGACATAACCGACCTCGCGTACCTCCTTGTCCTGGTCGACGGTCGTGATGAGCAGGAACGCAGCCAGCGCCATCACCTCCCAGCCCGCCAGGAAGAGGAACGCGTTCCGCGCGCTCACAAGCAGCCCCATCGCCGCGGTCAGGACGCCGTAGAAGACGCGCAGCTTCCGGCCGTTGCCCGGGTGCTCCGCCTGTTTCCAATAGGCGAGCCCGTAGACCGCGCCCAGGAACGACAGGACGTTGATCTGGAGGAGGAACATCGCCGACAGCGCGTCGACGTAAATCCTAAACGCGCCGCCCGGCACGGGCCAGCGAAGGGCCAATCCTGTTCCAATGGACGGCACGACCAGCGCGCGCGCAGCGCCCCATCCTCCGGCGACCGCCGCGACGGCGAGCAGGGCGATGGCGATCCGCTCGCCGAGCGCGCTCTCGCGCCTGACGAAGAGACCGGGAATGCCGCTCACGGCTGCGAGCGCAATGCTCCCGACGACGAGCCACTCGTTCATGCGCCGCCCCACCATCGACGCAAGGACGACCAGGCGAGCACGCAGGTAACCGCGCCTAGAATATAGAGAAGATAGAGGTGCAACGAGCCCTGCTGGAGCCACCTCAGGCGCGCGAAGCGTTTGGCCCAGGCGTCGAAGAACGGCTCGTAAACGGAGCGCGTCACCGGGTCGGTCGAGTCCGAGGAGAGCCGCGCCGGCTCGGCAAAGATGTTGCGCGGCCCCTTCATGGTCACTCGCGTCCGGAGCATGGGGGGCAGCAGGTGCTCCGCCATAATCTCGGCGAAGGAGCGAGCCGTGTACTGCATGCGGGCCGTCGGCGCCGCATACCCGCAACCCCATGTGTCATCCGCAGCGCGCCGCCCGCGAACCAGAAAGGCAAAGACCGCGAGCACACCCGCGACCGCCGCCCAGACCGCGATGCTGATCTTCGCTAGGCCGCCGAGGCGGCCCGCCGCCGGCGCGACGTCCAGCGGCGTGCCCAAGACTTCGCCGGCGACGCGGCCGAGGATCGGCGTGACGGTTCGGGCGCAGAGAGCCATCGCGACGCACGCGAGCGCCAGCAACACGATGGGCGCGACCATGCCGAACGGTGACTCGTGCGCCTTCTGCGCGGGCTCGCTGCGCGGCTGGCCAAGCAGCGCGACGCCCACGAGGCGAACGAAACAAAGCGAGGCGAGGACGCCGATGGTCGCAAGAGCCGCGCTCACGAGGAACAGCAAAACGCCCTGGCCGGAGCGCTCTTCCAGACCACCGCCCAGGAGGCCGAGGTACACGAGCCATTCGCTCGTGAAGCCGTTGAGGGGCGGGAGCCCGGCGATGGCTACGGCGCCCAAAATCATCGACGCCCCGGTCCGGGGCATCCGGCGGAGCAACCCGCCCAGCCGCTCGAGGTCCTTGGCGCCCGCGCCGTGGAGCACGCTGCCGGCGCCCAGGAACATTAGATCGGAAGAGCACACGTCTGAACTCCAGTCACTGACCAATCTCGT
>OCTA010004582.1_pt1 | contig 12094 bp, 12 predicted proteins | sample 1538991 | NCBI WGS metagenome assembly OCTA01 (sample SAMEA3539302, study PRJEB22396) | soil metagenome | biome: tundra; feature: field; material: soil | place: USA | collected 2010-05 | depth 0.15 m | reverse complement strand
GATGGCAGCTGCTGGTTTCTCGAAAGGAACCTGCTTGGGGCTTCTGAATCTCTAACAGCCTGTTGGTGCTGCCCAGCAGAGCTGAAACTACCAACGAACAGGGAACTAAAAATTATGTCCTCACGGTCGGCCACCCGTAGATCGGCAACTCACCCCATCGGCGTTCGGCCAACTTCGTGTTTGTGGATCGTTTGCTCGGGAGTATGAGCTCGCGTATTATTTGCGACGATTCTCAAGGCTTCGTGGAATCTTGGTTGGCGCAGGTTGTGCCTAACCTGTTCCCAATGAACTCTGCCGTAAACGGCTTTCGAATGGTGATCCGCCAAATCGACTTCGCGCGCCCAGAATCGCCGCTGAAAATCGCTGTATGCGAGGACGGGCTCGCTTTGATCGACCGGCTTGCCCGTCGAACCCAGATTGAGGAAAGCCATTGCGTAGAACATATGGGCGAGCTGCTTCATCAGATAGAATCGGGCCGCTTGGTACGAGTCGGGTGGCGCTCCGAAATATTCCTGAAGATAGATCTGTTCCTCCTCTTCAGTGTCGACGAGCATATTCGCCGCCACTGCCAAGTCGGCATAGCGATCGTTCTGGAACGCAGCCTCCCAGTCCACCAGCCACAGGCGGCTTCCATCGAAGAGAATGTTGTCCGGCTTGAACAGGTCGTTATGACTCGGTGCCAAGTCCGAATCGAGAGACGAATAAGCCGCAGCTATTCGAGCGTATTGAGTGAGAAGTTCCTCGACATCGTGGTTCGGCAGGAGGTTCGCGTGTCGGAACTTCTGGAGGAACCCGTCCAGGGTAGGCCCTTTGTTCAACAGGAACGTGCATGTCGTATTAAAGGGAGCTACGGCAAACGGCGGCAGCGCGTGCACGGCGCGCAACGCGGCGGGCACGCGACGTAGCGCGTCCGTTGCCGGAAAAGGCGCCGCCTCTACAAAATCGGTGATAGAGATCCGATCTTCGGCGCTCGCGTACTGGACGCGCGGAGCGAGTCCTGCGTCGGCCGCCACCTGCATGCAGCTGAAGTGACGCGCCATATCGCCCGCGCGCGTGTTGATCCGCAACAGGTACGCCGTTCCTCGCACGACGATGCGGAAGGCCCGGTTGGAGCCGGGGCGCTCGGTCAGGTCCCGAATGTCGTCGAATCCGATGACACCGAAAGCCTCGTCCAGGCCGCGAGTCGCGGCCGCGATATTTTCTTGCGGAATCACGAAGTCCTCCAGTTTAGGCGCTTTGGCGAGTCGGGCTTCTCCAGGGCGGGGCACGGTCACGCGGTTCCCAGGGAAGCCCTCACCTCTGGAATCGATGTTTCGTTGTCGATGCTAACCCGATTCAGGGGCAATATCTAGTCTTGTTTCAATGATTTGAATTGGCTATTCTGAAAGTGGAGAGGGATGGGATCAACACGTTGCGCTGCTCTCTCCACCAGACCGGAAATCCCCCGCCAGAATCGAGAAGGATGTCAGAACCGCTGCAGTGCAACGGCCAATAGCGGTTCGCGAATTTCTGGCGCGCGATCAACATGCTGGCGTTCTGGCACGATGCTCACTCATTTGTTAGGTCCGCTTGGGGGAAACTCGGGGCGATGGTCCGCACGATGTCATGTCAGTATGGTTCGGCCACCCGGAAAGTGGCTTAGGCTCGAGCTCTCTAATAGATCCACCCTGGTCGCGAAGAGTTTACGAATCGTTGGACGCGCTCCACTTTGACGAAGGCGCGGCGGACGGTACAGCTGTTGAGGCTACGGCGGCTGTCAGGACTCACTGAGATTTCGGCCTGCCGATTACTATGCTTGCCTGCGCAGCGCAAATCTTTGAATCAACATGGTTTTCGGCAGCTTGCGTCGGATTAGTCCTGAGAAACGCCGTTGTCAACTGGAAAAAGCCAGGGCTTCATCCGGGACGGACGTCCCGTCACAGATTAACGTGTCGTGCCCGACCACTCCGGCACCACCACGTCGCGCACTGTGCCGTGCGCCAGTGCGCCATGTGCGGGCACCCCCACAGCCTCTGGATCGACCCGCCTAACCATCCCCCCGACCACTCCGGCGCGGCTGGGGTCGTTACTAATCGCTAGCAGTCTAAAAGCGCATTGGCAAACTGTTTGCGCATTGAGTCGGTCAGCTGGCAGGCAAGATCTATAATGGAATCCAAATCAGCCGATTTGCCCAGTCCTCAATCAAAGCTTTTGCCCCTGCTGTAGGGACTTTTGTAGGGATGCTCCTTCAATACTGGTCACAATGCTGCGCAATCCTGCACATGGCGGCGAGCCGAGAGGGGTCGTAAGTTGTTGGTGTATCACATTCTTGCGCAACAGAGAGCAATCGGTATCATTGATCGCCGTTAGCTGTTAACCGAAGGGTTGTAGGTTCGAATCCTACCTGAGGAGCCAACTCCCTATTAGTCATTCACTTACATCTTATCACTTAAGCGCTATTCGCCTAAAGTTCGCCCCTTGCTGGGCCTTCATTATGCCCTTAACTTGTTGATTCTTAGTTGTTATAGCCCTTCGGGCGAAAACCGAAGGGTCGCACTTTAGCAACGCGAATAAGTGCTTATCAATCTTGAATTTTGAGCGATTCTCCTTAACTCATCGAATCTTCGATGTAGGGACTTTTGTAGGGTTGACATCGAAGCGGGACGCCATCCCAATGAGATCTGAACCTTTCAAAGAGATCTGAACCTCTCAAAGTAGTTGCGGTGCTGGTCGCACAGCTCGGTCGGTCGGGCCGCCGGCAGTGTATCTGGCGGGATCGCCGAAACGCAGCCCCTGGAGTCGATCGAGATTACAGTTGCCATGCCGACTCCCAAGGAACATACGCGTTCCTCATGATCCCTGTCTGGCGCCGCCAGTCGCACGCTTCTCGGGACTAATATCGGGTTCAGCATTCTGAGCCTCTTGCAAAATTCTCGGGCGTACGCCCCTCTCCCAAACATAAGTCGCCTTTCCTGTTTTCATTTTGCAAGAGGCTCTTCTGTCCGGATGGGCAACAAACCACGCGAAAGCCACTCGGCTTCCTGTGCAGCTTGCGTGGGCCAGTAAGCTGTAGTGAACCAGGACCATCAATGAGCCAGCCGCACCACATGGACAAGCAATCTCACCATCTGCGAACGCCCAGCCGGCGGGTGCTCTTTCCATACGATGTCGAGAAAGAGTTCGGTTCGAAAGGAAAGGTGCCGATAAAGGCATCGTTCAACGGCGTACCTTATGCGGGCTCGCTGATCAAGTATGGGAATCCCCAGCACATGCTGCCAATTCTCAAAGCCATACGCGAGCAGATTGGGAAAGGACCGGGAGATACGATCGAAGTCCAACTTTGAAAGGACGACGGCGTGACAACCCTCGAAGTGCCCGCTCAATTCCGAGAAGCGATGAAGAAGGAAGGTGTGATTCCGTTTTTCGACAGTTTGAGTTACACTCACCGCAAAGAGTACTGCCGCTGGATTACCGAAGCCAAGAAGGAAGAAACCCGACTGGAGAGACTGGAGAAGGCTGTGGACATGTTCAGGAACGGAGTTCGCACTTCCGGGCAGCCGACCAGGCTTTCCGCCATCGGTAGGACAGCCAATACTTGAACGTGGATCGGGACATCAATCGCACAATTCCGTTTACGGATTATTGTGCTCTGGTGCAAGCACACCTAGAGCAGTGCTACGGAATCCGCGTGATCACGCGCGACATTCCAGATCCGCTGACCGGCGATCTCAATGGCGCGGAGATACATATCGACTACGCCGCGAGTCCCGCGGAGCGCTTCTTCCTGCTCGCACACCTGTTCGGCCATACGGTTCAATGGAACCTTGACCCACGTGCCTTCGAACTCGGCCAACCACATACGCCGCCGGTCCCGGACAGCTTTTTGCCGGCTCTGGTCGAATACGAGCGCGAGGCCGCCGGCTATGCGATCTGGATGCTGCATCAACTCCATATCCACGACGCGGACCAATGGTTTTGCGACTACACGGCTTCCGATATGGCTTACTTACTGCACTATTACCGCACAGGCGAGAAGCAGGAATTTCGGAACTTCTGGCGAGAAGATGCTCCGCTGATCCAACCGCGCCCTGTGCCGTCCTTCACCCCCATGCAGCGAACCTTTCGCCTTGACGGGATCGTAATTTAGCGCGCATTTGATAGACTGACTTCCGAATCAGAGGCTCCCATCAATAAGAAATGGTACAACCTGTTTGTCTCGGTGGATCCGTCCGCCAGCGCTACGGAGCCGTCGCAAGCCGCACAGACTGTGGCCGAGATCGCCGCCTCGGTTGCCACCACCGAACCGCATTTCGATGCTTCCGTCAGCGCAACGGGGGACTTCGAGGAGATCTACCGTGCGGCGGAAATCCTCCCTCCTGCACATGGCTACTCCATCATGAAGATAGCCGAGATGCTGCAAAGTGAACGCATTCGGTCATTGCCAGTTGAGGTCAAGAAGAATTCCATTCTGCTCGCCTTGGACGCCGCGGGTGTAAAGATTGAACAGGTAATAGAAGACGCGGTTAAGCGGGACCGCGCTCTGGACGGCTTCGAACGGGTTCAGCAACGTGCGCTGGATGAACTGGCGGCTCGCAAAGAGAAGGAAAACGGCGAGATCCAGGCCGAGCTTGACCGACTGGTTCAGGAGCATAATCAGCGTATTCAAGCCAACAAAGATGAGGTTGCGAAGGAGAAGGAGCGCTTCTATGGCTGGCGCCTGCGGAAACAACAGGAGGAACAAAAGATCGCCGATTGCGTTTCTCCATTTGTGGCCGAAAATCCGATAACCACCGGCAGCGTGGCAGCTCCGCCGGACAAGGTGTGAAACCGCCTCGTACGCTCGCTTGTGCCGGCTTGCAGCCGAAATGAGGAAAGACTTTTATGTTCAATAGGTTATCGCGCATGCTGCGCTCATTCTTCGGGTTCTTTATCTCAGTTGCCGAGAACCCGGAATTAATCCTCGAACAGAACATTCGCGACATGAATGACCAGGTTCCGCGCATGAATGAAAGCATTGCGATGGTCAAAGCCAATGTCACGCTGCTCGAGAAGGAAGAAGCCAAATACAAGACGGATGTCAACGATTTGACCATGAAAGTCAAAGCGGCGATCCAGGGGGGCCGGGACGATCTCGCCGGAAGTTTTGCGATTCAGCTCGAACAACTTCGCGGCGCTCTCGCTCGCACGCAGGGGCAATTGACCACCGCTCGCGGCGCCTTCGACAAGGCGCTGGCGGTGAAAAAAGCGTTCCTCCTCGAAAAGGAACGCAAAACGCGTGAAGCCATGAACGCCATTGCCGATTATCGGCGGTCACAGTGGCAAAAGAAAGTTGCTGACGTCATGGAGCAGTTCGAAGTGACCGGTATCAGCGCTACGCATGACGAGATGGTCCGAAAAATTGAGGAAACAACCGCTGTCAATGAAGCGCGCATGGAGATGGCGCTGGGGAACGTCGATCAGCAAAAGATCAAAATCGAGGAAGAAGCGGAAAAATTACGCGCCGGCGAGTTAGTCAAGCAATTCAAAGTGGAAATGGGTCTGATCTCGCCGCAGGCCTCACAGGAACAGGCGGAAAAGACCATTGGCGCCCGCGAAGCGCAGAAGGGTGTTTGAGGAGGGCGAGGTCAGAAGTCGAGGTGGCGGCTGATCGCTCACAAATTTATGGCGGTGAAGATCGAAAAAGGCGGGTGGGCTCTGATCTTTGTAGTCGGGCTGGCACTCGTTGGCTACAGTCTTTATAAGTACAACATTCTCGATGTGCGCGACCGGTTTGGATCGAAGTCCGAGGCGGCGGCCAATCCTCCCGTGGATACCTCCAAGCCCCTGGTCTTGCCGGTATCGTCGCCGGCGGGTTCCAGTTGCGGCACGGCACGGATACGGGTAAACATCTGGGTTGGCTGCGCTGCGGGCTTAGTGGCCAATGGAGGCCTCGACACCGCAGCGGGCTCTATCTACGACAAAAAGGGTCTTAAAGTCAGTTTCAAGATCATAGATGATTGGACCGAAGGCGCCGCGGCTCTCGCCACTGACAATGTCGATGTTATGCTCACCACGGCCGACGTCTGGGCAAAAGACTTTGCACAGTTTCAGGAGAAAGGTGTCGGCGCGCACGCATTCTTTATGGTCGATTGGTCTCGCGGAGCCGATGGCGTGATCGGCAAACAAGGCATCAACACCATTGAGGATCTGGCGGGTAAAACCGTGGCCTTCGCTCCTTACACACCGTCTCATTTCCTCCTCTGGAACGGGCTGAAGGGCTCAGGCCTGGACACCGATCAGCGCCGAGAGATATTCAACAAGGCCGTACACACCAAAGACGGTATCGAACCCGCCACATTATTCGCTCAACAGAAGGTGGATGCCGCCGTGGCATGGGACCCCGATATGAGCGATGCGGTAGCCAAACGCGCCGGGTCGAAGAAGATCTATGACACGCGGATTGCCAATCACCTGATCGCCGACATTCTGGTCGTCAGCGATCGATTTGCATCCCGCTGCCCGCAAACTGTGGTCAACCTCGCCGAGGGCTGGCTGGAAGGCGTCGAATTCATCAAGGCCCAGCCCAATCGAGCATACACTTTGATCGGCACCATCAAGGACTTCAACATTCCGGAAGATCTTGCTAAGACGATGCTTGGCGGCGTCAAACTTGCGGACTACGCCGACAACCAGGCGTTCTTTGGAACGCGCGGAGCCGATTCCGATTACAACAACATTTTCAAAATGGCTCAGGAGATGTATCGGGAAGAGCGTGTTGTGAAGCGCAACTCCGATCCGGAATCGAGCGTGGACCGGCGCTTTATCGAACCCCTCGGCAGCAAGTTCTCTACTGCTTCGTCGGAGCCCCCGACCGAATACCGCGAGCCCGCAAAAAATGCCGTGCCCATTGCCACGCAGCGTCGTTCCATTTACTTCGATACGGACTCGGCTAACATGGGCCTCGATTCGCGTGCCGTTGTGGATGAGATTGGTGTTTTTATGAAGGCTTACGGAAACACCGTGGTCGATATTGACGGCAACACCGATGGTACAGGCTCGCGGGGGCACAACGTGCAGCTTTCGAGAGAGCGCGCCGAGGCGGTGAAGCGTTATCTGGTCGAAAAATACAATTTCCCGCCCGAGCGCATGCGCGCAGTTGGGAACGGACCAGATCGGCCCGTCGCTGACAATTCGACGCTGGAGGGCAGGGAAAAGAACCGCCGGACGGACATCAAGGTATACCCCAATCCCGCAGGCTGAGATCCTGTGGTCGGGTTCCAACCTGCCGAAGCTAATCCGTGTCCAATGCGGAACCTGCTCACAATTCGAAAGGACGTATCGCGCCGCACCAGCCTTATCCTGGCAGCGTCTGCGTGGACTCTTGTCTTTCTCATCTGGATCGTGCTGACGCACTGGCGCCTTTTGCCGCCCTTCTCCGTGCCGGCTCCGCTGGGCGTGATGCGTGCCTTCGGGAGGCTTTGGACCGAGTACGATCTGCTCGGAAATGTTTTTCAGAGCTGGTGGCGCATCGCGCAAGCCTTTTTCTGGTGCGCCGTGGTCGCCATTCCGCTTGGCTTGCTGATGGGCAGTTTCCGCTGGATCCACGATTTCGTCAACCCTGTTGCCGCGCCCATGCGCTCCATGCCCATCACCGCTTTTCTGCCTGCCTTCATCGCGCTGTTTGGGATGGAGGAATCCATGAAAGTGGCATTCCTCTGGTTCGGCATGTTCTTCTACCTGCTCGCGGTGGTGGTGGAAGAGGTTAACAAAGTGGATGACAGCCTGCTCGAGACGGCCTGGACGCTCGGAGCCAAGCGGCGTCATATCCTATGGCTGCTGTTTCGCGCTTCCTTTCCCGCCATCTTTGGCTCTTTTCGCATTCTGTACGATATCGGCTGGACCTACGTCATTCTGGCCGAGATGGTAAACGCGCGAAAAGGCGTCGGCTATATGGTCGAGGCTGCGCGCAAGGTGCTGGATTTCGACCGCGTCTATGCGGGCATCATTGCCATCGGCATTGCCGCGTTCCTGTTCCGTCTCCTTTTGACCTCCCTGGAAGGCTGGCTTTTTCCTTGGCGCAGAGTTTTGCGGGTCGCCTCCGAACCGGTTGCCGCCATAGCCACAGGAAGCCCAGCAAAGGTGCACGCCGGTGCCGATACAAAATAAAATTAGTGTTCGCGAGGTGTCCCGCCGTTTCAGCGACCCCCACGGAAAACCCATCGAGGCACTTCACAACGTAAGTTTTGACGTCGAGGACGCCTTTGCTCAGGACGGCCGCGATATTGGCGAATTTCGCGTGCTGCTTGGACCAACCGGCTGCGGAAAATCCACCCTCCTGCGTTTGATTGCCGGTCTCGACGTGCCCGATAGCGGTCAGATCATCGTGAACGGACATCCGGTCGATGGCCCCAGTCGTGAGCGCGGCATGGTCTTTCAAAAGTACACGTCGTTCCCCTGGCTGACGGTCGCCGCCAACATAGCCTACGGACCCGCGATCAACGGCGTAACAGCCGCCGAGCGCGCTAAGATCGTACCTCCCCTAATCGAAGCCGTTGGCTTATCGGGCTTCGAAAATTCGTACCCCGATACACTCTCCGGTGGAATGCAGCAGCGCCTCGCCATCGCTCGCACTCTTGCCAACCGTCCTCAAATCATCTTGATGGACGAACCGTTCGGCGCTCTCGATGCGCAGACCCGTTCCGATATGCAGCAACTCCTGCTGCGGATGTGGGACGAGACCGCCAGTACTATCCTGTTTGTCACTCACGATGTGGACGAAGCGATCTTCTTGGCCGACCGCATCTTTATCTTTAGCGCCCGTCCCGGTACGATTGTGGAAGATCTCCCGGTGCCGTTCAACCGGCCGCGCGATCCCGCCGTAAGGCAGTCCGCGGAGTTTCACGAGATGCAGCAGCACGTACTGGCCAGCTTGCGCCGTTCCCCCGGAAAGGGTCAAGTTAGAGTAAGCATTTGATGACGCAGGACGATTCCAGCCGGTCGGAGATCAATTACCTCAAGGAAGCTGCCAAGCTGCAATACAATTGGATCGCGCTGGCGGGAATTGCTGGTTTCGCTGTGCTGTCGGGCAGCGGCTTACCTCTGTTACTAGCGGCCGGGCTGGAACTCATGTATCTTAGCGTCGTTCCTAATAACAGCCGGTTCCAGCGTCTGGTCCGTTCCTGGAAGTATGAGGAAGAGAAACGCCGCATTGATCGGCGTCTCGCCGCCATGTTCCAGGAAATTCCGCCGGAAATGCGGCTTCGTTATTCAAACCTGGATTCCGTGTGCCGGCGCATTCGCGAGAACTACAGCCGGCTCTCCTCCACATCCCAAATCTTTGTCCGTCAAACGGAAGACAGGTTACAAGGACTGCAGCAGGCGTATCTCCGGTTGCTCCATTCCGCCTCGCAGCATCGCGAATACCTGAAGACGACGGATCTTCGAGACGTGCAACGCGAACTGGCCCAGCTAGAGAAACCCCGCGAGCCGGAAACGCCCAAGCTGCGGGAGATCAATCAGGGGCGAATCGAAATTTTGAAAAAACGGATCGACAAATTCCAGAAGATCCGCGAAAATTGCGAGGTCATCGATGCTCAATGCGCCGCCGTTGAGGATGTGCTCGGCTTGATACGCGATCAATCGGTTACCATGCGAGATCCGCAAGAAGTGAGCGCACACCTGGAGGGTTTGGTTCGCGATGTGGAACAAACCGAGGAGACAATCCGCCAGGTGGAGGGCATCTTTGGAAATGTTCCAGATTTTAGCGGGATATCGGGCGAGATCGCCCCTCTTCCCTCCGGCGTGGATAATGCGGGTGGCGATGCCCCGCAGCCCACGCCTAACCGGACGCGTTAACAGTTAGAGCAGGCCTGTTCGCCTGCGGTTCAATGTCGATCACAACCACTGTTCAGTTTCCCGCATGGGCCCAGTCCTTCTCCGAGAAATACTATTCGAGAACACTTTCCGTGTTCGTGCTGCACGGCAACGTGCACGACCTGGTCGCACTTAACCAAGACGATTCAAGCGAGCACGTACCTCTGCTCAAGTTTCTCAAGGAGGCGCTCTTTGGGTTACGCGACCTTGTGCTGAGCTACGATCGCGGCGGAATCAGTTTCGCGCGTCCCGATATGCAGGCCGATTTTCAACGGGCACTGTCCGGCTACGACAGCTTTCACCAGACCAACTATTCGCAAGCGCTGCCGCGCAATCCCGATGGCGTCCTGAATCTTCTCGATAATTACCTGCGCCTTCGGATCGCCGATGGGAAGAAGATCGCCCTGATTCTGGATTTCGCCGAGACCATCGCGCCCGCCGGTGACGTTTCAGGCATGTCGGCCGACGATCGCAATGCGCTCGTCATTCTGAAACGCTGGGCGCAAAACCCGGCTTTCCTGCGTGCCGACATCACCATCTGTCTGATCGCGGAGAATCGCATTGAGCTTAATCAGGGCATTGTGCAAAATCCCGGCGTTGCCTCCATCCAGATCCCGCTGCCGGATGAGAGCGAGCGCTTACAATTTATTCGCGCACAGCTTGCCGCAACGCCTCTTCCGCCCGCATCCGACGTGACAGATATCACGCTCGCCAAACTCGGGGCCGGCCTCAAGAGATTGCAACTTCAGGGACTGATCTCACACGCTGTGCAGAACCGGCGGCCGCTTACTGTGAAGTTCCTCTCGGAGAGAAAGAAGGAATTGATTGAGGCTGAGTCGGGCGGGCTTCTTGAATTCGTCCAGAGTCGTTTTAATTTGTCCATGGTTGCGGGCCATGAGCAGGCCAAGAGCAAACTGCAAAATGCAGCGTCGGCCATCCGCTCCGGAAACACCGATGTCGTTCCCATGGGATATGTGATCTGTGGACCAGTGGGTACTGGCAAGACTTTCCTCAGCACGTGTTTCGCGGGCGACCTCGGAATTCCAGTCGTAATGCTCAAGAACTTCCGCAGCATGTGGCAGGGAGTGACGGAAGGCAATCTGGAACGAGTGCTCAACCTTTTGCAGGCTATGTGTCCCATCGCTGTGGTGGTGGATGAGGCTGACGCACAACTCGGAAACCGGTCCATGTCCGGCGACAGCGGTGTCGGCAATCGCGTCTTTGCTCAAATAGCCCAGTTCATGGGCAACACCGAATTGCGCGGCAAGGTCGTGTGGTTTTTGCTAACCAGCCGCCCGGATCTGCTGCCCGTCGATCTGAAACGCCAGGGGCGCGCCGAAGAACACATCGCGCTCTTCTACCCTGAAACTCCCGAAGAACGGCTGGCTATGCTCAGGGCGATACAGAAAAAGACCGGTATCATGCTCGCCTCAACGGATGCCGAAAAGCTGATCGCGGAATACCCAGGTCAGCTTTCCGGAGCGGACATTGAAGCCGTCCTCACCCGAGCCCGCATGAAATCCGTACTGGCGAACGAAGCCGCCATCACGAATGATTGCCTCCGCGACGAGCTGCAGGACTTTATTCCGCCCTCCTATCCAACCGAGATCGAACTGCAAAGCTTGGCGGCGGTTTTGGAATGCACAAGCAAAGCTTTGCTGCCAGCAAAATACCGGGAAATGGATCGTGCCCAAATCGCCCAGCGCGCGAGAGAATTGGCTCTGCTGAACGGCGACCGTTCTCGGTGAGATCACGATCTAACCCGGCTGCGCCGCTTGCCCGAACTGCGCCCGTAGAAATAACACCTTCCCCTATTGAAGACCTAACAGACCTAACTAAAGCATCTCAACGCTCCCCATCGGAGTCCAGCAACCAAAGCGCGAATAGTCGCTGCTTGGTCCTGACGCTCTCACAACACCCGTCCCTTTCAATGACTTAGTGTCGGCGAGTACCTTGTCGTCGTGTCGCTATGACCCCGTCCGGCAGCCACTTGCACGGAAAACGCGCTAGTCGGAGATTTGGGACGCAACGGCCGGTTAAGTCGGCTTCGGGGACATCCGACGGCGGCGCGCAATTGGTTATTGGCGCGTCGCGATCGTTTGCGAAGGCAATCGTGACACGCCGGTATATGAACAGGCTACGCTTCTGTGCAGTCGCAAGTCCCTGAATTCACATGGTTTTCGGCAGCTTTACGCCGGATTAGTCCCGATAAACGCTAGAACCTTATCTGGAGTGACCCGGCGCGACGCTGCTGAATCGTAGC
>OCTA010004581.1_pt1 | contig 12094 bp, 5 predicted proteins | sample 1538991 | NCBI WGS metagenome assembly OCTA01 (sample SAMEA3539302, study PRJEB22396) | soil metagenome | biome: tundra; feature: field; material: soil | place: USA | collected 2010-05 | depth 0.15 m | reverse complement strand
CGGTCCACTGGCCGGCGCGCAGGTAGGGCAGGAACTCGGCGAGACCGCCATCATGTTCGGCTTGATATTCGGCAACGCCAGAGAATCCGCCGATCGGATGGGTCTGGCCGGTGCGGCTGGAGCGACGAACGATCGAGTGCCAGGTGAGGTCGCAGCGCGCGAGGCGGACTTGGGCGGCGCGCTCGCCCATGGCGTGGAAATCGATATCGAGGGGGCCGGGTCCGTAGAGGGCGCGGAGGGTGCTGATGCGGTCGCGGAGACGGGCGAACAGGATGGGGAATTCGGGGCGGTCCGCTCCCCCACGGTCGCGGCTCGGTAGGTCGCGGCTCTTTAACTCAGTGGGCGTGACGAATTGCACGCGGATGCGCGAGGCTCGCTCGGGCGGACCGTCGAGATCGATGGCGATATTATCTTGATCGGTCGAAAGCAGATCCGCGCGGGGGCGTCCGGGCCCCAGACCTTCTTCGGCGAGGCGCGCGAAGGCGGCGACGAAGAGCGGCCGCCGGTCGCCGGTCAGGTCGAAGAGGTGCACATCGAAATGGAAGGCCGCGCCCGGCGGGATGGTCTGGCCGTCAAGGTGCGCGGCACGGATCACGAAGGGACGCGGCGAATCGGCAAGGCCGCTAGGCCCTGTAACCGCCTTCGGCTCGAAGATGCGCGCATATTCCGGCGCGTTCGCGGCTTCGCGAAGCATGATACCGAACGCGCCACGTAGCGTGTTACCCGCTTTGCCTGGCGGAAAGTACAGCGATCCGATGGCGCGAAAGTGGAAGTGGAGCCGGATCAGTTCGAAGGTCACGGTGTCAGTTTAGTAGACGGGGTTTGAAAGTTTGCGGAAATGGAGGGGCCGGCACCGCGAGGAAGCTGCCGGATCGCCCGCTCCTCTTTTGAATTCCGGCGGCGGCCATCCGCGCGAGGGTGGAGGTGGCGCAAAATGGGTCGTTGCCCCTACGCCCCCGTGAATCGGCGCAATCCGGCATGAGGGGTGCAGTCAGCTTTCCAGGCGTTCGATGCGCTGCTCGTGGTTCCGGGCTGTGGCGGCCAGTGTCTCGACGACGTCGAGGATGCGGCTGAACCGCTCGTTATATTTGGCGTCGCGCTCCGCGGCGGCGGCGCGCATTTCGGCCATGTCGTGCTGGAACGGTTTCATGCTTTGCGTCAGGGCTTCGTGCCGTTCCGTGAGCCGTTCGAGGCGTTCGTCGATGGTCATGGCTTCTCCAGTATAGCGTGAGTGGGATTTGGGGATGCTCGCCCACTCACGCGTGTTGTAGTTACCGCCGCACGTGTCCGCCGCACTCGGCTTCGCACGTCTGCCAATAGGTGCGGCGATGACTCCGCCGACTGGTAGCTCGATCGCTGCCGTCTCGATCGAGGGCTGTCCGACGCCTTGCTTTGCTGAACCATCTCCGATACGCCGGCGGCGGCGTGGTTGGCTCCGGCGGGCCGGCTGGACTCCTTTCCGAGTGGCCGCCCAGGCGACCATAGGCTGCTGGGCGAGAAGCGCGGCCTTTTTTGGCACCCGGAAGGGCGCGTTGTTCGACAGCATACCGCCGAGTGTTGTTACCTGGACTGTTCCGCTGCTCGCGCCCGGCGGGTTCAGCCGCAATTGAGCAAGAACGAGGTTCTGCATGGACCACAGGTCCTCATTTTCGTCGCGAACGGGATCGAGAACCGTGAGTTGCAGGGGGCTGAGGTTATGACTGGTTTGCCGGAACAAAAGGCCGCCGTTTGGCCCCGGCGATAGGCGCCCGCCAGCAGGCGCAGGACCCGATGCAGCCCAGCGGCTCGCACGGCTGGCAGGACGGCGGTTCGAATCTGCGCCTGCGAGCGCTGCATTCTGTTACACGCGGGGGCGCTTAATTAACGGTTCTGGGGAAACCGCTCCCTGACGGGAAGAAATCGCCCGTGATCGGGCTTGGCAGGCGGAACCGCGTGCCCCACCACTCGAAACACAGGATTCCTTTTGGTGGCGCAGGCGGTTCCGCCTGCGACCGCGATTGTTTCACGCTTCTTTACACGCGGCGCATGCACTTGTCTCTCCTGGAACGTGCTACGTTACGGGCAATGGCAAAATTCCGATTGCTGGCGTGGAAAATGGCCGCTGGTAACCGGTGCCAGTTCCGGAATCGGCTGGGCACGCGGAAAAAGTAGGGACTGCTGTTGCGGCATCCGTCTTGGGCTATGCTGCCAAGTAGGATACGGTCGATTGGCGCCATGAACGGGAAGACGACCACGGCGAAAGCGGTATTAACATGGGCGGTGTCGTGTGCCGGCGCTTTCATCGGCTGGGCGCAAACCGGGGCATCGAATGCAGAGTCCATCGCATCGGCGATTCGGGCGCAGAGGTACGATCATGCGCTGGAATTGGCGAGGCAGGCACTGAAAGCCGCGCCGAACGACGTTCAGGTATTAACGCTGGAAGCGCTCGCGTTTAAGGAATTGGGCCAGGAACAGAACGCGCTCGCGGCGTTTCAGCGAGCGTTGCAGCTTTCTCCGGATTACCTGGCGGCCCTGGAAGGCGCGGCACAGCTCGAGTACGCAGCGGGCAGCGATCGCGCTATCCCACTGCTCGACCGTTTGCTGAAGCTGCGGCCGAACGAGCCGACCGCGCATGCGATGCGAGCCGTCATGGCATGGAAGCACCGCGATTGTGAAACGGCAGTCGTGCATTTCGAGCAGAGCCGGTCCGTAATTGCATCTCAGGGGGAAGCACTGAAGGAATTTGGAATCTGTTTGGTCAGGCTCAAAAAAACGGAAGCCGCCGCGGAGGTGTTTCGGCAGCTTGTCGCCGAAGATCCCACAAACCGCATGGCCAGGTATTCGCTTGCGTCGGTTGAAATGATGGCGCATCGGCACCAGGCGGCGCTCGATTCCCTGCAGTCGCTGATCGCCGGCGGGGATCCCGACCCGGAGGCTCTCGCGCTTGCCTCGAGCGCATACGAGGCAATGGGCGACACCCCGAACGCTGTCAGGACGCTGCGGCAGGCAATCGTCCTGGACCCCAGGAACGTGAGTTACTATCTGGATTTCGCCGCCCTGAGCTTCGCGCACAGTTCGTACGAAGCCGGCATTCAAATGATCGACGCGGGTCTGGAACTGTCGCCGGATTCGCCCAAACTCCGCCTGGCGCGGGGGATTCTTTACGTCCAAGTCGGACAGATAGACCAGGCAGACGCGGATTTCGCGGCATCCGAGCGCTTGGATCCCGAACAGCCAAGTACCGCCGCCGCGCGGGTGCTGACACACCTGCAACAGAACAACATGGAAGCGGCGCTGCAAGCGGTGCAGGAGGAAATGGCGGGCCGGCCTGACGATGGCTTCCTCTACTATCTCTGGGCCGAGGTCCTCAACTGGCAGGGCCCGCCGCCCGGCACCCCGGAATTCCAAAAGGCCCTGGACGCAGCGTTGACTGCCGTCCGGCTGCAGCCGGATCTCACGTTAGCGCGGAACCTTTTGAGCCGCTTATACCTGGACGCCGGACAGGTGAACCTCGCAATCGGGCAGTGCCGCCTGGTGTTGCGTGACAACCCCCAGGATCCCGTTGCGCTATATCGCCTGATGCGAGCGCTCAAGAACACAGGGAATCCCGAGGATGCCAAGCAGATTCCCGAACTTCTTCGGAGATTCAACGAGGCTCGCCAAATGGCTAGCAAGCAGGAGGCGCAGGAGAACCGCTATAAGCTGGTAGAAGAAACCGCACCCGGGGCGGTGAAATAAACAGAACGCTCTTGGCAGGCGGAACCGGAACCGCCTGCCCCACCACGGTTGCGCCTGCGATCCCCGAACGAGATTAGTCCGCCTGTCAGTAAGACTTCAATGGCTGTGAGTCCACGATGCCGCGTGTCTCGTCGATGGTCACCAAGCGGTTGGACGCAACCCCCTTGAAACTCTGACGGATGCCGCTTGGCCAGTGCACGTCTACATCGGCGGTCCGCTCGGCGCCGAGGCCAAAGTGCAGGCGCCGGTCATTCACAGACAGGAAGCCGGCCTGTCCGATAATCTCCTGGACTTGCTGGCGGCCGCCATAACGAACCAGCGCACGGGCGCCGATAGCGCTTCGGTTGGATTTGGTGGCTTTCAGCTTCACCTTGAGCCAGCGGTTATCCCCTTTGATGTCGTTGCGCAGGAGCGAAGGTGGCTCGTTGAGGTTGACGATCAGCATGTCGAGGTCGCCATCGTTGTCGAAGTCGCCGAAGGCGCAGCCGCGGCTCGAGTGCGTAGCGCTTACCCCGGGCCCGCCCTCCTCCAATAGCTCTTCGAACCTGCCGTTGCCGAGATTGCGAAACAGCACCCGGGGAGTCCGGTAAGGATACCGCGGGAGTTTCTTCTCCACCTCCGGGTAGACGCTGCCAGTCACCCAGAACAGGTCGGGGTAACCGTTATTGTCGAGATCCAGGATGGATGCGCCCCAGCTTACATAACGGGTCTCGACGCCCAGGCCGGATCGAATAGTGACATCTTCGAAGCCCTTCTTGCCGCGATATGCATACAGGGCTGGAGTGTCTTCGTTGAAGTGCGTCTTCAGGATGCCGAGGGTGCCGTCGAGATTGAAGTCCCCGATGCCCAGTCCCATGCCTGCCTGTTCCTGGCCGTCCTCGTTCAGCGCGACACCCATCTCGATGCCACTCTCGGTGAACGTTCCGTCCTTGTTGTACTTGAAGAACAGGCTGGGCGTGGAATCGCAAGCGACGTAGATTTCAGGCCATCCATCGTCGTCGAAATCCGCCGCTACAGCGGTGAGTCCATAAGAGCCGGTGGCTTTGGCGATCCCCGAGGGAACGCTGATATCGGTGAAGGCGCCGTTGCCGTTGTTCCGGTACAGCATCTGAGTTTCGGGCTGCAGGCCGCGCGGGCCGCAATTCACGGGGACGCCCCTAAAATTGCAGTTATTGTCCTTGCCGGTGGCCGGGACGATTTTGGGATCGAACTTCAAATAGTTGGAGATGAAGAGATCCAGGTGGCCATCCCGGTCGAAATCCACGAAGGTGCAGCCGGTTCCCCACCGATTGCCTTCATGCAGCAAGCCTGCCTGCCTGGTGACGTCGGTGAAAGTGCCGTCGCCATTGTTCCGGTAGAGGATGTTCTGCGGCCAGCCGCTGATGAAGATATCCTCGAAGCCGTCGTTGTTGTAGTCTCCGACGGTTACGCCGCAGAACCAGCCCAAACGGGTCAGGCCGGCTTGGGCGGTCACATCCGTGAAGGTGCCGTTGCGATTGTTCTTGTACAGGCGGTTGGTGGCGCCCGCCGGAGATCCTTCCCAGCGGGTGCCGGTGAGGACCAGGATATCGAGCCAACCGTCGTTGTCGTAGTCGAGGAACGCGGCGCCGCAACCAATGGCCTCCAGAATGTACGCATTCCGATCTACCCCGCCGTAGATTACCGGGGCGGCGACGCCGGCGGCCGCGGCGACGTCGGACAGCGATGCATTGAAGGGCAGCCCCGACGCCTTTCCGCGGGCTTTCGCCGTCACTCCGCGCGAAGCCATCTGCCCCCGGGCGGGCCGCGAGGCTGCCAAGAGCGCAGCTAAAAGACCTCTTCGAGTCATTTGGCGATTCCCTCCGATTGTACCCGAGCCACAGCCGGCCATCTCGCCGACGGTTATGCCGTTTGCGTAATGTATGGAACCGCTTCCAGTATATCCCCTATCCACGGGCTGAACTCGACCGAGGTCCCAGGCTTGGCTGCAACTCTGCAAAAACACTGATACTAGCGCCTAAAATACTGTTAACTAATGTATTATCAATAATATATAGCAGACACGGGAGGCTGCAGGCGGCAGTCCTCTGGACGGGGTTTCTTTGGGGAGGACAGATTTATTGCAAGCGCTTCCATTTTTTCGTTGACTTGCGCGCAATCCTGGTTTATAAGTATCGTTGGGGCCAAGAGCGCCCCTGAGCAGAGTTGGACACTTTGGTCCAGGAGGAAGGGGTATGAAGCTGTTTCGCACACTGATTCAGTGCACCATGTCGTTGCCGATCATAGCGGTTTGCGTCAGTTCCTGCTTTGGTCAATTTAACAGCGGTATCCAAGGTACGGTGCAGGATCCCACTGGCGGGATTGTCGCAAATGCGACGGTGAGTCTCCTCAATACCGAGACTCAGGTCGGCTCACAGGCAAAGACCGACGATGCTGGAAACTTCCGGTTCGTCAGCCTCGCCCCAGGGTCGTACACGATCACGGTCGAGGCCAGCGGGTTTTCCAAGACCGCTATCAACATCCAGCTTGATACAGGCCAAAACCTGAACGTGCCCGTTTCGGTGGCAGTCTCCACCGCGAGGGAGATGGTCGTGGTGACCGCCGAGGCGCCGGTCCTGAACACGGCGGAGTCGCGCAATCAGCTTACACTGGAGACTCAGGCGCTGGCAGAACTCCCGTTGGCGGGCCGCAGCATGATTTCGCTAGTGACCACCGCCCCCGGCGCGGTCGGCCGGGGAGTGACGTCTAACGGCAGCCCTGGTTCCGGTATCGACAATTTTTCGACCGAAACCCAGGTAGATGTGAGTGCCAATGGCATGGGCGCAGTCGGGAACATGTACGTTGTCGACGGCCTCGATATTTCGAGCGCAATCCGGCCGGGCGTGCTGAACATGACACCCAACCCCGATTCCATTCAGGAAACCAGCATTCAGACCAACACCTTCTCGGTAGAGTATGGGCGCGCCAGCTCGATCCAGATGCTCATGACGACGAAGTCCGGCACGGGGGCTTTCCACGGTAATGCCAGCGACTATTTCACGGACCAGAGGCTGTCGGCAGGCACCATCTTCGTTCACGACTATGCGCCGTATCACTCCAACAATGTTTCGGCCACGATCGGCGGCCCGATTATTCCAAAGAAACAGTTTTTCTTTTTCTTCTCGTACGAGCCGTTGCGGGCCTCCGCCGCGACGGGCAACGGAATCGTCACCTATGAGGACGCGGCCTTCACCAACTGGGCCAAGCAAAACTTCCCGGATACCTTGGGGACAAAACTGCTGACCAGCTACGCACCGACCGGCGCGGTGACCACGGGAGTGGCCCAGACTGCCGCGAGCCTGTTCCCCGGCACCTGCGGGACGAGCGCCACCAGCTTCCTGCCGTGCGCGACGCCTATGGTCGACACCGGCGTTTTCAATAGCACCAGCTATCGTAATGGCACGCAGTACATGGGGCGTATCGACAAGTACTTCAGCAAGGATCGGATCTACGGAACCATCTACAAATACCGCCTGGATTCCGGTGGTGGAGCGGTGCGGCCGGCATTCGTATCTACCAACTGGTTTACCGGGTATGCGTATCAGGTAAACGAGACCCATACGTTCTCCTCGAATACGGTGAACGAGGCGTCGTTCGCCGCCATGCGCGTGGAAGGCATCCAACCCAAGACGGGTCTGTTCACGGTACCGTCGATCGGTGTGTCCAGCATAGGCGTCGGATTCGGCAACGGATTCGCCGCGGGCGATTTCATCCAGCACAACTATCACTGGAACGATGTCCTGACCCACATCCGCGGCGCCCATACGCTGAAGTTCGGGTATGAGGGGTGGTTCGGCGACGATGTGGAGAATTTCCAAGGGCCGCACGCCCAGCCGACCTTCAATTTCAACAGCCTGCTGGATCTGGTCAAGGATGCGCCCAACACGGAAAGCGGCGTAGCCTACGATCCGCTGAGCGGAAAGTCGGTTCTGTGGGATTGGAACGCCGCCTCCAAAACGCACGGCATTTTCGCCCAGGACGTCTGGAAGGCGCGCGATCGCTTGTCGTTGACGATGGGAATTCGCTGGGATGATTTCGGCAATCCGTATTCCCGGAGCCCGCTGACGGCTTTCGGCAACTTCTTCCTCGGGCAGGGGTCCACGCTGGCGCAGCAGGTGACGAGCGGCGTGATGAAAGTGCAAACCCCGGTGTTCAACCACTTCCAGCAGTCCTGGAGTCCGCGGCTCGGCTTCGCATGGTCGCCAGACAAGTCCGGGGATTGGGTAGTTCGAGGCGGCGCCGGGATGTTCCATAATTGGGTGACTCCGGCGAATGCGCAGGAAGAGTTCCGTGGAAATCCGCCCGGCCCCATTTACCCCACGTTCTACGCCGGTGCGACGCCGGCTCCTCTGTTCGTGCTGGGCACGAGTGAGACACCACCGTTCGGCTTCACATACCCGGCTCTCGCTCCCGGCACGCTCGATGCACATGGCGGATTGGCCGGCCTCCAGTTCGGCGTAGGCGCCATCAACCCCAGTCTGAAAACGCCGATTGTGTACAACTACACCCTCAATGTGGAACGCAAGATATCCAAGGACATAGTCGCCGTGGCCGGTTATTCGGGATCGCGGGGCACCAACCTGCTCTCCGGCGGCGGTCAGCAGTTCAGCGTCAGCTACGGTGTGGATATCAATACCTATGCGGGAGACCTTATCCAGCACAACAGCACCGTTCCCACGCGGCTGAATCAGAGCTTTGGCGGAATCTACTACACCACCGACGATCGCGATTCGCACTTCAATGCGCTGATCGTGGGAGTGCGAGGCAAAATCGGGTCTCGGGCCTTTGTGAATGCGTACTACACGCGTTCCTCTTCGATGGACAACTCCCAGGTCTACCCGACGGCCACCAACGTGGGCCAGTACATGGCGCCATCGGCATGGGACGCGCCGAACCGGTTCTCCCTGTCGTGGAGCTACGAAGTTCCGGGTGTGAACCACGGCAAGGGGCTGGCCGGACACGTGACGGGAGGATGGAGCATCAGCGGCACCACCATCCTGCAGAGCGGGAACCCGTACACGGTCATCGCCTATAATCCCTTCATCCCCACAACGGACGCCACCGGCAAGTTCACCGGCATGGCTTCCAATAGCGGCGACTACAACGCGGATGGCAATAACCTGGACTATCCGAACGTGGCGAGCTATTCGACGCCGACAAGCCGCCAGGCCTATCTCAACGGCGTTTTTCAGGCCTCCAACTTCACCATCCCGGCCATGGGAACGGAGGGCAATGAAAAGCCCTTCGGGTTCCGCGACCCCGGGTTCGCACAGACCGACCTCAACCTGGCCAAAGCCACCCGGATCACGGAGCGGATCAATCTTCAGTTGCGCTTCGAGTTCTACAACGCGTTCAACCGGGTGAACCTGAACGGCGTCGACTCGAATTTCAATAGCTCGACCTTCGGCAGATCGACTGGCCAGGGTTTGCCGCGAAACATCCAGATTGGCGCCAACCTCAAGTTCTAGATGGAGATTTGACTGCAACCCTTCGCGGGCTCACTCTGAGAAGTGGGCCCGCATTTTTTCTTTGTATAGCCACCTGGGAGGTGTGAATGAGATCATTCCGAGCAATACTAACCGGCAGCGTTCTTCTAGTCATTTCATTATCGGGCCTCGATGCCCAACAGGCTCTTCAGCGGGACTACCCTGTTAAGCCGGTTCCGTTCACGGCGGTGCACTTCAACGACACGTTCTGGCTCCCCCGCATCGAGACCAACCGAAAGGTGACTATTCCCTTCGCATTTCAGAAATGCGAAGAGACCGGCCGCCTCTACAATTTCGAGCGCGCGGCCGCTGTGCTGAGGGGCGAGACGATCGCCGACAAGACGCCTCCCGGATATCCTTTCGACGACACCGACATCTACAAAGTGATCGAGGGCGCTTCCTATACCCTCAGCGTGGTGCCCGACCCCAAGCTGGAAGCTTACGTGGACGGCCTGATCCGGAAGATCGGCGCCGCCCAGGAGCCCGATGGCTACCTGTACACCACGCGCACCATCGACCCTGTGCACCCCCACCCGTGGGCCGGAACGCATCGCTGGGAAAAGGAGGAGGTCTTGAGCCACGAGCTCTATAACCTGGGCCACCTCTATGAAGCGGCCACGGCCTATTATCAGGCCACCGGCAAGCGCCAGTTGCTGGATATCGCGTTGCGCACGGCCGACCTGCTGGACCGCACGTTCGGCCCGGGCAAGCAGGCGATCTGGCCCGGCCACCAGATTGCCGAGATGGGACTGGTGAAGCTCTACCGCACCGGCGGCGACACGCGCTATCTCAACCTGGCAAAGTTCCTGCTGGATTCCCGCAGGAATGGCAGCCCCTATAACCAGTCCGACATACCCATCGTCGAGCAGAAAGACGCGGTGGGACACGCCGTGCGGGCCACTTACATGTATTCGGGGATTGCCGATGTGGCGGCCCTGACCGGCGACCAGTCCTATATCAGCGCCATCGACCGTCTATGGGAGAGCGTAGCCGGGAAGAAGATGTACATCACCGGCGGGATCGGCTCCACAGCCGACGGCGAGGCCTTCGGCCACGATTACGAACTGCCGAACATGAGCGCCTACAACGAGACCTGCGCGGCGATCGGCAACGATTATTGGAACGAACGCCTGTTCCTGCTGCATGCCGATGCGCGGTACATCGACGTGATGGAGCGGACGCTTTACAACGGCCTGATCTCCGGCGTTTCGCTGGATGGCAAGAGCTTCTTCTATCCGAATCCGCTGGAGTCGTCGGGCCAGCACGAGCGCAGCCCCTGGTTCGGCTGCGCCTGTTGTCCGGGTAACATCACCCGCTTCCTGGCATCGGTTCCCGGCTATGTCTATGCGCAGCGGCGCGACGATCTTTACGTCAACCTGTTTGTGGGCAGTACTGCCGATATCAAGATGGACCGCACCAGTGTCCACATGGCCCAGGAAACGCGCTACCCATGGGACGGAACCGTCAAGATGACAGTGACGCCGAAGGGCGACGGAGAGTTCACGATCCACGTGCGCATCCCGGGCTGGGCGCGCAACCAAGCCTCGCCATTGGATCTCTACGCTTTCACGGATACCAGCGCCGCGCGCGTGGTCCTTAAAGTCAACGGCCAGCCGGTTCCGCTCAACATCGAGAAGGGATATGTCGCCATAACCCGCCAATGGAAGGCCGGCGACGCGATCGATCTGAATCTGCCGATGCCGGTCCGGCGCGTGGTAGCCAACGGCGCTGTGGAAGCGGACCGCGGCAGAGTAGCCCTGCAACGCGGCCCCCTGGTCTACAGCGCCGAATGGCCGGACAACCCCGGCGGGCACGTCCGGAATCTCGTGCTACCCCGCAACGCGGTCCTGAAGACGGAGTTCCGGCCCGAATTGCTGAAGGGCGTTGTCCGGATCACCGGCAACGGACTAGCCCTGGTTCTCGACAAAGATGGCAAGGTTCACCGCAAGCCACAGCTCATCACGGCTATCCCGTATTATGCGTGGGCGCACCGCGGCCCCGGGGAAATGCTCGTGTGGCTGCCCGAGAGCGAGGCGTCGGGACGCCCGCTGCCGGTTCCCACGATTGCTTCTACCAGCAGTGTGACGTCTTCGGTCCCAAAGAACACGGGCGCCATTCACGACGGCGAAATACCGCGCGCTTCGCGGGAGCACAATCCATACGGCGATTTCGACTGGTCGCCCAAAAAGGGCACTACCGAATGGGTCGAGTACAGCTTCGCGAAACCCACCCGAGTTTCGTCGACCGCGGTTTACTGGATCGACAGCGGCGACTGTAAGCTGCCCAAGTCCTGGCGGGTCCTGTACAGGGACGGGACGTCATGGAAGCCGGTGGAGAACCGCGACCCCTATGCCACTACGCGGGATGGGTTCAATAGCGTGACGTTCGCGCCCGTGGTCGCAACCGGCCTGCGCCTGGAGGTGGCGGAGGAGCCGGAGCATACCGCGGGCATTCACGAATGGAAAGTCGAATAAAATCCTTCGGCGCCGGGTGCACGGGCGGAGAGCGATTCCGGCATTCTCAGCCAGAATCCGGATGAGCCGTCCCGGAAGAAGGTGTGGGAAGTTCTTGGCCGCGACCACGGAAAGGAATATCGGGGCCTCACGGACAATTACAAAGGCGATCTGCCGGTTTTCTCGCCGAGCTTCAGAAGCAATGGGTCGAGAAGGTGGAGTACGGCGCCGCGGCAGGCACGGCTGGCAAAAGGAAGTGTGTTCGGGCACGAGATGCGTGTTCCGGATTCAGATCCTGTGACCGGTGGCTTCTCCTGCATCGAGGGCCGGTCCGGCAGTCTGGCGGAAGCCGCTCCCTGAGAAGTTGTGAAACAATCGAGGGTCGCAGGCGGAACCGCCTGCGCCACCAAAAGAAATCCT
>OCTA010004580.1_pt1 | contig 12094 bp, 11 predicted proteins | sample 1538991 | NCBI WGS metagenome assembly OCTA01 (sample SAMEA3539302, study PRJEB22396) | soil metagenome | biome: tundra; feature: field; material: soil | place: USA | collected 2010-05 | depth 0.15 m | reverse complement strand
CCAACCTCGAACTGGGGCTTGACAAGTATAACCATTTCGCCGGCCGGTTGTAACACCTGGGAGATAGCGGGCACGATCATGGTCGCCGAAATAAAGCTGACATCGCAGACGGCCACGCCGATGGGCTCGCCCAAGTCTTCGGGGCGCAGGTAGCGCGCGTTCAATTTTTCGTGCACCACCACACGCGGATCGTTGCGCATTTTCCAATCGAGCTGGCCGGCGCCGACGTCGACGGCATGCACGCGCGCCGCGCCGCGCTGCAGCAGGCAATCGGTGAAGCCGCCTGTGGAGGCGCCGATATCCAGGCAGATACGCCCCACCACCTGGATGCCGAAATGTGCGATGGCGGCGTCCAGCTTCAGGCCCCCGCGGCTGACGAAGGGCGGCTGGGCCACGATTTCAACGCGGACTTCGGCATCCACCGGCTGGCCGGATTTGGCGGCCTTGCGCCCATCCACCAGAACCGCGCCCGCCATGATCAGCGCCTGCGCTTTTTCGCGCGTGGGGGCCAGGCCGCGCTCCACCAGCAGACGGTCGAGACGCGGCTTCATGACTTGCGATGCACGATCAGATCGGCCAGCTCGTGCAGGTGTTCGGCGCGCGCGCCGAATGGGCCGAGGGTCTCATGGGCGCGCCGGCACTCGATGTCGGCCATGCGCCGCGATTCCTCCACGCCGTAGACCGCCGGGAAGGTGATCTTGTGTTGCTGCGCGTCCTTGCCGGCCGTCTTGCCCAGAGCCTCGGAGGATTCCTCCACGTCGAGGATATCGTCCACGATTTGAAAGGCCAGGCCGATATGCTCGCCATAGCAGGAGAGCGCCTGGTACTGCGGGTCGTCGGCGCCCGCGCAGATGGCGCCCAGGCGCAGGCTGGCGCGCAGCAAAGCCCCGGTCTTGGCGCGATGGATGGATTCGAGCAGCGCGGCCGTGGGCGGCTGCCCTTCGCCCTCCAGGTCGGCCACCTGGCCGGCGATCATGCCGCCAACGGTGCCGGCGGCGGTGGCCAGTTCGGCGATCATGCGGGACTTGCGATCGGGGGCGGCCGTGGGCATTGTATCGATGGCGGCCAGGACTTCGAAGGCCAGCGTGAGCAGCGAGTCGCCCGCCAGAATGGCCATGGCGTCGCCGAAAACTTTGTGACAGGTGAGCTTGCCGCGGCGATAATCGTCGTTATCCAGGGCCGGAAGATCGTCGTGAATCAGCGAATAGGTGTGGATGAATTCCAGCGCGCAGGCGGCGGTGAAGTGGGCGGCGACGGGATCTTCCCCGGCGGCGCGCGCGGCTTCCAGACAGAGAATGGGGCGGATGCGCTTGCCTCCGGCAAACAGGCTGTAGCGCATGGCGCGGTGGATGGTTTGCGGGGGCTGCGTTTCCGGCGGCGCCAGGCGATCGAGGTGGGCATCCACCAGTTTTTGCTGCTGGGCGAGGTAGTCGCGAAGGCTCATGCTTTCTCGGGACGGAAAGGCTCGGGCTGGATTTTGCCCTCCTTGCGGATCAGCATTTCCACGCGGGTTTCGGCCTCTTCCAACTGCTTGCGGCAGGTCTCGCTGAGGCTCATACCTTTTTCGAAGAGTTCCAGGGAACGCTCCAGAGGCAGATCGCCGGCCTCCAGTTCCTTGACGACCTTTTCCAATTCGTCGAGGCACACCTCGAAGGGAAGGACGGGATTGGGTGGTGCGGTGGAATCGGCCACGCCACCATTGTAACCAGTGAACGGTAGTCAGTTGCGGGGGCAGGTCTTGGCTGCGGACCGCTTTTCAGGCGGCCCAGGTAACCGATAGGCAGTCCGGATCTCTTGTCCCTGAGCGCTTCACGGCTTGGGATGCGCGGCGAAGAAATTCCATATAAGATCGTTGGTCGTTACGCCGACTGTGCTGCCGAGGTCCGGGTTGTATGGGACCTGGTTGGGATCGTCCATGGGCTGCGAATACCAGGTGTGGACTCCGCCAATGAGCTTGTAGATTCTCACTTCCGTGTTGGAGCCGCAGTTGGTCGCGCGTTTCTCGGTGACGGCGGAGGGAATAGCGAAGTTGCAGAGGCGTGCCGTGGTGTCGAATGTGGCGCAGCCGTTATTGGCGGCCCAATAGTCGAAAGTCTGGTCCTGGCTCGCGTAGTGGAAGTTTGGCGATATGCCGCAGTACGGAACCGCGGTGTCCACATCGGGTCTATGGCGGCGCGGTAGGACATGAAGGCGCCTGCCGAATGCCCGGTGACGTAGACCCTGCTGGGATCGGGATGAACGGTCACCTGAAGCGTATCGATGAGCTGCTGCAGGAAACCCGTATCGTCGGGCGGGGGACCGGGCCAGTAGGGATAGTAGAAGTAGTTCCACTGTGTGTCTCCCCAGTAATCCACCATGGACTGCGGACAGGCCATGGCAAACCCGGCTAGTCCGCCTTGTCGTCCATTTGGGTCCAGCTATCCATCCCGTCTGCGTGGCCAGTCATGCCGTGCATCAGGATGACGAGCCCGCTCGTGCCCAGCTGGAAGCTGGCTGGCACGTACAGTATGTAAGTGCGATCCACCCCGTCGACATTGATCGAGGCGGAAGTTCTGATTCCGGTGCGGCCGGAGGCGTTCACCGCGGTGAAAAGCGTCTGGGTTCCCGGCGCTCGCCGACGGTGAAAGATAGGGGGACGGCATCGTCGTCGGGAATGGAGGGCACCACGAGGTTGAACTGATAGAGTCCGACGGCTCCGCTGGAAGGCATCAATCCGGCATAGACCGGCGTCACCGGCGCCTGGCCGAAGGAGAAAGCGATCGGCAAGACGAGCTGGTTGAGCTCCGACACGATACGGCCCGCCGGAATGTCGGGAGTCACCGCGCCGAATCCGACACCGAGCAGCACGATGGTCTCGCCGGGATGTGCCTGACGCGACAGGACGCCGGGGATCGTACCGGGAGGGAGCACGAAGGTCTTGAAGTCGGGGAACACAGCAGCGACATACTGCCTGCCGCCGACGCTGAAGCTGGCTGGGGCCCACAAGCCCGGCTGCGTGGTGCTCACGGTAAGCGAATAGGGCGCACTGACGATGTTGTTGTGGGCGACAGTAAGCGGTTGCGAGCCGGTAGCGATCCCGGACGGTAGGAGAGCGTTCACCTGCCCCGGGCTGATGTAGTAGACGAAGGCGGATTGGCCTCCGGCGGTGACGGTGACGCCATCGAGAGACGTGGGCGCATTCAGACCGGCGAAATCCGCGCCGTTCCACTGGCGGGTAGTACCCGCAAGGTTGGCGCCATAGATCTCGATGAAAGATCCCGGTGCCGGCGAGGAAGATCCGCCAAAGCCGCTGGCGGTGATCACGCCGCCGACCGTGGGTGGAAGCGCGCCCGCCGCGCTTTGGATCAAGGCCAAGCAGACTGCGAGTACACTGCCAAGGTGTAAATCGGACATGACTATCCTTTTCCTCTCGATGTAGACGCCTCATGGTGCGGGCAGGTTGCACGTAATTCTTCCCCTGCTCCCCTTTCCACTGGTGGCCAACGCGGTGACCATCACTGTCGCGCAATAAGCGCCACCAGTCTTGCCAGGGTTCGGCGAATTCCGCGGGGGACAGGTGGGCGGCCGGCTTCGCCGCGCGACTCCTGCAAGGAAGCTGAAGTTGCCGCACTCGCCACCAGTCCGCATCGCTCGCGATCCGCCGCCCCGCCATCGCAGTGTGAAACAGGCCAAGTTACAGCCCCCCCGAGCCTCCAAGCCAACGCCAGCATCGTGCCGCCGAGCCCGGCCCGTCCCGGCCCCCCATCCCAACTCCAGCCGGTTATGCCGAGCTCGGGATGACTGGCCAAAGGCCGGAGGGAGAGGATGGCGGGCAACCTATTCTCCTTCAGACGGTTCCGTTACCGGACTTCGGGTTTCGAGCGTGGGCCGCCAAGACACCAAGGCCAGCCAATCCCGCCAAGAACGTGCACACGTTGCGGCAATCCCTCAGAATCGGGGTTTCGGAATAGGACCTGATTGGGGGATATGTGACCGCCGGGCGAGTTACTCCGGCGGAGGGTCGGAGAATACGATGGCCTGGCGGAAGCCATTGGTCTTGATGGCGGCGTAAACGATGCCGACGCTGAGCCAGATACCGCCGGCCACCAGAGCGGGCTTGTGCAGGCTGGTCCAGATCGCGAGACAAAAGACGAAGCCCAAGACGGGCGGCAGGAATGCGCCCAGGCTCTTGCGATCGCTGCGCAGGAAGTAGTGTATGAAGGCCGCCGCGTTGACCCCCATAAAACCGATGATGGCGCCAAAGTTGAGCAACTCCGCGCCGAGCTGATAGGTGATGGCGAAAGCTCCGGCCAGCGCCAACGCGCCTACGAACAGCACGTTGTTGCGGGGAATGCCGTGCTTGGGCTCGATGGCCCCGAAGAAGCGGCGCGGAATGGTATTATCGCGCCCCATCCCGTAGAGGAGGCGGGCGGCGCCGAGCTGCGATCCCATGCCGGAGCCGATGGTGGCCACCAGCAGGGTCATATTAACCATGTGGAAAAGCAGTGGTCCACCGGCGCGGCCGGCCACGTATGAGAACGCCGTATCCACGTCGGGATAGGAGCGAAAGTTGGGCCACACCAACTGTCCGGCGTAGACCTCAGCCGACGCCAGCACGCCGGTGATCAGGCACGTGAGCACTGTGGCCAGCATGATATTGCGCCGCGGGTTGTGCGCTTCTTCGGAGAGCGTGGAGATGCCGTCGAACCCGATGTAAGTCAGCACCGCGACGGAAGTGCCGGTGGAGATTCTGCCCAGGCTGAAGGTGCTCGGATCGTAGAACGGCTGCGTGAAGGAGACGCCATGCTGGTGCATGATGTAGCGCACGGCCGCCACGAAGAAGTACAAGACCACCACGCACATGGCCAGCACCAGCACTTCGTTGGTGCGCGCGGTGGCGCGGATGCCGCGCAGATTCAGGAGCGTGAACAGCACCGCGAAGAACACGGCCCATAGCGCATAGGGAATCTCGGGCACCAGGTTGATGGCCGCCTTGCTGCACCAGATGGTGCAGATGATGGGATTGAGGATGTAATCCATCGCCAGGCTCCATCCGGTGACGAAGCCCAGCCCGGAGTGGATCTCGCGGCCCACGTAGGTGTAGGCCGAGCCGGCGCTGGGATAGGCGCGCGCCATGCGGCCGTAGCTGATGGCGGTGAACAGCATGGCGACCATGGCGATCAGGACCGTGGTGACCACGTGGCCGTGCGCCACCTGACTGACGACGCCGAACGGCGGCATGGGCGCGGTCGGCTGGATGAGGATGATTCCGTAGAAGACGAGGTCCCACAATCCCAGGGCGCGCTTGAGGCGCGGGCCGGATTGCGGGGCTTGATCCGGACTGTCCGAACTGGTGGCACTCGACATGGAAGTTCGATTGTGACACAACAGAGGTGAGGCATTGGGAGACTTGTGGCGTTGGGCGCGCGTTGGTTCCGGATACGGCATTTGCTGCTGCGGCGGGTACGATACAAAGTCACGCGCGGCGGCGTGCTGTTTACGGCTGCCGTCGTGCTGGTGGGCTTCGCGGCGGTGGCGTCGGCCAACAATCTGCTGTTCCTGATTCTGGCCACCATGCTTTCCACGCTGATGGTGTCGGGGCTGGTGAGCCGCCTATGCCTGGCGGGGCTGGAGCTGGATTTCCTGGTTCCCGAGCACGTCTCGGCGGGGCGCACGATTCCGGCGAAGCTCTACGTGCGCAATGTGAAATTCTGGATGCCGTCGTTTTCCATCCACGTGGTGGGGGTGGAGCAGGATGCGCCGCCGGTGCTGCAATCGCCGGTGTATTTCCCCGTCATTCCGGGCGGCGCTACGCTGGAGGAGACCGTGCAAATCCGGTTTGCGCGGCGCGGCGAATACCGGCAGAACCACTTCGCCTTCCATACGCGGTTCCCGTTCGGTTTCCTGGAAAAGACCGCGCGCGTCGTGTTGCGCCGCGAAGTCGTCGTTTATCCATGCATCGACGCGCAGGCCGGATTCGAAGAACTGCTGGCCGATCTGGCGGGCGAGATCGAAACGCATTACCGCGGGCTGGGCCGGGACTTCTACCGCATACGGCCCTACGAGGCCTTCGAAAGCGCGCGGCACGTCGACTGGAAAGCCACGGCGCACACCGGCGCCTTGCAGGTGCGCGAGTTTGCGCGCGACCAGGAGCAGACGGTCGAGCTGTTTCTCGATCTGGAGGCGCCGGAGGGTTTCGAAGAATGGTTCGAACACGCGGTGGATTGCTGCGCGTTCCTCGCCTGGCGGCTGGCGGGCAAGGCGGTGGGGATTCATTTCCGCACGCAGGATATCGATTTCCGGTTGCCGGAGGAAGGGGACATTTATACGATTCTGAAGTATCTGGCGGTGGTGGAAAGCAAGGCGGGGAAGCCGCCGGACGCGCCGGCGGATGAGACCAGTTTTCCGATTGTGCTGACTGCGTCGCCGGGGAGGTTTGGGGATGTGGGTTGGGCGGCGGCGCGGGTGATTGGGCCGGAGGTGTTGGGGGGGGCGGGTGCGGGGTGAGGCGCGGGTCGTGTCAGGCGCAATACTGTTCAGTTACGAGGCATCTCCGTGGGGCAGACGATCGTGTTGTGTCGTCTGCCCAGACGCAAGAGTGGCAGACCACAAAAAAGCGATGGTCTGCCCCACAAAGTGAACAGTATTGGTGTTAGGCGTGATTCGACGCGGCTTGTTTCGGATGCCCTGGTGTGATATTCATTCGGTAGGACTGTCGCCAGTCCACATGACGCTAGGGAAGCCAGACGGACCGAGCGGCACCGCCGTGATGACGGTTCGAAGGAGTTCTCATGATCGGCAGAACGAGAGTCCAACGCGCAGCTCTGGCCGCGCTACTGCTTGTCTTGGCGCCGGCCCGTCTGTTCGCCATTACCGCCGCGCAATGGCAGTCCGATCTGCAGTACATGGCATCGCAGTTACAGAAGGTGCATCCGAACCTGTTCTTCCAGATCAGCCCCCAGGATTTCAACGCCGCCGTGAACGGCCTCAACCAGCAGATTCCGCAGCTCAGCGACGACCAGATCATCGTGGGGTTGATGAAGATCGCGGCCCTGCCGGGCGACGCGCACACAAATCTTTGGTCGCCGTTCGAGGTCATGCCCATCGGCCTGCGATGGTTCAGCGATGGGCTCTTCGTCGTCTCAGCGGCGCAGGACTACCAGCGAGCGCTGGGCGCCAAAGTGGTACAGATCGGCGGCATGACTACCGACCAGGCATATGACGCAGTGGCCGCGGTGATCTCGCACGAGAACGACCAGTGGGTGCGCGAGGTGAGCGCCAGTTACCTCAGGTCGCCCGAGATCCTTTACGGGCTTGGCATCATACCGGTAGTGGGTCCGATTCCCTTCGTGTTCCAGGACATGACCGGCGCCCAGTTCGAACTCGACATAGCGCCCTCTTCCTCGGCCATCGTGGAGGCGCCCGATCCAACGAATGGTTTCATCCCGCTGTGGCTGCAGAACCAGTATCAGTATTACCGGTTCCAATACCTGCCGAGTACGAACACGATCTACCTGGCCTATAACTCATGCCAGAACGACTATGACCTGAGCTTCGCGAGTTTCATGGCGCAGGTTGCCGCATCTGTCGAACAACACCCGGGGGCCAGCCTGGTAGTGGACTTGCGCAACAACGAGGGTGGGAACTCCGCGGTGATGCAGCCGTTACTCGACATGCTGAATAGCAACACAGGACTCGAAGGCAAACTCAGGGTGGTGATCGGGCGGAGAACGTTCTCTTCGGCTATCATCAACACCATCACGCTGGCCAATCAGTATGGCGCCGCGTTGATCGGTGAGCCCAGCGGGGGCTCGCCGAACGGTTACGGTAATGTCACGTCATTCATGCTGCGGAACTCGGGGCTGGTAGTATACTGCGCAACCAAACAGTTCATCATGGTCCCCGGCGACAACAGCCCGTCGGTGATGCCTAATGTGACTATCTCGATGTCCACGGCGGATTACTTCGCGCGGCACGACCCGTTCTTGATCGCTGCCCTGACACTCCCGGCGCAATACCAAACGCCGCAGGCGGGCAGCGGATCTCCGGCAACGGTGAATGCGGCGAGCTTCGGCGCTCCGGTTTCGCCGGGCGGCCTGGCGACGGTGTTCGGGGATTTCACCGGTGTGTCGCCAGCAACCGCCAGTGGTATGCCGCTCGAACCCGACCTGGCGGGGGTAAAGGTGAGCGTGAATGGAGTGGCCGCGCCGCTGCTGGGTGTGTGGGCGACGCAGATCAATTTCCAGGTGCCGGGTGGGACGGCGGCGGGGACCACGCAGATTGCGATCAGCGTGCCGGGCCAGAATCCGGTCACCGGAACCATGCAGGTAGTCAGCTCAAGTCCCGGGATTTTCTTGCGCGATTTTGGGAGCCTCGACCGGCCGGCCGCCGTGTTGACCGCGGGCTATCAGCTCATCACCTCAACGGTGCGGGCGGAGCGCAATGGACTGATCCAGATCTTCGGGACTGGCGCGGGGCCGCTGACGGTCCCGGTGGCCGATGGGGCTGCGGCGCCGTTTTCACCGCTGGCGGAAACGACTCTGCTGCCGCGCGTGTTTGTCGGGTCCGAGGAAGCTGTAGTAAAGTTCAGCGGGCTGGCGCCGGGTTTCGCGGGATTGTGGCAGATCGACGCGCTGCTGCCGGACGCCGCGTCGATTACCGGCGAGGCGCCGCTGGTTGTCGTCGCGCCTGGGGGTTATGCCAGCAATGGTGTGACTATTTGGGTTGAGTAACGCTGGTCGAGAAACGCCGCTCGGTCCGAAGCAATCCGGCGGTGGCGGCTGTCACTGAAAACCGGGCGGGATATTTCTCGGTATAGTAGGAGGGAAGGCGACACCGAGGTGCGACCCACTCTCCCCTCGTCGAACCGGACGAGCAGATTTCCCGACATCCGGCTCTCCTGAAAACGTATTTGTCGCAGGCTTGCGCAGGCAGTGGACGGCTGCCAGCCTTATACACGGACCAGCCCAAAGCGCTGGATCTGTTCGTAATTCATTGGGCGCCCGCCTGGCTCCACAAGGGCGGCGTGCTGTTCAACCATTTCTCGGAGCTGGTGGTTCCGTTCGGATTCTTCTTCCCGCAGCCGGTTGCCGCCATCGCGGGCGCTGTCACCGTCGCCTTCCAGTCGCTCATCTTGGCGGGCGGGAATCTATCGTGGTTGAATGCGCTGACCATGGTCCTGGCCGTCAGCACGTTCGACGACCGGTTCCTGGCGCGGCTTCTTCCCCTGCGCGCGCCGGCGACCCAGCGACCGGCGCTGGCGCATCGCCTAGCCACCGTCGGCGTGGGCATCCTGGTGGCGATTCTCAGCATCCAACCTATTCGCAACATGCTGTCCCCGGCGCAGGTGATGAATACAGTCTACAATCGTTTTCATCTCGTGGGCACGTACGGCCCATTCGGGTCGATAACCCGGCCGCGCTGCGAGGTAATCGTGGAAGGGACGGGCGAACCGGTGCCGACTGTCTCGACGAAATGGCGCGAGTACGGATTCAAGGGCAAGCCCGGCGGCCTCGGACGCATGCCTCCGCAGATTGCCCGGTATCACCTGCGGCTGGATTGGCTGATGTGGTTCGCGGCCCTGTCGTCTTACGAGGAGCAACCCTGGTTCTCGCCGTTTATGCAGAAGCTGCTGGAAGGCGACCGCGCGGTGCTCGCGTTGCTGCGGAGCAATCCTTTCCCGGATCGCCCGCCGCGGCACGTGCGCGCGCTGCTTTACGAATACCATTTCACGACTCCGGCCGAGCGGGCGGCGACTGGGCAATGGTGGACGCGGAAGCTGGTGGGTACGTATTTCCCGGCGAGTTCACTGCGGGCTTCAGCCCAATCCCCTCGCTTGAAGAGGCCGGCGTGGACGCCAGCCGCAGGACTGGAGTCCTGCCCCACAAAAAACAGATGGATAGGAGTACAAATAAAGCAGGTGTTGGGCTGACAAATGCGCCCTCATAACAACACGGCGTGCGTGGTCGGCTCCGGGCCGAACGGCCTGACCGCCGCCATCGTCCTGGCGAAAGCGGGGCTGCGCACCACGGTGTTCGAAGCGCAGCCCACCATCGGCGGCGGGGCGCGTTCGGCCGAGTTGACGCTGCCGGGATTCGTGCACGATGTTTGCTCGGCCGTGCATCCGTTGGCCGTCAGCTCACCGGCTTTCGCCGCTTTCCCGCTGGCGCAGCACGGGCTCGTTTGGATCCAGCCGCCGCTGCCTCTGGCGCATCCTCTGGATGACGGGTCGGCCGCCGTGCTGGCCATGCCGCTGGAGGAGACTTGCGCGCGACTGGGAGCGGACGGCGCTGCATACCGCCGGGCCATCGCTCCCCTGGTGCGGCGTTGGCGCGAACTAGTGCCGATGATCCAGGCACCGCTGGTGCGCGTGCCCGCCCATCCGTGGCTGCTGGCGCGTTTCGGAGCGTTGGCCTCTTGGCCGGCGGCACCCTTGGCCCGGCGCCTGTTCCGCACGGAAGCGGCGCGCGCGCTGTTCGCGGGCAATGCCGCGCATTCCGTGCTGCCATTGGATGCCCTCGGATCGGCCGGCTTCGGATGGGTGCTGGCCGCAGCCGCACACGCCGTAGGTTGGCCGATCCCGCGGGGCGGCTCGCAGGCCATCGCCAACGCCCTGGCGTCGTACTTCGAGTCGCTCGGCGGACGCATCGTCGCCTCCAGCCGCATAGGGTCGCTCGACGAATTGGGCGATGCTTCGTTGGTGCTCTGCGATGTGACGCCGCGGCAATTCGTGGCCATCGCCGGCCACCGTTTGCCGGACCGCTTCAGCCGCCAATTGGAGGCGTATCGTTACGGCCCCGGCGTTTTCAAAGTCGATTGGGCCTTGAACGCGCCTATCCCGTGGAAGGCAGCCGAGTGCGCCCGCGCCGGTACGGTCCATGTGGGCGGATCTCTCGACGAGATCGCGGCCTCCGAGCGCACGCTCGCCGGAACAACTCCGAGCGAGCGGCCGTTCGTGCTCGTCGCGCAGCCCAGCCTGTTCGACGCCAGCCGGGCGCCCGCGGGCCACCATACCGCGTGGGCCTATTGCCACGTGCCGCACGCCTCGATTGCGGACATGACGGAACGTATCGAATCCCAGGTGGAGCGCTTCGCACCCGGCTTCCGCGCGCGCATCCTGGCGCGCCATACAATGACGCCCGCGGACCTGGAACGGCACAACGCCAACCTGGTGGGCGGAGATATTACCGGCGGCGCGCAGGATCTCCGGCAACTTGTGCTGCGTCCCACGCGCCTGCTCTATCGCACGCCGCTCGATGGCGTTTATCTGTGTTCCTCATCCACACCGCCCGGTGGAGCGGTGCACGGCATGTGCGGGTTTCACGCGGCGCACGCGGCGTTGCGCGCGCGGAACCTTGCATAGATGGCATAGATGGCATAGATGCAAACCCTATGCGGTTTGACGCATCCTATAAGAGTGAAGTATCTCCTAAGCTTGGCGATCGGCGCCGCATTTCTGTTCCTGCCGATCCGGAGCGATGCGCAGACCACGCAAGACCCTGCGGCAAGTGGGCCTGTCACCGTTGCGCAAAAGTGGCAGTTCTTCGTGCAGGAGACCTTCACTCCGTTCACTATCATTGCGAGCGCGGCTACCGGCGGCGAGTCGCAGGCCACCAACGCGGATCCCAAGTATGGCGTGGGCAGCATCGCCCTGGTGAAGCGCTTCGGCGCGGCGACGGTCGATAACGTCACCCAGAATTTCTTCAGCGATTTCGTGATGGCGTCCGTATTGCACGAAGACAACAAGTATCGGCGGAGAGGCGAGCAGCACGGTTTCTGGTCGCGCGTGGGATATGCCCTCAGCCGCGCCGTGGTAACGCGGACAGACACGGGTGCGAGCACCGTCAATTGGTCGAATTTCGCGGGGACGGCGTTGAGCGTCGGCCTGTCGAATGCGTACTACCCAACGCGCAGCCGGAACTTGAACGCCACCGCCATCAACTGGGGGACCAGCGCGGCGGGCGTGGGCTTCGGCAACCTGGCTCCGGAATTTCTGCCGGACTTCAAACGCTGGCTCAAGCGCCATCACCTGTGAGTGACTGGTGGCAAGACCGCTCCCTGAGAAGCTGTGAAACAATCGCGGGTCGCAGGCGGAACCGCCTGCGCCACCAAAAGA
>OCTA010004579.1_pt1 | contig 12095 bp, 9 predicted proteins | sample 1538991 | NCBI WGS metagenome assembly OCTA01 (sample SAMEA3539302, study PRJEB22396) | soil metagenome | biome: tundra; feature: field; material: soil | place: USA | collected 2010-05 | depth 0.15 m | reverse complement strand
GCCTGGTCGTGCACTTCGATCCGCCGAACGATCACAAGGACTACCTGCACCGCTCGGGGCGCACGGCTCGCGCGGGCGCGTCAGGGACCGTGCTGGCGCTTGTTGATCCGGCCCAGGTCCGCGACGTGGCGCGGTTGCACGACGCGGCCGGGGTCACTCCCACCAGCCACCGGGTCCAGTCCGGCCACGAAGCCGTCCGGGAGATCGCGACGTCAGGCACCCCGGTGCCGCCGCTGCCGGTGGATTACCGGCCGGCGTGGTCCGACCGGCCCGCCCGCCCCTCGGGTGGCCGTAGCTCGCGGGGCGGTAACTCCCGCCCTGCAGGCACCTCGCGCGGCGGCTCGTCGCAGCGCCGCGGCTCGCGTGGCAATGCCTCCTACACCCCCCGTTCGGACGGCGGCGCTTCGTACAGCACGAGCTCGGACGGCGGCTCCTCGTACGGCGGCTCCTCGTACAGCACGAGCTCGGACGGCGGCTCGTCATACAGTGGCGGCGGTCGCCCGGCTAGCCCGCGCGGCGGCCAGCGGGGCGGCGGTGCCTCCCGCGGCGGAAGCGTCCGGGGAGGCCGCAGCGCAGGCCGACCCCGGTCCGAACTACGCCGCGCTGGATAGCTGGTCTCGCTGCCGCCCGGCCGCCCCGTCTTTTCACGAGGGTTACTGGATGACGACTACTTGGATGACGACTACTTGGATGACGACCCGCCATGGGCGCACCGTTACCTGGAGCAACCCGTGGACGGTGCTCATGTCCACCGTGGTGGCGAGGCGCTCGGCCTCGGCCGCGTTCACCCCGCGGCATCCGGCCGCGCTACCTGGAGGCTGATCCGCCACGGAACGTCCGTTTGGTCCCTTCCTTGCCCGAGCGGGCGCCTCGTGCGACGATCCCTGTAGGTTGCCGCTCCGGCAGAGGCGGCTTGGGTGAACCGCCGTTCGTGAACCAGGATGATCTCGCCGCCGCCTCAGGGGGGAGCCACCCGTTGAACTGGCCCGCAGCCCGTTGACCGCAGCCCCGGCCCCGGCCCAGGATGCTCGCCTGCGCGGCGAGCCAGTGGCGCGTGCCGTGTTCGCCGACCTTCCGGCCCGCTACGACCGGCTCGCCTACCTGCTCTCGTTCGGCCAGGATCGCCGCTGGCGGCGCGCGGTGGTCGAGCACACGGCCGCGGGGAGCCCGCACCGGGTGCTCGACGTGGCGACCGGCCCCGCGGGCATTGCCCTGGCCGTGGCCGCCCGGACCGGCGCGGATGTGGTCGGGATCGATCTCAACGAGCCGATGCTGCGGGCTGGCCTGGCTCGCACCCGCCGGCCAGGCCAGCGCGGCCGGGTCCGGCTGGCCGTGGCCCGCGCGGACGACCTGCCGTTCGCGGAGGGTACTTTCGACGCGGTGACCTTCTCTTACCTGCTGCGCTATGTGGACGATCCGGCCGCGACCATCGCCGAGATGGCCCGCTGCCTGCGCCCGGGGGGCACGCTCGCCAGCCTTGAGTTCCACGTGCCGCCGCGGCGGGGTTGGCGGATGTCGTGGTGGCTGTACACCCGGCTGGCCCTGCCACTGCTCGGCGGGCTCACTGGGGGCGGGGCGTGGTACCGGGTGGGGCGGTTCCTGGGTCCCAGCATCTCGGTGCACTACCGGCAGCACCCGCTCGATGAGCACATCGCGGCCTGGCGGGCGGCGGGCCTGACCAATATCGGTGTCAGCCAGATGAGCCTCGGCGGCGGGCTGGTCATGTGGGGTAGCAAGGGACCTTCCCCCGCGGGATCCGGCCGGTGAGCACGCGGGCCGACCGAGCCGACAAAGACCCAGCCGACAGAGACCCAGCCGACAGACACCCAGCCAACACAGACCCAGCCGAGACAGACCCTGCCAACACGGACCCAGCCAACACGGACCTAGCCAACAAAACAGCGTTCTACGCGATGGGCCGCGGCACGGGGGGATTCCGGGACTGGCTTACGCTCTTGCACCCGCCCTACACACTGTGGCATCTGTCGTATGTCGCGATCGGGGCGGCGGTCATGCCGCATCTGGTCCTCTGGCGCCTGGGCGGGACGCTAGTCGCGTTCTTCCTCGCCGTGGGGATCGGCGCGCACGCCCTCGATGAACTGCACGGCCGGCCGCTTGGCACCGGCATCCGCAGCGGTGTCCTCGCGGTCACGGCCGCCGTCAGCATCGCGGGCGCCATGGCGATGGGCCTCGCGGACGGCGGGCTGCACCTGGTGCCGTTCGTGGTCATCGGCGCGGCCCTGGTGTACGGGTACAACCTGGAATTGTTCGGCGGCATCCTGCACAGCGATGTGTGGTTCGGCGTGGCCTGGGGTGCTTTTCCCGCTCTGGTTGGCGCCTACGCCCAGCACTGGAACTTGTCGGTGGCGGCGGGGGTGGCGGCGGTAGCGGCCTTCTTCCTGTCGATGGGCCAGCGGGCGCTCAGCACACCGGCCCGGGCGCTGCGCCGCCGCATCGGCTCGGTTTCCGGGCAGGTCACCTGGCGCGATGGCCATCAGCAGGAACTGGGCCGGAGCGATCTGCTGACACCACTCGAACGAGGGCTGCGCTATTTCGCCTGGGCCACCCCGACACTGGCGGTAGCACTCGTGCTGGCGCGATGAACGGCGGCCATTGGGACGCGGTCGTTGTCGGCGCTGGCCCAGGAGGCAGCATCGCCGCCCTGGTGCTGGCCCGGGCCGGTGCCCGGGTCGCACTCGTCGACAAGGCCGCCTTCCCCCGTGACAAGGCGTGCGGCGACCTGGTCGGCCCGCGCGGCGTGCGGATTCTTGAGGAGCTTGGGGTCGGCGTGCCCGATGCGGGTCATGGCGCGGACCTGCTCGTGGTGGGCCCGTCCGGGAACCGTTCCCGGCTGCCGGCCTTCGCCGGGAGCAGCTACGCGGGCCATGGGATCGTCGTGCCGCGGCTGGCTTTCGATGACGCGCTGCGCAGCGCCGCGATCGCTGCCGGGGCGCAGCCGGTCAGGACGCGGATTACCGCCGTGGAACAAGACCCGGGCGGACCGGTGCGGGCGGTCATCGCCGGAGACGGTAGCCGCTTCGCCGCAGACGTGATCATTGGCGCTGACGGCGCGCTGAGCCCCGTCGCGCGCCTGGCCGGGATGCTCGATGCCGGCGCAGCGCTGTGGGGTTTCGCGATCCGTGCCTACGTGCCGGCCGAGGTCCCGCTGCCCCTGCTCGTCCTGCTCGACGCGGAGCGCCGGCGGATCTTCCCCGGTTACGGCTGGCTCTTCCCCGGCGCCCACGGGCAGGCGAACGTGGGCATCGGCGTGGGGCTGGGCCATCAACGCCAGCAGGCCCAGCTCCGGGGAGAACTGGCCCGCTTCTGTTCGATGCTCCGCGGCGCGGGCGACCTCGCCGGGGCGGCGGAGCCAGGACCGGTGATTGGCGGCTGGCTCCGGATGGGCGGCATCGGCACACCGCCCGCCGCGGGCAATGTGCTGCTCGTCGGCGACGCGGCCGGGCTGGTGAACCCGTTGCAGGGCGAGGGGATCGCACCGGCCATGGTGAGCGCACGGCTTGCTGCCCTGGCGGTGCTGGCCGGTCCGGCACAGGCGGCCCAGATGTACACCGAGGCGGTGAACGAGGCGTTCGGCCGCTACATGCCCGGCGCAGCGGCTCTGCAGGGCGCCCTGCTCCGGCGGCCGCGAGCCGCGTCGGCCAGTGTCCGGCTGCTCACTGCTCCCGGCCTGCGCCGCCTGGTGGCGGGCACCTGGTCGCTGTACTGGAACGGCCTGGTGGATGGCGCGCGCCCGCGGCCCTCCGCCTGGGCCGCAGGCGTTGTCCAGGGCGTGGCCGGGCGGCTGGCGGCCCGGCCATCACCGGTCGCCCCGCCGCCCCCGCCCCTGCCGCCCCCTGCCGCCGCTGGTACCACCAAAGCCGTAACTAACCGTTGATAGGCAACAACGGTTGCGTAACCAGCGGACTCATGCCACAGTGAGCGCGTGGAGCTGGACGCCTCAGGGCCGGACGACGAGGCGCGCGCCTGCCTGGCCGATCTCGCGGCCTCGGCGGGTGAGCTGCACCACCAGCTCGCCGAGCTGAGCCAGCGCTTGCTCCTCACGAAAAGCCGTCACTTGCCAGGTTCGTCGTATGCCCAGATGCTGCCGCTGGAGGACCGGCTGGCGATGATGGAGCAGATCTCGACGGTGATCAAGGCCTTGGTCCGCGAAGGCAGCCGGTTCCGCCGCCTCGAGGCCCGGGCGCTCTACACCGAGGGACTGACCATGGCCCAGCTGGCCGCGGTGTTCGGCGTCAGCCGTCAGCGCGTGTCCGCGTTACTGCGTGACAGCGAGGATCCCCCCAGGGCTGCGGGCCGCCGCCCGCCGGTGACCCGGGCGAGCGCTCAGCCCAACTGCTGATGCCCGGGCTGGCCGTCCACCTCCGTGACGGCCGGCTTCCCGCTGGCATCGTTTATCACCAGGATCACGCCCTGAGCCGAGCCATCCTTGCCGCCCCCGCACCCAGCTGTACCCGGCCGCCCCGATCTACTGGGCCGCGGCGTTGTTCGGCTGTGCTGACTTCAGCGGAGAGGCGGCGGCCGCCGCGGGCAGCGTCGATGGGTTCACGAAGGAGCTGCCGGACGGGCCGGCCTGCACGGCCTCATGCAGGGCACTGCCCTGGAGCAGCTGGTCCCAGGAAAGGAACCACACCGTCCACCCATCGTCCCACTTCCCGGCGGCCGGGCTGCCCGTGACGGTGACCGGGTCTCCGGGGACGGCGAGGTTGTAGTACGCCTCCGAGTGGGCGGGGGAGACGTTCAGGCAGCCGTGGCTGACGTTGGTGTTCCCCTGCTGCCCCACCGACCATGGCGCGTCGTGGATGTAGTCCCCGCTGTAGGTGTACCGCACCGCGAAGTTCACCAGCTCGTTGTACCCGTTGCCAACCATCCTGACCGGGTTGCCCTTCTCGATGGCCAGGTAGGTGCCGTCTACCGAGTCAAGTCCCGGCCGCCCGCTGCTGATCGGCCAGGTGCCGTACAGCGTCCCGCCGTAATAGACCTGCATGGAGTGCGTTTTCGTGCTCGCGATCACGATCAGCGAAGCCCCGATGTCGAACGTCTGGGTCAGGTCGGCCGTGCCGTACACGCCGGGGGCGGACTCCACCCCGTCCAGGTGCCCGGTGAGGCTCACCTGGGTATTGGCCGGCCAGTAGGTCTCCGGCCGGAAGTACAGGGTCTGGTTACCGTCCCAGTACCAGGCACCCACCACTGGCTTGGACGTCTGCACCCGGAGGGCGCTCTCCACGGCCACCTTGTTGGTGACCGGCGTGGCGAACTTGAGGATGATCGGCATCCCGACCCCGTAGGTCTGGCTGGCACCCTCGAAGATCATGGTCTGCTGCGTCTGGGCCGGGGTCAGGGTGCGGAACGAGCTCGTGGTGGTCGCGGTCGCTCCCGTCGAGTTCGACGCGGTCGTGGTGACCGTGTAGCTGGCCGACGGGGACAGCGCCCACGTGCTGTGCCACACCGTGCCTGACGCGTTCAGGGAGCCGGCCACAGAATCGCTTCCCGTGGTCACGGTGACGTTCTTGATCTTGCCCGTTTTCGCGGTGACCGTGACCCCATTGCTCGGGTTGACGTTCTTGCTGCCGTTACCCGGCGTGATTGACACCTGCGTGGCAGGCGTGGCAGGCGACGCCTTCACCTGCGGGGCGGCGGCACGGCCGGTGCTGCCGCAGGCGGCGACCAGCATGCACGCGGCACCGGAGATCGCAGTGACCGCGAGCCAGCCCCGGCGGCTGGGCCGGTGCCACCGAGTCGCGAGCCGACTCCGCCGGCCAGAGAGTCGGTCCGGCCGGCCGTACGCTCTCTCGCTGTCCCGCACTCTTATCCTCCAGCTGCTGATCCGTGAATTCGCCGGGCCGCTCGTGGACCACCTGCGCGCCCGCCGGAGGATCTCCGCTCAGGAAGAAGAGGCCGCGTCCCCGCCTGGGCCGGGGTCTCCGGGTGCCGGGTCTCTGTCGGGCGAAGCTCCCACTATTGAGACGGATCGGGCACGCCGGTGGTTGCCTTCCAACAGTATCTCTACCGGGCGATACGGGTGACCGGGGCATAGCAGGGCAAAAACGGCGGCCAGAAGAGCGACCGCGGTGGCCGTCCAGGGGACGTAGTCGCCCATCCGGTCATACGGAGTGCGCGCTGCGGCCGGGGGAAGCTCTAGCCGGACGACCCGGACGCCGCGGCTGCTCGACGTCATGGAGGTCGCCATCCTGCCCCGGGAGTCGTAGGCGACGGTGTCCCCGGTCAGCGCGGCCTGCACCGTTGGGCGCCCGGTCTCCGCCGCGCGCAGCGCAGCCAGCGACGCGTGCTGGGCCGGCAGCCAGCTCTGCTGGAATGTGGAATCGGAGGTCTGATAGACGATCAGCTGGGCACCGGAGTCCGCGTCGACCCGGGACATGTCGGGGAACGCCGACTCAAAGCAGATCAGCACGCCGAGCGGGAGCGGCCGGCCGGCCCGGTCGGTGGCGTGCACGAGGTGGGCACCGGTTCCTGGCACCCGGTTGGCGGCTGCCGCCTTGCTGATCTTGGAGATCCAGCCCAGCGCGCCCCGGAACGGGATGTACTCGCCGAACGGGACCAGCCGCGTCTTGACGTATGAGCCGTCAATCCCGTCCGGCCCCACCAGGAGCGCTACCTTCGAAATGGCGCCGTGCCCGCGCGAGGCGTCCTGGTTGACCAGGATCTGTGCGCCGGCTCGCGCCGACAATGCTTCGATGCCGCGCAGCAGCCGGTGATCCTGCTGAAGGTTGTCACCGACGCTGCTCTCGCCCCATACGACCAGGTCGGGATGATCGGCGCCCACCCCAGCCGACAGCCGCTGGCTGGCGTTCACCCGGCTGCTGGTGTTGCGCTCGATGCCCGGCTGGACCAGAGCTACCGAAACCCAACGGACCGGCGGCACCGCTGCGGTAAGCGCGAACGCGGCCGGCCCAGCCGCCACCGCGGCCGCGGCCGCCGCTACGCCCAGCGCGCGGATCGCGGCCCGGCTGGCGACCAACGCGACCAGGATGCCGGTGTTGGCGGCCACCAAGGCCAAGCTGACCAGCCACACTCCGCCCACCGCGGCGAGGCCGAGGATGGCCGGGTGCTGCCACTGACTCGTCCCGAGCACCGCCCATGGCCCGCCGAATCCCTGCCAGGACCGGGCCCATTCGGTCAGCAGCCAGTAGCTCGGCACCACGATGATGGCGGCGAGCGCGCGCGGGACGCTTACTGGCGGGCGCAGCAACCCCCAGGCGGCCACCCCGAACCCGGTCCAGAGTGCCCCGAACACCACGGCGATGAGCAGCAACGCCGGGCCGATGTCCGGCACCAGCCAGTAGAGTGCGGCGAGCAGGAACCCGGCGCCGAACCACCAGCCGCGGACCGCGGCCTCCCGGGCCGAGGGCGAGCGGCGGATGAGGAGCAGCCCGGGCACGAGCCCGCACCAGCCGAGAAATTCCAGGTTGAGGCGGGGGAAGGCGAGGACGGGCAGCGCACCCGCGACCAGAACTGCATACCGGCTGGGCTTGGCCAAACCACGCCACAGTGCTGCAAAGCCCGGTGACGCAAAGCCCGGTGACGCAAAGCCCGGTGCCATACAGCCATTGTGCGCCGGCGCCCGACGGGCTTACCGCGGCCGCCGTGCCCCGATGAACGCCCCGGCTGCGGCCCAGGCCAGGCCAGCCAGGGTAAGCGTAATGATCACGGCCTCTGGCCAGGCCCCGACGCGGTCGGCGAGCGTCAGCTGGCTGCGGAGCGGCACCCGTGCCTCCAGTACCGCCCGCCGCCAGAGGCCACTGCGGGTCATCACCGTGCCGTCGGGTGCGATGATGGCGCTCTCCCCGGTGGTGGACACGTACACCACCGCGCGATCGGACTCGACCGCACGGATCCGCGCCATGGCCAGTTGCTGGGCCGACTCGCCGGTCTGGCCGTCCAGCTCGAAGTCCGCGTCGTTGGACTGCACGGCCAGCAGGTTCGCACCCGCGTCCACTTCGGAAGAGACCAGGCTGTTGAAACCGACCTCGTAGCAGATCACGTCGCCGAGCCTGATCTTCCCGGTGTGGAACACGACGGCCTGGTGGCCGGGGGTGAAGTCCACGGGCTGCAGCGAGGGCAAAGACGTGAACTTCTCCAGCAGACTGCGGAACGGGATGTACTCGCCGAACGGCACGAGCTGGCGCTTGACGTAGACCTGGACCGGGCCGCGCCCGGGCAGCCAGAGCTGGCCAGCGTTGCGCAGCGGGTCCTCGAGCACCGAGCCGACCAGCACGGGCCGGTCGATGGCCTTTACCGCCTGGTCGATGGTGGCGTAGATAAATGGGTACTGCGACGGGTCCAGGTCCGTGGAGTTCTCCGGCCAGATCACGAGGTCAGGCGCGGGCCGGGTGCCGGACCGGACCTGGCCGGCCAGCCCTTCGGTAGCGGCCGCGTGGTTAGCGGTCACCTCGGTCGCCCGCAGCTGGTTAGCCAGCGTCCGGGAATGGGGAACGTCACCCTGGATCGCGGCGACGGTCGCCTGGGGTGCGGCGGTCGGCTGGTCGACGGGGAGCACCGCGCCAGCCGCGGCGAGCCCGGCCGCCCCGGCGACGGCGAGCAGCGGGACAACCCGGCCCCGCGCGGGCGCGGTCAGCAGCCAGGCCAGGGCCGCCCCGGTCAGCGCGACCAGGAATGTCAGGAGTGGCGCGCCGCCCAGCGCCGCCCAGCGCTCGGTGGGGGCGCCCGCCTGACTCATCGCCAGGCTGCCCCACGGGAAGGCGTAAGGCCACTTGCCGTGCAGCGCCTCGACGGCGACCCACCAGCCGGCCACGGCCACCGGCCAGGCGCGCAGCTGAAGCAGCAGCCGCTGGCCCACCGCGAGCAGGCCGAGCATCAGGGCCTCGGCCGCGGCCAGCGCGGCCCACGCGTACCAGGCGACATTGATCAGCCACGACAGCAGCGGCACGAAGAAGGCGAAGCCGAAGACCAGCCCGATGAGGAACGAGCCGCGCAGGCTCCTGCGCCACAGCGCGACCACGAGCAGTGCCGGCCCAGCCGCGGCCAGCGGCCAGATCCCAGCCGGCGGGAAAGCGGCCGCCAGGGCAGCGCCGCCAGCCACGGCACAGAGCAGCGCCCAGCCGCTCCGCACCCCGCCAGTCTTCATCCCGCCACCCCGCACCGGCCGCCCCGCACCGCGATCCAGCTCTACCGGCGCCTTTACCGGCGCCTTCGCGGTGGCTGAGGCCGCCGCCTGGCCGTCAGTGCCGCCGTCCGCGTCAGTCAATGCCACAGTTGCTCAGGGTAGCCGTTGAGCAAAAAAGGCTTGATGCGAGCGTCGCCCGGGTTTCCCGGCCCGCGCCATGACAGTATGGTGTCAGGCACTCGCCCTGTGTTACGTAAATACCGAACTTCGCCGCGTTCGACTGTCGACCCCTGATAACGTCGGCGCTGCGCATTCCCAGGTCAACGGGCTCGTTGAGCGCGAGCCGCGCGCGTGAGGTCCAGCCGTGATCAAGATTCGCTACGCAGATCTGCCGGAAGGGCTGCACGCCACGGTGGAGGCTCAGGGCAGGCGGACAGTCATCTACCTGCGGCCGGCGCTGGAACCAGCCCAGCGCCGAGGGGCGTTGCGCAGGGTGCGGCGCATGGCGCAGATCGGGAATGGCCCTCCGCTGTCCGCGTCCGGCATCGCCCTGGCCATGGCCAGGGATACCGCGAGGTCCACCGCACGCAATGGGATGGCCGCCATCCGGTGCCATCCCGCCGGATCGCTGTTCCTGACCGCGCTCCTCGCTTCAGCCACAGTGTGTTACATGTTCTTTGTCTCGGTGTCGATCCATCTGATCCCGGCGCCGCCGGCCAGGGGTGCTCTTCCTGTCTTGGGCAGCGTGAGCGCTTCTGCCCCGGGCCAGCGGCACAGCGAGCCGCGCGGCGCCAGCGGCCTGGGCGGCGAGGGCGGCGAGGGCGGCCTGGGCGGCCAGCAAGTGAACGGGCCGGGGCCGACGTCCTCCTCGGGCAGCGCTGCGTCCGCGCGCGCCTCGGCCAGTGCTGCCGCCGGCGCCTCCGCCGTCCCTTCCGACCCCGTGCCGTCGCAGCTTGCCGCCAGCCCGGTTCCGCTGCCCCCGTCGCCGGCTCAGTCCTCGTCTCCTTCGCCCGGCCCGACGGCTGCCTCACCGGCCCCCTCGGCACCGAGCGCCGACCCCGGCGGGCTCTGCGTGGACGTCGGCCCGCTGGGGGTCTGCCTGTCGGTGCACGCCTGACACGCGCCGGGCCAGGCTTTCTCGCTCGCCGGCGAACCGCCGGCGGCGGTAGCCTGCCTGGCGGATGCCAGGACGGAAGGTGATGCGCGGGTGAGCCGCCGCGGCTGGATGCTCTTCACGGTGATGAGCGTGATCTGGGGCGTTCCTTACCTGCTCATCAAAGTCGCGGACGGTGGGGTCTCCGTGCCGGTCCTGGTGTTCGCCAGGGTAGGCGTGGGCGCGGCGCTGCTGCTGCCGCTCGCGGTGCGCCGCCGTCAGATCGGCGCACTGCGGCCGTACTGGCGGTGGCTCATTGTCTTCGCTGTTGTCGAGATCATCGCGCCGTGGTTCCTCCTCTCCGACGCGGAGCGGCACCTGTCCAGCTCGTTGAGCGGCCTGCTCATCGCCTCCGTTCCGATCATTGGCGCGGTCGTCGTCTGGCTGACCGGCACCGAACGGCTCACCGCGGTTCGCTGGGCAGGCCTGCTGCTCGGCCTCGGCGGGGTAGCCCTCCTGGTCGGGCCGGGGGCCAACGGCGGCGACTGGCGGTCAGTGACCGAGGTGCTGCTCACGGCGCTCGGCTACTCGATCGGCCCGCTGGTGGCGAACCGCAAGCTCAGCGAGGCGCCAGACCTCGGCGTGATCGCCGTCTGCCTGACCGCAGCGACCGTCGTCTACGCCCCCGCCGCCGCAGCGACCTGGCCGCACGCTATGCCGTCGGCGCGCGTGCTGGCCGCGCTGGCTGCCCTGGCGGTCGTCTGCACGGCGGCCGCGTTCCTCTTGTTCTTCCGGCTTATCGCGGAGGTAGGGCCGGCCCGCGCCACGGTGATCACCTATGTCAATCCCGCGGTGGCCCTGGCCCTTGGCGTGTCGGTGCTCGGCGAGCCGCTGACCGGTGGCATGGTCGCCGCGTTCGCGCTGATCCTGGCCGGCTCGGTGCTCGCCACCCGTTCTGGGCGGGGCCGCCGCGGACTGGGTCATTCTGGACTGGGCCGTTCCGGCCCGCACCCCGACGGCCCGGCCGACGATGATGCGACGGCGGACCGGCAGGCCCGGCTAGAATCGCGCGAGTGATTGACCTTAGGGCTGCCCGCCGGGAGCCGGACCGCTACCGGGCGGCGCTCGCCCGCCGTGGCGCAGCCGAAGACTTCGACGCGCTGCTCGCCGCCGACCAGACGTGGCGTGAGCTGACCGAACGAGCGGAGGCGCTGCGCGCGGCGCAGAGGCGCTCGTCCCGCGGTACCAAGCCCAGCGATCAGGAGATCGTCGAGCTGCGGCGGCTCAGGGACGAACTGGCCAAGGCCACGGCGCAGCAGGCCGAGGCGGAGCGGGAGCGTCAGGAACTGCTCGCTCTCGTCCCCAACCTGCCCGATCCCACGGCGGCGGACGGGATGGCCGAGGAGGACGCGGTAGTCGTCCGCACCTGGGGCGAGCCACCGGTATTCAGCTTCGAGCCCCGCGAGTCCACCGAGCTCGGCTCCCCCCGGGGCTGGATCGACATGGCCAGGGGCGCCCGGCTGTCGGGGTCCAGGTTCGCCTACCGGATCGGGGATGTGGCCCAGGCCGAGATGGCGCTGTACCGGTTCGTCCTCGACCGCCTGGCTGGCCAGGGATTCCTGCCCGTGCTGCCGCCGGTCCTGGTGGGCGAGCGCGCCATGTACGGTACCGGCTTCCTGCCCACCGAGGAGTCGAATCTCTACCACCTGGAGAAGGACGACCTGTACCTGACGGGAACGTCCGAGGTGGCGCTGGCCGGGATCCACACCGAGGAACGGCTCGACGAGGCGGAACTGCCCGCCAAGTACGTGGCCTTCAGCACGAACTTCCGGCGCGAGGCGGGCGCGGCGGGCAAGGACACCAAGGGCATGTTCCGGGTGCACCAGTTCGACAAGGTGG
>OCTA010004575.1_pt1 | contig 12100 bp, 10 predicted proteins | sample 1538991 | NCBI WGS metagenome assembly OCTA01 (sample SAMEA3539302, study PRJEB22396) | soil metagenome | biome: tundra; feature: field; material: soil | place: USA | collected 2010-05 | depth 0.15 m | reverse complement strand
GATCTGCTCGGACACTACCCGGATCTGCATTGCGAAACGATTCTGGATGAGTGGAACATGTCACTGAGCAAGCCGCGCCTCGAACCCGGCTATCAGCCCTCCTTCGCCATCGAGACCATCTCCCGCATGCGCGCGGCCGGTCTGGATTACGCGGCTTATTACCATATCCGCGACTATCATGTCGATCCGGAGCAGTTCTTCCGCTTTATGTCGCGAAAAGGTACTCTGAACATGGCGAACTGGTGGAACCTGACGCCCCAGTTCGACGGGCTCTTCGATTACCAAGGCGTTCTGCGGCCGGCCTATTTTGCGTTCAAGATGCTGAGCCGTTTGACCGGGAACTGCGTGGAAGTGAAATCGGACCGGCCACAAGTCAAGTTGATGGCCGCCTATGATGAAGATCAGAAGATGCTGCATGCGGTGGTCTGGAACTTCGCCGTGGAGACGCCACCGGCCTGCCACGTGAATTTGAAGATCGGCGGGCTTCAGAGCGGCAAGTTGGCGTTCCGGCGGCTGGCGCTGGATAGTGACACGGCCAGCAACCAGGAGAACCATCGCATGCGCCTGCGGCGAAACGAGACGCTCGAAGACAGCGGCGAGGTGCAAGACAGATTCGATTTGCCGCCTTACGGCGTCGTGCTGGTTTCGCTACGGAAATTGGAGTAATCATGAACAGACTGCAAGATAAGATTGCTATCGTGACCGGCGGCGCCAACGGCATTGGCAGGGCCATCAGCGAGCTCTTCGCCGAGGAAGGCGCTTGGGTCCTTGTTACGGATATTGAAGACGAGCCGGGCCGGCGGACCGTGAACGGCATCCATGAAAAAGGTGGCCGGGCGGAGTTTTGCCACACAGATGTCTCGTTGCCCGCGGAGGTGTCGCACGCGGTCAAGATAGCCGCCGCGCAGAACGGCCGCATCGACATCTTGTGCAATAACGCAGCCTATCTCGCGGATGACTTTCACGCCATTTTGGAATCCACGGATGAAGAGTGGGATAAGTGCATCAAAGTCGCCCTGATGGGCACGCACTACTTCACCAGGGAAACGCTCTCCTACATGCTTCAGCAGAAGAAGGGCTCGATCGTCAACGTGGTTTCCATTCAGGCCATGGAGGGTATGATGACCTCCGTGGCTTACACCGCAACCAAGGCAGCCCTGTTGGGATATACGATGAGCGCCGTGTACGATTACGGCGCGCAGAATATCCGCATCAATTCATTGTGTCCCGGGCCGATTCAGACGCGCATCGGGGCCGAGCCCGGCGGGCCTCATTATCAGTGGCAATGCGATCAGACTGCGCTCGGCCGTGTGGGATACGCGAAGGAAGTCGCCTGGGCCGCTGTGTTCCTGGCGTCGGACGAGGCGTCCTACGTGACCGGAGTCACGTTGCCCGTGGACGGAGGCTGGACGGCGACTTCCGCGGCTCCGCCACGTTAGGTGTCCGGCAATAAGAGTGAGGCGACGCCGAGCGCGATGTCCGCGAATCCGTAGACTGCCACGCGCTCTCGGTAGATCAAAATCGCCGCCGAAGCCAAAGCTGCCACCGCTGAAGCGAGCCACTCCCGTTGAGAAGTTGGCTCGATTTTGTTTCCAGCTAATTGGATGAGATTCCCCTCTTGCGGCTGTAATCGGCGGTGCGAAACACGGCCGCATCACTATAATCGACTAGGAAGAAGGCAGCGATATGATTTGTCGAAGCGCAGCGGCATGTCTGTTTTTCCTTTTGGAGGCCCCGCTTCTGTGGAGCCAGGAAGCCGGGATCGTGAACGCTGTGGCCGCCGGTGGCCCGGCCGATCTGCTGGTTGACACTTCCCGGCCCTCGGGGCCGATCGATCTCACCCGCTACGCGCTGGGCCAGGGCGGGTTAAGCGACCAGCCGATGATCGGCGATCGTGTCGATCAAATCGCCCAGCTTCACCCGCAGACCATCCACGTGTTTCTGCAAGAGTACTTCGATCTTTATCCTGCTCATCACCAGTACCACTGGGAGACGCTCGACAAAACGATGGAAGCAATCCGCGCCACAGGCGCCAGACCCGTCGTCAGTATATGCATCAAACCCAGGGTCCTGTACCCGGAGATCAATGATGAAATTGTTGCCCCAACCGATTACTCAGAGTGGGAAGAATTGATCTTTCAGTTGGTCAAACACTGCAACCAAGATCGGAAGTATGGAATTAAGTACTGGATAGTGGCAAACGAAGGCGATATCGGTGAGCCCGGCGGAGTTCCTTACAAGTTCCTAACGCCCCAGAGCTACCTTTTGTATTACCAGCACACGGCTAGCGCCATTCATCGCGCTGATCCAGATGCCAAAGTGGGCGGACCATCCCCAGGCGATGCTGCCAGCCCTCAGATAGACGCCTTGATCGCTGCTGCCGGCGAGGGCAAAATACCTTTGGACTTCCTTTCCTTCCATGGCTACAGCAATGATCCTGAGGAATTCCGGCGCCTCGTCGGGTCGATGCGGGCCAAGCTCGCCAAATACCCGTCGTTGAGCCAGGTGCCGACATTTATCGACCAGTGGAACATGGATCTTTTCAAGCCCATTCTGAACCCCTACTTTCAGCCCGCTTTCATTCTGGAAACGACGCGCGCTTTCTACAGGGCGGGGCTGAGCGGATCTGCCTATTACCAGATTCGGGACTACTTCGTTGATCAGCCGATGTTTTCGCGGTTTATGTCTGCACGAGGCACGGCCGACATGGCACGCTGGTGGAATGAGATGCCGCAATATGACGGCCTTTACGATAACCAGGACCGCGTGCGGCCGGCATACTATGCTTTTAAGCTTTTAAGCCTTATCAACGGACAGCAACTGCCGGTGACCGGCACAATACCTGAGATCAAGGTGCTTGCGGCACGCGGAAGGCGGTGGGTAAACGTGCTGCTGTGGAATTTTCCCCTGGACGGCGAGGGAAAGCCGCTCGAAGTCACTGTGCAGTTTCCTTTCGAAAAAGACGGTGGCGTGCGGCTAGTGCGGCTGAATGCCGAAGCTCCCGTGAACAACCTCGAGCAAATTCGCACGGCAAAGGCTTCGGACCTTCGAGCCCATCCGCTCCGCCTAACCCTACGCCCTTATGAAATCTACTGGGTTGAGGTGACCGAGTAGGCCGTTTCAGTAAATTAGCATGCGAATTACCGCTATTCACACACGATTAATGCGGATTCCGTTTATGGAATTATTGCGGGCAGCCTATGGAGCTCGTTCACACGCGTCGTATCTGCTGGTCACGATCGAAACAGATGAGGGCCTCATCGGCTACGGCGAACACGACGGCTTGTTCTACGAGACCGCCGACGCCTTCATACATTCGGAATTGAAACCTCTGCTCATCGGGGAAGATCCTCTACAGATTGAATTCCTGGTGCATAAGACCGAGCATTTCCTGCTTTGGAACACCTTTGCCGCTTATCCCATGGCGGCCATCGACATGGCGCTTTACGACATCAAGGGGAAGGCCTTGGGAGTTCCTGTCTATGAACTCCTGGGCGGCCTGTATCGCGACAAGATGAATACTACCGGCCTGATCCATCTCCATGATGTGGAGGAGGACGTCGCGGCGGCGATTCGTTTGATGGGGCGGGGCCATAGAGTACTGAAGGTGAAAGTGGGATTTGACCTCGAGAAAGATATGGAGCGGCTCGCTGCGATTCGTGAAGCGGTCGGCCCGGCAGTTCCGTTCCGTATCGATCCCAACATGGCCTGGACCCCGAGAACCGCAGTCCGCTGGATCCGTATTGAAGGGCTGATCGAAGTCGCGCGAGCGGTCGACACGCCGTTGTCGGCGGACGAGAGCTGTATGACGGTCCGCGACGCGTGGCGTCTAGCTGAAGCTCGGGCTGTGGAAGTGTTTAACGTATACCTGACCGAGGCCGGGGGAATCACGCGTGCCCGTGACATCCTCGCCATAGCGAATACGGCCGGCATTGCTTGCGTGATAGGGACTTGGGGCGAAGGTGGCATTGGGCAGGCGGCGGTTCTGCATCTGGTGGCAAGTTCCCGCAATTTTGAACACGCCTCCGATACGGCCTATGGACTGGTCCAGGACGATTACATCGCCGAGCCGTTTTGCTTCGACGAAAACGCTCGCCTCACCGTGCCTCACAAACCCGGCCTTGGCGTGGAGCCGTCGCCTGCCAAGGTGGAGCGCTACGCCCAGATCGAGGGCGAGGACCGCGTATTCGCGCACGGACCGGGGAAAAGGTTCATCCCGCGCTCGCGGATGATCCTATGACACGCGAACTCATGGCCCGCGTAGCCGATGCCGCAATCTGCTATCCCGAGTATCAATACCGAGTATGGGGATACGGCGAATGGATCGCGCTTGAAGGACTGCTGGCGGCCGCACGCATCTGCCAGAATCCCCGTTACCTGGGATTTGTAGAGGGACTGGTCGCTGGCTGGATTTCCAAGCGCGACCGGTTGATTCCCGCGGACCACGTAGCTCCAGGCGTGGCACTCATCGAGCTGTATGGACTCACCGGACGCGAGATCTACCTGAAGCGTGCCGTGGCGCTGGCCGGGCTCTTGCTGAATTCTCCTCGCAGCTCGCGGGGACCGCGCCTGCTGCGCCCTGACGCCCACCAGCACGTCTACGTAGACTGTCTATCCTCGGATCCACCGCTATTCTGCAGGCTCGCACACGTCACGGGCGAACGCAGTTGGTTCGAGGAAGCCGCTGCCTACGCACTGGCGTTCTGGAACGTCCTGGTGGATGCTTGTGTGCCGTTGCCGTACCACGGCTACAGTGATGCCACCGGCGATCACATTGGCCTTCTGTGGGGACGCGGAGCCGGTTGGGCTCTGCTGGGGATGGCAGATACCCTGACGGACATGCCGGATAGCATCAGCGGGCGTGATGCCCTTCTCGCCAACTTCAGAAGTCTGGCCGCAGCCTTGCGGGATCTGCAGGCTGATAACGGCGAATGGCACACGGTCCTGGATCACCCCGAAACGTATCTGGAACACTCCATCGCCTGCTTCGTGTGCGCCGCTTTTCTCAAAGCCATGCGCGCCGGCCTCTTGGATTCCTCTTTCGAGGAATGCGCGCGCCGAAGCTGGAATGCGTTTGCCAGAGTAATCTCAGAAACAGGCCAGATCCTTGTTTCGGAGGCTACACCAGAAGGCGACCTAGCATCATATCGGGCGCTGAGCCTGGGCGTTTACCCTTGGGGCCAAGGACCGGCTTTGCGCGCGATCGAGGAGCAGCTAAAGAGCAGCGGCGCAGTTTGAATGCCGCTACGGATCCGCCACGTCAGGTTTCCAGCAATAAGAGTGAGGCGACGCCCAGCGCGATGCCGGCAAATCCGTAGGCTCCCACGCGCTCTCGAAAGATCAAAATCCCCGCTGCCGCCACGATAAACAGATTGCCGCCGGTAGTGACGGCAAACGCGATGTATCCCGGAACGGTGGTAAGGGCCAGCGCGGTCGCCAGTTGCCCGCCCAGGCTGCAACAGGCCATGGCACCGCCTAGCGCGATCTCGGAGCGGTTCACTCGCGCGGGCCGGCGCAAATATGCCACTCCAGCCAGGAGCAATCCGCCGACGTACCAGAATCCCAGATAAGGCAGACGATAGGGCTCGAGCAGTCCCTTGTCTTGAAGTACCCGCAACCCGAAGGGCCCAAGTCCATTGGCCAGCAGAGCGATCAGCATCAATCTCAGCCACATGCTTTTGCTCTCCGCTCGTCGGCCTGCTTATCCTTCCATAACAGCACGACTGAGATAGCCATCAGCAGCAGTGCCAGGGAGTGACGCTTCCTGATCCTTTCGTGATAGATCAGAACCGAGGCCAATGTCGGCACAGCAGCCGAGAAGTTGATGATGAGCCAGCTTGTGGCGAGTTTGCCGTAACGGATTCCTGCCTGGAATGCCACGCCTGCCAAAGCTGCAATCGCGCCGAAGGGCAAAGCGATCTGGATCACGGTCGCCGGTGTCCGGGCAGGCGGTTGCCCGGAAGCGAAGGCCGCCACGAAGGAAATGCCGGCGGCCCAAAGACTCAAGAGTACGTACAAGGCGGCGGGCCGGCACCGCTTCAAATCGGCGATCTTAGCGAAGATGCCGAGCAGACTGAAACTGGCCAGGCCCGCCAGTAGATATGCGTATCCCCAGGTCAGAAGATGACCTTCAGCCCGAACTGCATCACGCGCGCAGCCCCCGCCGAGAAGATCTGGCCCGTGGTCGATTGTCCGATCGAGGTATTCGGACCACCGAGATTCACCTCGTTGAGAGAATTGAACATCTCCCAGCGGAACTGGACATAGCGTGCCTCCGCGAAGAAGAAGTTCTTCATCAAGGCCGTGTCGAGATTGTGCATGGCCGGCCCGTCCATGATGTTCATCCCGGAGTTGCCGTAGGTGTAAAGAGCGGGCGCGGCAAGCGCCGCCGGACTGAACCACAGTGCCGCGCTCGGGTGCGGCACACTCAGGTTCCCGACCAGGTTGGGCCGGGTATCGTAGCCGTTGCCCAGCGTGGCTCCGGGCACGTCAAAGGTGAGCGGAGCGCCGGACGTGAAGCTGTAAATGCCGCTGAGCTCCCACCCGCCGAGAAGCGCGTTCGCCGCCCGGTTCATATTGCTCAGATACTTCCGGCCGTGTCCCATGGGCAGTTCGTAGACGGTGTTCACGGTGAGGATGTGTGTCCGATCATTATTGGAACGGCCCTTGAGGTAACCCGGGGGAGTGAAAGGCTGTACGCCGCAGTAGATACAGGGCGCCAGGTTGTCCAGCATCAGCTCGCTGTATGCATAGGAACCGGTGAAGGTCAGCCCGTTGGCAAAACGGCGCTCCCACTTCATCTGCAGACCGTTGTACCAGGAGTCTCCCATGTTCTGGTACAAAGTAACGCCGCTGAAGCCGGGGTACGGACGGGCCGCCTGGAGGTCGGTGTACGCGCCGGGCGCCACGTCGTCCCACGACTTGCCGGATATGCCGTCGAAGACATGGTTGCCGACATAAGAGACCGTGAGGGCCGACTTGAACGGCAGTGACTTCTGGACGGCGACATTCCACTCGTGCGTCTTCTGGGCCTTGGTGTTCCAGGCAGGCGCGGCGATGCTGGGCGCGACGAATGCGGTGGGCACCACGGGGAAGGCGGTCTCCCACTGCTGGTTGGAGAGCGCGCTGAAGCCCAGGGTTTCATAGCTCCAGTAGGGCGGACCCACGATCGAGGAGGCCGCGATGTTGCCCTGGAAACTGCTCGTGAAAATGCCATAGGCGCTGCGAATCACGAGATCCTGGTGCGTGAATGGCCGCCAGGCAAAGCCGACGCGCGGCGACACGTAGCCGTTCGGCTCAAAGAGGCCGGCGGGGATGTGGTCCTGGTTGGCCGGCACCCACAAACCCGCCGTGGCGGCGGCCAGGTACTGGGCCACGGGCTGCGCGGTCAGGTCCACATTTCCGTTTTTGTCGACGCCCGCCACTGCCTTGCCGATGGTGGGGTCGAAGGTGGCCGCGTTGCCGCGCACGGCCCGCTTGGCGAGCCAGCGGTCATAGCGCAGGCCCAGATTCAAGGTCAGTTTTGGAGTCACTTTGTAAGTGTCTTCCACAAACGGCGCCGTGTATGGAGAACGCTGCATGCCGAAAGTCTGCAGTGGATAGTTGCGGTCCGCACTGGAGACCAGCGCCAACAGGTAATCGGCAAAACCGTCGCCTGTGTATTGCCCATTGAAACCGAAGGTGCCACGGGAAGCGAAGGAGGCATGGTTTCCGTACGTAGTTCGGTTGTCGTATTCGAAGCCGAGGTCGATGGTGTGTCGGCCGCGGATCAGGTTCAGGCTGGTCTTGCCGTTCCAGCTTTCCATCCACAGCCGGCCGGGCACCCCCCAGAGCGTGCCGAAGCCGGTGTAGCCGCTGATATCGGCTTCCGGCAACCCGATCGCCTGCTCGCGGCCCGCGGTCGGAAAGCCTTGGATGCCGGCCTGCTCGGTCAAATTGGCGGTCCCAACATTCGGGCTGGTGAATTGGTTATTCGACCTCTGGTATCCCACGCTGATGCTGAATAAGGTACTCGGCGTGATGGTGTAGACGTAATTCAATCCGACGCTGTTCTGGCGCGTTGTATTGGTCTCATACTCCTTGGGGCTGTAGCCGTAAAACAGAAACGGGCTGTCGTAGATCACCCACCGGCCAAAGATGCGTTGCTTGTCGCTGATCGTGTGATCGATGCGCAGCGTGCCTTGGGTGTTATCGCTGCTGTCGGGCGCGATCTGATGGAACCTGCCGTCCGAGGAATTCGGCTGCAGCAGGTATGGGAAAAAGAATTGCGCTGCCGGGTCGATGCGGCTGGCGGGGATGGTGTTGTTCGGAAACGGCTTGCCTGTGGTCGGGTCAATGATCGCTGTGGAAATGCCCGAGAAGTTTCCCTGCAGCATGGCCGGCTGCGGCACTGTACTGTTAAAGATCGTATCCGTCCGGATGCGCAGTCCCTCGAAGCTAGTGAAGAAGAAGGTCTTGTCGCGGATGATACGCCCGCCGGCGGAAGCGCCAAACTGGTTCTGAATCAGCTTCGGCGTGCTCTCGGCGAATGCATTGCGCGCGGCGAACTTGTCGTTGCGCATGAACTCCCACAGCGAGCCGTGGTACTCATTTGTCCCGGACTTGGTGGCCATCACGACGTGCATCGGATCGCGCCCATACTCCGCGCTGAAACTGGAGGCCTGCACGCTAAACTCCGCGATAGTGTCCACATTGGGAATCGCGATGGCGCCTTCGTCCATGCCCCCATTGGCATTGAACCCGTCCAGGGAAAACTGCGTCTGTCCGCTCTGGGTGCCAGCGCCCTGGACATACGAGCCGCGCTCCGCTCCCCATTGTCCGCCCGATTGGCCCAGGTACTGCATGCCCGGGACCAGGCTCACCAGTTGCACCGGATTGCGCCCGTTGAGCGGGAGGTCGCGGATCTGCTTCTGCTCGACCACACCTTCGACGGAGGCTTTTTCGGTTTGGATCAGTTCGGCGGTGGCCTCCACCGACACCTGTTCCTTCACGTCGCCGACCTGGAGAACGGGGGAAAGCCGGCTCCGTTCGCCGATGTCCAACACCAGCCCTTCCAGCTTCCAGGTTTTGAATCCTTGCAGGGAAACCATCACGGAATACGGCCCGATTGGCAGGGCCAGGATTTCGAAGCTGCCGGCTCCACCCGTGGAAACTGTTTTCGTGAATCGCGTGTCCAGGTTCTCAACCGTGACTTGCGCTCCCACAATTGCCGCTCCAGTGCCGTCCGTGACGACGCCGAGAACGGCGCCTTCATTGGCGATTTGCCCCGGTATAACAGCTACTAAAGCGAACAGCAATACAACCAGACTGACAAGATTCTTCATGACACACCTCACTCGCGTCGATAGACGTATCGGAAAATCGGACTATTCTTTCTGCCCCGATCGGCCGGCTGGCTCGAGCCGCCCGAAGGTAGCTGTAACTCTTCTTAACATGATGATTGTGAATGGGACGCCGGTGACTGTCAACCGTTCCGCTCCCCAACGGAGCGCCGAGTGTACAGCCTATTGGATGAAATCCTCCCGCGAACGCTCAGGCCCTAGTCCGGCCTGCGCGCGGGCTCTGTTATGATGAGGCCGTGCTGGTGGATGTTCATAGCCACTATTTCCGATATCCGGACCACTTTTCCCAGGAATTTATCGCGCAATCCCGCCGCTCGCGCGATGTTGAAATCGACTTGACGGTCCGCTGGGAGGAGTACCACATTAGCGCGCTCGAATGCGACAAGACCATCGTCTTCGGCGGCAAGGCGAAGCTCTCCGGCCTGTGGGTGCCCGACAGCCAAGTGGCCGCTTACGCGCGCGCACATGCCGGCCAGGTGATCGGCTTTCTCTCACTCGACCCCACGCAGCCCGGCTGGCAGGACGAACTGCGAGAGGGACACCAGCAACTGAAGCTCAAAGGCATCAAGCTGATGCCTATGTACGCTGGGTTCGCTCCCAACAGCCCGGAGCTGGACCCGCTCTGGGAGTACTGCACGCAGCACCGCCTGCCCGTGCTGCTGCACACTGGTACGACCTTCGTGCGGCAGGCACCGCTCGCATGCACGCTTCCGCGGTTGGTGGATGACGTGGCCATCCGCTTCCCCGAGATTAAAATGATACTGGCGCACTTGGGCCATCCCTACGAAGGCGAATGCGTGGTCACCATCCGCAAGCACCCCAACGTGTACGCGGACTGCGCCGCGCTGCACTACCGTCCTTTTCAGCTTTACCATTCGCTGATGCTGGTTCAGGAGTACGGCGTTTGGGACAAGCTCCTGTTTGGCAGCGACTACCCGTTTACCACCGTATCCGCTAGCCTGGAAGGAATGCGCCGGCTCAATGCCATGCTGGAGGGCACCGCGCTCCCACGCCTCGATCCGGACGCCATGGAATGTATGTTCGCGCGCAATACGCTGCAACTTCTCGGACTGGATACGTGAGGAACGCATGCCCGATATCATCCACCATCCCGATCAAATCGATTTCGACAAGCCCGGCAAGTACCACTATCAACTGGCTTTTCACCTGGACTCGAGCTGGGGATATTCGCTAGTGCCTCTGACGGTGATCAACGGTGTGCGCGTGCCGGAGCCGGGCAGTCCGCCCCCAGGGGTGGCCGTCTTCGGCGGAACGCATGGCAATGAGTGGGAGGGGCAGATCGCCGCCAAGCGCCTGTGCCGGGACGTCCTGCCCGAGGAGATCCGCGGCCGCGTGATTCTGATGCCGCAATTGAGCGAGAGCGCCTGCGCCGCCAACCAGCGTATCTCGCCGCTCGACCATGTGAATATGAATCGGGCCTTCCCGGGCAACCCGCGCGGCACGATCTCCTACCGTATCGCGAACTTTGTGAAGACCTGTGTCTTTCCGCGAGTCCGCGTCGTCCTGGATATCCATGCCGGAGGGCGGGAAGGAGGCTTCGCGCTCTGTACCTCTTTCCATCCCGTCCCAGATCCTGCCCAGCGCACCGAAATCGCCGAGGTCGCCGCGCTCTTCGATACGCCCTACATGTTAATTTATTCCAGCCAGATGGCTTCCGGATTGCTTACTGATGAGGCGGAGGCCGAAGGGAAGGTTGCCGTGGGCGGGGAGTTTGGCTTCGGCGAAGGCGTGAGCCGGAAAGGCGTGCTGCATGCTTATGAGGGCGTCCGCAACGTGCTGCGACACTATGGCATGTTGCCGGGCGCACTGGTGAAGATCGATCCGCTGCGCCCCTCACCGCCGCGGCTGATGGATGCCAGTCGCTTGGAGGACTACATTCCCTGCCCGCGCGACGGCATTTGGGAGCCCGCCGTGGATCTCGGCACGGATGTCGAGCAGGGCCAGTTGTTGGGCCGCCTGCATGATTTCTCCGACCAGTCGTCAGCGCCGTGGGAGTTGCGTGCCCACCGTGCGGGCGTCGTGCTGATGATGCATTCACCGGCAACCTGCGAGAAGGGCGTTACTCTTTATGTGATCGCTCAGAAGACAGGTTAGCCTGGGCCCTTCGGGCTCACCCTGTCACGCGATAACAACGTGAACGCCGTGGGCATTGGGTTCCCGCCACAGTCCAGTGCGGCGGGGCCGGGTTGGGCGCACATCCTCCCGCCTGCACCAGGCACCCACGAGGACTACTCAAATGTCTCGGTGTCTGCCGCGTGCAACCGAATGGAACTGCCGAGGCGCGCGAAGATAGGCGTCGCTTTGCCGGGCCGCGTTCGCCCGGTTGATAATCCGATCCAGGGACGCATACCAGCACTCCCGAATCTCGCAGCCGACCAGAAGGCGATCGAGGCGTTATGGAAGTGGCGCTTTGAGCCGGGCCTGAAGGACGGCAAGCCAGTGTCTGTGGCGGCGGAAGTTAAGGTCGATTTCCGGCTCAAGTAGACCACTGGGCCAGGCAGCGGGACTATCGAGATATTTCCGTTGGCGACTGCGGTTGTACTGCCTGTCGACTAGTCGGCAACGCAGCACCTGGTCACTTGGTGTTTGGTCGGCAACCAGAGGTTTGCCCCGCCGGCGTTAGTCGCATCACTCCTCCGGATCTGGGGAGTGTCGCCGGTTTGGCGCTGATCCCTCCCGGTAAACGCCGTTCCATGAAAATGGCCAATCCAGGCCCGTTCTAGAGTCACGGGGAGGTA
>OCTA010004574.1_pt1 | contig 12100 bp, 8 predicted proteins | sample 1538991 | NCBI WGS metagenome assembly OCTA01 (sample SAMEA3539302, study PRJEB22396) | soil metagenome | biome: tundra; feature: field; material: soil | place: USA | collected 2010-05 | depth 0.15 m | reverse complement strand
AGCGTGGCGCGCTTCCTGTTTCGAACCGATATCTTCCATTGCCACGACTGGCAGAGCGGGCTGGTGCCGGCCTACCTGCGCACCACCTTCGCCAGGGACCCGACCTTTCTCGGCTGCCGCACGCTCTTCACCATTCACAACCTGGGATACCAGGGCCTGTTCCCCAAAACGGTGCTGCCGGAAGTGGCGCTCGACCCCGCCCTCTACCGCCCGGACGGCATGGAATTTTTCGGCCAGGTCAGCTACCTCAAGGCTGGCATCGAATTCGCCGACGCCGTGAGCACCGTGAGCCCCACCTATGCGCGCGAGATCCAGACGCCCGAATTCGGCTTCGGCATGGATGTCCGCCTGCGCGCCCGGGCGAGCGTCCTCTCCGGCATCCTCAACGGCGTGGACTACGCCGATTGGAGCCCGTCCACGGATGCGCACATCGCCGCACGGTATTCGGCCCAGGACCTGAGCGGCAAGGCGGCCTGCAAGCGCCAACTCCTGGAGGAATTCGGCCTGCCGCCCGCTGCCATCGGTCGGCCCCTGCTGGGTATCGTCTCGCGCTTCACGCCGCAGAAGGGAGCCGATATTCTGGCCGAAATCGCCGCCCGGATCGTCGCCGAGGACGTCTATCTGGTGGCTCTCGGCACGGGCGACGCGGAGTACGAAGACTTCTTCCGCCGCATGCAGGAGGAGCATCCCGGGCGCATTGCCGTTCGCATCGGTTTCGACGACGTTCTGGCGCACCGCATCGAGGCCGGGGCGGATATCTTTCTCATGCCCAGCCGTTACGAACCCTGCGGCCTGAACCAGATCTACAGCCTGCGTTACGGCACCGTGCCCGTGGTCCGCGCCACCGGCGGGCTGGATGATACCATCGAGGAAGGCACCGGATTCAAGTTTGCCGAGTACTCTGGCGACGCGTTTTTGGAAGCCGTGCGCGCCGCCGTGCGCGCCTTCGAGGACCAGGCGGCGTGGCGGCGCATGATGCTTCGCGGCATGGCCAAGGATTTTTCGTGGAAAACGTCGGCGGCGGCCTATTCGGAGTTGTACCGGCGGCTCTTGGCGGGTTGAATCCTTTGGCCCCCTTGGGATTCTAATAGACAGGTTGAAATCAGGAGAAGAAATGGCAGGCGATAACACGTTAAGTTTTTCCGATGCGACGTTCGATCAGGACGTGCTCCGCTCCGAGGTCCCGGTCCTGGTGGATTTTTGGGCCGAGTGGTGCGGTCCGTGCCGCCAGATGGCGCCCACCATCGATGTAGTGGCCGGCGAGTACGCCGGTAAGGCTAAGGTCGGCAAACTCGACGTGGACGCAAACGGCGGCACTGCCATGCGGTACAACGTCCGCGGCATCCCCACCCTGTTGCTCTTCAAGGGCGGCCAGGTAGTCGAACAGCGCGTTGGCGCGATTGGCAAAAGCGAAGTCCAGAAGATGCTCGACGCGCACGTCTAAAGTCGCGCCCGCCCGGATCTAGCCGATCGCAGCTTCCCTACCCATCCTTGGCATAGGGGCATGATGGACACCGCAGGCCGCCAACGCCGCCGGACCTCGAGACTTGACTCGGCGTCTCTACTTCTTTTCCCAGACTGGCGCGGGATGGATCGCCTTTTCAGTGGGCGCCGGCGGTTGCGTGTGACCTTGCACCGTCCAGTCTCGCGTCCTGCTGGTGCTGTCGTATATCTTGCCCCGCTTCACTTCGTCGTCTTCGAAGATCCAGCGGGCGATTTCCGCCACCTGTTCCGCTTTCGCGCGCGGCACTACGGCTACACCGTCGCTGTCGGCATTGATGACGTCGCCCGGCATGACCAGTACGTGACCCACCACCACCGGCTCGTTATACGATTCCACCCACATCCGCCCCTGGTTGATGCCGCGCGGAGCCAGCGCCGGATCCTGGTACACCGGCACCCGCGTCATAATCATTTCGTCGTTGTCGCGGCATATCGCGTTGCCCACCAGCCCGCGCATCCCATGGCCCATCATGACCAGTGAATTGTTGGAGCCGCACACGCCGTTGTCGACGGCCTGATTGTCGATCACCATGATCGTACCCGGCCGGATCAAACTGTTGTAGGCGCCCTTCGGCGCGCCCTCCACGCGCAATTCCCGCGGCGGTCCCCATCCCCCGGCTTCCCACGTGCGCTCCGCCGCGTGCGAGGCGAATTTCGGCGCCGACTCCTGCGCCGGCACCAGGTGAAGCGTCAGCGCGATGCCGTGTATGCGGTGCGCGAATTTCTGCTCGTCGCGCCACATCGGCCGGATGCTTCGGTCCATCGTCGTGATCCCTTGCAGCCCCACCGCGTCCAGGGCGTCGATGATGTCGCACACCCGCAGTCCTTCGTACAGCTTCAGCACGCGCGAGTCTTCCTCCGCGCTGTACACCCGGGCTTTCAGGTATTGCGCCGTAGGCGGGGGCGGCACGGTCTGGGCGGTCTGCCCCCATGCCATCGCGCTTCCCATTAGCAGCCATGCGATTCTCTTCATGAAGTTCTTCCTCTCTTTCCCGTGCGGGCCATCTGCTCCACCCTTTGCTCCGTTGACCGGCGCGACCGCGCCGGATCCGCTAGAGCGTCGCCATTCCGACGAGGGCAAGCCCGCACCCATAGCCGATAAACATCAACAAAATCAAACGCCCCGTCCCCCTGGGAGCGTCGCGGAATTCATGCCAGATGGCCACGCCCCAGATGGCTGCCACCAGCGTTGCGCCCTGCCCCAGAGCGTACGAAACAGCCGGACCTACCGCGCCAGAGGCAATCAGGTTCAAGCCCAGCGCCAACATCCAGATCATCCCGCCCGCCACACCGAGGCAATGGAGCCGCGGCGTGCCGCGGAAATATGCGCCGTAACTGAGACCGCTCATGCGCAGGAACACCGTGTTCAGCACGACATTGCTGGCCACCAGACCCGCCCCGAAAAGCCCCAGCGCGGTGTAGGGTGTCAGCAAGCCCGGCTGAATAGGATCCGAGTTGAAGCCGGGTGAGAGCGAGGCCGAGAGTTGCGGATAGAAGAACCCCATCAGGCAGCCCGCCAGCACCGCAAACACCACTCCCCGGGACCAATTGTGACCCGCCGGACGCGCCAGTTTGCGGTACGCCATGGCCGACATCACCATCGCAAACAGCACCAGAACCACTCCCGCGAACAACAGGCCCGGGTTGCCCTTGGGAGCCTGAATGTAGGAGAGAACGGTCCCGATTACCAGTGCCAGCCCCACCCCGATGGGAAAGGCCACGGCCATTCCGGCGGTGTCGATGGCTACCACCAGCAGAATATTGGACAGATTGAATAGCGCCCCGCTCACCAGCGCGTGTGCCACCGGGGCGGGTGCGGCCTGCGCGAGGTTCTGCCACGCGCCCATGCCCGCGCTTCCCCAGTTGCCCAGCGTCATCATGAAGACCAGACCGAGAAGAAAGACTCCCAGCGCGTAGTCCCAATAATAGAGCGGAAACCCCCACTTGTCCTGGCCCGCCAGTTTCTGGGTATTGGCCCATGACCCCCAGCCGAGCATCGTGATCACACAGAACAGCGTGGCCACGCCGAGCGAATTCACGACGAACATCGAAGCTCCTTCCGCATCTGTTCAAACCGCAACCGCCAAGCGTTGAAAGCGGCTCAGTTCCTCGCGGGTAGGCAGCGAGGCTTGCGCCCCCTTGCGAGTGACGGCAATGGCGCCCGCCGCGTTGGCGAAACGAGCGGCATCCACCAACGGCCGGTTTTCCGCCAGGGCGACCGCCAGGCCCCCATTGAAAGCGTCGCCGGCGCCCGTGGTATCGACGGCGGCAACCGGAAAGCCGGCCACGCGCGCGCTGCCCTGCCGGGTTGCCACCAGGCAGCCCAGGGAGCCCAGTTTCACGATCACCGCCGACGGTCCCAGCCCGAGCAACCTGGCGACGGCTTCCTCGGCGTCGGCAAACCCGCGGATTTCCCGTGACTCCGTGCCCAGTAGCGTGGCGGCCTCGGACTGGTTGGGTGTCAGAAAGTCGACGTGCCGCAACAACCATGGCGATAAGGGCCGGGCAGGCGCGGGATCGAGCATCGTGGCCACGCCACGCGAACGCGCCCACTCCAGCGCGGCGGCCACCGTCTCCAGCGGAATTTCCAATTGCAGGAGCAGCAGGCCAACTCCGTCCAGCGCCTCCAGGCGCGCCAAAGCCGTTGCAGGATCGAGCGTGGCGTTGGCGCCCGGCGAGATCACAATCGCGTTCTCTCCACCGGCCAGTACATAGATGGAAGCGCACCCGGAGGCCCGCCCGCTAACGCCCACGCCGCCGGTATCGACTCCGGCTTGCCGCAGGCTGGCCAGCAGCGCGGCTCCGAATGGATCGCTCCCCACCTGGCCGATAAACGTCACGGATCCGCCCAGCTTCCCGACCGCGCAAGCTTGATTAGCGCCCTTGCCGCCGGCAAACAATGCCATATCGCCCCCGGTGATCGTCTCACCGTGGCGGGGCAGGCGGTCGACGGGCATGACCACATCCATGTTGGCGCTTCCCATTACCACGATCCTACGCTTCGGGTCCATCGCCTCCTCCAGAACGGGCACCAGCCTGCGGTGCGTTTGTGAATCGATTCAAAAAAGATTATGCGCCTCCCGCCGAAAGATGTCAAAATTATTCTGGCGGCCCCGGCAATCCCTATACCGGCCCGGCCTGCCGGCGAGGAACCATCTTAATGCCGACAATCAAAGATGTTGCCCGGCAGGCTGGTGTCTCGGTGGGAACCGTCTCCAACGTCCTGTCGGGAGCTGTGCCTGTGCGCGCCGAGCTCTGCGAGCGCGTGCGCGCCACCATGAAGAAGCTCGATTTTCACCCCAACTACGTGGCGCGCAGCCTCCGGGCCAAAAGCACAAAAACGCTCGGCATGATCATCTCGGACATTACCAATCCATTCTTTCCCCAAGTTGTGAGAGGCGCCGAAGACGCCGCCTTCAAACACGGCTACCTGCTGACCACTTTCAACACGGACGACCAGGTTGAGCGCGAGAAGCAGATCTTTTCCGTGCTGCGCTCGCGGCGCATGGATGGCGTGCTGCTGGTCATGGCTCCCAGCCCCACCAACGATACCGCCCACGTCCGTAATGCCACCAAGGCGGGAATTCCGGTTGTCTGCCTGGATCGCATCCCGCCCGGGGTGGCGCTCGACTCGGTGTCGGTGGAAAACGTCAAAGCCGCCCAAACCTGCGTCCGGCATTTGATTAACAAGGGCCACGAGCGCATTGGAATCATTACGGGAACTCTCAGTTTGCAGACGGCCCGGGAGCGCCTCGACGGCTATCGGGCCGCCCTGCGGGAAGCGGCCATCGAGCCCGATCCCGAGTTGATCGTGGAAGGCGATTTCCGCCAGGCCTCCGGGCACCGCCTCGCCAAAAAGCTGCTTCTCCAGTATCCCCGCCCCACCGCACTGTTCGTTTCTAATGGCATGATGACCCTCGGCACCATCCAGGCGCTCGAAGAGACTTCTTTGATCTGCCCGCAGGATGTGGCCATCGCCTCGTTCGACGACCTTCCCATAACCGAGGTGTTTCGGCCGCACTTGACGGCGGTGGCGCAGCCGGCGTACCAGATCGGGTATCAAGGGGCGGAACTTCTCATCAAGCGGGTGGAGCACAAGCTCCCGTCGCGCCAACCCGTCGGCATCCGCCTGGAGCCGGAGCTGAAGATCCGGGAGTCCACCTCGCTGCGCTTGATCGGGCGCGATCGGGAACTCCGGCCGCTTCTGGGCTAAACCGCCGCCGGCCCGCGGTTCGTCTTTTGGCTGCAACACTCTACAGGATATAAGGAGTCTAAAGCCGGAGAATCCACTTTTCCTGTTGACACTAGTGTTGTCTTGGGTGTAGCATTGAACCGATTCAAAAACATCTCTCAACCAGCATCGCTTCGTCTGTCAAGGAGGTTCGGGATGAGGTGTCCTTTCTTCGCAGTTCTGATCGCGGCCGGCCTGTTGTCAATGGGCGCATCGGCCCAGGAATTTCGCTCCACATTAACCGGCCAGGTCGCCGACTCCCAAGGCGCCGCCATGCCCGGCGTCAAGATTGTGGCCAAGCTTGCCACAACCGGAGCCGAATTCACCACGGTGAGCGCCACAACCGGGCAGTACACCCTGCCCTTTCTGCCGCCGGGAGCCTATACGGTCTCCGCCGAAGCCACCGGCTTCCGGCGCTATATCAATGAAAACATCGCCGTCAATGCCAATTCGCGCGTGACCCTCAACATCCCCATGGAGGTCGGCGAACTGGCCCAGTCCATGACCGTCAGTGCCGAGGCGTCCAACCTGACCAGCACCACTGCCTCTATCGGCCAGGCGATTCTCGACAACCAGTTGATGTCGATGCCCAGCATCGGCCGCGCGCCCATGTCCCTGGCCAAACTGGCCTTCGGCGTGGTGGATTTGACCAATCCACAAGCCAATAGCCGTCCATTCGACAATAGCGGAGGCTCCACCTACGCCATGGCCGGCGGCGCGTCGCTGACCAATGAACTGCTGCTCGACGGCGCCCCCAATATGTTCTCCAGTTCGCCGACTAACCGCGTGCTCGCCTACAACCCGCCGCTCGACGCCGTGCAGGAAGTCAAGGCCGAGGTATTCATGGCTGACGCATCCTACGGCGACACAGCCGGCGGCACCGTGACCGTGGTGACCAAGGGTGGCACCAACCAGTTTCATGGCACGCTCGAGGAATTCAACCAGGTAGGGCGGCTCGCCGCTTCGCCGTTCTTCAGCAGCGCCGGGGGCGGCCGGAAACTCGCCACCGAGTTCAACGAGTACGGCTTTACCCTGGGCAGCCCCGTATATATACCCAAACTCTATAACGGCAAGAACAAGGTTTTCTGGTTCCTGGCCTATGAGGGCGTCAAGCACAATTTCCCGCAGCCCATTGTGACCACCGTGCCCACCGCGCCGATGCGCTCCGGCGATTTCTCCTCGCTCCTGTCACTGGGCAGCAGCTACACCATCTACGACCCCTCCACCGGAGTGGCCTCCGGCGGCCACGTCACGCGCCAGCCGTTCGCCGGGAATATCATTCCCAAAAACCTCTTCAACCCCATAGCCCTGAACTACCTCGCCTACTACCCGCTGCCCAATCGGGCAAGCACGGTGAGCGGACAGAACGACTATCTCGCCAATACCGTGCGGCACGACGATTACTTCACCGTGCTGCCCCGGCTGGATTTCGTGCTCAGCGACGCCCACAAGCTGTTCTGGACCTATCATGCCGTTTATCGGACGGAACACATCCAGAACCTCTTCAACAATATCGCCGCCGGCGACACGCGCCCGCGGGACGGCAACGGCTCCACCCTTGACGACCTCTATACCTTCAATGCCTCGACCTTCCTGAACATCCGTTTGAGCTGGAACCGGATTGTCAACTACGAGTACCGCAATAGCACGCTGGCCGGGTTCGACCCCACAACGTTGGGCTTTCCGGCCTCGGTTGACGCCGGAGCCAGCAAGCTTACCATGCCTTATATCTCGTTCAGCGATGCCAACCAACCCCTGGCTTACGCCGTGGGAGGCACGCAAGGCGCCGGTTTCTACATTCCGTACGATACCTTTCAATTCTTCTCGACGCTGGTCAAGAACAAGGGCAACCATAATCTGAAGTTTGGTCTCGACCTGCGCCTGGCGCGTCAGAGTTCCATCAATTACGGGAACTCGGTCGGGTCGTACAGCTTCGGCAGCGGTTGGGTCAATGGTCCCCAGGAAAACTCGGGCAGCGCGCCCCTCGGGCAGTCCTTCGCCGAGTTTTTGCTGGGTCTGCCCACGGGCGGAGGCGTCGACCGAAACACGGCTTATACGGCTCAGGCCCGCTACACTGCTTTCTTTGTCCAGGACGACTGGCGGATCAGACCGAACCTGACGTTGAACCTGGGGCTGCGCTATGAGCATGAGACCCCCACGGTGGAGCGCTACAATCGGACGTTGGATGGGTTCGACTCCACCGCGGCGAACGCCGCCACCGCCGCCGCCAAAGCTGCCTATGCCTTAAATCCGATTCCACAGCTCGCTGTAAGTCAGTTCAACCCGGTAGGCGGCGCCACTTACGCCTCCAGCAATCAGCGCGGTATCTACGATACTTACAACTACGCTTTCAGCCCCCGCTTCGGATTTGCCTACACGCCGGCCGGGGCCAACGGCAAAACCGTCATCCGCGGAGGCTTTGGAATCTTCTATTTCGCCTACGGAGCGACCGGCTTACAACAGGGAGCCTTCGGCCAGACCACGCCCTTGGTGCCGACCCTGAACGGTTATCTTACTCCGTATGCCACCTTGAGCAATCCGATCCCCAGTGGAATACAACAGCCGGTGGGGGTCGCGGCCGGACTCAACACCTATCTGGGCCAGGCGCTCGCCTTCAACAATCCGCACCTGGATCAACCCTATTCGGAGCGCTGGACATTCACCATCCAGCGCGCCATGACGCCGAGCCTGATGATGGAGGTGGGTTACGTCGGAAATCGGGCCCTGCACCTGCCGCTCAGTTACAGCCTGGACTATGTGCCTTCCCGGTTTCTAAGTAATTCGCCCGTCCGGGATACAGCCACCATCAATGCCTTAACAGCCAATGTCGCCAATCCCTTTCAAGGATTGCTGCCGGGAACCACCCTCAATGGCAGCACCGTCTCGGCCTCGCAACTCCTGATGGCCTATCCGCAATACACCGGCTTGACGGAGAACACCGCTAACCTGGCGTCCTCCGATTTCGAGTCGCTCGAGTTCCGCCTGCAACAGCGCCTTTGGAGGGGGCTGGAATTCCTCACCAGTTTCGAGCATTCACGCATGATGGCGGCCAACAGTTTCCTCAATCCGTCCGATCCGCTCCCCACGCGGATGGTGTCCACCGACGATCGGCCCAACCGTTCTGTGTCCAGCTTCATCTACCAGATCCCGTTGGGAAAAGGCAAGGCCGTGGGAAGGAACGTGGAGCCCTGGCTGGATCGCCTGATTGGCGGATGGGAGATCAGCGGCATCATCACGGTGCAAAGCGCGGCTCCGCTTAGTTGGGGCAACGTGATCTACCTTGGCGGAAACCTGAATTACGACCCGGGGAATCCCAACATGGCGTTCGACACCACCCGGTTCAACACTAACTCCGCGCAGCAACTGGCGAACAACAACCGAACGTTCTATACCCGTTTCAATAATCTTCGCCTGGAGAACATCAAGAACTTCGAGTCCGCCGTCAGCAAGCGGATTCCGATCAGGGAACGGCTGCGCTTGTTATTCCGCGCCGAAGCGTTCAACACGCTCAACCGCGTGCAATTCGGTGGTCCGACCCTCACCCCGACCTCATCCAGTTTCGGGGTCCAAACCAGCCAGGTTAACTCACCACGCACCATTCAGGGGTCACTGAGGCTGGTCTGGTAACGGGCGGGATGGTTGAGGCAAGATTTACCACGTAAAGGGAGAACTTCCAAGGGAGATGAAAATGCGCGAAATGGCTCGGCTCTTATTCCTCGTGGGCTCGGCAGCCGTGGCGGCATGCGCCGCCGGTCCCGTCCACGTGTGGGAAAAGCAGGAACTGACCTTGACGGCGGCGCGTGCCTTCGCCAACCCGTATACGGAGGTTACGGTCTGGGTGGACTTGACCGGCCCCAACTTCAAAAAGCGCGTGTACGGCTTCTGGGATGGCGAGCGGACTTTTCGCGTGCGCGTGGTGGCCACCGCGCCCGGGGCCTGGACGTGGCAGAGCGGCTCTGCCCCGGCGGACCAGGGCCTCGCCGGGAAGAGCGGCTCGTTTACCGCCGTAGCCTGGAGCGAGGAGGAAAAGCAGCAGAACCCGCTGCGCCGGGGCTTCCTCCGCGCGACCGCCAACCACCACGCCGTGGAACTCGCCGACGGCACGCCCTATCTCATCGTGGGAGACACCTGGTGGGCCGCCGGGACCAACCGTTTCCGGTGGTACGACGACAACCAGGAGCGGCCCCTCGGCCCCGACGCCGGCTTCAAGGACTACGTGCGCTACCGCAAAGGGCAAGGCTACAATCTGGTCGGCATCATCGCCGGGTTCCCCAACTGGTTTACCGACGGCAAGCCCGCCAGCATCCGCATGGACAATCCCGAACACACGGTGATTCGCGAAGCCTGGCTTGAATTCGGCAAGGCCAGCGCTAAAAACATGGATAACGAGGGCGGCCGCCCGTTCCTGTATCCGGGCAAGGTGCCCGGCTTCGAAGACGTCTTCGCCGATGTGGACCGCATCAACCCGGCCTACTTCCACTTCATCGATCGCAAAATCGACTACTTGAACGAGCAGGGCTTCATTCCGTTCATCGAGGTTTCGCGCCGCGACTCCAGCCAGGCATGGAAGAAATACTACCAGTGGCCCGACTCCTATGCGCGATTCATCGAATACGTCTTCACCCGCTACCAGGCCAACAATACGCTGTTGAGCCCCATCCACTTCGACACCTCGGGTGGCTCCATCCCCGCCACCGAGTTTCAGCCGGCCATTCAGATGGCCTTGAAGAACTACGGGCCGCCGCCGTTCGGCACGCTGCTCACCGGCAATCCCTCGGTTTCGACTCTGCTGAATTGGGGAGAAGGTTCCTGGGTCACCCTGCACCAGATCGGCAACGCCCGCGAGCATGATTTTTACTGGTACCTGACCCAGATCTTCCACGCGCCCCGCCCGCAACCGGCCCTCAACGGCGAGCCCTACTACGCGGGATACAACGACGCGCGCGGACGGCCGGGCGGCGGCTACCAGTTCGGCGCCGTCGGCGGCACGGCGAAGGACGATCAGTACGTCCGTTCCGGCATCTACGGGAGTTTTCTCTCCGGCGGTTTTGCCGGCCACATCTATGGCTCCGAGGCCCTGTGGGGCGCGGATATCGAGCCCGAGGCCCCGGTCAAAATGTGGGATGCCTTCCAGTGGAACTCCGCGGCCCAAATGCAGCATCTCCGCACCTTCGCGTTTTCCATCGGCCGGCGATTCCAGGACCTGATTCCCGACGCCGACCTGATCTCGCCCAGCAAGACCCAGACCATACGCGGTTATGAAGGCTGGGCCTATGCCGCGTACACGCCCGAGAAAGACATCTTCCTGGCGTATTTCGAAAAGGGCTGTCCGCGCAGCCAGATCCGCGCCATCAAGCCGCTCAGCTACTATGCCGCCCAATGGTTCGACCCGCGCTCCGGGACCTGGCTCGATGTGGGCAACGGCTTTGTCATGACCAACGTGCTGGGCGTGGTTGTGCTGCCCGATTTCCCCGCCGATCTGGACTGGGGCTTGCGTCTCGTATATGCCGGCGCGGCGCCCCTGGGTGCGGTGCCTCCCAGATCCGGTGCCGCGCCCGGTGCTAATCCTAGATAAGGAGTCATGACATGTCCCATCCAAACGTCCCGCGGCGGGCCTTTCTAGGCGGTGCCGCCGCTTTGCCGCTGGCTGCCATGGAGGCTGTGGCCGCCGAGACCACGCAGACCAAGATGAAGCTGGCCGTAGGCGCCGACCACGCGGGCTTTCCGCTGAAGGGGCCGGTGATCCAGTTGCTGCGCTCCTGGGGGCACACGGTAACCGACTGCGGCACGTACTCGACCGTGCCGGTCGACTTCCCGGATATCGCCCGAAAGGTATGCGACGAAATTCTGGCAGGCCGCTCCCCGCGCGCCATTCTGGTCTGCGGCACCGGCGTGGGCGCGGCGATTGCGGCCAACAAGATACCCAAAATTCGAGCGGCTTTGTGCCACGACACGTTCTGCGCTCACCAGTCGGTGGAGCACGACAACGTCAACGTGTTGTGCCTGGGAGCGTGGGTCATCGGGCCCAAACTCGCCGAAGAGGTCCTGACCGCTTACTTGAACGCCAGGTTCGCCAGTTCGGACCCCGATTTCCAGCGTCGCCTCCACAAACTGGAGGAGATGGAAAAGCACTGCTGAGCCGCCCTTCTTCCGCCTGTCTTTGACCCCGTAGTGCTACGCCCGAAGTTCCGTTGGGCGGGGTTGCCCGGTTCCGGCAGTCCCGCCCGCTTCATTTCATCCCTACCCGTTCCCGGTAGGCATCCGATTCCGATCCGGCATGGTCCTGGCAGGTGACGCAGTAGCGCGCCCACGGTAGCGCGCGCAGTCTCTTTTCGGCGATCGGCTCGTCGCAAGCCAGGCAGACGC